>Ga0207711_10004026_pt1 | contig 12614 bp, 12 predicted proteins | sample KBSS34metaG_FD_184401 | JGI IMG/M metagenome (GOLD analysis project Ga0207711, IMG submission 184401) | Switchgrass rhizosphere microbial communities from Kellogg Biological Station, Michigan, USA - KBS S3-4 metaG (SPAdes) (version 2) | ecosystem: Host-associated > Plants > Roots > Rhizosphere...
ATTTCTATACGCTCAACGGCGGGGCTGCGACGAAGTCCATCTGCGAGCGGCTCGGGCTGGACAACGCCTGACGCATCGTCTCCTTACCCGCGCGGCGCTCGCCGCGCGGGTCCGCGGCTTTCCTGCGCGCTTTTCTGCACGCTTCCTTCCGCGTTTTCCTTTCCGCTGCAATTGCCCGCTTCGTTTCAGTTTCGATGCGCGTACCGCGACGCATCGCGGGCGGGTATTTCGCCATCCGACCTATCACCCCTGAACATCGTCGATAACAAAACCGTATTGAAATGCAAAATGCCGCGAAAAGACTGCGAAAAATCGCCTGCGCATGCGGAATTTGTTCATGCTAGGGTAGCGCCCGAATTCGCCGTCTAGCTCGTTTTCCCGCTTGCCGATGCGCCGCCGCGGCGTCCCGCATGTCCAACAGAAAGCGTCCCCGCAGGATGCGCGCTGAAATGCCGCACGCGCGGAAAAACCGGAGCCAAACAGCTGTTCACCGCGACACGTTCAAGTCGCGCCAACGTCGCGCCGGGACTGGCGGGAGCGGGCCTGCATCATGCCCGTCCGTTGCCTTGTTCGGGCCGGCAAAGCTCAGTAATATCGCGCTACGCCGGCCAAGGCCGGCATCGAACCTGGAGGAAACATGAAAAAAAATGGCCTGTTGCGAGCTGCACGCATCTCGATGCTCGCGGGCGCCGTCGTCACGGCATCGCTATTTGCCGCGAATGCCGCGAATGCCGCTATTCCCAACAAGACGCTGGTCTATTGCTCGGAAGGCAGCCCGTCGGGCTTCGATCCCGCCCAGTACACTACCGGCGTCGATTTCACCGCGAACACGTTCACCGTGTATAACCGGCTCGTCGAGTTCGAGCGCGGCGGCACGAAAGTCGAGCCGGGCCTCGCGGAAAAGTGGGACGTCTCGGCCGACGGCCTGACGTACACGTTCCATCTGCGCCACGGCGTGAAATTCCAGACCACGTCGTTCTTCAAGCCGACGCGCGAGTTCAACGCGGACGACGTGCTGTTCACGTTCAACCGCATGCTCGATCCGAACCAGCCGTTTCGCAAGGCGTATCCGGTCGCGTTTCCGTACTTCACGGACATGGGCCTCGACAAGCTGATCACGAAGATCGAAAAGGTCGATCCGTATACGGTCAAGTTCACGCTGAAGGAAGTGAATGCACCGTTCATCCAGAATCTGGCGATGGAGTACGCGTCGATCCTGTCGGCCGAATACGGCGACAAGCTGCTGAAGGACAACAAGGCCGCGGACATCAACCAGTTCCCGGTCGGCACGGGTCCGTTCATTTTCCGCAGCTACACGAAGGACGCGACGATCCGCTTCGACGGCAACCCCGACTACTGGAAGCCGAACGACGTGAAGCTCTCGAAGCTGATCTTCTCGATCACGCCCGATGCAGCCGTGCGCGTGCAGAAGCTGAAGAACAACGAGTGCCAGGTGATGAGTTATCCGCGCCCGGGCGACATCGCCACGCTGAAGGCTTCGCCGAACATCGACACGCCGTCGCAGGCGGGCTTCAACGAAGGCTACGTCGCGTATAACGTGACGAAGAAGAACCTCGACAACGTCGACGTGCGCCGCGCGCTCGACATGGCGATCAACAAGAAGGCGATCATCGAATCGGTTTATCAGGGCGCGGGCCAGGCTGCCGTCGCTCCGATGCCGCCGACGCAGTGGTCGTATGACAAGTCGCTGAAGGGCAATCCCTACGACACCGCGAAGGCCAAGGAACTGCTCACGAAGGCGGGCTTCCCGAACGGCTTCGAACTGACGCTGTGGGCGATGCCGGTGCAGCGCCCGTACAACCCGAATGCGCGCCTGATGGCCGAGATGATTCAGGCCGACTGGGCGAAGATCGGCGTGAAGGCGACGATCGTGTCGTATGAATGGGGTGAGTACCTGAAGCGCGCCCACGCCGGCGAGCACGACGCGATGCTGATCGGCTGGACCGGCGACAACGGCGACCCCGACAACTGGCTCGGCACGCTGCTCGGCTGCGACGCCGTGAAGGGCAGCAACTTCTCGAAGTTCTGCTACAAGCCGTTCGAGGAACAGGTGAGCAAGGGCCGCGTGACCAACGACATCGCCCAGCGCACGAAGGCCTACACGCAGGCGCAGCAGATCTTCGCGCAGCAGCTGCCGTTCTCGCCGATCGCTCACTCAACGGTCTACCAGCCCGCCAGCAAGAAAGTGATCGACATCAAGATCGAGCCGCTCGGCTATCTGCGCTTCGACGGCGTCGGCATGCAGTAAGCTTGAAAGCGGTACGCTTTTTGCGCTAACTCATAACTAGTCGAAAAGGTCCGGCGACAAGGGTCACAAGCCCGCGTCGCCGGTCGCGTTTTCCCTCCCCCAAGAGACGACCATGTTCCGATTCGTTTTGCGGCGCATAGGAATGGTGATCCCGACGTTCATCGGCATCACGGTTCTCGCGTTCGCACTCATCCACCTGATCCCGGGCGACCCCATCGAAGTGATGATGGGCGAGCGCGGCGTGGACCCGGCGGCACACGCCGAAGCGATGAAGCGCCTCGGCCTCGACCAGCCGCTGCCGCTTCAATATCTCCACTACGTCGGCCATGCCTTGAAGGGCGACCTCGGCATGTCGATCATCACGAACACGAGCGTGATGGGCGAGTTCATGGCGCGCTTTCCCGCGACCGTCGAGCTTTCGATCTGCGCGATGATCTTCGCGCTCGTGGTCGGCCTGCCCGCCGGCGTCGCGGCGGCGTTAAAGCGCGGCACGGTAGTCGATCACGGCGTGATGGGCACCGCGCTCACCGGCTACTCGATGCCGATCTTCTGGTGGGGCCTGATTCTCATCATGTTCTTCTCGGCGAAGCTCGGCTGGACCCCGGTTTCGGGCCGCATCGCGGTGGAATACGACATTCCGCACGTCACCGGCTTCATGCTGTGGGACGCGCTCTTTTCGAGCGATGAAGGCGCATTCAAGTCCGCCGTGAGCCACCTGATCCTGCCGACCATCGTGCTCGGCACGATTCCGCTGGCGGTGGTCGCGCGCATGACGCGCTCGTCGATGCTCGAAGTGCTGCGCGAGGACTACATCCGCACGGCGCGCGCGAAGGGTCTCGCGCCGGGGCGCGTGGTGGTTGTGCACGCGCTGCGCAATGCACTGATTCCGGTGGTGACCGTGATCGGACTGCAGGTCGGCACGCTGCTCGCGGGCGCGGTGCTGACCGAGACGCTGTTCTCCTGGCCGGGCGTCGGCAAATGGCTGATCGACGCGATCTCCCGGCGCGACTATCCGGTCGTGCAAGGCGGCATCCTCATGATCGCGACACTCGTGATTCTCGTGAATCTGGTCGTCGATTTGCTCTACGGCGTGTTGAATCCGCGCATTCGCCATACGAGGTAACACATGTATTCCCACGCTCACATTCGTTCGCTGCCCCCCAAGGGGGCGCATGCCGCCCTCGAGGCGGCCCGGCGGGAGGCATGATGGCCGACATTCAAAACAATCTTCCCCCGCAAGCCGTCGCGCCGCCTCCGAGCGGACGCCTCGTCGCGGGCCGCGAGTTCTGGGCGAACTTCTCGCGCAACCGCGGCGCCGTGGTTTCCGGCGCAATCGTGATTCTGCTGATCCTGGTCGCGATATTCGCGCCGCTGATTTCGCCGCACAGCCCGATCGAGCAATACCGCGACTTCGTGAAAATCCCGCCCGCGTGGCTCGAAGGCGGCAACCGGCAGTTCCTGCTCGGCACGGACGAAGCGGGCCGCGACATTCTCTCGCGCCTCATGTACGGCGCGCGGCTGTCGTTCTGGATCGGCTTCGTCTCGGTCGTGCTCGCGCTGATTCCGGGCGTCGTGCTCGGCCTGTGCGCTGCATTCTTCCACTGGCTCGACACGCCGATCATGCGCGTGATGGACGTGCTGCTCGCGCTGCCGTCGCTGCTGCTGGCGGTGGCAGTCGTCGCCATCATCGGGCCGGGGCTCGTCAACACGATGCTCGCCATTGCGATCGTCGCGCTGCCGGGCTACGTGCGGCTCACGCGCGCGTCGGCGCTCGGCGAACTGCAGAAGGAGTACGTGACCGCATCGCGCGTGGCGGGCGCGGGCACCGTGCGGCTGATGTTCTCGCAGGTGCTGCCCAACTGCGCCGCGCCGCTGATCGTGCAGGCGACGCTCGGTTTCTCCTCCGCGATCCTCGATGCCGCCGCGCTCGGCTTTCTCGGCCTCGGCGTTCAGCCGCCGGCCGCGGAGTGGGGCGCGATGCTCGCCTCGGCGCGTGACTATATCGAAAGCGCATGGTGGATCGTCACGATGCCGGGCCTCTCGATCCTGGTTTCGGTGCTCGTCATCAACCTCCTCGGCGACGGGCTGCGCGACGCGCTCGATCCCAAACTGAAACGGATGGCCTGACATGAGCGATCTATTGACTATCCGCAATCTCGAGGTCAATTTCGGCGGGCTTCAGGCCGTCGACCGGATCGATCTCTCGGTGCAGCCGGGCGAAGTGGTCGGCGTGGTCGGCGAATCGGGTTCGGGCAAGAGCGTCACGATGATGGCGCTGATGGGGCTGATCGACGCGCCCGGCATCGTCACCGCCGACGAAATCACCTTCGACGGCAAGAACCTGCTGAAGGCGTCCGCGCGCGAGCGTCGCAGGATCATCGGCAAGGACATCGCGATGGTGTTCCAGGACGCGCTCTCGAGCCTCAATCCGAGCTACACGGTCGGCTACCAGATCAAGGAAGTGCTGAAGCTGCATGAGGGCCTGCGCGGCGACGCGCTCAACCGCCGCGCGCTGGAACTGCTCGATCAGGTCGGCATTCCCGATGCGAAGAACCGCATCGGCGCGTTTCCGCACCAGATGTCGGGCGGGATGAACCAGCGCGTGATGATCGCGATGGCGGTGGCGTGCAACCCGAAGCTCCTGATCGCCGACGAGCCGACCACCGCGCTCGACGTCACGATCCAGGCGCAGATCATGGAACTGCTCGTCGCCTTGCAGAAGGAGCGCGGCATGGCGCTCGTGCTGATTTCGCACGATCTCGCGGTGGTGTCGGAAGTGGCGCAGCGGGTGGCCGTGATGTACGCGGGCGAGATCATCGAGACGAATCACGTGCCGACCATCTTCAGCGAGCCGCATCACCCGTACACCGAGGCGCTGCTCGCCGCCATCCCCGAGCACAGCCGCGGGGCGGAGCGGCTGGCCGCGCTGCCGGGCATGGTGCCGGGCCGCGACGACCGCCCGAGCGGCTGCCTCTTCGCGCCGCGCTGCAAGTACGCGATCGACGAGTGCTGGAAAGACCGTCCGGACCTCTTCCAGCTCGATCCGGTCGATCCGGCCGTGCGCGCGCGCTGCATCAAGCCGCTCAACATGCAGATGCTCGAAACACAAGGAGGCGCGCGATGAACGCGGTCCCTCAGACAATCACCGGCGACGTCGTGCTCGCCGCCGATCAGCTCGCCAAACACTACAGCGTGAAACGCAGCATGTTCACGCAGGGCACGGTGAAGGCGCTCAACGGGGTGTCGTTTTCGCTCGAACGAGGCAAGACGCTCGCGGTGGTCGGCGAGTCGGGCTGCGGCAAGTCGACGCTCGCGCGCCAGCTCACGATGATCGAGGCGCCCACCTCGGGGCGCCTGCTCATCGACGGCGTGGACGTGGCGGGCGCGAGCAAGGCGCGGATCGCCGAGTTGCGCCAGCGCGTGCAGATGGTGTTCCAGAACCCGTTCGCGTCGCTCAATCCGCGCAAGACGGTCGAGCAGACGCTCGGCGAGCCGCTCGCGATCAACACGAAGCTCTCGGCGCACGAGCGCGCGGAGCGCATCGCGCGCATGATGCGCACGGTCGGCCTGCGGCCGGAGCATGCGTCGCGCTATCCGCACATGTTCTCGGGCGGGCAGCGTCAGCGCGTGGCGATCGCGCGGGCGATGATCCTCGATCCGCAGATCGTCGTCGCCGACGAGCCGGTGTCCGCGCTCGACGTCTCCATCCAGGCGCAGATCCTGAATCTCTTCATGGATCTGCAGGCGGAATTCGGCACGAGCTACGTGTTCATCTCGCACAACCTGTCGGTGGTGGAGCACATCGCCGACGACGTGATGGTCATGTACTTCGGCGGCGTCGCCGAACTCGGCGACAAGAAGACGATCTTCTCGAAGCCGCGCCATCCGTACACGCGCGCGCTGATGTCCGCGACGCCCGCGCTCTTCGAGGAAGACCGCCGCATCAAGATCAGGCTCGAAGGCGAGATGCCGTCGCCGCTCAATCCGCCGCCGGGCTGCACGTTCCATCAGCGCTGCCCGTACGCGATCGAGCGGTGCCGCAAGGAAGAACCGCTCCTGCGTATCGTGGATGGGCGGCACGTCTCGTGCCACCGTGCTGAGGAGGTGGGGGAAGCCGATGCCTGATGCGCGGGCGGCGCGCTGCATCACGCGCCGCTTCGCATATGGCGCAGTGGCAGCGGTGATGGCGATGGCCTGCGCGCAGTTCGCGCCGGCCGCCTTTGCCGTTGGCGGCGCGCCGCCCGTCGGGGTGCAGCCCCGTGCCCCTTCGCCTGGGACTCCGCCGCCGGCCGCGCGCACCGACCGCTCCGAAGGCACCACGGCGAGCGGCCCGGTGCGCGCGCAGCCGCCGCGCATGCCGTTTTACGTCGCGACCAAGGGTCAGACGACGCTCTATCTGCTCGGCACGCTCCATGTCGGCTATCCGGGCGACTATCCGCCCGAGCAGCCGTTTCGCAAGCCGATTCTCGCGGCGCTCGACGCATCGCCCACGCTGGCGCTCGAAATCTCTCCCGACGATCTCCTGTACTCGCAGGAAGACGTGACCCGCTACGGCGTATGCCGCAGCGAGTGCCTGCTCGACTATCTGCCCGATTCGATGTGGAAGAAGCTCGAAGCCCGTCTGCGCACGAACCCCGCCGCGCTGAAGGAGATCAGGCGGACGCGGCCGTGGCTCGCGTCGATGCTGGTCGAAACGTACGACACGCTCAAGGCCGGATTCCAGAGCGAGTACGGCTCCGAGGCGCAGTTGCAGAACGTGTACCTGCGGGCGAACGGGAAGATCGTCGGGCTGGAGACGCTCAACGAGCAGATCGCGACGTTCACGCGGCTTTCGTCGGCGCAGCAGCGCGAGATGCTTGCGCAGGATCTCGTACAGACGCCCGCGGAGAATGTCGCCGACGTGAAGGAATTGCATCGGCTCTGGCGTATCGGCGACGCCGATGCGCTCAAGGCGTGGGACGACGCGAAAACGGACAAGCTCGCGCGCTCGAAGGCGTTGGCGGCTTCCGTGGACAACCGCGTGGTGTATGACCGCAACCGCCGCTTCGTCACCCGGATGCTGCAGCTCGCGGCGCCGAACAAGCCGGTGTTCGTCGCGATCGGCGCGCTGCATCTCGGCGGGCGGCGCGGGGTGCTTGAACTGCTGCGGCGGCACGGGTTCGTGGTAGTGCCGGGGTGATTCGAGCGGCATACCGCTTGCAACTTTGCGGCCCTCCTTTGGCGGGGCCTTTGGTTGGCGTCACTCTATCCGTCTAGGACAATTCGTATGGATGTGCACAATTTGGACGGTAACCCTGCGAGGCTTTTGTTGCGCGTCAATCTGTCCGAGGCGTCGCATTTGTGAAATCGGAAAGATTGAACGCGATGAGAGTGATGCGTATGGACATACGCTGGTGCTTGTGCAAACGCAAAGCGTCGAGCGCATAGCGATGCATGTGGAGCTGATCGAATGAGCGCAGTTATAGGGAAGAACGGCAAGCCGATGCGTTGGGTTGCGGAAATGTTCACCACGCCCGTTAGCGATACCAAGCCGAAAGAAGTCATGGTTTGCGCCGACGCGAATGTGGCTGTACAGATTGCTGATTTCATCGTCCGTGAGATGAGACAAAATCCTTTTACAGAAGTTGGACGGAAAATCACGGAAGCGAATAGTTACGATTCGGAAGAACAAGCGCGGGAATGGAATGCATTGCCGTGGTATGCCAAATTTGGCGGGCCGCCCAATTTTGGAAGTATCGCCGCAGGGAAGAAATCAGCCGCCTACGCGCTATGGGCAGAGCGGGTAGGGCCGAATCGCAAATGGGATCACAAACCACAGATACGAAAAATGCTTGAAGACCAGGGCGGCAAGAAGCTGTTCAATTTCGGTTGGCACAAATATGGGCAGCATGACTACTATTTTGACGTCTGGCCGAACATCCACTATGGCTACGTTGGAACTGCAATCGGGTTCGGCAGCAACGAGCTGATCTACGGGGCGGGCGTGGCGCAGATTGGAAGCGACAGTTTCGACGCATCAAGAATCTCGAATGGCCGATCATGCAACGTCATATGGAAAACGGGCCATGGTCTGCCAGCGCCGACGACATTCCCGACCATATTTCGATTCAACTCGGGATCGACTTGTTCGCCAAGGCGAACCCCAGTGCGCTGACTACTGATTCATTGCTGAGGAGCATCTCTGCCGTACCTGTCCCGTGGGGGAGGGGCCGCGATCATGCGAAGGAGTTGCACAAGTGCTTGCGATGAACATGCGCAAGGTTGCGCGTCGCATGTTCGTGATGCTTTGTGCAGCGTGGTTCCTCTGGATCATTTTCTGGCTATTTTGCCGTCCAATAGTCGTATTGCACTATGCTGCCGACGCGCGAGGACCGGTCGTATATTTCTTCAACGAAGATAACCATACGAAAAAAGAAGAGATCAAGCCGGGTCAAGTTAAGAGGATTTACACGGATTTTTTTCAAAATAGAGATTTCTCCATGATCCTTAGCTTGCCATATTCCAGTCGTGATGGCGTCGATCTAATTCCGCCCTTCAGTCGTGTGGATATTTATATCAATGCAAATGCGAAGGTTGAACGAGTGGGAAAAAAGCACGGATTCTTCGAACGCTTCTAGCGAGACAGGAGGAATCATCGGTTCGCCCCTCACGGGGCGAACCGCGCCTCTTACAAGAACATCATCCAGTTCAACAAGAAGATATTCACCACCAGCAGCGTGAGCGCCGTGGGAATCTGCACCTTGATCACCGCATTCTTGTCCGGCAACTCCAGCAGCGCCGCGGGCACCATGTTGAAGTTCGCGGCCATCGGCGTCATCAGCGTGCCGCAGTAGCCGGAGAACATGCCGATCGCGACCATCGTCGCCGGATTGCCGTGGAACACGCCAACCAGGATCGGCACGCCGACACCGCCCGTCATCACCGGAAACGCCGCGAACCCGTTGCCCATCACCATCGTGAAGAGCGCCATGCCGACGCAGTACACGGCCACCGCGACCAGCCGGTAGTCGAGGTTCACATAGGCCGTCGTGACGTGAGCGACTGCCTTGCCGACGCCCGCGTCGGAAAACACCAGGCCGAGCATGCCGAGCATCTGCGGCAGGACGGCGGCCCACGAGAGCGCGTCGATCAGGCGCCGGGTTTCCTTCATCGACTGGCCGACGGTGTCGCGCGTCATCACGCAGGCGATCGCGAGCGCGATCACGCAGCCGATGCCGAAGCCGATCAGCGTGACGTTCTTCAGTTCGACAAGCGGCCTGCCGCCGAACACGAGGTGGCTCGCGGAGAGCGTGATGATCACGGTGACGACCGGAATCGTCAGCGCGGGGATGAAGAGCTTGTTGCCGAGGCGAACGGCGCTCTGGCGGCGCGTTTCCTCGGAAAGCATTTTCGGCTTCGCGCCTGTCACGCCGCCGAGCCCGGCGATCAGCGCCATCGCGACGACCAGCACGCCGACCACCGGCGGCGGCAACAGGTCGCCGATCAGGAACACCAGCGCATAGACGAGCCAGAACGTGCCGGCGGTGAGGCGGCGCGGGTGCGACTTGTCGGTGAGGATCATCCCGCCGACCACCACCAGCACGATGCCGACCAGGTAGAACAGATAGTTGATGGTGAGCGTCATGCCTTTTCCCCTACGACGTTCTTCGTCGGCGCGCCGAGTTCGCGCGCCAGTTGCCGGTCGAGCAGCCACAGCCGGAAGCCATGGATGAAAAACGCGCAGATTGCGGTCGGAATGCCCCACATCGCCACGTGCAGCGGCTCCACGACGATTCCGGCCTCCTTGAGGAACGTGACCATCAGCACGATCGCGCCGAACGCGACGAAGATGTCCTCGCCGAAGAAGAGACCGACGTTGTCGGTGGCCGCCGAGTACGCGCGCAGCTTGAAGCGGATCTTGTCGGAGAGCTTGCCGTAGTGCGCTTCGGTCGCGCCTTCGGCCATCGGCGCGAGGAGCGGCCGGACCATCTGCGGATGGCCGCCGAGGCCGGTCAGGCCGACCGCCGCCGTCAGTTCGCGCACCAGCAGATACACGATCAGAAGGCGCCCGGCCGTTGCCGCCTTGATGCCGGAAATCCAGATCTGCGCGCGCTCGCGCAGGCCGTGGCGCTCCAGCAGGCCGATCACCGCGAGCGGCAGCAGAATGATCAGCGGAATGTTGCGCGTCTTGAGAAAGCCGGTGCCGATCGTGGCGAAGATGCGATCGAGCGGAAAATGCGCCGCCAGTCCGGTGATGATCGCGGCGGCGGCCACGATCAGCATCGGATTGAAGCGCAGGACAAAGCCCACGATGATGACGGCCACGCCTATGAGCGGCCAGAGGTTGACTGCGGTTGCCATGAGATCTCCAAACGGTTCGACGTCATGTCCCTGATGCGGGACGCGTTCCCGATGCGGCATAGGGGGCCGCATCGCTTTGCAATAAGCGGCTCTGCGGCCGCTTGCTAAAACGCCCCGCGGGTTGCGCGGGGCGCTCGGTGCTCGGTGCTGCGTGATTCAGTGGGCGTGAGCCGCGCGGACTTCGATGCCCGCCGCCTCCAGCGCCTGGCGGATGCGCCGCGCGAAGGCGAGCGCGTGCGCGCCGTCGCCGTGCAGGCAGATGGTCTGCGCATTGAGCGGCACCCATTCACCGCTCACCGCCTGCACGCGCTGCTCGCGCACCATCGCGAGCGTGCGCACGAGGACGACGTTCTCGTCGTCGAGCAGGGCGCCCGGCTCCTTGCGCGGCACGAGCGAGCCGTCGGCGCGGTAGCCGCGGTCGGCGAACACTTCCTCGATCGCGACAATGCCCGCGCGCCGCGCCGACTCCACGAGCCCGCTGTTCGCAAGCCCGAAGATCAGCAGCGACGGATCGAAGTCGTGCACGGCCGAGACGATCGCGTCGGCGATTTCCGGGTTGCGCGCGGCCTGGTTGTAGAGCGCGCCGTGCGGCTTCACGTGCGCGATGCGCCCGCCTTCGGCCTGCGCGATCGCCGACAGCGCGCCCAGCTGGTACAGCACGCCGGCGTAGATCTCGGAGGCGGGCAGGTGCATCTCCTTGCGGCCGAAGTTTTCGGGATCGTTGAAGCTCGGATGCGCGCCGATCGACACGCCCCGCGCGACCGCCCAGCGCACGCAATCACGCATCGCAGCCGCTCCGCCGGCGTGCCAGCCGCACGCGATGTTGGCCGAGCTGACGAGATCGAGCAGGGCTTCGTCGGAGCCGCAGCCTTCGCCCAGGTCGGCGTTCAGATCGATTTCCATGACTTTCACGTAGTCCATTTCGCAGATTCCGGTCATCGTGCGCATCGCTCCTCGTGCATCGCGATGGCAGCTTCCACCTGTTTCACGTACATGCGTTCCTCGGCGAGCGCGAAGCGCGCTTCTTCCACCGACGTCTCGATGAAGCGCACGCCGCTCATCAGCCGCGCCTGCGCGAGCTTCCAGAGGTCCGCCTTGATCACCGCGCCGATTTTCGGATAGCCGCCCGTGGTCTGGGCGTCGCCCATCAGCACGATCGGCTGGCCGTTCGGCGGCACCTGGATCGTACCCGGCAGCACCGCGTGCGACAGCAGGTCGATTTTGCTCCTGCGCTCGAGCGCCGTCCCGGCAAGCCGGAAGCCCATCCGGTTGCTGTTCGGCGTGATCGTCCATTCCTCGTTCCAGAACTGCGCCTGGGCTTCGTCGGTGAAATTGTCGTACTCCGGGCCGCGCAGCACGCGAACCGGAATCGACCACGCGACGCCCGGCGCATGCCGGCCGCGCCGCAACGGTTCGTCGACGAGCACGAACTTGCACCACGCCGGCGCCTTCACGCCGAACGCGGGCTCCGCCGGCGAAAATGCAATGCCCTTGTGCGGCTGCGGCACGCCGACCGGCAGCCGGTCGCCATCGCGCAGCGCCCGGCCGCCCAGTCCGCCGAAGCACGCACCGAGGTCGGTGCTGCGCGAGCCGAGCATCGGCAGCACGTCGATGCCGCCCGCCACGCACACGTAGCCGCGCATGCCGCGCTTCGCCGCGCGCAATGTGAGTTCCTGGCCCGCCTGCACCGGCACGCTCCACCACGAATAGACCGGCTCGTCGCCGAGCGTCGCGCCGAAATCGGTGCCGGTGATCGCGACGCGCGTGGCGTGCTTGAAGCGCAGCACGGTCGGCCCGAAGGTCACTTCGATACCCGCCGCGTCCGGCCGGTTGCCGACGATGCGGTTGCCGATCTCGAGCGACAGGGCATCGAGCGCGCCGCCCGAGCTCACGCCGAGATGGCGGTAGCCGTGGCGCCCGAGGTCCTGGACGGAGGTGAGCACGCCTGCGCGAATGACGTCGATCATGCCCGCACCTCCAGCGCCGTGAAGCGCACGCGGTCGCC
>Ga0207711_10004040_pt1 | contig 12594 bp, 18 predicted proteins | sample KBSS34metaG_FD_184401 | JGI IMG/M metagenome (GOLD analysis project Ga0207711, IMG submission 184401) | Switchgrass rhizosphere microbial communities from Kellogg Biological Station, Michigan, USA - KBS S3-4 metaG (SPAdes) (version 2) | ecosystem: Host-associated > Plants > Roots > Rhizosphere...
TGAAAGGCTTCGAGCTTGTCGAGCGCCTCGCCAACGCCGGAAAACTTGATTGGCTTGCCGGTCACCGCGCGCATCGAGAGCGCCGCGCCGCCACGCGCGTCGCCGTCGAGGCGCGTCAGAATGACGCCGGTCAGCTCGACCTCGCCCGCAAAGCCGTTCGCGACGTTGACCGCATCCTGGCCAGTCAGCGCATCGACCACGAGCAACGTCTCGGCCGGTTGTGAGGCCGCCGCGACGGCCTTCATCTCGGCCATCAACTGGTCATCGACGTGAAGCCGCCCCGCGGTGTCGAGCAGCACGACATCATAGGCCTGCAGCTTGGCCGACTGGATCGCGCGCCTGGCGATATCGACCGGCTGCTGCCCGGCGACGATCGGCAAGGTGTCGACGTTAGTCTGGCGGCCGAGCACGGCGAGCTGCTCCTGCGCCGCAGGTCGCGCCACGTCGAGCGACGCCATCAGCACCTTCTTACGCTCTTTCTCGGTCAGCCACTTGGCGAGCTTGGCGGTCGTTGTCGTCTTGCCGGAGCCCTGGAGGCCGACCATCAGGATGACTGCCGGCGGAATAACGGCGAGGTTCAGCTCGGCCGTATCCGCACCGAGCGTTTCGACCAGCGCGTCATGGACGATCTTGACGACCATTTGGCCCGGCGTGACCGAGCGCAAGACTTCCTGGCCGACCGCTTTCTCGGTCACCTGGTCGACGAAATCGCGGGCGACGGGAAGCGCAACATCGGCTTCGAGCAGGGCGACACGGACCTCGCGCATTGCCGCGCGCACGTCGCTCTCGCTGAGCGCACCGCGCCCGCGAAGACGGTCGAATACGCTGCCAAGCCGATCGCTCAACGTGTCGAACATTCAAATCTCCTCAGCGATGCAAAACGCCGAAACGCAAAATACGCCGGCGGACGAAACCTCGTCGGCCGGCGTGCACCCTCGGGCGCTCGCATCGATGTATGTCCTTAGGACGGGGGGCGCTTAGCCGTCCGAGCGACAAAACTCAACCGCTGTCAGAACTTCGGCTTGCCCTTTGGCTTGCGGGGACGCGATGGACCGCCGCCTGGACCGCGCGGACCACGATTAGGCCCCTCTCCGCTCGGCGGGCCACGCCGGGGACCGCGCGGCGGGCCGCGGCGATCGTTCGGCCGCTGGCGATCCGGCACTCGGTCCATCGGCCGCGTCGCTTGCATCTGCTGTCGCGGCCCGACCGCATAACCCTCTCTCAAGAACGCGGTGAAAGCCGCGCGAGTGCTCTCGGCGAGCTGGTCCCGCAGTTCCTTCGGTAAGTCCGCGAAGGTGACGTTGGGGTGGATAGCCTGCACGTCACGCAGCAGCTGGTTTGGCAGGCCGCCCGAGGCGCGCTTCAGTGCGGCGATGCCATCGAGCACCGCGGAGAAGAGGATCGATTGCATGACGTCGTTCGCGGCTCTTTGCATGTTGATCGCCTTCAGGTGGACTTGGGGCGGGCCGCTCCCTAAGTCGCGGCTCGATGCGGCGGCACTTCCACAAGATGCACGGTCTCGGCAATGATTTCGTGATCGTCGACGCGCGCGAAACGCCCTTCGACATCACGCCATCGCTGGCCCGCGCCATCGCTGACCGCCGATCGGGTATCGGTTGCGACCAGCTAATTCTGCTCGAAAAGAGCGATACCGCCGACCTCAAGATGCGGATCTGGAATCAGGACGGCGGCGAAGTCGAAAGCTGCGGCAATGCCACACGCTGCGTCGTGCAACTGACCGGCGCGCGCACGATCGACAGCGATGGAGGGCTTCTTACCGGCGAGAACCTTGGCGCAGAGGTCGAGGTCGCAATGGGCGAACCGCGCTTCGAGTGGGATGAAATCCCCCTGGCCTATGCGATGGACACGAGCGCCCTCCCCATGGCGTGGGACGGCCTCGCGCAACCGATCGCGGTCAACGTCGGCAATCCGCACCTGGTCTTCTTCGTCGATGACTTGAACGCGGTTCCAATCGAAGAACTCGGTCCAAACATTGAAAATGATGCAACTTTCCCGCAGCAAATCAACGTCAATGTCGCCCAACTGACTGGCGAGGATATTCAGCTGAGGACATGGGAGCGCGGCGCTGGACTGACGCTTGCCTGCGGAACCGGCGCCTGCGCGACAGCCGTCGCAGCAATCAGCGCGAAGCGCGCAAGCTCGCCCGTCACTGTGTCGATGCCCGGCGGCTCCCTGACTATCACGTGGGAGCCAGGCCAGCCGATCCGGATGCGCGGGGCCGCGACCCACGTGTTCGAAGGCGACCTCGACCTTGAGGCGCTGCAATGAGTGTCGAAACGATCACGCTCGGCTGCCGGCTCAACTTCGCCGAAAGCGAAACGATCGCGCGTGACGCTCCGGCGGATGACGACTGGATCGTCGTCAATAGCTGCGCGGTGACCAACGAGGCCGTGCGCCAGACCCGCCAGGCTATCCGCCGGGCCCATCGCAATCGGCCGGACGCCAAGATTCTTGTCACCGGCTGCGCCGCCGAGCTTGACCACAAAGCCTTCGAGGCAATGCCGGAGGTGGTTCGCGTCGTCGGGAATGCACGCAAACTCAATGCCTTCGCGGCGAGTGACGTCATGACGCCGGCGCCCGCAGGGCTCTTGCACAAGGTTAAGAGCTTCGTCGCCATCCAGACCGGCTGCGACCATCGCTGCACGTTCTGCTCCATCTGGCGGGCACGAGGGATCAGCCATTCATATCCCTTCGAAGCGATTCGCGACGCGGTTGCGCGCGAGATCGACCGCGGAGCCAGCGAGGTTGTGCTCACAGGGGTCGACATCACGGATTATCAGGCCGGCCTCGGCAATCTCTGCCAGCGGTTGTTGGTGGCTGAGCCCCGCCTCCAGCGACTGCGCCTTTCGTCGCTCGACAGTATCGAGATCGACGGCGCGCTATTCGAGCTGATCGCCGGCGAGCGCCGCCTGATGCCGCACTTCCATTTGTCATTGCAGGCGGGCGACGATTTGATCCTCAAGCGAATGAAGCGCCGGCACAGTCGCCGCGATGCGGTCCGAACGGTCGAGCGCATCAAGAGCGTTCGAGAGGAAGCGACGATCGGCGCCGATCTCATCGCGGGATTTCCTACAGAAACTGAAGGCATGGCTTTGAACAGCTTGAGATTACTCGACGATTGCGATGTCATCGCCGCGCATATCTTCCCCTTTTCCCCGCGGCCGAACACGCCAGCGGCGCGGATGCCCCAAGTCGACCGCAAGTTAATCAATGTCCGCGGGGCGCGCTTGCGGGAGGCGGCCGCTCGGCGCCGCTCAAACTGGCTCGACAGCCTTATTGGAACCTTGCAGCCGGTGCTGATCGAAGGTCATGGCAAGGGCCACGCTAACAACTTCGCGCCGGTCGTCATTTCCGAAGCAAAGCGTGGGGAAAGCGGAACGGCCCGCATCAGCGGACGCCATGGCGACCAACTGACGGCGATCTGGGCATGAGTTGGCTCGACCGCCTGCGCGGCGGTTTCCAGAAGACCGCCGATCGCGTCGCCGACAACCTCACAGGCCTGACCAGCCGCGCAGCGCTCGATTCCGCGACGCTTGACGACATCGAAGAAGCATTGATTGCTTCGGACCTGGGTCCCGAAGCGTCGCACCGCATTCGGGAAGCCATCGCTGCTCAGAAATTCGAACGGCTCGACGAACGGGGCCTTCGGTCGATCCTCGCCGAGGAGATCGAAAAGATTCTCGCGCCTGTCGCGAAGCCGCTGGAAGTCTGGGGTTTTCCCCGGCCACACGTGATCCTGGTGATCGGCGTCAACGGATCGGGCAAGACCACCACCATCGGCAAACTCGGCCACTGGCTAAAGGAGCAAGACTACGGCGTTCTGCTCGCCGCCGGCGACACGTTCCGCGCCGCGGCCATCGAACAGCTTCAGATCTGGGGCGATCGAATCGGTGCGCCGGTCATTTCCGGCAAGGAAGGCGGGGACGCCGCGGGAATCGTGTTCGACGGCGTCAAACAGGCCACTGAGCATGGCGAGGACGTGCTGATCGTCGATACTGCCGGGCGTTTGCAGAACAAATCGCACCTAATGGAGGAGTTGGCGAAGATCCGCCGCGTGCTTGGCCGCCTCAACCCGGAGGCCCCGCACGATGTGTTGCTCGTGCTCGATGCGACGACCGGCCAAAATGCCCTTGCCCAGGTCGAGGTGTTTCGCGACAGCGCGGGCGTGACCGGCCTCATCATGACCAAGCTCGACGGCACCGCTCGCGGCGGCATCCTGGTCGCGGCCGCCGAAAAGTTCGGGCTACCGATCCACGCCATCGGCGTCGGCGAGACCGCGGACGATCTGCGTCCCTTCGACCCCTGCGCCGTCGCCAGGGCGATAGCTGGATTACCGCCCGAGTGAGCGCGACCGCAAGAAACGGGCCGCAAGGCGGCGCGAGGCTGCTGATCGACCTCGGCCCGCTGCTGGTGTTCTTCCTGGTCAATTTTCTGGCGCCGGTACCGGCGGTGATGAAAATCTTCGTCGCGACTGGCGCCTTCATGATCGCGATGGTCGCTGCGATGCTCTTCTCGGCCATACGCTACCGCCGCATCTCGCCGCTGCTGTGGTTCTCCGGCGTGATGGTCGTGATCCTGGGCGGGCTAACCATCTGGCTGCACAACGAGAGCTTCATCAAGATGAAGCCGACGGTTTATTACGCGTTGGTTGCCGGACTTCTCGGCTTCGGTCTCGCGACCGACCGGCCACTGCTTCAGCGCGTCCTCGGTTCGACCTATCCCGGGCTCGACGAGCATGGCTGGCGCAATCTGACGCGCAATTGGGCAATCTTCTTCGTCTTCATGGCTGCGCTCAACGAAACCGTCTGGCGCAACAGCACGACCCAATTCTGGATCGGGTTCAAAATCTGGGGCGCGATTCCCCTTACCTTCCTGTTCGCCGCAGCCAACATCCCGATGCTTCTCAAACATGGCCTGATGAAGGAGGACGCCGTGGCCGCCGAACCAGGACCGATCGAATGAGCAATCCAATTCTCTCGATTCGCGGCCTTCACAAGGAATATGGCACCGGTGTGCAGGCCCTGAAGTCGGTCGATCTCGACATTCGGCGCGGCGAGATTTTCGCGCTTCTCGGGCCCAACGGCGCCGGCAAGACGACGCTCATCAACATCATCTGCGGCATCGTCACGCCTAGCGGGGGCGAGGTGCTAGTCGATGGCAAAAACTGGCAGAGTGACTTTCGCCACGCCCGCAGCCGAATCGGTCTCGTGCCGCAGGAGCTGACGACCGAAGCGTTCGAGCCTGTGCAGAATACGGTGACCTTCTCGCGGGGCCTTTACGGCAAGCCGCGCAGCAACGCTTTCACCGAAGAGTTGCTCAAAACGCTTTCTCTGTGGGACAAGCGCCAGACGGAAATGCGCTTCCTGTCGGGCGGGATGAAACGTCGGGTGATGATCGCAAAGGCGCTGTCACACGAACCCGACATTCTGTTCCTCGATGAGCCGACCGCGGGCGTCGACGTCGAGCTGCGCCGCGACATGTGGGACCTGGTTCGAAAGCTGCGCGCCAATGGTACCACGATCATCCTCACCACGCATTATATCGAGGAAGCCGAGGAAATGGCCGACCGCGTCGGCGTGATCAGCCACGGCGAGTTGATCGCTGTCGACGAGAAGAAGTCGCTGATGACTAGGATGGGCAAGAAGACGCTCGATATCATGCTCGCCGAACCGATTGCCGCGGTCCCTTCTGAGCTTGCGGAATGGAATGTTCGGCTCGAGCAGAATGGTCACGTCCTCTGTTACGAGTTCGACAGCCACGCGGAACGCACCGGAATCGCCTCGCTAATGCGGCAGCTGTCGGAGCTTGGCATCGCCTACAAGGACCTTTCGACCCACCAGTCGAGCCTCGAGGATATTTTCGTCGAGCTTGTGCAAAAGCCTCGCAGCCGGGAGCAGGCGGCATGAACGGCCATGGAATCGCCGCCATTTACCGGTTCGAGATGGCGCGCTGGAAACGAACGCTGTGGCAGAGCCTGATCACTCCGGTAATCACGACTGCGCTCTATTTCGTCGTGTTCGGCGCGGCCCTTGGATCCCGCATGAGCGCAATGGACGGAGTCAGCTATGGCAGCTTCATCGTTCCCGGGCTGACGCTTTTATCCGTGTTCATGCAGTCGATCTTCAACGCCAGCTTCGGCATTTATTTTCCGAAGTTTACGGGTACGATCTACGAATTGCTCTCAGCACCGATCTCGAGCTTCGAGGCGGTGCTCGCTTATGTCGGCGCAGCAGTCACCAAGTCGGTGATCCTCGCGCTCGTCACTTTGGTCACGGCGCTGCTCTTCGTGCCGGTTCGGGTCGATCATCCCATTGCGATGCTGGTCTTTCTGCTCGGCATTACCGCCGGGTTTTGCTTGTTTGGCTTTGCCATTGGCGTCTGGGCCAAGAATTTCGAGCAGCTGCAGATCGTTCCGATGCTGGTGATCACGCCGCTGACCTTTCTCGGCGGCGCATTCTACTCGATCAAGGCGCTTGCCCAGCCTTGGCGGACGATCGCGGCGTTCAATCCGATCGTCCATCTGATCAGCGGCTTCCGCTGGAGCTTTTACTCCACCGCCGACGTGCCGGTCTGGTCGAGCGTGGCGGTGACGTTGGCGATCATTGGCCTTTGCCTCGCTACCATCGCCTGGATGTTCAGGACCGGCTACCGGCTCAAACAGTAAGCTCCGGTGATTTTGCACTTTCCTGGTTGGCGCGATCGAACCCGCGGCCATCGAGGTTCTGCGCCACGAAGTCCCAATTGACGATGTTCGTCAGAACCGCAGTGGCAAACTTCGGGCGCTCGTTGCGATAATCGATGTAATAGGCGTGCTCCCACACGTCGAGCGTGAACAACGGGACCATGCCCTCATGCCCGATCGGGGTGTCTGCGTCGTGGAGCGAGGTCACCCGCAGGCTTCCGCGATCGAGCAGCAACCACGCCCAACCATTCGAGAAATGGTTGGCCGCTTCCTCCTGCAACTTCTGGACCAGGTTCGCTGCGTTGCCAAAGGCATCGTCAATCAGAGTCGCGAGCTTGCCGGACGGCTGCTGATCCTGCGCCGGCGCTAGGCATTGCCAGAAAAAGCTGTGGTTCCAAAGCTGCGCGGAATTGTTGAATAACTTGCTGTTTTCGCTACGGCGCGCCTCGCGAATCACCTGGACGAGCGATGCGCCGTTCAAGCTCGGATCGCTTTCGATCAACTCGTTGGTCTTCGTGACATACGCCTTGTGATGCTTACCGTGGTGGAACTCGAGCGTCTCGGCCGACATCACCGGCGCAAGCGCGTCACTGGCATAAGGCAGTTCGGGCAGCTGGAAGGACATTTCGGGCAACTCCTTGAACTCACGGGGAATCGTCGCCCAGGCGGCGAAACCCGATTGCGCGCCCCCGCCCGCCTTTCTCCGAGATGCTTGCAGAGCGAGGAATTTCAACCCAAGAAACGGCCACAAAGCAATCCTTTGCGACGAAGGGGGAAGCAGATGGCCAAGCTGTTCGCGAATCTGGGGCTCGTCCTCATCATTGGTGTCGTTTTCGCAGTGCTGATCGCCCTGTTCCCGGACTCAGGCTACCGCCCTCCCACGGGCGATCTCGTCAATGGCGTGCTGCAGTGGCTGCACGTCTTCTTCGGGATCACCTGGATCGGGCTGCTCTATTATTTCAATTTCGTGCAAACCCCGACAATGCCGACCATTCCGGCCGAGCTGAAGCCGGGCATATCGAAATATATCGCGCCCAAGGCGCTGTTCTATTTTCGCTGGGGCGCAGCATTTACAGTCCTTACCGGCTTGCTTCTTGCCTGGTCCTATGGAGAGCTCGTTGAGGCTCTAACGCTGCAACCGTCCGCTCGGCTGATTGGCATCGGCATGTGGCTCGCACTGATCATGGCCTTCAACGTCTGGGTGATCATCTGGCCGAACCAGCAGAAGGTCCTTGGATTAGTCGCGGCCGACGACGCGGCGAAGGCAAAGGCCGCAGCCACCGCGGGCATGGCTTCACGCCTCAATGTGTTGCTGTCGATCCCTATGCTGTTGGCGATGACCAACGCCCACTAGGGCATTGTCGCCTTCAGCGGACGTGGTAGCGCGCCAGTTGCTCGACGGGCAGCTTCCAGTTCGGCGCCAGGTCGCGTGCTTGGCTTAAGTCCGAATAAGCCGCGTTCAAGTGGCCGAGCTCCTCGTGGGCGACACCCCGAGCGTATAATGCCAGCGCGGGCCGAATCGTGTGTGCCTCGATGGAGCGCTGGATCAACGGCATCGCGTCGCCAGGCCTGTCCTGGCGCAGCCTGAGCAGACCTTTGTTCAGCCAAGCTTCCGGCTCGTTCGCGTCCATCTGGATGGCGGTGTCGAAGTCCCGGTCGGCTCCCGCGTGGTCCCCCATGTTCATCCGGATTATGCCACGATTCACGTAGGTCGCGACGCGATCCGAGAAGCTCAGCGCCTCCTGGTCCAACGCGGCCGTGCAATCATCGACCGCACTTGGCTTTATGCCAAAGTTCAGCGAAGCCGAATAACAGGTTGCCGCCCTACTTCCGACCGAGAATGAGTGAGCCATCGCAGTAGCGGGCACGAGAAGAGCGAGCCCAGCCGCCGTGGAAATCATCAATGTCCTCATGGAACACCTCCTTGATCCACCGAGGTCGTCATACATAGATTCTCACGCCGTTTCACCAGCGTTTCGACAAATAGAGGGCGGACTTCGCGGCGGAATGCGCGGCGTGGACGGACGCTAGGTAGCCGAATCGTGAAGCTTGTGGCGCTTTAGGGCGTGACGCAGCTGGTCATAGCTTAGGCCCAGCGCCGTTGCCGTCGCGCGCTGGTTGAAGCGATTGCGCTTCAGCGCGTCCTCGAGCAACGCCCGCTCATACTCCGCGACAGCAGAGCGAAAATCGCTGGTGGATGGTGCGGGCACAGTCGCTGCGAAGCTGGTCGAGTCCATTTCAGGCATCGATTCGCCACCGGCTCCCGCTGGAACCCTGTCAGCGCGCTGTTGCCCCATGACGCGGGGTGCCCACGGCGAGTGGAAAGGGTCGAAATTGATCTCTTCGACGGGTCGCTCGGGGTCTTCGTGGCGATAGACGGCTCGTTCGGCAACATTGCGCAGTTCACGCACGTTTCCAGGCCAGTGGTAAGCTTCGAGCTCGGCCATGGCGCGCGCTGCGAATCCCGGCCAGTTGGGCCAATCGAGCTCGGCCGCCATGCGCCGTCCGAAATGCTCAGCGAGAATGGGCACATCACCGTCGCGGGCACGCAGGGGCGGAAGGGTAATAACTTCGAACGACAGGCGATCTAAAAGGTCCGCTCGGAACTTGCCCTGGTCGACCTGCCCAGGCAGGCTCTCATTGGTGGCGGCAACGATACGCACGTCGACCGAGATCGGTTTGGACGCGCCGATCCGTGTGATCTCGCCATATTCCGTTGCGCGCAGGAGACGATCCTGGGCCGGCATCGACAACGTCCCAAGCTCATCCAGGAACAATGTCCCTCCGTCTGCCTCCTCGAAGCGGCCGTGGCGAGTTTTGGCGGCGCCCGTGAAGCTGCCGGCTTCGTGCCCGAAAAGCTCGGCTTCAATCAGATTTTCGGGCAACGCGGCGCAGTTCATGATGATCAGCGGCCCTGCCCAGCGTTGCGAAAGATGGTGGAGCCGTTCGGCGATTAGCTCCTTGCCCGTGCCACGTTCGCCGATCACCAACACGGGGCGATTGAGCGGTGCCGCACGGCTCGCGCGCTCGACCGCGTCGAGAAACGCGAGGCTTTGCCCGATGAATTGTTCTGCCCGCTCCATACTCTTTCGTTCAAAAATCTGGCCGACTGTTGGTGGTAAGTCCCACGATTTGGCAAGGAATTTCACACAGTTTTTGCTCAGAAAATTGCTAAAATTACCGGAGTCTGCGTTTTCCTCAAATCTGGCACGGACCTTGTATGGTTAGAGTTAGGTACAGGGCCCTGATTTTTGAATGCGGAGTGCTGGAATGGGTATTTTTTCCCGGTCGCGCGATATTTTCGCGGCCAACATCACGGAGCTGCTCGACCGCTCCGAAGATCCGGCAAAGATGATCCGGATGGTCATCCTCGAAATGGAAGAGACGCTGGTCGAGGTACGCGCATCGGCGGCGCGCTGCATCGCCGACGGTAAGGAAATGCGCCGCGCGCTTTCCCGGCTCGACGAGCTCCAAACCAGTTGGACCGAAAAAGCAGAGCTCGCGCTGTCGAAAAACCGTGAGGACCTCGCCAAGGCGGCGCTGATCGAGCGCCAAAAGGCGGCCGACATGGGCGATGGCCTGCGCCAGGAAATCGGCGTCATCGACGAGACTCTCAAGGCCTATGAGGCCGATATCGCCAAGTTGCAGGGCAAGCTACGCGAGGCACGGGCCCGGCAGAACGCCATTGCGACCCGCTTCGAAAGCGCGGTGACCCGGGCCAAGGCCCGCGAGATCATGAACGGCAACCGCACCGAGGACGCCTTCTCGCGCTTCGAAGTGCTCGAGCGTCGGGCTGATTTCGCCGAGGGCCGCGCCGACGCTCTTGGCATGACCGGACCAAAAAGCCTCGAGGAGGAAATTGCCGAACTGAAGGCCGCGGAGTCGGTCGATGCCGAGCTGGAAGCGATGAAGGCCGCGCTCAAAGCGAAGGGGAAATAAGCTTTTATGGAAGATGTTCTAATTCCGCTAATCGTCGTCCCAGTCCTGTTCATCGGGCTGCCGTGGCTCATTTTTCACTACGTAACCAAGTGGAAGACCGCGGCGACCTTGACTGGTGCGGATGAGAAACTGCTGGATGAGCTTCACGATGCCGCGCGCCGGCTGGACGACCGACTCTGCACCATCGAGCGGATCATGACCGCCGAAAATCCCAATTGGCGTCAGCAGTGCGTGCCGGGGCGCGAGGAGCAACGGCTTCTGGCGGATGGGGAGTAAGATGGCCGACGACCGCTATCCCGCACCGTCCAACCGATCCGACCGTTCGTACCTGAGCGAACAACCGGCCAGCCGCACGCGATTTTATCGTGACAAGCGTAACGGCAAAATCATGGGCATCTGCGCCGGCATTGCCGACTATACCGGCTTTGATGTGAGCCTGGTTCGGATCTGCATGATCGCCGCGCTGTTCCTGAGCAGCGGATCGATCCTGCCCGTCTATTTCATCGCCGGGTGGGTCGCGCCCACGAAGCCGCGCGAGTTCGACTTCGCCGATCATGAGGAGAAACAATTCTGGCAAGGCGTCCGTGCCTCTCCGACGCGAAGCGCGCGCGACATCCGTTCTCGGTTTCGCGACCTCGATCGACGCCTGGCCGACATCGAAAGCTATGTGACGACCGAAAACCGCACGCTCGCCCGCGAGATCGAGCAACTGCGCTAGCGTTCAATCAAGGGGGAGTGAGCCATCGTGGATCCCGAAATAATTGAAGTGTTCAACTTCGTCGCTCGGATCTTTCCCTTCCTTGCGATCATCGTCGCGCTCGCTGTTGGGGGCTCGGTCCTATCGACCTGGCTCCGGATCAAGAACGGCTACCCCCTCCAGAATTCATGGGGTCTTCCGATCCATCCGAAAACCGATCAGGAGACGATGGAGCGGGTCAGGCTCTTAACGTCCGAAAATGCGCAGCTCCGCGCCGAGATCGGGTCGGTGAAGGACCGGCTCCAGAACGTCGAACGGATCGTGACCGACAAGCCATCACAGCTCGCGAGGGAAATCGACGCACTGGCTCATGATCAGGAAGGACACGCGTAATGAATGGACCGACCGCAGTGCTGCTTGCGATGGTCGTCATCGGCCTTCCAGTCGTTCTCCTGATGATCATTGCAAATCGCTTCTTCAAGTATCGCGAGAAGAGACTCGAGGTCGAGGCCACCTTGGCAGCGGAAAAGGCCGCACAATATGCATCGCGGTCGATGGAGCTTGAGCAGCGTGTGAGGATATTGGAGCAGATCGTCACCGACAGCGGGGCACAGACGGCTTCGCAAATTGAGGCGCTTCGGGAGCAGGCCCGGCTCCCTGCAAACGAGAGGACTGAATGAACGCTTTCGAGTTTGTTCTCACGCTCATACTCGTGGTGCTGATCTTCAGCATCATTCGGCACAAGATGGGCATTCCTGCGCGATCTATGCGTCAGATGATGGGTGACGAGCCCCAAAACGAAGCGGAGAACACCCGGCTGCGTGGACAGGTGAAGCAGCTTCAGGAGCGCATCCACGTGCTGGAGCGGATCGTGACCGATCGTGGCGTCGAGACCGCGGCGCAGATTGAAGCGCTCCGCGACCGCGACCGCATTGAGGAAGAGGACAAGGCCTGATGGACGGCGGACAAATTACGGCGGTCCTGATCGTCGCCATGGTCATGATCGGGTCGATCGTGCGGGCAAAATTTGGATATGGTCGCTACGGCCGTTACGGCCGGCATAACGCAGGAGTGAACGACCAGGAGCACACAGAAAACCTGCGGCTTCGCGACGAGGTTAAAGATCTCAAAGAGCGCATCAAGGTGCTCGAACGGATCACGGTCGATAAAGAGAACAGCCTGGCCAAGGAAATCGAGTCGCTCCGCGACCATTAGCGATGCTAGGGAATTGCATGGCCGGGCTCCCTACCCTTTC
>Ga0207711_10004041_pt1 | contig 12593 bp, 14 predicted proteins | sample KBSS34metaG_FD_184401 | JGI IMG/M metagenome (GOLD analysis project Ga0207711, IMG submission 184401) | Switchgrass rhizosphere microbial communities from Kellogg Biological Station, Michigan, USA - KBS S3-4 metaG (SPAdes) (version 2) | ecosystem: Host-associated > Plants > Roots > Rhizosphere...
CGCCGGCCCTCCATAGCGGGTGAGCATCAGCCAGCCCGAGACCAGCACGACGAACAGGAGCGAGAGTGGCAGGAAGATCTTCCAGCCCAAGCGCATCAGCTGGTCATAGCGGTAGCGCGGGACCGTCGCCTTCACCCAGCCGAACATGAAGAAGAACAGGCTCATCTTGATGAACAGCCAGATGATGCCCGGGATCCAGTAGAGCGGCGCCCAGTCGACCGGGGGCAGCCATCCGCCCCAGAAGATGATCGCGTTCAGCGCACACATCAGGATGACGTTGGCATATTCGCCGAGCCAGAAGAGCGCGAAGCTCATCGACGAATATTCGGTCTGGTGCCCGGCAACGAGCTCGCTCTCCGCCTCGACCAGGTCGAACGGCGTGCGGAAGGTCTCGGCCATCGATGAAATGAAGAACACCACCCACATCGGGAACAGCAGGAGGTTGAAGGCGAAGGCGTTGACGATGCCGAGCCCGAAGCCCTTCTGCGCCAGGACGATGCCGCTGAGGTTGAAGGTGTTGGCATACAGCACGACGGTGATCAGGACGAAGCCGATCGAGACTTCGTAGCTCACCATCTGCGCCGCCGCGCGAAGCGCGGAGAAGAAAGGATATTTGGAGTTGGACGACCAGCCGGCGACGATCACGCCGTAGACGCCGAGCGAGCTCGCCGCGAGGACGTAGAGCAGGCCGACATTGACGTCGGCGAGCACGACCCCTGGCTGGAACGGCACCACCGCCCAGACGATCAAAGCGACCGTGAAGGTCACGATCGGGGCTATCAGGAACAGGCCCTTGTTCGCGCTGGTCGGGATGATTGTTTCCTTGAGGAAGACCTTCAGCCCGTCGGCAAAGCTCTGCAGCAGCCCCCAGGGGCCGACCACGTTGGGTCCACGGCGGAGCGCGATCGCCGCCCAGATCTTGCGCTCGGCATAGATGATCATCGCCACCGCGAGCATCAGCGGCAGCGCGATGACGAGGATGCCGATGATGGTCGCGAGAAACCACGCCCAGTCGTAGCTCGCGCCCCAATGCTGGAAGGTCTCGGTCATTCGGCCGCCTCCCTGAAGGCGACGCCGCGGACCAGTTCTTCGGAGCAGCGCTGCATCGTCGGGCTGGCCCGGCAAATGGCGTTGGTCAGGAAGAAGTCTGCGATCGGATAGCGGATCGGCCCTTCGGCCTTGGCGGAGAGCTTTGGTGGAGCCCAGGGTAGGTCGATCAGCCCATCACGGCCGAGCTCGGGGAATTCCTTGACCATCCTGCCGCGCAGCTGGGCGAAGCTGTCGAACGGCAGCTTCTTGCCGACGAGTTCCGAAACCGCGCGCAGGATCGACCAATCCTCGCGCGCCTCGCCCGGAGCGAAGGCGGCTTTCTCACCGCGCTGCACCCGGCCTTCGGTGTTGACGTAAGTGCCGTGCTTTTCGGCATAGGCCGCGCCGGGAAGCACGAGGTCAGCCTGCCTGGCGCCATTGTCGCCGTGGTGGCCGATGTAGACCTTGAACGCCTGGCTGAAGCGATCGGCCGCGACCTCGTCCGCGCCGAGCAACAGCACGAGCTCGGGAGCCGCGGCTTCGAGGTCGGCAATCCCGCCCTTCTGCGCATAGCCGAGGATCAGGCCGGCCATGCGCGAGGCGGAGAAGTGCAGCACGTTGTAGCCGTTCCAGCCTTCACGAATCAGGCCGAGCGTCTCCACCAGCGCGAGGCTCGCACCCTGGCCGCCGACCGCGAGCGCGCCGCCGCCGACGATGACCGCCGGACGCTCGGCCGAAGTGAAGGCGTCCTTCACCGCCTTGGGAAGCTTGCCGAGCAGCTTGAGGTCGTCCCCGAGCCATTCGACCTTCATTCCGAGGTCGATCTCGGGCCCGATCGCGAACACCCTACCGCCCTTGCGCGCGACCTTGCGGACCCGGGTCGCGATCAAAGGCGCTTCCCAGCGGATGTTCGAACCGACCAGAAGCAACACGTCCGCGCTCTCGATGCCCGCAATGGTCGAGTTGAACGCGACCGCGCTCAGCGAGCTCGTGTCATAGGCGATGCCGGTCTGCCGCCCTTCGAGCAGGCTCGACCCCTGCCCCTCGAGCAGCTTCTTCGCCGCATACATGGTCTCGGCATCGAGCAGGTCACCGGCGATCGCCGCGACCTTCGGGCCGGCCGCCTTCAGCCTGCCGGCGAAAATCTCCAGCGCTTCGGTCCAGCTCGCTTCCCTGAGCTTGCCCTTTTCGCGCACCCACGGCCGGTCGAGCCGGTTGCGGACGAGCGCATCGACATGGTGGCGCGTCTTGTCGCTAATCCACTCCTCGTTCACGTCCTCGTTGATGCGCGGCAGGATGCGCATCACCTGGCGCTGGCGGACGTCGAGGCGGATGTTGGAGCCGACCGCGTCCATGACATCGATCCCGGGCACCTTGCGCAACTCCCACGGGCGGCTTTCGAAGCTCTGCGGCTTCTGCAGCAGGGCGCCGACCGGGCAGACATCCGCGAGGTTGCCGGCGAGCTCGCCGCCCACCGCATGCTCGAGGTAGGACGTGATCTGGCTGTCCTCGCCGCGGTACAACATGCCGATCTCATCGACGCCCGCGACTTCGCTCGAAAAGCGGATACAGCGCGTGCACTGGATGCAGCGGGTCATCGAGGTCTTGATGACCGGGCCCATATATTTGTCGTCTATCGCGCGCTTGTTCTCCTCGAACCGGGAGAAGCTGCGACCGTAGGCCATCGCCTGGTCCTGGAGGTCGCACTCGCCGCCCTGGTCGCAGATCGGGCAGTCGAGCGGGTGGTTGATGAGCAGGAACTCCATCACCCCTTCGCGGGCCTTCTTGACCATCGCCGTGTCGGTGCGGATCGCCTGGCCGTCGGCGGCCGGCAACGCGCAGCTCGCCTGCGGCTTGGGCGGGCCTGGAGCGACCTCGACCAGGCACATGCGGCAATTGCCGGCGATCGACAGCCGCTCGTGGTAGCAGAAGCGCGGGATCTCCTTGCCCGCGAGCTCGCAAGCCTGGAGCACTGTAGCGCCCTGCGGGACCTCGATCTCAATGCCGTCGACGGTGACCTTGAGCATCAGTTGTGCACCTGCCCCTGCCGCCAAAGAGCCTCGGCGATGCGATAGCGCAACAGCACGGTGTCGAACTTGAATCCGGCCGGCATGTTCGAGGGAAGGCACGCTTCGAAATCATTCCACAGCGCGTCGAAGGCCGCGGCTTCCTGCGGCGTTGCGGGCTTGGTGGTTTCGATCAGCTTGTGCGCGTCGGCCGGATGGCTCCCGGCGTAGCAAACCGCCGCGTCCATTACTGACTGTACCTTGTCGGCCGGCAGCGAAGCCGGAACTGCATAATTCGACGCCAACGGGACCTTTCGATCGAAGAAACCTTCGGCAACCGCCCCGCGGACATATTGCCACGGCACCGACAGCCCGCTGAGGTCGCCCAGGCAGAACTGCTCCTTGCTGAACAATTCCTTGTAGACGCGCGCTTCGTCTGCCGACCCGGCCGGGGTCGCCAGCAAGCGCAGCGCATCCTTGGGCTGCTTGGTCGCAAAGCAGCCGCCGAAGGCGTTGAGATCGTCATAGGCCTGGCGACCGCTGAACGAATATTCGGTCGAAATCCCCGAGTGCCCCCCGGTGATTTGAGCCGCTGCGGCCGACGGCAACGCGATCAGCGCCACAAATATCTGTATTTTCCCCCGCTTACTCATTCGGCTGCCTCCAACAACTGGCGTCCGGCACGCTCTGCGATGCGGCGCTCGAGCTCGGGGCGGAAATGGCGCACCAGCCCCTGGATCGGCCAGGCGGCAGCGTCGCCGAGCGCGCAAATAGTATGTCCCTCGACCTGCTTGGTGACATCGAGCAGCTTGTCGATGTCGGCGACCTCCGCGTCGCCCTCGCGAAGCCGCTCCATCATGCGCCACATCCACCCGGTGCCCTCGCGGCAGGGAGTGCACTGGCCGCAGCTCTCATGCTTGTAGAAATAGCTGATGCGGCTGATCGCCCGGACGATGTCGGTCGACTTGTCCATGACGATGACCGCCGCCGTGCCGAGGCCCGACCCCAGCGCCTTCAGCCCGTCGAAATCCATCGGCGCGTCCATGATCTCGGCAGCCGGGACGAGCGGCACTGAGGACCCGCCAGGGATGACGGCAAGGAGATTGTCCCAGCCGCCGCGGACACCGCCGCCATGGCGGTCGATCAGCTCACGGAAGCTGATGCCCATCGATTCCTCGACGACGCAGGGGGTGTTGATGTGGCCCGACAGCTGGAACAGCTTGGTGCCTTCGTTCTTCGGATTGCCGAAGCCCGCGAACCAGGCCGCCCCGCGGCGCAGGATCGTCGGGACGACCGCAATGCTCTCGACATTGTTGACCGTCGTCGGACAGCCGTAAAGGCCGGCGCCCGCCGGGAACGGCGGCTTGAGGCGCGGTTTGCCCTGCTTGCCCTCGAGGCTTTCAAGCATCGCCATCTCTTCGCCGCAGATGTAGGCGCCGGCGCCGCGGTGGACGAAGAGGTCGAAGTCGTAGCCGCTGCCCGCGGCGTTCCTGCCCAGCAGGCCCGCTTCGTAAGCCTCCGCAACTGCGCGCTCCAACACGCGGGATTCCTGGATGAATTCGCCGCGGATGTAGATGTACCCGGCGCGCGCGTGCATCGCATAACCGGCGACCAGCGCGCCTTCGATCAGCTTGTGCGGATCGTGGCGGATTATCTCGCGGTCCTTGCAGCTCCCCGGCTCGGACTCGTCGGCGTTGATGACCAGGAAATTGGGTTTCCCGGGCTTGGGCTCCTTGGGCATGAAGCTCCACTTCATGCCGGTCGGGAAGCCGGCGCCGCCGCGGCCGCGCAGCCCCGAGGCCTTCACGGCATCGATGATCGCATCCTGGCCGATGGCGAACAGCTTTTTCGTGTCGTCCCAGTCGCCGCGGGCGCGGGCGGCCTTCAGCCATGGCTCCTGAAAGCCGTAGACGTTGGTGAAGATGCGGTCCTTGTCGGAGAGCGGCCCGGTATAGCCCATCAGAACGCCCCCGACTGATGCGCGATGAACAAGCCGACGAGGACGATCACGGCCAGCACCGCGAACTTCATCATGCCCGCGATGAAGCGGAACGCGAGGAACGCAAGCACGACCGCGACGAGGATGGCGAGCAGGGTCATTGCGCGCCCTCCCCCGCGGTCCACTGCGGGCGATAGTCGTAGTTGCGCTCGGCCATCTTCTTGAGCGTGGTCGGGCCGGGAGCGGGGCAGCTGGTCTGGCGATCGACCTGCGGGCCCGGCTTGGGTGTCTTGCCGGCTGCGAGCGCGTCGAGGATCGCGCCCATGCTCTCCTCGGTCAGGTCCTCGTAATTGTCGTCGTTGATCTGGACCATCGGCGCATTGGCGCAGGCGCCGAGGCACTCGACCTCGGTCAGCGTGAACAGGCCGTCCTCGGTGGTTTTTCCCTTCCTTAGCCCGCGCTTATAGCAGGCTTCGAGGACGTCGTCCGAACCGCGCAGCATGCACGGCGTCGTCCCGCACACTTGGACGTGGAAGCGGCCGACCGGGGCCATGTTGAACATGGTGTAGAAGGTCGCGACCTCGAGCACGCGGATGTAGCTGGTGTCGAGCTCTCTGGCGACGAACTCCATCACCGGGATAGGCAGCCAGCCCTGGGTCTTCGTCTCCGTGCCGACCTGCCGCTGGGCGAGGTCGAGCAGCGGGATCACCGCCGACATCTGCCGGCCTTCAGGGTAGCGAGCGATGATCGCGTTTGCGGTCTTGGCGTTGGCGTCGCTCCACGCGAAGCCTTCCCAGCGCGCGCGCTCGGCTGCGTCGTCGACGAAGGAGCCTTGTCCAGCCATTAGCGGTCCACCTCCCCGAACACGACGTCAATCGCGGAGAGCACCGCGGTCGTGTCGGCCAGCATGTGGCCCTTCATCATGAAATCCATCGCCTGGAGATGGCTGAAGCCGGTCGGGCGGATCTTGCAGCGGTAGGGCCGGTTGGTGCCGTCGGCGACGAGATAGACGCCGAACTCGCCCTTCGGGCTTTCGGTCGCGACGTACACTTCGCCCGCGGGCACGTGATAGCCCTCGGTGTAGAGCTTGAAGTGGTGGATCAAGGCCTCCATCGAGGTCTTCATCTCGGCGCGGCTCGGCGGGAACACCTTGCTGTCGGCGCCGATCGGGCCGGGCGGCAACTCCTTCAGGCACTGGCGCGCGATCTTCCAGCTCTGCCGGACCTCCTCGACCCGGACCATGAAGCGGTCGTAGCAATCGCCGTTCGTTCCGACCGGGATCTCGAAGTCCATCCGGTCATAAACCTCGTATGGCTGCGAGCGGCGGATATCCCACGGGATGCCCGAAGCGCGGATCATCGGGCCGGAGAAGCCCCAGGCGATCGCATCGTCGCGGTGGACCACGCCGATGTCGACGTTGCGCTGCTTGAAGATCCGGTTGTCAGCGACCAGGCTGATCGCGTCCTCAAACAATTTCAAACGGTTGTCGAGGAAGTCTCCGATCTTGTCGAGGACGGCGGGAGGAATGTCCTCGCGCACGCCGCCGACGCGGAAATAGTTGGCATGCATGCGCGCGCCCGACACATGCTCGTAGATCTGCATCAGGTCTTCGCGGATCTCGAACAGCCACAGGTTGGGCGTCATCGCGCCCACGTCCATGATGTGGCTGCCGAGGTTGAGCATGTGGTTCTTGATGCGGGTCAGCTCCGCCATCATCACGCGGACGTATTGGGCGCGGATCGGGATCTCGAGGCCGAGCAGCTTCTCGATCGCGAGCACGAAGCTGTGCTCCATGCACATGGGCGAGCAGTAATCGAGCCGGTCGAAGTAGGGCAGCGCCTGAGCGTAGGTCTTGTACTCGATCAGCTTCTCGGTGCCGCGGTGGAGCAGGCCGACATGCGGATCGACGCGCTCGACGATCTCGCCGTCGAGCTCCATGATTAGGCGGAGGACGCCGTGCGCCGCCGGGTGCTGCGGGCCGAAGTTGATCGTGTAATTGCTGATCGCCTCGTCGCCCGGGTCGCGCGGGTGGCCGAGCGCGGTGCCCTCCCCGCCGGCGCCGACGTCGACCTCGACCTTGCGCTTCCGCGAGCGGCTTTCGGAGCGAACATCGGTCATGCCGGACCCTTCGGCTTGCGCGTCACCTTCGGTCCCGGCTTGCTGACCTCGCTCGCCGACTTGCTCGCGCGGGGCTTACGGGCCTGCCGCGTCGCTTCCTTGTCGGCAGGAGCGCCCGCGCCGGTCTGGGCGGGCGTGTCGGTGGTCTTGGGCGTCTCGGCGGGCGCCTTCACGTTCTGCGGGGCCGGGCCCGCGGGAGCGGTGGCCGCAGTCGGCGCGCCGGGCGCCTCGCCGGTCGCCTTTTCATCCCCCGGCAAGCGGTATTCCGGTCCTTCCCAAGGCATCAGGAAGTCGAAACTGCGGAAGTCCTGCGGGAGCGAGACCGGCTCATAGACCACGCGCTTCTCTGCCTCCGAATACCTGAGCTCGATATGGCCGGTCAGCGGGAAGTCCTTGCGCTGGGGATAGCCCTCAAAGCCATAGTCGGTGAGGATCCGCCTGAGGTCCGGGTTGCTGCTAAACGCGACGCCGTACATGTCGAACACCTCGCGCTCGAGCCAGCCGGCGACCGGCCACAGGCTGGTGACGCTCGGAACCGGCGTCGCTTCGTCGGTCGAGACATGGACCCGGACGCGATGGTTGCGGGTCAGCGAGAGCAGGCAATAGACGACCTCGAACCGCTCCGGGCGCTCGGGATAGTCGACCCCGGCGATCTCCATCAGCTGTTGATACTCATGCTGGTCGCGGAGCGACGTCAGCACTTCGACCAAGTCGTCACGCGCAACGTCGAATGCCGTCTCGAGACCCGCGCGCGGCGTCGCTTTCGCGAGCTTTCCGAGCGACGGCGGAGCGTCGGCATAGCGAGGCGCGGAAGAGGCCATCAGCGCTCAATCGTCCCTTCGCGGCGGATCTTCCGCTGAAGCTGCATGATCCCGTAGAGCAAAGCCTCGGCGGTCGGCGGGCAGCCGGGGACATAGATGTCGACGGGGACGATGCGGTCGCACCCGCGTACGACCGAATAGCTGTAGTGGTAATAGCCGCCGCCGTTGGCGCAGCTGCCCATCGAGATGACGTAGCGCGGCTCGCTCATCTGGTCGTAGACCCGGCGGAGCGCGGGAGCCATCTTGTTGCAGAGCGTCCCGGCAACGATCATCACGTCCGACTGGCGCGGGCTGGCGCGGGGAGCAACGCCAAATCTTTCAAGGTCATAGCGCGGCATGTTCACATGGATCATCTCGACCGCACAGCAGGCAAGGCCGAAGGTCATCCACCACAAGGAGCCGGTCCGCGCCCAGGTGAACAGATCCTCGGCGGTGGTGACCATGAAGCCCTTCTCATTGAGCGAGCGCTGGACTTCCTCGAGATGCTTGCGGTCAACTTCGCCCGGGATCAGGCCAGCGAGCCGCGCGAGCTCTTCCTCGCTCGGCATCCGGTCTTCGGCGGGGCTCAGCATCACTCCCATTCGAGCGCCCCTTTCTTCCAGGCGTATGCGAGGCCGAGGCCGAGCTCGATCAGGAAGACCATCATCGCCGCCCAGCCGGTCCAGCGGGTGAAGTCGAGGCTAACCGCCCAGGGGAAAAGGAACGCGGCTTCGAGGTCGAACACGATGAACAGGATCGCGACCAGGTAGAAGCGGACGTCGAACTCGGCACGCGCATCCTCGAACGCGGGAAAGCCGCATTCATACTCGCTGAGCTTGGCCGGATCGGGCCGGTGCGCACCGGTGAAGCGCGCGACGATCATCGGCAGGACGACGAACGCGGTCGACAGGCCCAATGCGACGATCAGGAACAAGAGGATCGGCAGGTAGCCGGCGGCAACGCTTGCCAAGGGAAACTCCGGAGGCTCGAAAACTTGGCGGGGCTTTAGGGCAGGCGATGCTGCGTCGCAACCATTGACAGGAACACAAAACGGCAACAGCCTAAAGCTGCAAACCGGGGGGTTTCGATATGCACTTTTTCAGAACGACGATGATGCTCGCGCTTGCTACTGCTGCGACCGGCGCGCAGGCCCAGATGGTGCGGGCGCAGGACCCGCAATCCTTGGTCCGTGCACTGCAGAACGGCGGGTACCAAGCGCAGCTTGGTACCGACAAGGTCGGCGACCCGATGATTACCAGCGGGATTTCGGGGACGACGTTTCAGATTTTCTTCTACAACTGCACCAATCACAAGGAATGCGCGACCGTCCAGTTCCACTCCGGCTATGACATGAAGACCCCGGTTTCGTTGGACTCGATCAATGCCTGGAACCAGTCCCAGCGCTTCGGCCGGGCCTATCTCGACAAGGAAAGCGACCCTATCCTGGAGATGGATGTCGACCTGGACGACGGCGGCGTCGCGCCGCTGCTGTTCATCGACAATATCGAGTTCTGGGCGAGCGTGCTGCCCAAGTTCGAACAGCAGATCGGCTACCGCAAATAGGCTCCGTGCCGGAGCTACTCCGGCGTGCAGTCATCCTTTAGCGAGATGGCAAGGATGGGCGCGCCCGTCTCGCGCTTGAACCCGGGCTTGTCGAGCGTCGCCCAACCGGAGTCCGCGACGATTAGCAGTCGCTTGCCGTCGAAGGCGATCTGCGTGGGATCCGGCAAGGTTCCGTCATTACCGATCGGCTGGTCGACGGTGAGGCTCCCTTCTCCCGGACGGATGCCAATAAGCATCCCCGGCGATTCCCCGTTGTAAATGCCGTAATAGATGCTCCGGCAGCGGACGAGGCCGTCGATCCCTCGCAGCGGCTTGCCGTTCAATCGCGGCAGGATCGTGCGCTGGCGGGTCGTGAGGTCCACGGCTCCAACGCCCTGGCTGTAGTCAGCGACGATCAGCTTTCGACCCTCCGCATCGATCGCGGTCCCCTGCCCGCTCTTGCCGACGCCGGGCGCGATGATTGGAGTCAGGCTGTAGCCGCTATCGGCCAGCCGATAGACGGCGCCATTCTGGCTGTCGCTGACGAACACGCCGCTCGGCGAAGCGGACACATCGCCGGGATGGAATGAGCCGGATGCGGTCGCGATACGAGTCACGAGCCGCCCGGCCGGATTCAAGGCGATAAGCGCGCCGCGATCGCAGGATTTGATCGCCGGAACGCCGGGCGGGCAGTCGGCCGCGACCCACAGGCGCTTGCGGGTGGAATCCCAGGCGATCGCGAACGGGTGAAGCGGCGCCGGCAGCGTCGCGATTGTCCGACATGTCGCTCGGCAGGCGAGAACCTGCCGATCGAGGATGCTCGAGACCCAGATGGTCGCGCCGTCACTCGCGACGCCCTCGACCAAGCGGTGTCTGGGATCGATCGTGAGGACGGTCTGGGGCTGGACCGCCGCCGCCGCGGCCAGCGCCAGCATGCCGATCACCGAAGCGCCTTCGCAACCAGCTTCTGAAGCTTGGAATGGATCGACGACGATGCGGCGAGATACTCGCCGCGTTGGAATGCCCGGTCAGCGCCGCGATAGTCAGTCACGAACCCTCCCGCCTCGCGGACCAGGAGCAGGCCCGCGGCCGTGTCCCATGGCTCAAGCTCGTCTTCCCAGAAACCGTCCATTCGACCAGCGGCCACCCAGGCGAGATCAAGTGCCGCGGAACCGAAACGACGGATACCAGCGACATGGGGCGCAAGTGCGAGATAGATCTTCGCCCATTGCTCGGGATCGCTCTGACCGAGGAAGGGGATCCCGGTCCCAATGATGCTGTCGGCGAGGTCGCGGCGGGCCGACACGCGCAGGCGCTGGTCCTGGAGCCACGCGCCCCGGCCCTTCTCCGCCCAGAAGCTCTCGTCGGTCAGCGGCTGATAAACCAGGCCCTGAGTGATCTCGGTGCCGCCACCGGACTTCTTCTCCTCGACCGCGATCGAGATCGAGAAATGGGGGACGCCGTGGAGGAAGTTGGTGGTGCCGTCGAGCGGATCGACGATCCAGCGCGGCTTGTCCGGATTGCCGGCGATCTCGCCGCCCTCCTCGAGCAGCATGCCCCAGTCGGGCCTCGCGTTCCTCAGTTCTTCGACGATGGTTTGCTCGGCGCGCTTGTCGGCCATCGAAACGAAGTCGGCCGGCCCCTTGCGACTGACCTGCAGCTGCTCGACCTCGCCGAAGTCGCGGCGAAGGCGCGGCGCCGCCTTGCGGGCGGCGCGCTGCATCACGGTGATCAGGCCGGAGTGGGCGACCATGGCTTAGTCCGCGCGGCGGACATATTCCCGGTTGTAGACGTCGACGACGATCTTGGTGCCCGCGGTGATGTGCGGGGGAACGAGCACCTTCACGCCATTGTCGAGGACCGCCGGCTTGTAGCTGGAGCTCGCCGTCTGTCCCTTCACCACCGCGTCAGCCTCGACGATCGTCGCTTCGACCTGGTCCGGCAGCTGAACGCTGATCGGCCGCTCGTTGTAGAGCTCCATCACCACGTCCATGCCGTCCTGGAGAAACTCTGCGGCATCGCCGAGCAGGTCCTCGGGGAGCATCACCTGCTCGTACGTGTCCTTGTCCATGAACACGAGCATGTCGCCGTCGTGATAGAGGTACTGGAAGTCTTTGGTATCCAGGCGCACACGCTCGACCGTCTCGGCCGAGCGGAAGCGGACGTTGGTCTTGCGGCCATCGATGAGGTTCTTCATCTCGACCTGCATGTAGGCGCCGCCCTTCCCGGGCTGGGTGTGCTGAATCTTCACCGCGCGCCAGATGCCGCCTTCATATTCGATGATGTTGCCGGGACGGATGTCCACGCCGCTGATCTTCATGTCTTCTCTCAGAGAATGTGTTGGGAAAGAGCCGCGGCGCTGTTAGCCGCCGGGCCTCTTCCCGGCAAGCAGCGGGTACGGATTGATCGCCGTCCCGTCCCACCAGCGCTCGCCCGGGGCCATGCTGTTAATGGCGAAATGCAGGTGCGGCCCGGCAGCGCTTGCATCACCGGTATGGCCGACCCGGGCGATCACCTGGCCGCGCTTCACCTGTTGGCCCTCGGCAAGGCCCGGCGCGTAGGCCGACAGGTGGGCGTAGTAATACATCCACTTCTGGTCGGGCGAGCGCTCGTAGATGGTGAGCCCACCGCGAGCGCTGGTGAAGAATTTCTCGATCGTCCCGTCCGCGGCGGCGATGACGGGCGTTCCTTCGGCGGCCATGATGTCGATGGCGTCATGACGTCGCCCTGCACCGCGCGCCTGGTCATAGGTGTCGACGAGCTGGTCCGGCTTGATACCCACGACCGGAAGCGCAAGGCCTGACGGCGCGACCTGCACTTGCTCGGCGACGACTACCGGCGGTGCGTTCTCAGGCTTCACCGTCACCAATGGTCCACTGCGCGCGACTTGGGGCGCTGGCTGCGGCACCGACCCGTAGAACCAGATCCAGAAGAAACTCGTCGCGACCGCCGTCAGCAGCGCTGTACCGATGATCTTAAGCATAGCTGGTCGCAACTCTCCGCGGGTGGCCGTTGTTCAGCTGCAACGATGCAACAAACGACTGTTTCCAAGATTCATGTCGGCTGCTCGGGCTGGGTTTACCGGCACTGGCGCGGCATCTTCTATCCGGATGGCCTGCCCCAGAAGCGCTGGTTCGAGCGCTATGCGGAGGAATTCGA
>Ga0207711_10004046_pt1 | contig 12583 bp, 11 predicted proteins | sample KBSS34metaG_FD_184401 | JGI IMG/M metagenome (GOLD analysis project Ga0207711, IMG submission 184401) | Switchgrass rhizosphere microbial communities from Kellogg Biological Station, Michigan, USA - KBS S3-4 metaG (SPAdes) (version 2) | ecosystem: Host-associated > Plants > Roots > Rhizosphere...
TGACATGTCCTACCCCCGCGGTTGGTGACGATCGCGGAGGCGCGCTTCATCACCGGCTCCCAGTTGGGATCCGTCATGTCGGTGACGAGCACGTCGCCTTCCTTCACGCGCGCGATCTCGGAGACGCTCTTCACGACCCGCACCTTGCCCTGGCCGATCTTGGATCCGATCGCGCGGCCGGTCGCGAGCACCTCGCCACGCTTGCCGATGCGATAGCGCGTGAGCGTGTCCTTGCGCTTGTCCTGGCTCTTCACCGTCTCGGGGCGCGCCTGGAGGATGTAGAGCTTGCCGTCCACGCCGTCGCGGCCCCATTCGATGTCCATCGGCCGACCGTAGTGCTTCTCGATCGACATCGCGTAGCGGCCCAGCTCTTCCACCTCCGCATCCGAAAGCGAGAAGCGCTCGCGCTCGGCGGCGGGAACCTCGACTTCCTTCACCGAGCGGCCGGCCCGCGCTTCGGTGTCGAAGACGAGCTTGATCGCCTTGGTGCCGAGGCTGCGGCGCAGGATAGCGGGCTTGCCATTGGAAAGGCACAGCTTGGAGGCGTAGAACTCGTCCGGATTGACCGAACCTTGCACGACGGTTTCGCCCAGCCCGTAGCCCGACGTGATGAACACCACCTCGCGGAAGCCGGACTCGGTGTCCATGGTGAACATGACACCGGCCGCGCCCATGTCGCTTCGGACCATGCGCTGCACGCCCGCGGAGATCGAGACTTCGGCGTGCGAGAAACCCTTGTGCACGCGGTAGGCGATGGCGCGGTCGTTGTACAGCGATGCGAAAACGCGTTTCACGGCGTCGAGGACGTTCTCGATGCCGCGGATGTTGAGGTAGGTCTCCTGCTGGCCCGCGAACGAGGCATCGGGCAGGTCCTCCGCGGTGGCCGAGGAGCGCACGGCGAAGCTCGCCTCCGGCGCGCCCTTCGAGAGGCGCTCGTATTCCTCGCGCACCTGCTTCTCGAGCTCCGGAGGAATGGCGCCCGCCTCGACCTTGTGGCGGATCTGCGCGCCGGCCTTGGCGAGCGCGTGGACGTCGTCCACGTTCACCGCCTTGAGCGTGGCCTGGATCGATTCCGCGAGCTTGTTGTGCGCGAGGAACTGGTCGAAAGCCTCCGCGGTGGTGGCGAAACCGCCCGGGACGCGCACGCCGCTCGCCGCGAGCTGGCTGATGAGCTCCCCGAGGGATGCGTTCTTTCCGCCGACCTTCGCGACATCGGTCATGCGGACGTTTTCGAGGGGGAGGACGAGGCGATTCGGCATGTTGTTTCTTCTGGGATGCGAGGTCGACACCAATTTGTAATTATATAGAACACGAAGTTCCCCCCGCCCCCTTCAAGAACTCCAAAATGCCCCAGCGCAAGCGCGTTTTCTTCATCTCCGACCGCACCGGCATCACCGTCGAAGCGCTCGGTTCCTCGCTGCTCACCCAGTTCGCCGATCTCGACTTCATGCGAATGACGCTGCCCTTCATCGACACGGTGGAGAAGGCGCAAGAAGTGGTCTCCCAGGTGAACGAGGCGCACCGCGAATCGGGACAGCGACCGATCGTGTTCAGCTCCATCGTGGACGACGCGGTGCGCGCCGAGATCAACAAGGCCGACGGTTTCGTCCTCGACGTCTTCGAGCGCTTCATCGTTCCGCTGGAAAGCGAGCTCGCGGTGAAGTCGATGCACGCCGTGGGCCGCACCCATAGCGTGTCGAACGTGAAGGATTACAACCACCGCATCGAGGCCATCAACTACACGCTCTCCCACGACGATGGCGTCACCCACCGCGGGCTCGAGGAAGCCGACATCGTGCTGGTGGGCGTATCGCGCAGCGGCAAGACGCCCACGTGCCTGTACATGGCGATGCAGTTCGGCATCAAGGCCGCCAACTATCCGCTGATTCCCGAGGACCTCGAGGCGAACCGGATACCGTCCTCGCTCACGCCCCTCAAGAACAAGGTCTGGGGGCTGTCGATCACGGCCGAGCGCCTGCATTCCATTCGCAGCGAGCGCCGGCCCGATTCGCGCTACGCGGCCCTCGACAACTGCCGCTACGAGGTCGCCGCCGCAGAGAAGCTGATGCGGCAGGCGGGAATCCCGTACCTCGACTCGACCACCAAATCGATCGAGGAGATCGCGACCCACATGCTGCACGAAGCGCACCTGGTGCGCAGGGTCTATTGAGCCGACGCATTGGTGTCAGGCACGACCTTCTTGTCATTCAAGGTCACGACGTTCGGACCGCGGCGAATGGCTGGGACCGCCGTGCCTGACACCATTGCGGCGCGCGGTTTACAATCCGTCACATAACAAAGGGAGGAACCCAATGAAACGCCTGCTCTCGGCTCTCCTGTGCGGCTGCGCGATTCTCACCGGCTCGGCGCACGCCCAACAGTTCTCACAGGTCATCGTCTTCGGCGACAGCCTCTCGGATGCCGGCTACTTCAAGCCCGTCCTCGCCGCCTCGGGCGTTCCGCCCTCGCTGCTCACGATCCTCGGCCGCTTCACGACGGCCCCGGGACCGGTGTGGTCGGAGCTGGTCTCCGCCTACTACGGTGCCCCGACGGGTCCGAGCAACGCGAACAACGGCAACATCTTCGCGCAGGGTGGCGCGCGCGTGGCACTTCCCTCGTCCTCGACGCCTACGGGCGCCGCGCAGCGCCCTGTCGTCACGCAGATCACGGAATACCTCACGCGCGCGGGCGGCAACGCGGACCCGAACGCCCTCTACGGCCTCTGGGCGGGCGCCAACGATGTGATCCAGACGCTGGGCGCGGTCTCGGCCGGTGCGATCACCTCCGACCAGGCATCCGCCGCGATCCAGGCCGCCGCGACCGCGGAGATCCAGCAGATCGCGCGGCTGAAAGCCGCGGGCGCGCGCTACGTCGTGGTCTTCGACCTGCCCAACATCGGCGCCACGCCGGGCCTTCGTGCCGCGGGCGCGACCGCTTCGGCGGGCGCCACGCAGCTCTCCGCGGGCTTCAACCTCGCGCTCCTCGCGGGCCTCGCGCAGAACGGCATCCGCGTGATTCCCATCGACGCGTTCACGCTGCTCTCCGAGATCCAGGCGAATCCGACCGCGTACGGCTTCACCAACAGCACGACCCCGGCGTGCGGCGCGTTCCCGCCGTTCTCCTCGGGACCGGATGCGCTCTTCTGTCCGCCCACCGTGTGGGCCGCGCCCAACGCGAACCTCACGTACCTCTTCGCCGACGGCATCCACCCGACCACCGCGGCGCACGCGATGATCGCGCAGTTCGTCGAGCAGATGATCGCCGCGCCGATGCTGCACTCGCTGCTCGCGGAAGCGCCGCTGCATTCGCGCCAGGGCCACCTGCGCACGCTGAATGACGCCCTCTTCCTCGCGCACAACCGCACCGATGGCCAGCGCTGGAACATCTTCGCGACCTACGACCACAACATCTTCGAGATCGACCAGGCGGCGGGAACGCCGGGCCTGGACAACACCGCCAACTCCTGGAGCGTCGGCGTCACCACCAACCTGTCCGACACGGTGACGCTCGGCATCGCCGCGGGCCAGACCAAGGGCCGCAACCAGTTCACCGCGGGCACGGGCAACTTCAACACCAACGACAAGGTCCTGTCGCTGTTCGGCTCGATGAAGTGGGGCGGGTTCTACGGCACGGGCGTGGTCTCGCTCTCGGAGCTCACCTACGGCGAGATCCGCCGCACCATCACGCTGGGCCCGCTGGTGCGCACCGCCAACGCCAACACCGAAGGCACCAACGCGTCGGCCGAATTCTTCGGCGGCTACGACTTCATGTGGCGCAATTTCACGCTCGGCCCGCTGGTCGGCGTGACGATGCAGAACGTGTCGGTGAACGGCTTCGACGAGCGCGACGCGGGATCGGCGAACCTGCACATCGGGGACCAGACGCGCAAGTCGGAAGTCTGGAGCATCGGCGCGCGCGCGACGATGACCCTGGGCGGCGGCTGGACGCCGTGGGTGCGCGCCACGTACGACAAGGAGCGCCGCGACGACGTGCGCCTCGTGAACGCCACGCCGCTTTCGCTCTCGACCGGCAACAGCTTCGACATCCCGGCGTACATGCCCGATTCGAGCTACACCACGATCGGGGTCGGCGTTCGCGGACAGATCGAACGCGTCGGCATCGCGCTCTCGTACACGACGGTGCTGTCGCGCTCGGGCATCCGCGACGACGGCGTGACGCTGCTGCTGTCGACCCGGTTCTGACCTGAAGCGCGTCTACACCGCGGCCAACCTGCCCGAGGCGCAGCTTCTCGCCGATCTTCTGGCCGACCGAGGCGTTCGCGCGCGCATCTTCAACGCGAACGCCTCGAGCCTCGCGGGCGAGCTGCCCATCGAGGCATCCCTTCCCCAGATCTGGGTCGTGGATCCCGCGGACGCCGAGCGCGCCCGCGGTTTCATCGACGAGTACCAGCGCTCCTCATCGGGGCCCGCGATGAAATGTCCGAACTGCGGCGAGGAGAATCCCGCGTCGTTCGAGATCTGCTGGTCGTGCAAGCAGCCGCTGGGCCCGTCGTGACGGGCCTCAGTACGGCGTCCCGTCCTTGCGCGTGAAGCGCCACGCCCCTTCGACAAGCGCAGCCCTGATGTCGTCGTCCGGATAACTGCCTTCGTCACCCGGCGTCCGATCGCCGATCTCCAGGTAGACGACGTCCTGTTCCGTTTCGTTGACGAGGCAGTGACCATTACCCGTGCCGGACTTGAAACCCGCGCACATGCCGGGCGAAAGCCTCGTGCGCCCCTCGTCCGTGTGCAGCGTGGGCTCTCCTTCGAGGATGAACACGAATTCGTCCTGCTTCGAATGCGCATGCCGCAGCGCCGAGATCGCGCCCGGTGCGAGCCGGGTGAGGTTCACGCCAAAATTGGCGAGGCCGAACAGATCGCCCAACGGCCGTTTCAGCCTTCCCGACATCCTGGAAGCGAAAGGCTCGGGGTAGCTCGTCGGCTTGACGCGCGGCGGCGCCTCGCTCGCTTTCAGGGCAACGGGGAACTTCGATGGTTTGGACACGCGCATTTCTCCTTTCGTAGCGAGAACACTACAGCGCGCGCGCGCATTCCCCTAGCGGGGCTGGTTGCGTCGCTCCCCGCCGACAATCAGCGCGGGCGTGGTGCCATCCTCCATGAGGTGCTCCCAATCCGGCACGTGTCTCACATTGGCGACGTCGAGGACGAGCTGCTCGTCCATCAGCATGTCGCTCGGCGGTTCCATCAACTCGCGGATGCTCATGGTGCGTCTCCACGTTGCGAGACATCCCAGTATGCTCCCCGCGCGTGTCGAATTGGTTACCGGAAACGGTCGTCCCACGGCGTGCCGATCGAAAGGTAGAAGCGGCCCTTTCCGTTCTTCGCGTCCGCGACGCCCAGGTACACGGGTCCGAGGAATGTCGATGCCGCGAGATACGCGCTGAACGATCGCTGCCATCCGGTGAGCGAAGTCTCGGTGATGAGCTTGTTCATCTTCCCCGCCTCCGCCGCGAGGCCCGCGATGAGCGTGAGGCCGTAGAGCGGCGATGCGAAGTTCAACCGGTATTGCGTCTCGAGGCGCCCGAACGCGTACTCGCCGCCGACGATCTGGTCCTTGGCGAAACCGCCGAGGCGCCCCGGGCCGCCCAGCGAGAACGCATCGGAGAGCGGCACGCTTCCCTTGAACGACGTGCCGCCGTCGAGCTGCAGCAGGTAAGCGAAGCGGTTGTACTGCCACGCGGTGCCGAAGCGCACCTCGCTTCGCGAGTACGGCGGGAAGCCGAGGTCGTTGCGGTCGTCCACGCGCATCGCCTCGAAGTGGGTGGCGGTGAAGCGCACGCCGCGCGTCGGGAAATACGGCTGGTCGTAGGTGTCGATCGCGAGCCGCCCGGTCCAGCCGCCCACGTGGATGCTGCGGTTGGGGAAGATCGTGGCGGGGCCCGTGTCGAGGACCGCGCCCATGCTGCGCTCGATCCAGCCCACGGTGGCCTGGCCATACACGCCGAGGTTGGTCCCGAAATCGATGCCGCCGTTGTTCTCCTGGATGCGGTAGATCGCCACGCGCTCGCCGTTCTCGAAGATGGGCATCTTGCGCAGGCCCGCGATCGCATGCGGCCGCGCGAACGTGTACTGGCGCCGGTCGAAAGGCTGGTAGAGCTCGGTCGAGACGTTCTGCTCGCTGCCGATCTGCGTTCCGAAAAGCCACTCGCCGCCCAGTGAATTGATCCAGGTGCTGCGGTAGAGAGCGCGCAGGTTGTACGATGAATCGGCCCGGAAGTCGGACGTGAGCCCGAGACCGAAGAGCAGATAGTTCGGCCCCCACGGCTTCTCGACCGGCGTGAGCCGCAGCACCGTCTTGTCGCGCTCGCGCACGACGCTGTAGTCGAGCGAAAGGAGGTCGCCCTGGCTGTACTCCATCACCAGGTCCTTGGCGAGCTGGCCCGCATCGAGCGATTTGCCCTCCTCCTGCCGGATCCCGCGTCGCAGCGTCTCCGGGTTCACGAACCGCGTCTGCGCGATCTCCACCTTGTCGATGACGGGCGGCTCCTTGGGCGAGGCGAGCCGCACGTTGCGTTGCCATGCCAGGTAATCGCGCTCCGAGAGCGAGAAGCGGCGCAACTCCGCCGAGAGCGCGAACGCGGCCACGCGTCCGCGCGCCGCCGCATCGAGCTGGCGCGTGAAGTCCGTCGCGGTGATGTTCTGCAGGTCCGGCTCGATGTAGATGTCGCGCGCGGTGAGCAGCGCCTTGGACCGGTTCACGTTCTGCTCCGTGAGCACGTTCACCACCTGCCCCAGCACCGAGACCGCGCTCGTCACTTCCTCGGGCTTGAGCAGCGGCGACCCCACGTTCACCGCGATCACGATGTCGGGATTGCACAGCTTCTTCACCTCCTCGACCGGGAGGTTGTCGGTGAGCCCGCCGTCCACGAGCTTCACGCCTTCACGCACCACCGGCGCCATGAGGCCGGGCACGGACATGGAGGCACGCATGGCCGAAGTGAGATTGCCGGTGCGCATCGCCACGCGCGTGCCGGTGCCGATGTCGGTGGCGATGATCGAGAGCGGCAGCTGCAGCTGCTCGATCGTGCGTTCGCCGTATTCGCTGCGCACCAGGCGGTTGAAGAAAAGCTTGAGCTTCTCGCCCGCGAGCGCGCCTTCGCGGAAATGGATGCCGTCCCTCGAGACGCCGAGCTCGAGGCCCGAGTAGTAGCGATCGTCCAGCTCCTTGCGCCGCAGGTTCACCGCCTGCCGGCCCGCCGTGTCGTCGAACATGCGGATCCAGTCGGCCTCGCCCACCAGCGCCTGGATGTCCTTCGGGGAAACGCCCGCGGCGTACGCGCCGCCCACCAGCGCGCCCATGCTCGTGCCCGCCACGCAGTCGATCGGGATGCGCAGCTCCTCGAGGACCTCGAGCACGCCGAGGTGCGCGCCGCCGCGCGCGCCCCCGCCACCGAGGACCAGGCCGATGCGCGCGCTCTGCTGCGCGTGAGCGGCGGCCGCGGCCAGCACCACGAGTGCGGCCGTGAGCAATCGAAGCGTCTTCTTCATGGGAGCCTCAGACCTTGAGGGTGAATGGCGTGAATCGCGTGTCGCGGTCGTAATAGTCTTCGTTCTCGGCGCGCTTGAGCCAGCCCACGATGGCATAGGTGACCGGCGTGAAGACGACTTCGACACCGACTTTCGTCACGAATTGCGCGAGCATCACGGTGGGAAGCTTGTCGTCGGGGATGATCCCGGTGCCGTAGAAGGCAAGGGGATAGAAGATCAGCGAGTCGACGCCCTCGCCGAAGAGGGTGGAACCGATGGTGCGCGTCCACAGCCAGCGTCCGCGCGTCATGATCTTCATCTTGGCGAGCACGAAGGAGTTCACGAACTCGCCGCAGAAGTACGCGATCATCGAAGCGAGCGCGATGCGCCACGTGAGGCCGAAGGCGACCTCGTATGCCGCCTGGTTCTTCCAGAACGGCGCAGGCGGCAACGCCACGACCACGTACGACATGACGGATGCGAAGGCGAGTCCCGCGAATCCGGCCCAGATGACGCGCCGGCTTCGCGCGTAACCATAGACTTCGGTGAGGACATCGCCGAAAACGTACGAGATGGGGAAAAAGAGCACGCCCGCGCCGAAGGTGAGCGCCCCCAGCACCGGAACCTCGAGCTGCGCGATCTTCGCCGGGCCGATGAGGTTCGAGCAGATGAGGATGACCACGAAGGCGGCCATCACGAACTCGTAGTACCGGTAGTCCCTGCGCGCTTCCATCACTTCCTTGCCTTGCCCGCGCCGCGCTGGCGCATGCACTCGAAGAGCGCGATCGATCCCGCGATGCCGGCATTGAGCGACTCCACGCGCGCGGTCGTGGGAATCATCGCGCGCACCTTGGCGCTCACGGCCACGTCGGCGGAGATCCCCGTGCCCTCGTTGCCGACCACGAAGGCGCACGGCCCGCGCAGGTCCAGATCATAGAGGGACGCACCCTCGCGTCCCATGAGCGCGATGACGGTGCCCTTGTACCAGTCGGCGAATCCGCACAGGTCCGCGCCCTCGAGGATGTTGAGCGCGAAATGCGCGCCCATCGCGGCGCGCAGGACCTTGGGCGACCAGGCGAAGGCGCACTGCGGCGACAGCAGCACATGGCCCGCGCCCGCGGCGGCGGCGCTGCGCAGCAGCGTGCCGACGTTGCCGGGATCCTGGATGTTCTCCAGTAACAACACGAGCGGCGCATCCGCCGCCACGGCCCCGGCTTGCGGCGTGAGCACCGAGGCCATGACGCCCGTGGGCGACTCGACAGTCGAGAGCGACTTGAAGAGCGCGTCGGACAATTGCGTGACCGGGGCCGGCGCGCTGCGGCGCACGAGCTCCCCGACCTCGGGATCTTCGGCGCCGGCGCGGTTCACGACGACTTCCTCGGGCGTCCTTCCGGAATCGAGGAAGGCGGCGAGCAGGTGCGCGCCGTCCAGTACCGACATCCCGCTCGCCTTGCGCTCCGACGATTTCGAAACGAGCCGGTGCATGGCCTTGTACGCCGGGTTGTCGCGGGAGGTGATCGCCTTCAAAACGGCAGGTCCTGCTGCAGCGATGTCCAGACGGGCTCGAAGCTGCGGCGATGGATCTCGCAGGGACCGTGCTGTCTCAGCGCCGCGAGGTGCTCGGGCGAAGCGTAGCCCTTGTGATGGGCGAAGCCGTAGAGCGGATAGCGCTTGTCCAGCTCGCACATATCCGCGTCGCGTGCCGTCTTGGCGAGGATCGAGGCCGCCGAGATCGCGCCCACCTTCGCGTCGCCCTTCACGATGGCGCGGCACATGAAGGCCACCTGCGGCGTGTGCAGTCCATCGGACCAGACTTCATCCGGCTCCATGCCGAGGGACTCCACCGCGCGGCGCATGGCGAGCAGGCTCGCGCGAAGGATGTTGATCGAGTCGATTTCCTCCACCGAGGCCGAGGCGATCGACCAGGCCAGTGCGCGGCTGCGGATCTCGTCTGCGAGGCGCTCGCGCGCCGCCGCGGTCAGGACTTTGGAATCGGCCAGCCCCTCGATGGGCCTCGCGGGATCCAGCACCACGGCCGCCGCGAACACGCTCCCGGCGAGCGGACCGCGGCCCGCCTCATCCACCCCGCATAGCAGCGCGGGAATCGGCGGAAGGCTCTTCGGAACGGGCATTGTTGGTCTTGTTCCGGTTCAGGTAAGGCGCAAGCGCCTGGGAGACGCGCTCATCATGACCTTTCGCGAGCGATTCGTGAAGGCTTGCGAAGCGCAGGCGGAGCCGCTCGCGCGCGATCTTGTTGTCGAGCCAGTTTCCGAGGGCCTGCGCGAGGTTGCCCGGCGTCGCGTGCTCCTGCAGCAGCTCCGGAACGATGAACTCGCCGGCCAGGATGTTGGGCAGGCTGTAGTAAGGCAGCAGCGCCTTGCGCGTCACCAGGCGGTAGGTGATCGGATTCAGCCGGTAGGTGACGACCATGGGGCAGCGGGCGAGCGCGGCCTCGAGCGCGGCGGTGCCGCTTTTCACCAGCGCCACGTCGCAGGCGTGCAGCGCCATCGACGCGTGCCCGAAGAGGATCGTGATCGGCAGCTCCCGCGCTTCCAGCGCGTACAGGCGGCCCTCGAAGTAGTCGCGGGTCTCGCGCGTGGCGAGCGGGACGAAGAAGGCGAGGTCCGGGCGCTTGGCATGAAGCAAGCGCGCGGTCTCGATCATGAGGTCGGCGTGGAATTCCAGCTCCGAAAGGCGCGATCCGGGCAGCAGCGCCACGCCGACGTTCGCGCTGCCCAGGCGAAGCTGCGCGCGCGCCTCCTGCCGATCCGGTTCGAGCGGCATGGCGTCGGCCAGCGGATGGCCCACGTAGCTCACCGGAATGCCCGCCTTCTCGTAGATCTCCTCCTCGAAGGGCAGCATCACCAGCATGCGATCGACCGATTTGCCGATCGAGTGGATGCGCTCGGGGCGCCATGCCCACAGCGATGGGCTCACGTAGTGGACCGTGGGAACGCCCACCGCTTTCAGCTTCGCCTCGAGGCCGAGGTTGAAGTCCGGCGCGTCGACGCCGATGAACAGCGCCGGGCGCTCGCGCACGACCTCGCGATAGATGCCGTTGCGGATCCCCACGATCTCGCGCAGGTGCCGGATCACCTCGATGTAGCCGCGCACCGCGAGCTTTTCCATCGGGAAGAGCGAACGAGCGCCCTCGGCGATCATCTTGGGACCGGCGATGCCGAAGAACTCGACTTCCGGCCAGCGCTGCCTCACTGCCCGGATGAGTGCGGCGCCCAGCATGTCGCCGGAGGCTTCGCCGGCGACGATCGCCACCCGCGTCACCTCAGGATGCCCCGCGTCGAGGCGGCGATGAAATCCGCCAGGAGCTTCACTTCGGGCGTCTCGCTCGCCTGTTGCTCGAGCTCCGCGCGTGCCTCTTCGAGCGTGAGCTTCGAGCGATAGAGAGTCTTGTACGCGCGCTTCAACGCCGCGATGGTGTCGGCGGAGAAGTCGCGGCGCTTCAAGCCCTCGGAGTTGATGCCGTGCGTGCCGATGGGATTGCCGCCGATGAGGACGTACGGCGGCACGTCCTGCAGGATGATCGAGAACGCCTGCGCCATCACGTGCGGCCCGATCTTCACGAACTGGTGCGCGCTCGCGAACCCGCCCATCGTGACCCAGTCGCCCACGTGCACGTGGCCGCCGAAGGTGACGTTGTTGGCGAGCACGGTGTTGCTGCCGATCTGGCAGTCGTGCGCGATGTGCACGTAGGCCATGATCCAGTTGTCGTTCGCGATGCGCGTGACGCCCGCGTCCTGCGCCGTGCCGCGGTTGATCGAGACGTACTCGCGGATGGTGTTGCGGCTGCCGATCTCCACGCGGGTGGGCTCGCCGCCGTACTTCTTGTCCTGGTTCGCCTCGCCGATGGAGCAGAAGTGGAAGATGCGGTTGTCGGGGCCGATCTTCGTGTGGCCCGTGATCACATTGTGCGCGCCGATCGTCGTGCCCTCGCCCACCTCGACGTCGCCGTCGATCACGGTGTAGGGGCCGACGGCCACGCCCTTGGCGAGCTTCGCGCGCTTGTCGACGACGGCGGTCGGGTGGATCACTTCTCTTCGATCTCCCGCAACGCGCACATCATCTCGGCCTCGGCCGCCACGGCGCCGTTCACCCGCGCCACGCCGGTGAACTTGCCCAGCCCGCGCGCGACGCGTCCCTGCGTCACCTCGATCACCAGCTGGTCGCCGGGCACCACCGGCTTCTTGAATCGCGCCCCGTCGATGCCCACGAAGTAGTAGACCCACTTGCCGTCGTTCGCCTGCCCGAGGCTGCGCAGCGACAGCACCGCGGCGGCCTGCGCCATGGCCTCGACGATGAGCACGCCGGGCATCACGTGGTAGTGCGGGAAATGGCCCGCGAAGAACGGCTCGTTCATCGTCACGTTCTTCAGGGCCACGATCCGCTTGCCCTTCTCGAACTCCGTCACCCGGTCGATGAGGAGGAACGGGTAGCGGTGCGGCAGGTAGTGCTTGATCTCCTCAATCGTCATCGGGTTCAAGTGGGACTCCCTGCTGGTCCTTGCGCAGCGCGCGAGCGACCTTGTAGAGGCGACGGACGTACGTGGTGTTTCGCAGCCACTCGGCGTGCGGCATGAAGGGCATTCCGGAAGTGTACGTTCCCGGCTGCGTGATCGACTTGGTGACGAAGGTGTAGCCCGAGATCGACACGTTGTCGCAGATGGAGATGTGGCCGACGAACCCCGCGCCGCCGCCCACCATGCAGTTCTTCCCGATCGTGACGCTGCCGGAGATCCCGCTGCAGGCGGCGATCACGGTGTGCGCGCCGATCACCACGTTGTGGGCGACCTGGACGAGGTTGTCGAGCTTCACGCCGTCCTCGATCACGGTGTCGTCCAGCGCCCCGCGGTCGATGGTGGTGTTGGCGCCGATCTCCACGTCGTTGCCGATGCGCACGCCGCCCACCTGGGGAATCTTCAGCCAGCGGCCGCGCTCGCGCGCCATGCCGAAGCCGTCGGAGCCGATCACCGCACCCGAGTGGACGATGCAGCGCTCGCCCAGCGAGCAGCCGTCATAGACGCTCACGTGCGGGTAAAGGCGCGTATGGGCGCCGATACGCGCCTTCTCGCCCAGCACGCA
>Ga0207711_10004050_pt1 | contig 12578 bp, 8 predicted proteins | sample KBSS34metaG_FD_184401 | JGI IMG/M metagenome (GOLD analysis project Ga0207711, IMG submission 184401) | Switchgrass rhizosphere microbial communities from Kellogg Biological Station, Michigan, USA - KBS S3-4 metaG (SPAdes) (version 2) | ecosystem: Host-associated > Plants > Roots > Rhizosphere >...
TGGCCGTCGCCCACGCCGCAGGTCGCGCCGCCGCGCGCACGATGCGCTTGCAGCCATGCGTCGTCATCATCGAGCGCGAACCAGCCGATTGGGCAAGCCAGGCCATCGACGCGCGCGCGCAACGTCGCATCGTCGGCGTTGAGGACCAGCAAGCCGTCGCGATCGACCACGCGCGCGACCGTGAGCTTCACCCGCGCGAGCGCATCGAGGTCGTGCACGCCATAAGCGCCGTAATGATCGGCGCTGAGGTTGGTGACGATCGCGGCCTGCGCGCGTTGCATCGCAAGCCCGCGCCGCAACAGGCCGCCGCGCGCGGTTTCGAGGACCGCAGCCTGCACTTCCGGATGGCGCAGCACTGCGCGCGCGCCGGCCGGACCGGAATAGTCGCCGGCCGCGATCTGCGCTGCATCGACGAACAATCCGTCGGTGCAGCTGTACCCGGTGCGCAAGCCGTGCGCGCGCAGCATCGCGGCGAGCAGGCGCACGGTCGTGGTCTTGCCATTGGTGCCGGTGACCAGCGCGAGCGGCACATCGTGCAGCTCCGACCAGTCGATGCCGTCGGCAGCGGGCAGCGCATCCGGCGGCCAGCTGCGCGCGCCGGAACCTTCGCCGAGGGTGAGCGCGTCGTCGTCGATCAGCAACGCGACGCGATGCGCCTGCGCGGCCCGTTCGAGCGTAATCAGACGCGGGTTCGCCTCGCACGCCGCGAGCGCGCGCAAGGTCGCCATCGCCAGCGTCTCGTCCCACGCGGCCGCATAGCCCGGCGCATGGAATCGCGCATAACCGGAGTCCGCTGCGCCCGCTGCGGCGCTCGCCAGCCATGCCCATTCGTTGACATCGGTTGCCGCGAACAACTGGTCGAGCGGCGCGGCGAACGCAAGCGTTGCGCCGCTGGCGTGCGCGCACGCGAACACGGGCGCATCGGGCCAGCCAAGCATGGCGCGTGCCGCGGCGATGCGCGCGCGCCATCCATCCAGCAGCGCGGCATCGACTACGACCCCCTCGGTTTCCAGCGCCGCACCGGTGCTGCCAAAGTACGGATTCGCGCCGAGCAGCCGACGCGAATCGGAAAAAAGGGTTGGGCTCGGTTCCGGTTCTGCTGAAGATCCGCGCGGCATGTTCCCCAGCGGCATGCTCAATCGTCGCCTTCTCGCGCGATGGTGATGCCGCGCTCGTCGCGAACCATGCCTTCCATCGCCGCGTGGATCGCTTCCTCGGCGGCGGGTTCGACGACGCGCATTTCCGGCATCGCTTCGCGCACCGGCGCCTCGGGCGCGCCTTCCGGGCGGAACTTGATGATCTGCTTCCACGAGCGCACCAGGGCGTCGGCGAAGACCAGGATCAGGTCGCCGGGGCGCCCCATCTGCAGTGCGGCATCGATCGCCTCCTGCTCGTCGTGGATCCTGCTGATCGCAGATTCCGGCACGCCTGCCGCGATCAGCGCATTGGCGATGATGCGCGGCACCTCGTCGCCGTCGCGGCCGCGCAATGCATCGTCGCGGCGCACGACGTAATGATCGAAACGGTTGGCTACGGCGTTCGCGATGTCGCGCAGGTCCTCGTCGCGGCGATCGCCGGGCCCTGCGACCACCACGATGCGCCGGCCGGTGACGTCGAGCCGTTGCGCAAGGTCGGCCATCACCCCGACCGCGTGCGCGTTGTGGCCGTAATCGAACAGCACCTTGAACGGATGCTCGTTGAACACGTTCATGCGCCCGGGCGCCTGGAAGAACGTGGTGTCGAACGTGCGCAAGCCCTGGCGGATCGCATCGAGCTTGATGCCGAGCGAGAACGCGACCGCCGCGGCGGTCATCGCGTTGTGCACGTTGTGGAGCGCGCGGCCTTCGAGCGTCGCCGGGATCAGGTGCGTCCACAGTAGCGGGATGTGGCTGCCCTTGTCGTACAGCGTGATCATCTGGCCATTGACGCCGCCCTCGAGCGCACACGCGCGGCCGCCCGCGCGGATGTGTTCGCGCACCAGCGCGTGCGCGGGATTCATCGTCACGTAGCAGATCGTCTTCGCGTCGGTGTAGCCGGACATCTTGAGCACGTTCGGATCGTCGGCGTTGAGCACCGCGCACTCGGTCGCGACTTCGACGACGACGCGCTTCACTTCGGCAAGTTGTTCGAGCGTGTCGATGCCCTTCAGGCCAAGGTGGTCGGATTGCACGTTGAGCACCGCGCCGACATCGACGTTGCGCACCGCCATGCCCGCGCGCAGCAGGCCGCCGCGCGCGGTCTCGAGGATCGCGATGTCGATCTGCGGATCGGCGAGCACCATGCGTGCCGACACCGGGCCGGTCATGTCGCCCTCGACCGTGCGCTGGCCGTCGATATAGACGCCGTCCGTGGTTGTGAGCCCCGGCGTGTAGCCGGCCATTTTGGTGACGTGCGCGAGCATGCGCGCGGTGGTGGTCTTGCCGTTGGTACCGGTGATCGCGGCGATCGGCACGCGCGATGGCGTGCCCGGCGGGAACAGCATGTCCACGACCGGGCCGGCGGCATCGCGCGGCGTGCCCGTACTCGGTGCGACGTGCATGCGGAAGCCGGGCGCCGCGTTGATCTCGCAGATCGCGCCACCGATCGACTTGTAGCTCTCGGCGATGTTCGGCGAAATGAAATCCACGCCGCCGACGTCGAGCCCGATCGCGCGCACCGCACGCACCGCCATGTCCCGGTTGTCGGGATGGATGATGTCGGTGACGTCGGTCGCGGTGCCACCGGTGGAGAGGTTCGCGGTCGAACGCAGGTAGACGACCTCGTCCTCCTTCGGCACTGAGTCGGCGGTATAGCCGACGCGCTCCATCATCATCTGCGCCTGCGCATCGAGCACGAGGCGCGTTAGCACTTTCTCGTGGCCGACGCCGCGGCGCGGGTCCTGGTTCACGATTTCGACGAGCTGCGCGATGGTCTTCAGGCCATCGCCGACGACATGCCCGGGCGTGCGCTTGGTCGCGGCGATCAGTTCGCCGTTGACGACGAGCAGGCGGTGGTCGTCGCCGGCCACGAAGGTTTCCACGATCACCGAGCGCGAGTGCTCGTGCGCGGCCTTGAAGCCTTCGCGCACGGCTTCATCACCGGAAATCCCAATCGTTATGCCGCGACCGTGGTTGCCGTTGTAGGGCTTGGTCACGACCAGGCCGCCGAGGCTGCGCGCGGCGCGCACCGCGCCATCGGCGGACTGCACGAGGTCCTGGCGCGGCACCGGCAACCCGAGCGCGCCGAGGATCTTGTTGGTTTCCTCCTTGTCGCTGGCGAGCTCGACCGCGATGTGCGGCGTCTTGCCGGTGACCGTTGCCTGGATGCGCTGCTGGTACTTGCCGTGGCCGAGCTGCACCAGCGACTGGTCGTTCATGCGCAGCCACGGGATGCCGCGCTGTTCGGCGGCCTGCACGAGCGAGCGCGTGGACGGCCCGAGCGCACGCCGCTGCGCATAGCGGATGAACGCATCGCGCGCTTCGCTCCAGACGAAATCCTCCGGCACGCTGCCGGCGGGACGGATCGCGTCGGGCAACAGCGAGCACAACAGTTTCAGCGCGAGTTCGCCGGCCGCGACGCCTTCCTCGCGCTGCACGTATTCGTACACGACCGAATACACGCCGGGGCGGTCGTCGGCGATGCTGCGGGTCTTGCCGAAGGTGACGTTCTCGCCGGCGACGTTCTGCAATTCGATCGCGACATGTTCGAGCACATGCCCGAGCCAGGTGCCTTCGCCTTCGCGCATGCGCCGCTCGAAGCCGCCGGGTTCGCGGTACGAGCAACCGTGTTCGCGCAGTCCGGGCAAGGCTTCCATCAGTCCATCGACGAACGCGGGACCGAGCTTGCCGGTCGGCCATTGCTCGAGCGTGCCGAGGTCCAGTTCCAGCCGGATCACCGGAAAATGGGCGTACAGCGACGGGCCCTGGTAGATGGAGCGGTCGAGAATGCGCATGGTGTCTCCCCCAGACTGATTGCGATCGTGCTGCGTGTCCTTCCTGCCGTCTGCCGCCTCGTATGCCTTGATCTTCGGGTTTGCGGTCGACGCCTAGCGTACGCTCGACAGCGTGCCGGCCGATGCCTTGCGGGTATGCAGGTTGAACGTCGCCCCCTGCACGAGAATATGCACCTTCAGGCCGAGCAGGCATACCGGCTGGCTCAGGCTGACTTCGGCCATCGACGAGAACTCGAGGCCGTCGGCGTCGACCACGGTCACCGCGCCGCTGCCCTCGACTTCGAGCACGTTGTTCGGGTCGATGAATGCGGCGGTGTCCTCGTCGAGACCGATGCCGATCGCGAACGGGTTGTAGGCGAGCGCGGCGACGAGCCGGCCGAGCCGGTCGCGCTGGCGGAAGTGCTGGTCGATGATGAAGCGGTTGGTGAGCCCCAACCCCGGCGCGAGCCGGACGCTACCCGCGCGCGGCGACGAGCCTTCCTTGCCGAACGCGATCATGTGCTCGGACAGGATGCTCGCGCCCGCGCTGGTGCCGGCGACGTGCACGCCGTGCGCGTTGCGTTCGCGGATCAATTTCGCCGCGGGCGTGCCGCCGAGGATCGTCGAGATCCGCAACTGGTTGCCGCCGGTGAAGAACACCCCGCTCGCGTCCTCGATCTTGCGCAGGAAGTCGTCGCGGTGGCCGTCTTCGCGCACCGCGATATCGACCGATGTCGCGCGGCCGGCTTCAAGGCGGTCGAACAGGTCCTCGTAGCGGCTGCCGGTGTCGGGTTTGCGGCTCGCGGTCGGGATCACCACGATGTCGGCGTCACGCCCCCCGCACAGGTCCACGTAGCGTTTGAGGATCCGTCGCCGGCTCTCCTTGTCCTCGGCGCCGCCGATCGGAACGATCCAGCCGCGCTGACCGCCATCGGGAATCCTGCTTGGGCACATCAAGGCCTCCTGGGCCATGCAATCGGAACCGCGAAACTACCACGCCGAAGCCCTGCCACGAAGCAGGAAGTACACAACGACAAAAGCCTCGCCGCATATGCCCGACACCGTATGATTGCGCGACCCCATCCGGCTCGATTCCATGCGCATCATCAGCTTCAATGCCAACGGCCTGCGCTCGGCGGCGAGCAAGGGGTTTTTCGACTGGTTCGCCGCGCAGAAGGCCGATGTGTTGTGCGTGCAGGAGACCAAGGCGCAGGAACACCAGTTGCGTATCGAGGGCTACCTGCCGAAGGGCTACCACGCCTATTTCCGCGATGCGACCACCAAGAAGGGTTACAGCGGCGTCGCGGTCTATGCGAAACGCGAACCGGACGAAGTGCGCACTGCGCTGGGCTGGGACGCGTTCGACGAGGAAGGCCGCTACCTGGAGGCGCGCTTCGGCAACCTGAGCGTGGTGTCGCTGTACGTGCCGTCGGGTTCGTCGGGCGACGCGCGCCAGCAATTCAAGTTCAAGGCGATGGAGTGGTTGAAGCCGATCCTCGACGGCTGGCTCGCGAGCGGCCGCGACTATGTGCTGTGCGGCGACTGGAACATCGTGCGCGCCAGGAACGACATCAGGAACTGGACGTCGAACCAGAAGAACTCCGGCTGCCTGCCGGCCGAGCGCGCGTGGCTCAACGGCATGATCGCCGATGCCTGCGGCGATGGAACGCCCGCGCCGAAGCATGGCTGGATCGACACCTTCCGTGCGCTGAAACCCGACGCCGTCGAATATTCCTGGTGGTCGCAACGCGGCGCGGCCCGCGCGAACGATGTCGGTTGGCGCATCGATTACCAGATCGCCACGCCGGGCCTGCGCGCGAAGCTGAAAGGCTGCGCGATCCATGCGACGCCGCGCTTCTCCGACCACGCGCCGTACGTCGTGGATTACGCGCCGTGACCGAAGCGACCGTGGAACGGGGCAGGTCGCTCCGCGATTACATGCATCCGGCAGTGATCACTATGTTGTTCCTCGGCTTCGCCTCGGGACTGCCGTTCCCGCTGGTATTGACCACGCTTTCGGCGCGGTTGCGACAGGCAGGGATCGATCGGACGACGATCGGACTGTTCAGCCTGGTCGGGCTCGCCTACTCGCTGAAGTTTTTCTGGTCGCCGATCGTCGACCGCTGGCGCCTGCCGGGGCTGGGGATGCTCGGCCAGCGGCGCAGCTGGATCCTGCTCGCGCAAGTCGGCGTCATCGCGGGACTGGTGGCGATGGCGTTGCACGATCCGGCCAGCGGGGCGCAGCAGATGGCGTTGCTTGCGACCCTGACGGCGTTCTGCGCGGCGAGCCAGGACATCGCGGTGGATGCGTATCGCATCGAATCGGCAAGCGCGGAATGGCAGGGCGCCACGGTTGCCTCGTACCAGATCGGCTACCAGCTCGCGCTGATCTGCAGTGGCGCCGGCGCACTGATCGCGGCAAGCGGGCATGGCTGGACATGGTCCTATCTGCTGATGGCCGCGTGCATGCTGGTGGGGCCAATCACCTGCCTGTTGGTCCGGGAACCCGCGGGCGGCGCCGCGCGCCGGGCCCTGCTGGTCGATCCGGTGTTGCTGCAATCCACCATCGAACGCATGCGGGTGTCCTCGCTGATCGTCGCGATTGGCGCGACGGCACTGATCGGCGCTGCGCTCAGGTTCGCGTTGCCCGCGAAGGAATCGACCCTGGTCATCGACGTGAGTTTCGGTGCGATCCTCCTGCTCGAACTCGTGTTGCTCGCGTTGTTGCGGATCGCGGCGCTGCGGCCCGCACTCGAACGCATGACCGGATCGGTCGTGCTGCCGCTGGTCGATTTCTTCCAGCGCAACGGCAGGCGCCTGGCGATCCCGATCCTGTTGCTGATCGTCACCTACCGGCTCAACTACATGACGATGGGCGTGGCCGCGAACACGTTCTACCTAGACATGGGCTACTCGCTCGACCAGATCGCCCTCGTATCCAAGCTGTACGGCGTCGCGCTGACGCTCAGCGGCGCGGTGCTCGCGGGCTGGATGGTCAAGCGCATCGGTTTCCTGCAGACGATGCTGGTCGGACTCGTGCTGCTGAGTTGCGCGAACCTGTTCTACGGCTACGTCGCCGGTTTCGGCGTGAAGTCCGCTCCACCCATCGCGTGGCTAGCCAGCGCCGTGAGCCTGGACAACGTCGCCAACGGCATCGCCGGAACCGCCTTCATCGCGTACATGTCCTCGCTCACCAGCAAGACGTACACCGCGACCCAGTACGCACTGTTCGGGACGTTGTGGAGCCTGCCGGCGAAAAGCCTGGCGAGCCAATGGGGACGTATCGTCGATGCGATCGGCTATCCCGCGTTCTTCGTCTATACGACCGCGATCGGGATCCCCGCACTGCTGCTGATCCTGTGGCTGATGCGCGATCCGGCCGCGCGCAGACCGCCTCAGCGCGATGCCGGGTAAATCGCACCCAGCACGCGCGGCCCACGCGCTCCGGTGACCGAGGGCAGGTTGCCGGGTTCGCCGGCGAGGCGCGCGCGCGCGAGCCATGCGAAACCGGCCGCTTCGACGAAGTCGGGATCCAGGCCGAGCGCCGCGGTCGTGTCGACACGCATGTCCGCGAGTTCCGCGCGCAACGCATCCATGAGCGCCGCGTTGTGCACGCCGCCACCGCAGGCGAATACCTCGCGCGTGCCGCTGCCATGAACGCGTACTGCGTCGGCGATGCTGCGTGCGCTCAGCGCAAGCAGGGTCGCCTGCACGTCCGCCGGCGCGATGTCCGGTGGCAGGCGCGCGTCGAGCCAGTCGAGGTTGAACACTTCGCGGCCGGTGCTCTTCGGCGGCGGCGCGGCGAAATAGGGATCGGCGAGCCAACGCGCCAACAGTTCCTCATCGATGCGCCCGCTGCGCGCCCATGCGCCGCCTTCGTCGCGCGCAACGCCCAGATGCCGCGCTGCCCACGCATCGAGCAGGCAATTCGCCGGGCCGGTATCGAAGCCGAGCACGTCGCGTCCGGGAGCGAGCATCGTGAGATTGGCGATGCCGCCGAGATTGAGGATCGCGCGCGGAATTTTCGCATCGGAGAGTACGGCCGCGTGCAGGGCCGGCAACAACGGCGCGCCCTGGCCACCGGCGGCGACGTCGGCGCGGCGGAAGTCGGCGACGGTGACGATGCCCGTGCGCTCGGCGATCACGCTCGGATCGCCGATCTGCAGGGTGAACGGAAACGTGCCGGTCGGGCGATGGCAGACGGTCTGGCCATGCGAGCCGATCGCGGCGACAGTCGTCCGATCGATGCCTGCTTCGCGCAGTAACGCGATCGCGGCGTTTGCGAAGCATTCGCCGATTTCGACGTCGAGATGGCCGTAATCGTCGAGCGCGATCGACGCGCGGCTCTTCGCGAGCGCGAGCACGCGCGTTCGCAAGTCGTCCGGGTATGGGTAAGTGCGGGCGAGGGCCAGCTTTGCGGACCCTCCATCGAAACGCACCAGCGCCGCGTCGATGCCGTCAGCGCTGGTACCCGAGATCAGGCCGAGATAGAGACCGGCCCCGGCCTCAGCCACGTGTGCGATGCGATCTGCGCGCCGATGCCATGATCTGGCGCTTCATGGCCTTCTTCACCGAAGCCGGCTGCGCAAGGACCTTCTGCGCGAGGACCTGGTGCGTGAGCACCTGCATGCGGTTGAGCTGGGCGAGCGCGGTCGCATTCTGCGTGCGGAAACTCGCGAGCGCGGCGCCCGTCAACGGCAGCGGCTTGGGCATCGTCACCGACAACGGGTTGTGGTATTCGCCGTTGATGCGGAATTCGTAGTGCAGGTGCGGGCCGGTCGCCATGCCGGTCATGCCGACGTAGCCGATCGTGGTGCCCTGGTCGACGTGCTGGCCGACATGGTAGTGGCCATAGCGCGACATGTGGCCGTACAGCGTCGTGTAACCGCGGCCGTGGTCGACGATGATGCAGTTGCCGTAACCGTTCTTCCAGCCCTCGAACTGCACCTTGCCGTCGCCGGCGGCGACGATCGGCGTGCCGGTCGGGGCGGCGTAATCGACGCCGGTATGGCGACGCATGTAGCCGAGGATCGGATGCATGCGTCCGGCGAGGGTGAAGCCCGAGGAAATGCGGGTGAACTCGACCGGCGTGCGCATGAAGCTTTTCTTCAGCGGCGTGCCGTCCTGGTCGACGAATTCGGTCTTGCCATCCGGATGCGTGTAGCGATACGCGAAATAACGCTTGCCGTTGTTGTCGAAGCTCGCCGCGATGATGTCGCCGGTGCGTACGCGCTGGCCGTCGCGCCAGTAATCCTCGTACACGACCTGGAAGCTGTCGCCGGGCTGCAGGTCCTGCGCCATGTCGATGTCGTAGGAAAAGATCTTCGCCATCTGGGTGACGGACGCATCGCTGAGCCCCGCCTTCTGGCCGGCACCGTACAGCGAGTTCTCGATCACGCCGCTGGTGGACTCCATGCGCGTCTCCAGCGGGCGCTGGAGTGCGATGCTGCGGATGCCGTCGTCGGCGACCTGCAATTCGATGCGGGTCGCATCGTCCTTGTTGAAACGCAGTCCGCGCAATTTGCCCGGCGTCGGCACATTGAAGGACAGTTCGTCGCCATCGTGCAGGTGGGACAGGATCTGTTTCGCGCCGGGCTGCGCAAGGATGCGCTGCATGTCGGCGGCGGGGAGGTTCAAGTCGGCGAACAACGATTGCAGGGTCTGGCCCTTGTGCAGGCGCACGAGTTGCCAGTTGTCGACCGGAGTCGCGGAAGCGGATTGGGGCAATGCAGGCAACGACAACGCGAGGGTTGCGCGTGCTGCCTTGGGTGTGTGGAGGGCGTTGGTGAATCCCGGAACGATGGCAACGACCAATGCGCCCATCGTGGCGAACATGCTGGCGAGCATCCAATGTTCGCGCGACCAGCGGCCGCGGAAGTTTTCACTGCCAGCCGCATCCAGGCGCTTGGCCCAGGATTTGGCTGAACGGGTCAGGGATACGCTATCGTGTTGATGCGTCCCGCCGATGGAATGGGCTGGTTGATCCATGCGTGCGGGTCCTCCCCAAAGCGCAACCGGCGCACCATAACTTGGTTGAAATATCCACGTCAAACCCTTGTTGCGATTGATTTTTTTGCCACGCAACAATTAACTTCACTTTAACGTCACATGCCGCATTAGCGGCCTAATTTGGCGAGGAGTTGGGCTTTGTGCCTAAAAACAGGATGATGAGCGACCTCCAATCCAGTCTCGATCTGATCGCGCGCGGCGCGGCCGACATCATCAAGCGCGATGAACTCGAGGCACGCCTGAAGCTCGGACGCCCGCTGCGGGTGAAGGCCGGTTTCGACCCGACCGCGCCCGATCTGCACATCGGCCACACCGTCTTGCTCAACAAGATGCGCCAGTTCCAGGGCCTGGGTCACACGGTGATCTTCCTGATCGGCGATTTCACCGGAATGATCGGCGACCCGACCGGCAAGAACGTCACCCGCAAACCGCTCACGCGCGAAGACGTCGCCGCGAATGCGCAAACCTACGCCGAGCAGGTGTTCAAGGTGCTCGATCGCGAAAAGACCGAGTTGCGCTTCAACTCCGAATGGTTCGACAGGATGTCGGCGGCGGACATGATCCGTCTTGCGGCATCGCACACGGTCGCGCGCATGCTCGAGCGCGACGATTTTTCGAAGCGCTATGCGACCCAGCAACCGATAGCGATCCACGAATTCCTGTATCCGCTCGTGCAGGGCTATGACTCGGTCGCGCTCGAGGCTGACGTCGAGCTCGGCGGCACCGACCAGCGCTTCAACCTGCTGATGGGCCGCGCGCTGCAGGAACAGGCCGGAAAGCCGCCGCAGATAGTGCTCACGATGCCGCTGCTCGAAGGGCTCGATGGCGTCAACAAGATGTCGAAATCGCTCGGCAACTACATCGGCATCAACGAACCGGCGATCGATATCGTCACCAAGACGATGAAGATCGGCGATGAGCTGATGTGGCGGTGGTTCGAGTTGCTGAGCTTCGAGGTGTCGATGGCCGAACTCGCGCGCATGCAGGCCGAAGTCGCCGCGGGCCAGCTGAATCCACGCGATGCGAAGCTGCGTCTGGCGCGCGAACTCGCCGCGCGATTCCACGATGCCGCCGCGGCCGAACAGGCGATCGCGGGCTGGCATGCGGTCGTTCGCGGCGAGGGCGATACCGGCCTGTTGCCGTTGCATGCGCTCGCGATTCCCGCCGAAGGACTGCGCATTGCGCCGCTGCTGGTAGCGGCCGGACTCGCGCCGAGCAACGGCGAAGCGTCGCGCAAGCTCAAGGAGCGCGCGGTGCGCATCGATGGGGTGGTGATCGAGGATGCGATGCGCGTGTTCGCGCCCGGATTCGAAGGCGTGCTGCAGATCGGCAAGCGCAATTTCGCGCGCATCAGGCTGGATCGGGCGGCATCCTGATCGCGACCATGCAAAAAGTGGCGTCCGAGGTGTTGACGTACTCGGATGAGGCTGTATGATGTGCGGCTCGCTGGAGCGAAAGGCCCCAGCCGCTGCGATGCCGGAGACGGTGTGGCAGTTGAGCGGTCCACGACGGAAGTCGATGGGCGGCGGATCTTTGACAGTGTGCGCAGGATACTTGTGCGGACGCCTGCAGCTGGATCAACAGATCCATCTTGCAGAGTCGTCTATAGATTTGAGCAGCAATTGCCAAGCGATTGGAGCTCAGGTCGGACGCTTCTGTAGGGCTAAATGTTTTGTTTTAGTTCTTAACTGAAGAGTTTGATCCTGGCTCAGAGTGAACGCTGGCGGCAGGCCTAACACATGCAAGTCGAGCGGCAGCACGGCAGTAGCAATACTGTGGGTGGCGAGCGGCGGACGGGTGAGGAACACATCGGAATCTACCCTGTCGTGGGGGACAACGTAGGGAAACTTACGCTAATACCGCATACGACCTTTGGGTGAAAGTGGGGGACCCGCAAGGGCCTCACGCGATTGGATGAGCCGATGTCCGATTAGCTAGTTGGCGGGGTAATGGCCCACCAAGGCGACGATCGGTAGCTGGTCTGAGAGGACGACCAGCCACACTGGAACTGAGACACGGTCCAGACTCCTACGGGAGGCAGCAGTGGGGAATATTGGACAATGGGGGCAACCCTGATCCAGCCATGCCGCGTGGGTGAAGAAGGCCTTCGGGTTGTAAAGCCCTTTTGTACGGGAAGAAAAGCTTCCGGTTAACAACCGGGGGTCATGACGGTACCGTAAGAATAAGCACCGGCTAACTTCGTGCCAGCAGCCGCGGTAATACGAAGGGTGCAAGCGTTACTCGGAATTACTGGGCGTAAAGCGTGCGTAGGTGGTGAGTTAAGTCTGATGTGAAATCCCCGGGCTCAACCTGGGAATGGCATTGGATACTGGCTCGCTAGAGTGCGGTAGAGGGTGGTGGAATTCCCGGTGTAGCAGTGAAATGCGTAGAGATCGGGAGGAACATCTGTGGCGAAGGCGGCCACCTGGACCAACACTGACACTGAGGCACGAAAGCGTGGGGAGCAAACAGGATTAGATACCCTGGTAGTCCACGCCCTAAACGATGCGAACTGGATGTTGGGTGCAACTTGGCACTCAGTATCGAAGCTAACGCGTTAAGTTCGCCGCCTGGGGAGTACGGTCGCAAGACTGAAACTCAAAGGAATTGACGGGGGCCCGCACAAGCGGTGGAGTATGTGGTTTAATTCGATGCAACG
>Ga0207711_10004057_pt1 | contig 12569 bp, 8 predicted proteins | sample KBSS34metaG_FD_184401 | JGI IMG/M metagenome (GOLD analysis project Ga0207711, IMG submission 184401) | Switchgrass rhizosphere microbial communities from Kellogg Biological Station, Michigan, USA - KBS S3-4 metaG (SPAdes) (version 2) | ecosystem: Host-associated > Plants > Roots > Rhizosphere >...
CGACTGAGGCCGCCGTCAATGGGCGCAAGAATACGGGCAAGACCGTTGATGTCACCGGTTTTAAGCACTTCGTCCGTGAGCTTTCTATCGGCGCCGATAAATTCCAATCGTTTGATAATTGTATTTAGATGCTGCTTCTCACGGGTGACTTCGGCTAGAGCTAATTGGTAGTCTTTTTTCATCAATACGCGATTTTCGTAGAGATGCTGTTCGCGCTGAAGAGCTGTGTGCGCCTGTTCCATTTCCACATGCGCTTCTGTCACCACGGCCTTAGCGGCGGAATAATCCTTCCCGGCAGCAATCTTTTCTTTGTATAAATCTTCAATGCGTTTGAAGTCGCTTTGAGCCAGTTCCAATTTTACCTTTGCGTGGGCCACGCGCGCCCTTTCATCGAGGAGCGATTTTGGCCTGGCTAGCTGTTCTTCATAGACCTGACGTTCACGTTCGGCGTGGGCCTGGGCAATCTCCAACTTGGATTTGGCCTCGACCATCTCGCCTTCCAGCTCGGTCACTTCACGGCTGTCAATCATGGCCAGGAGCTGACCTTTTTTGACAAACTCACCGGGCTTGACGAAAATTTTGGTCACGCGCCCGGCGATACGCGCACTGACATCCACTTCGCAGCCGGTGTCCGGTTCGACGTGACCGGTCAGATGCAAGGGCATGACCACGTCACGCTCTTCAATTTTTTCGGTCTTGAGCTCAATGCGTTTGGCGGTGTCATCGCTCAATATAACCAATCCATTTTTAGTTTCGGTCTGAGTCGCAGGAACAGACTTGGCACCGTCAGCGGTGGCGTGGGCTCGGACACTGAGACCATCGTCATATTTTTGCGGAGCAATCGGTGACCCCGCAATTTTGCCGGGTTCTTTTGTATCAGAAGCTCCTGGTGCCTGCCCCTGAATCACATTTTGTCCGACAACCTTATTCGTCGAAGAGGGCTCGGAGCCCGAATGACAGGCAGCCAAGCAAAGACTGCCGCAAAAAATTGAGAGGGCAACCTTAATAACTACTGACGGTCTATTTCTATCGACGATATGCAACGTGGAGGACTAGCCTTACTACCTAGCAAGAGCATACAACATTAATACCAGCCGGGTGGTCCACCATGTAGCGGTTGCCACTTAATATAGCCCATGCTGTTTTGCTCACACGGGCCACTGGGAGCCGGTGTCATACCATCAGCCATGGTGCCGCCGTATTTGTAAAGTTGATTACCTTTGATTACTTCTCGGACACTACCGCTGGCGTCATAGTAGCCGCCCAAAGGGCTCTTCTGCCAGATGGGGTGGCCCTTTGGCGGCTCTACGGCCTTAACTTGCTGTGCATTTCCGCTCAAAGTTTGGGGCGGATCGTTCGAACTATCCATCGACGGAAACAAATTCTGAAATTTCATCGAACCATCGTCAATCGAACCGGCTAAAGGCAATTCGTGACTGTTGGCGGCGCTTTCGCCGTGGCCGGTGCTGGAGGCTGCCGCTTCCAGCGGTATCGTGGCGCGCTTGAGACGCATAGCACCTGGATTTACATGGTCCAAAACGGTAACTCCGCCGCTCAGCGGAGCAGCAGCGCCCTTAAAAAACGAGCTGCCTTTGCTGGGAATAGCAGAAGCATGCCTGGATGCAGGTTTAGGTTTAGATTCTGCTTTAGTGTGCCCCTGCGCAGGAGCGGCAGCACCACTGTCGCCAAATTGACCGGCGCCCACAAGGCTATCCGCGAGGGCCGCCGAAGACAGCGCCCCTGCCCAGGTCGAAGCTAAAACAAGCGTAGCTAAGGATTTTGAGATGTTAGACATAAAGCTTTCCGGCCTTGAAGTTATTCATTGATATCGAGCCCCTTGAAGGCATTAACTAAACACACATTGGGTAAAATGAGACGACCGGGGCTCTCAGTTTGCTCCCGTCTCCCCCAAGAAAAACACTCGGTCGCACAGGAAACTTACAATCATGCGCCTGGATAAATGGCTAAAAGTAACACGCATAATTAAGCGGCGCACAGTGGCGCAGATGGCGTGCGATCAGGGCCGCGTTTTTGTAAATGACCGCACAGGAAAGTCTTCTACCGAAGTGAAACTCGAAGACAAAATACACCTTGAGCTGGGCTCAAGAGCGCTTACTATCAAAGTCCTGGACGTGCCCCTAAAAGCTGTGGCGGCGCAGGACGCATCGAGCCTGTATGAAATAGTGGAAGAAATCAGGCGCCCACCGGAAATCTTAGAGTGGTTGGGCGGCGATTATTGATCGTTCCAGAGCTTTGCCAACGGCAAAATCAATCACCTCAGTGGCGACAAGACCTGCGCCCAGAGTAACAGCCGTGGCCGTCCAGGGGTTGCGCAGGGCCGCGGCCCTGACGACAGACCGGGCTGCGGCCGCACCGCCTTCGAAGCCGCTCCAGTCGGCCAGAACGCGCGCGAGACGGCCATTTCCGTGAGAGACGCTGAGCTCATACTGTCCAATCAGATCACTGGCGGCAAGCGCCAATCCGCAGGCCACAACAGCGCGACTACCGTGCCCAGCGACGCCAGCCCAGGCGCTTTCGCCGGCTCGCAAAAATTTTGTCCTTTCCAATACCTTGGTCAGAAGGGGCTGGCCTTCGACTTTAAAGAGGCGTACTTCATTGTTTTGAAAAACGCGATTGGCACGGTGGCTGAAATTTGGATGTGTTTCAGAAATTATCTCATCAATGTCGCCAACGAGCGGCTCTACAAAATTTGTGCCGAAACCGGCTTTAATATTAAATGGGCGCACCGAACCTGTGAGCGGGTCTATAGTGTTTTGGCCGTATGTTCGCGGCACATATTCACCCACCAACTTGTTCATTTCAACGACGGGTACACCGCCCAGGCTGGGATGTGTGACGGTAGTTATATACTCGCCCAGTGTGCCGTTTTTGAGCGCCGCCTTGATACCGACCTGCCGTCCGACTAAGCCGGGGTCTGAAGGCTTGAGAAGGTCACTCATGTGCGATTCTGTAAGGATTGCCCGGGTCTCACCTATCACTCCGCGTTTCTTCATGACCATAGAGGCCTCGCTCTTGGGCGGCACCTCATAGCGAAAGTTGTTGACGTCGTGATGTCCAACCTCATGAGAAAACCACACCGCCGAATTATTTATCGGACTGCTCCCGTGACCCAAGATAAATCGGGTCTCGCCCTGCCAGCCGGTGGCCGGATACCTGATCTGACGAAGGGAGCTTATATAGCTTGGACTGTAGCCAGGAGGCGTTTTTATAAACTGCCAGTCGTTACCCTCAAGTTCTTTGATGGTGGTCAAAATCTGATCTGCCACCGGGCTTTTGGTGGCGGCAATTTTGCCGGCCATAGAATTTTTATCGACAAAAAGCTCACCGCTCAAGGCCAGGTAGGCGTAGCGCGCAGTCAGCGCCGAATCGGCCGACAGCGCCCAGTCGTGCCAGCTGGATTTTAAATCGATGATTTCCATGCGTGCACAATAGCAGCCAATCATGTCTAGATTGTGCCATGCGCATTAACGGACTGAACCAGGACGAAGTCCCTTAGTCAATATATTCCCGCAGGCGGCGGCTTCTGTTGGGATGCCGCAGTTTACGCAGGGCCTTAGCTTCAATCTGACGGATACGCTCTCTGGTAACGCCGAAGAGCTGACCGACTTCTTCCAGAGTACGCTGGCGGCCGTCATCGAGGCCGAAGCGCAGACGCAGTACATCGCGTTCGCGGGCTGATAGACCGGCCATAACTTCGATGATGTCTTCGCGCAAAAGCTCCTGGGTAACGGAGGATGCAGGCGTCTCAGCGTCACGATCTTCGATGAAATCGCCGAGCTTACTGTCTTCTTCCTTGCCGATAGGAGTTTCAAGTGAAACCGGTTCCTGCGCCACTTTGATAATATCGCGCAGCTTGGTGATGGAGATTTCCATAGACTCGGCAATCTCTTCTTCCGTAGGCTTACGGCCCTTATCCTGCGCCAATTTGCGCGTAACTTTCTTGAGTTTGTTGATGGTCTCAACCATGTGCACGGGAATGCGAATCGTGCGCGCCTGGTCGGCGATGGCTCGTGTGATAGCCTGACGAATCCACCATGTGGCGTAGGTCGAAAATTTGTAACCGCGCTCGTAGTCAAACTTTTCAGCGGCGCGAATCAGGCCCATATTGCCTTCCTGAATCAAATCGAGGAAGAGCATGCCACGACCGACATATTTTTTGGCGATCGAGACAACCAGTCTCAAGTTGGCCTGCACCAGACGGCGCTTGGCCACAGCACCTTCGGATCCGCCCAGTTCGATTTTGCGGGCATACTCAATTTCTTGATCGGCGGTAAGGAGTGGGATGCGTCCTATTTCACGCAAATACATGCGTACCGGATCATCGGATGAAAGGCCCTTAGATGCCTCTTCGGTAAATTGTTCGGGATCTTCCTCGACTTTTTCGTCAAAGCCCTGCAGGAAAGTATCATTTTCACCACCGGCCGGGACAAACGGCGGCTCTTCGTCGGAATCTCCCCCAGCGCCACCGCCGAGGATTTCGTCCATTCCACTGCGCTCCCGCTGTTTGCCGGCTTCTTCAAGCTTATCGAGCTTCTTTATTAAGGTGTCTTCTTTGTCCTTACCCTTACTCAAACTCTGGTCTCCATCTTAGTTGTCTGGTTCTGGGCGCTTTCTATGGCATCCAACTTGTGCTTTACCGTTTCGATATCTTCGAGGGTTTCTACTTTCGATAAAACGACAGTATCTAGTTGAGTCAGCTCTACTATTCTACTCTGCAATGCCATCGCTTCGCTGTCATTCTCCGCTCTACCCAACTGCGACGAAATCGCGGTTTTCAAGAGACCGAGGCGCTCCTTTAATATTCTTGCCCGGTAATCCATTAAAACAACCGATACCGGCATCTTTTGTTTTTTAATTTCCTCGGCTTTCATGATTACATCGACCAAATAGCCCGCAGCTTCACTATCGGGAGCCAGGCGGTCCTGCAATTGGCAACGCAAATCTTCAATCGTAGCGAAACTGCTGCCGATCCCTTCAATCGCTTCTTTTATGCGCTGGTGGGCCTCGGTCAAGAGCTTGTCACCAGCCAGGACCTTCACGGCTACATCGTAATCTTCCTGAGAAGTCAGATAAAGCGAAAGCAGTTGTTTTTCGGCATCGAAGCAGCCGGATACCGGGGTTTGACGGTTGCCCACATGTCTCTGGGCACTGACGGGCATGGGCAAGCCTTCTTCATCGGCAAATTCAGGCTTTTTAGGGCCCCACTGGCCTTTGCCGCCGCCCTTTTGAAATTTTCCGCCGCTGTTTTTAGTGAATTGAGCGTTCTGGGGAATTTTAGATGCACCCTGACCTTGTCCCTGGGCGTAACCGCCACCCTGGCCCTGGTCGTCATTCGCTGATCGGCCAAAGTTACCACCCTGGCCTCCGCCCTGACCAGCGCCGGACCTGTTAAAACCGCCGCCCTGGCGATTATAGCCACCGCCATTTCCACCGCCACCGAACCCATTTCCACCGCCGCCGCCATCACCGCCAAAACGGTTGTTGAAGCCGCCCTGTTCATTTCTAAAGCCACCAGGACCGCGCCCATCCAGACGATTGGCCGCACGATACTGGCCAACGTCGGACAAAATTTCTTCTTCGCGCAGGCGTAGCTGCATCGCCCAGAGCCGGACATACTCGCCGCGGGCGACAGAATTTTTGATTTGAGCCAAAATGGGCACGATTTTGGCTGCCGCATCAATACGCCCGGTGCGGGTTTCAAGGTCAATCCCCAAAACGGCCTTGTCCAACAAGTAATCAACCATGAGCGCGGCATTGGTTTTAGCTTTTTCAAAAGCCTCAACACCCTCAGGTCCAGAGCGCAGGCATTCATCAGGGTCTTTGCCGCCTGGAATTTTTATTACGCGCAGCTCTATACCGATACCTTCGGCTATCTGCGTCAGCGTTTTTAAGCCGCCTTCGACAGCCTTAACCCCAGCCGAATCGGCGTCAAATGAGAGGAAGACACGTTTATTGTCGGTATAGCGCACCAGCAACTTGGCCTGTTGTTCGGTCAGGGCCGTGCCGCAAGTGGCCACGGCATTGGTGAAACCGTGCTGATAACTGGTGATGACGTCAAAATATCCTTCCATAACAATAACGGCATCTTTTTCTTTGATCGCCGACTTGGCCAGGTTGAGACCAAAGAGGTGCTGCCCCTTCGTATAAATTGGAGACTCAGGTGAATTGACATATTTAGCCGGTTCATCACCCAGGGCTCTGCCACCAAATGCGATGACTCGGCCTTCGCTGTCGCAAATGGGAATCATCAAGCGATTGCGGAAGAGATCGTAGTGACCGCTAGTCTCCTGGCGCCTTCTGACCAGTCCGGCTTCTTCCAGAGTGGCGGGCGATACTTTGGCCTTCTCGCTCAAATAAGCAAGCAAACCGTCCCAGGCATTGGGCGCATAGCCCAACTTGAATTTTTCAATGATTTCCTGCGTCAAGCCGCGGTCACTGAGATACTTGCGTGCGACCAGCCCCTCATGCGGATCTTGCATAATGCGCATGTAATATTCGCTGGCCTGTTCATAGAGCAAAAGTATTTGCGAACGCCTGTCGTATTCTTTGCGGTCCTCGGGCGAAACGGCTAGCTTGACGCCATAGCGTTGAGCCAGATCGCGCACGGCTTCGATAAAATTTATACCTTTGATTTTTTGCACAAAGGCAAAAACGTCGCCTTTTTCACCACAACCAAAACAAATGAAATAACCTTTGTCGGGGGTGACATTAAATGATGGGCTCTTCTCGGCATGGAAGGGACAGAGCCCACGATAATTAATGCCGGCGCGCTTGAGCACAACCGTCTCGGAGACGACTTCCAAGATGCTGGCCTGCATCCGCACCTCAGCTATGACTTCTTTCGTCACGCTTGTCACGCGAAAATCTCCCTATGCAAAAAAAATTCCTAGACACTTTATAACACGCCCACCCTGCTCGCAATTGCGCTTGAAAACCGCTCACTACCTATATCTAAGGGACGCTTGTATATATAATCAGCGTAGTTTCAGGCGAGGAGAAATTGGCTGATGAAGACTCTGATCAAAAACGGTCGCGTGGTGACAGCTGTTGACGATTACTACGGCGACATACTGATAGATGGAGAACGCATCACCTTAATCGGCGAAGAGCTGGACCCCGTTGTCCATGCCCCGGACAAAATCATCGACGCCAAAGGCATGCTCGTCATACCAGGCGGGATTGATGCCCACACCCACATGGATATGCCCTTCGGCGGCACGACCTCTTCCGACGACTTCGAGACGGGTACCCGCGCGGCAGCCCACGGCGGCACGACTACAATCATCGACTTCGCCATCCAAAATAAGGGCCAGTCGCTCTACGAAGCCCTCGACACCTGGCACGCCAAGGCTCAGGGAAAAACGGCCATCGACTACGGCTTCCATATGATTACAACCGACATGCCGCGTGAACGCTTGAAAGAAATGAAGAAGCTGATCCACGAAGAAGGAGTGACCAGCTTCAAAATGTTCATGGCCTACCCCGGCGTGCTGCTCGTTGACGACGCCACAATCTTCCGGGGCATGAAAACCGCCGGCGAAGAAGGCGGGCTGATTTGCATGCACGCTGAAAATGGCGTGGTGATCAATGAAATCATTGAATATGCCCGCGAGGCTGGCCACACAGAGCCCAAGTATCACGCTCTCACCAGGCCGACAATGGCCGAGGCCGAAGGCGTCAATCGCGCCATTGCCCTGGCAAAAATGGCTGAGTCGGCAGTTTACATCGTGCACCTGAGCTGCCACGACGCACTCAAGAAAGTGAAAGAAGCTCGCGATGAAGGCTTCGCAGCCTTTGCCGAAACCTGCCCTCAGTATCTGTTTTTGGACTATACATATTATGAGCAAGAAAAATTTGAAGGCGCCAAATACGTGATGACGCCGCCATTGCGCGAAAAATGGAACCAGAAAGAACTCTGGACCGGTTTGAAAATGAACGACCTGCAGACAGTTTCAACCGATCATTGCCCCTTCTGCTTCAGTGATCAGAAGATTCTGGGCAAGGATGACTTCAGCAAAATACCCAACGGCGGCCCCGGTGTCGAGAATCGCATGAGTCTGATTTACAACGGTGGTGTGGTGCAGGGACGCATCAATGTAAACAGATTTGTTGAAATCACCTCCACATCAGCCGCCAAAATTTTCGGCCTTTTCCCCCGCAAAGGCACTATTGCCGTAGGTTCTGACGCCGACATCGTAATTTTCGATCCCAATAAGAAGATGAAAATCAGCGCCGCAACTCACCATATGCGGGTAGACTTCAGCTGTTATGAGGGCTTTGAAGTACAGGGCGTGCCTGAGACGGTGCTCTCCAGAGGCAAAGTGGTAATCGAGAACGGTGACTATGTAGGCAAGAAGGGCGACGGTTCTTATCTCAAGCGCTCCACAGTGCAACATCATGCAAAAGAGTCAAGCTTTGCCATGGCAAACAGATAAAATAGAGAATAAATTGACAAAGATTGATAAAATCTAATACTTAGGGAGGATCCCAAAGGTGTGGCTCATTGGAGACAATCGAAGGGGACTTCAAGAATGTCAGTAACAGGTAACAGGGATCAGCGGAAATCTAGGACGGACACAATGGGCTATATACAAGAATTCACCCGCATGGTGACGGAAGAAAGAAACGATCGAACAAAAGATCTCGACGTACTTGATACCAATGATCTGGTTGCCCGGGTGCAGAAAGAGGACTTTGAAGTAGCTCAGGCAGTAGAGAAATGCATTCCTGAAATTGCCGCTGCTGTTGATTTGATTGTAGCCAAACTAAAAACCGGCGGCCGACTGATTTATTTCGGAGCCGGCACCAGCGGCAGATTGGGCGTACTGGACGCCACCGAATGCCATCCCACATTTGGTGTTGATCGCAACACTGTGCAAGCCTGCATCGCCGGCGGCAAAGAAGCGATGTTCGCCTCCTTCGAAACCGCCGAAGACAATCCGGAATTGGGTGAGCAAGACGCGCTGGCCATCAAGATTACAAGCAAAGACGCCGTGCTAGGCATCACCGCTTCAGGCCGCACTCCTTATGTCATTGCCGCGCTGGAACTGGCTCACAAAGAGGGTGCCGCCACTGTTGCCCTGGTCAATAATTTTGACACACCGCTGCACAAAATCTGCGATGTCACCATCGCGCCCCTCACCGGCCCCGAGGCTCTGACCGGCTCTACCCGCATGAAAGCGGGCACGGCGCAGAAGATGGTCCTCAATCTGGTCAGCACCTGTACCATGGTGCGTCTGGGCAAAGTCTACGAAAACCTCATGGTCGATCTCAAACCGACCAACGAAAAGCTTCGTGAACGCGCCACTTCCATCATTTCGCTTCTGGGTGATGTCGGCCGTCCGATAGCTGAAGGAGCGCTGGTTGCTTCCCACGATCAGTGCAAAACAGCCATTCTTATGATCAAGCGGAAAATGGGTCGCGTACAGGCCGAAGAGTTGATCAAAAGATATGACGGCTCTCTGCGCAAAGCCTTGAATTCACCCCCCGGTGAATCAGGCGTGCACAAAGTTATTTCAGAATAAAAAATAGAAATAGAAAATAGCTAAGCACAGCTAAAGAGAAATCGAGTAATGCCGCCGCCTGAAGAGCAAAGCCAAAAGCTGGCCCACAATCTTCTCACCCGGCAGCCGCAGCGCGCCCTACCTCAAGCGCTGACTATGTTCAACATCGGCAAGGTGAGCGGCGGATTGCTCGTTGTCTTCGCCCTGGTTTTGCTCTGGGGCCTGAGCACGTCAAACTACCTCGGTTATGCTTCGACCACGCTCACTTTCTTCGCACTAATTCTTGTGCCCCTGCTCTTCGGCGGCATTCTCCTGGGTGTGCGTGTCGGCCTTCTCAATTTAGTAGAATTTTTCTGTGGTCTGACAGTCATGCCCACCAATATGCTTGGCGGTGTTTATCAGGGCGGTCGCTCCTACCAGACACTGGCGCTGATATATAGCGGCTGTGGCCGATTCAACGAAGCCCTTAAATTCTTCCGCTACCACGAAAACAATTTCAATCCCTTCGACCTTAACTCATCGTCGCCCTGGAACGAACGACACCGGGTGCCTGAGCTGCTCTGCCGCATGGGTCTTGACGAAGAAGCGCAGGACTGCGCTCGTCGCAATGTCGAACGAGCAGAAAAAGATCTGGCCGATTTCGATTGTTTGCCCTTTCGCCAGACTCTGCACTGCGACTTAATTGTAGCGGCTATGGTGGCCCGAGACTGCGACCAATCGCAGCAGGCCGTGCACTACCTGGAACGAGCCTCAAGCAGTGCCGATAAATTGGAGACCGATACTCAGACCAGATTGCTCATGCTACACGCCGACGGCCTTCTGCACATGTATCAAGGACGCTTCGACGAAGCCATACAACCTTTTAAAGACTGCTGCCGGACGATCATGGAGACGCGAAACTCGCCTGCCCTGGCGCATACGCGTAATAGCGAATTGCTCGGCTACACTCAGTACTATCTCGGTCAATGTTATTTCAAAACCGGTCAGCATGATAAATTGCCGACAGTGCTCAGTGCTCTGGAAGGCGAAAATAAATACGAGCCGCCTACCTCAGTGGACAAGCTCATGCTCGACTTCACCCGAGCCGATTACAAAGTCAGCCAGGGCAAGACCGACGAAGCGCTCGCTATTTTGGCTGAGACTATTTACAAAATCTCGCACACGCAGGCGCATTTCGACCGCTATCTGATTGAAGCCGTAAAACGCTATCAAGCCTTGATGGAAGGCGACAATCATAATCAGGCGGCTGAGGAAATCAAATCGGCAATTGTCCATTTATCTACTTCGCAGAATCTAATCACGGGTAAAAAACAACTCTCCCCAGAGCAGCCCCAGGCCACACTTCTACCCGCGCCCAAATTGCCCGATGTCAGGGCCACCGGACGCATGGCAAACCGCGCAGTCTTTTTGTTTTTAGCGGTGCTGGGTTATACGGTAGTAGCAGCCCTGACGCACCCGGACAGTTTTAATGTCGGCGGATGGGGAATCCTCTGCTGCATGACACTGTTACTGGCCGCCATACAAATAAAGGACCAGGTCAACAACAGACGCTGCCGGGCCCTGGCTGCGGAGGCTCTACAGCGCGGTGGCTCTGTCGAGGTAGTGGTCAGTCCGCAGTCGTCGATTTTAGGCGCGGCAATGGTTTCCTGCGTCGTGGACGAGGGTCCGCCGGAACTTGTCGGTCGCAAGCTTGAGATGACCCTGAACAACAATCTCATCTACGCCAGTCAAGCCGCCCAGGCAGCGCCGAAGGGCAAAATCAAAGCCAGACTCTACCAGGAGCCGGGCGGCAAACGCATACTGGCCATTGAGACCATGGGGCGCATTTTGACGGTGAAAAAACCGCGTTTTTTCGACCGCGCCCCCAGCAGTCTAAAACTTTGCCTATGATTGCCTGAAATATAGATTCCAGGCCTTATTCTCAATGCAAACCTCAGGGAGAATTTGTCATGCCCCTCAATCATTACGTCACTCTTGGTAACTCCGGTCTGCGAGTCAGTCCCTTCTGCCTGGGCACAATGACCTTCGGCATGGAATGGGGCTGGGGCTCCACCGAAGAAGAATCTCACAACATTCTCAATCATTTTTTTGAAAAGGGCGGTAATTTCATCGACACCGCCAATGTCTATACAAAGGGCCATTCCGAGCTGATCATAGGCAACTGGTTCAAATCCAAAAACACATCAGTCCGCCGCGATCAAGCTGTAATCGCCACCAAATTTTTTGGCACGCTCTATCCCGGTGATCCCAATGCCGGCGGCGCCAATCGCAAATCAATCATCGCGGCCTGTGATGCATCTTTACGCAGAATGCAAACAGACTATATCGACCTTTACTGGATGCACTGTTGGGACTATCACACCCCCATCGAAGAAACCATGGCCGCCCTCGACGATCTGGTGCGTCAAGGCAAACTGCGCTACATCGGTTTCTCCGACACCCCGGCCTGGAAAGTTACCCAGGCTCAAATGATCGCCAAGTTTAGAGGTTGGGCACCACTGATTGCTTTGCAGATTGAATATTCACTGCTGGAGCGCACAGTCGAAGGCGAACTGATGCCTATGGCCAGAGAAATGGGCCTCGGTGTCACCCCCTGGTCTCCGCTCAAGTACGGCATTCTCACAGGCAAATACACACGCGAAAATCGCGACAAAGTAGAAGCCGGAAGAGGCGAATGGGTTATGGGTCATCTCAAAAAAGAATCCACATACGATGTCATCGACGTACTGCTCAAAGTGGCCAAGGAAGTCAATTCCAGCCCCGCCAAGGTAGCCCTGTCCTGGCTGCAAGCCAAGTCGGGAGTGACATCATCAATCATCGGCGCGCGCACCATGGAACAATTGGACGACAATCTCGGCGCCCTGGATCTGGTCCTCTCGCCTGAACACATTGCACTTCTGGACAAAGTTTCGGAAGTCAAACTCAACTTCCCCTCGGACTTCGTCAAAAATTCCGGACCATTTAGAAGTGCTGAAACAACCATCAACGGTGAAGTAGTCGGTGTCAGTGAAATGGCACCCAAGACCGATGCCGAGCGCTTCGACA
>Ga0207711_10004060_pt1 | contig 12559 bp, 9 predicted proteins | sample KBSS34metaG_FD_184401 | JGI IMG/M metagenome (GOLD analysis project Ga0207711, IMG submission 184401) | Switchgrass rhizosphere microbial communities from Kellogg Biological Station, Michigan, USA - KBS S3-4 metaG (SPAdes) (version 2) | ecosystem: Host-associated > Plants > Roots > Rhizosphere >...
CGTCGAGACCGGCGGCGAGGCGTTCGCGTGCGAAGCTGACGATCAGGATGCTGTTCGCGGTCGCCACGCCCATGCACATGATCGCGCCGGTCAGCGCCGGCACCGACAGCGTGGTTCCGGTCAGGAACAGCATCCAGACGATGCCGGCCAGCGCGGCGGGCAGGCCCGTGATGATGACGAAGGGGTCGAGCCACGACTGGAAATTCACGACGATCAGCAGGTAGATCATCACGACCGCGCCGAGCAGGCCGAACTCCAGCCCCGAGAACGCCGCGTTCATCGTCTCGACCTGGCCGCGCAGGGCCACGGTCGAGCCCTTCGGCACGTCCTTCGCGGTGTCCTCGAGGATCTTCTCGATCTCGCCGGCGACGGCGCCGAGATCGCGTCCCTGCACGGCGCCGTAGAGATCGATCGTCGGCTGCACGTCGTAGTGCGAGACCACGCCTTCGGTCTGGCCGAGCTTGACGTCGGCGAGCGCGCCGAGGATCTGCGGTTCGTTCGATGTCGCACTGGTGACCGGGATATTTTCCAAGTCGGACAGCGAATCCACACGGTACTGCGGCGTCTGCGCGACGAGAGGGTAGGACACCTTGTTCTTCGGATTGACCCAGAACGTCGGTGCCGTTTGCGCACTGCCGGACAGCGTCACCAGCAGGCTGTCGGCAACGTCGCGTTCGCTGAAGCCGAGCTCCTGCGCGCGAGCGCGATCGACAGCGACGTTGAGTGCAGGCTGGTCGAACGCCTGCTGGATGCGCAGGTCGGCGATGCCGGGAATGTTGCGGATGCGCCGCATCAGCTCCTTCGCATAGGCATGGTCCGCGTCGCGGTTGAAGCCGATCACCTGCACGTCGATCGGCGCCGGCAGGCCGAAGTTGAGGATCTGGCTGACGATGTCGGCCGGCAGGAACGAGAAGCTGGTCCCGGGGAACTGGCGCGGCAGCGTTTCGCGCAAGGCCTGCACGTAGTCGCCGGTCGCGCGGTGGCCTTCCTTCAGCGTGATGAGGATGTCGGCGTCGCCGGGGCCGATCGTGCCGGAGTTGCTGTAGGTCAGGTTGATGCCGCTGACCGGCAGGCCGATGTTGTCGACGATGCCGCCGAGCTCGGACGGCGGTATCAAACCGTGGATGGCGCGCTCGACGCGGTCGGCCAGGCGCGCCGTCTCCTCGATGCGCGTGCCGGTCTGTGCGCGCATGTGCAGCTTGATCTCGCCGGAGTCGACGCTCGGGAAGAAATTGCGACCGAGCCAGGGCGTCAGCGCGAACGAAGCGAGGATCGCGGCGAGGAAGCCGAGCACGAACATGCGCCGGTTCGCCAGAGCGAGGGTCAGCAGCGCGTGGTAGCCGCGCCGCACGCGCGCGACGCCGCGTTCGAATGACTGCTGGAAGCGCGACAGCGCATGGCCTTGCCGAGGCTGCGGCGCGCCATCGTGGTCGTGCATCACGTAGGCGAGATGGCCGGATGGGTCGGCGGCGCCGCCCGGATGCGGTTTCAGCAGGTACTGCGCCATCGTCGGCACCAGCGTGCGCGCGAGCACGAACGAAGCGATCAGCGCGAACACGACGGCCTCGGCCATCGGCAGGAACAGGTAGCCGGCGACGCCGCCGAGGAAGAACATCGGCACGAACACGATGCAGATGCACAGCAGCGAAACCAGCGCCGGCACGACGATCTGGCGCGCGCCGTCCATGATCGATTCGACCACGCCCTTGCCCTGTTCGAGATGCCAGTTGATGTTCTCGATCGTCACGGTGCCGTCGTCGACGAGGATGCCGACCGCGAGCGCGAGGCCGCCGAGCGTCATCACGTTGATGGTCTGGCCGCACGCCGCGAGCGCGGCCAGCGAAGCGAGGATGGCCAGCGGAATCGCGATCACGATGATCACGGTCGAGCGCCAGCTGCCGAGGAACAGCAGGATCATCAGGCCGGTCAGCGCGGCGGCGATGACGCCTTCGCGGACCACGCCGCCGACGGCCGCCTTAACGAACATGGACTGGTCGGTGACGATGGCGAGATCGAGCCCCGGCGGCGCGCCTTCCTGGATCTTCGGCAGCAGCGATTTGACGTGGTCGATGATGTCGAGCGTCGATGTGCTGCCGTTCTTCTGGATCGTCGTCAGCACCGAGTGCTTGCCGTCCACGCGCACCAGGTTGGTCTGCGGCGAATAGCCGTCGCGCACGTGCGCGACGTCGCGCAGGTAGACCGTCGCGCCCTTCTGGACGCGGATCGGCAGGTCGTTGAGTTCCTCCAGCGCGGTCGGGCTCGCGTTGAGCGAGACCTGGAACTCGAACTTGCCGATCTTCTCCGTGCCGGAAGGCAGGATCAGGTTCTGGCGCAGGATGGCGGCCGTGACGTCCTGCGGCGCCAGTCCGCGCGCGCGCAGCGCCGCCGGATCGAGATCGACCTGCACCTGGCGCACCTTGCCGCCGTAGGGCGAAGGAATCGCGGCGCCCTCGACTTGCGCGAGCTGCGGCCGGATGAAGTTGTTCGAGAGGTCGAACAGCTGCTGGTCCGACAGCGTCTTGCTCGACAGCACCAACTGCAGGATCGGTACGCTCGAGGCGTCGTAGCTGATGATGTTCGGCGGCGTGATGCCGGGCGGCATCAGCTTCAAGACGGTCTGCGACACCGCGGTGATTTGCGCCAGCGCACCGTTGATGTTGACGCCGGGCTGGAAGAACACCTTGACCACGCCGACGCCGGGAAGCGATTGCGATTCGATGTGCTCGATGTCGTTGACCGTCGACGTCATCTGCCGCTCGTAGTACGTGACGATCCGGCTGGACATGTCGGCCGGCGGCATGCCGTTGTAGGTCCAGATCACGCTGATGACGGGCACGCGGATGGCCGGAAAGATGTCCGTCGGCATGCGCAGGGCCGCGAGCGTGCCGAAGATCGCGATCGCGATCGCGAGCACGATGAACGTGTAGGGGCGTTGCAGGGCGACGCGGATGATCGCGAGCATCGAGGCCGGTCTTCGCTGCGGCGGGGAGCAGCGTTCGCAGGCGTGGCACACGGAAGCATCCGGTGCCACGAATTCGGTGGCATTGTTGCGAGCGGCCGGCGCGCGACCTAGTTAAATCGCTGCAATGTATGACAGCGGTGCAATATTCCGCCGCGGCTCGGGCAGGCGGCGGGCGTCAGCCGTGCAAGCGGAGCGGTGCGCACCAGAGCGTCACCCGCGTGCCGCCGTCCGCATCGGCCAGCTCCAGCTCGAAGCGGTGCAGCCGCGCGATCGCGCTGACGATGCTGAGGCCGAGCCCCGAACCGGGCGCCTCGCGCGTCCCCTCGCCACGGTAGAAGCGCTGCAGTACCGCCTCGCGCTCCTGCGCCGGGATGCCGGGGCCGCTGTCGACGATGTCGATGCGCGCACCGCGCGCGTCTTCGTCCAGCTCCACCTGCACGCTGCCGCCCGCGGGCGAGAACTTGATCGCGTTGTCGACCAGGTTGTTGATCGCCTCGAACAACAGCTCGCCGTCGCCGTGCACGCGCGGCTTGGCGCGTGCGGCGTAGACCAGGCGAACCGAACGCGCTTCGGCCATCGGTTCGTACAATTCGATCGTCTGCGCGACGATGTCGTCGAGCGCGACGTCGGCGAAGCCGCCGCGGCGCTGGCTGTCCTCGATCTCGGAGATCCGCAGCAGGGCCTGGAAGCGCGCGAGCAGGGCGTCGGTCTCGGCGACCGCCTGTTCCGCCGCGGCTTGATGCTGCGGCTGCCGGTCCAGGTCCTGCTGCAGCCGGTAGATGCGCGCGCGCAGCCGCGTCAGCGGCGTGCGCAGATCGTGCGCGATGCCGTCGCATACGCTCTTGACCTCCGACAGCAGGCGTTCGATCTCGTCGAGCATGCTGTTGACGATGCCGGCCAGCATGTCCAGTTCGTCGTGCCGGCCGGCGATCGGCAACCGCGCCTTCACGTCGCCGCGCATCACGCGTTCGCTGGCGCTCTTGATCGCGCCGATGCGGCGCAGCGGCGATACGCTGAGCAATCCTGCGGCGCCGATGCCGGCGAGCAAGGTCAGCGAGCCGACCAGGGCGAGCGCGCGCAGGATGATCGCGCGGATCTCGATCAGCGGCGCGACATCGCGCCCGACCACGAGCAGTTCGCCCGACCCGAGCAGCAGTGCGGCGCCGCGCAATTGCGGCAGCGCCTGCCACGGTTCGCCGAGCCGCGCATCGCGCAGCCGGTGTACCGTGCCGTCCTCGGGCAGACCCGGCGGCGCCGAGACGAGATTGCCGGCGATCTGGTTGCCGTCGTGGTCGAACAGGCCGTAGACGTTGATGTGGCGGATGTCGCGATCCATCTCGTGCGCGATGCGCTCGCGCAGCGCGGCCGCGTCGAGTTTCTGGAACGCATGCAATTCCAGATCGATGACCTCGTCGTTCTGCAGGATCATGTAGCCGGCCGTGCGCCAGTAGATCAGGCCGAGCAGGGCGAGCACGGCGACGACGAAGACGCCGCCGTAGAGCAGGCTGAGGCGGAACGCGCTGGTGCGCCAGTGGTCGGCGAACCTAGCCAAGGACGTATCCGGAGCCGCGCACCGTCCGCAGCAGCGGCGCCTCGCCGGGGCCGTCGATCTGCTTGCGCATGCGCGCGACGTGCACTTCGATCACGTTCGTGGTCGGATTGAAGTGATAGCCCCAGACGGCCTCGAAGATCATCGTGCGCGTGAGCACCTGGCCCTGGTTGCGCATCATGTATTCGAGCAGGCGGAACTCGGCCGAGCGCAGTTCGATCGTGCGCTGCCCGCGCCGCGCGGTGCGTTCGATCAAGTCCATTTCGAGGTCGGCCACGCGCAGCTTCGAGAGCGGCTGCAGCTGGCTCCGGCGCAGCATCACTTCCAGGCGCGCGGCCATTTCGTGCGAGGCGAAAGGCTTGGTCAGGTAGTCGTCGCCGCCGGCGCGCAGGCCGCGCACGCGCTCGTCGACATCGCTGAGCGCGCTGATCATCAGTACCGGCGTGTGGCGGCCGCGTTCGCGCAAGGCGGCGACGACGGCGATGCCGTCCATGCCCGGCAGCATGCGGTCGAGCGTGATCGCGTCGTAGCCTCCCGCCAGCGCCTTGTCCAGGCCCTCGCGCCCGTCGGCGACCCAATCGGCGGCGATGTCGCGCTGGGCGAGTTCCGTGACGATTTCCTGCGCGGTCGCGGCGTCGTCCTCGATGACGAGTACTCGCGCCATTGGGCATCCCTCACATCGTGGTGCGGTCGATCATACCGAGCGCGTCGGCGAATGCGCGGCATCGGCCGGCGTCTTGTGGCGATACGCGCACAGATCGTTGATCGCGCAGGACGGACACTCCGGCTTGCGCGCCTTGCACACGTAGCGCCCGTGCAGGATCAGCCAGTGGTGCGCGTCCTTGCGGAATTCCTCCGGCACGACCTTGTTCAACTTGTCCTCGACGACGCGCACGTTCGCGCCCGGCGCGAGGCCGGTGCGATTGGCGACGCGGAAGATGTGCGTGTCGACCGCGATCGTCGGCTCGCCGAAGGCGGTGTTGAGGACTACGTTCGCAGTCTTGCGGCCGACGCCGGGCAGCGCTTCGAGCGCTTCGCGCGAGCGCGGCACTTCGCTGTCGTATTGCTCGACGAGGATGCGGCAGGTCGCGATGACGTTCTTCGCCTTCGCGTTGTAGAGGCCGATCGTGCTGATGTAGCGCTTGAGGCCCTCTTCGCCGAGCGCGAGGATCGCCTGCGGCGTGTTGGCGACCGGGTAGAGCTTGCGCGTCGCCTTGTTGACGCCGACGTCGGTCGCCTGCGCCGAGAGGATCACCGACACGAGCAGTTCGAACGGCGTCGTGTAGTCGAGTTCGGTGGTCGGATGCGGATCGAGTTCGCGCAGGCGGCGGAACAGTTCGACGATCTTTTCGCGCTTCATCGCGGCGGCGGATCCTTGTGGCGGCGCGCCTTGCCGCGCGCGATCGCTTCGAGCACGGCGGAGCGGGTGATGGGCTTGGCGTTCTCGGCGGGCCGATCTTCCTGGCTTCCGGCAGGCTCGGCGAATGCAGGAGCGGTTTGCGTGGGAGCGGCTTCAGCCGCGATGCCCGAAGACTTCTCGATGTCGATCGCGGCTGAAGCCGCTCCCCCCAAAGCCGCACCGACGTTGCGCTTTTTCCCATCGCGCGTTCTCGAGAGGCGCACTTCGCGCGCCTCGAAGCGCGCGCGCGCATGCGCTGCGCGAGCGAGCACCTGTGCGCGCGCGAGCGGCGCGGGCGCAGTCGGCACCAGCGCGATGCAATCGACCGGGCAGGGCGGCAGGCACAGCTCGCAGCCGGTGCATTCGCTCGCGATGATCGTGTGCATGCGCTTGGCGGCGCCGACGATCGCGTCGACCGGGCAGGCCTCGATGCACTTCGTGCAGCCGATGCAGACGTCTTCGTCGATCAGCGCGACGAGCGGTGCCTGCTCGACGCCGTAGTCGGGATTGAGCGCCTTCGGCGCACGGCCGAGCAGCCCGGCCAGCGCGGCGACGCCGGCTTCGCCGCCGGGCGGGCAGCGGTCGATGTCGGCTTCGCCGTCCGCGATGGCCTGTGCGTACGCGCGGCAGGTCGGGTAGCCGCAGCGGGTGCATTGGGTCTGCGGCAACGCGGCGTCGATGCGAACGGCCAGGGACGGGAGAACGTTCATTCCTTCGACGCCTCCGCGGCATCGACACGCGCGGCGAGATCGCCGTACGTCTCGGGCGTCGCCGTCCAGCGGCGGGAACACGAGCGGCAGCGGTAACGCGATCGGTATCGGATGAGCAGCATCGCGGCGACGAACAGGTTCAACGCGACGAATCCGGCCCGGCGCGGCCACGGGTCGGCCTCGGACGCATGCGATCCGCAGCGAGGGCATTTCGCCTCGTCCAGATCATTCGGCGCCAACGCGAATTCGCCGGCTCGCCATCGCGCGATGCATTCGACGGCCTGCGCATGATCGGCATCGGCAGTGACGACGCGAAAGCCCCCCAAGGCCATCGCGTACAGCCAGTCCTGCCGGATGAGTTCCATGTCGAACACCCACGCCTCGATGCCTTGCTGCCGCAGCAAATCGGCGACGATCTGCGCGTCGAAGAAATCGATCGACCAGTAGGCGCGTCGCATGCGATGCCCTGGCTGCGGCGCTATTTCACCGGCATGCCGGCTTTCGCGCCGGCATCGGCATCGAGCAGGAACAGATCGCTGCCGCCGCTGCCGGCGGAAAGGATCATCCCTTCGGAGACGCCGAAGCGCATCTTGCGCGGCGCCAGGTTGGCGATGAACACGACGCTGCGGCCGACCAGTTTTTCCGGCTCGCCGTAGGCGGCGCGGATGCCCGAGAAAATCTGCCGCGTGCCGAGTTCGCCTGCGTCGAGTTCGAAACGCAGCAGCTTGTCCGAGCCTTCGACGAACTCGCAGGCGACCACCTTGCCGACGCGCAGGTCGAGCTTGGCGAAGTCGTCGATGGAGATGTTTTCGAGCGCCGCGGGAGAGGCTTCAGCCGCCGTGCTTTTCTTTTGCGCAGCCCCGGTGGTGGCGGGAGTCGCGGCTGCTCCCTCGACGACAGGGGGAGCCGACGCCGGCTGCAGCGATTCCTTCGAGGCTTCGATCATGGCTTGGATGTTCTTCGGGTCGATGCGGGTGGTCAGCGGGACGAATTCGTTCAAGGTCGTGTCGAGCAACGGCGTCGCGGCTGCGGCGAAGCGGGTCCAGTCGTCGCGCAGCAGATCGCGCGCGCGCCGCGCCACGGCCGGCACGATCGGGCTCAGCCAGATCGACAGCAGGCGGAAATAGTTCAGCGCCAGCGTGCACACGAGGTGCAGTTCGGCGTGCCTGGCTTCGTCCTTGGCGAGCTGCCACGGCGCCTTGTCGGCGACGTACGCGTTCGCCTCGTCGGCGACTTCGACAATCAGGCGCGTCGCGGCCGCATAGTCGCGCGCCTCGTACAGCGCAGCGCATGCCGACAGCTTCTTCGCGGCGGCGTCGTAGCGCGCGCGTTCCTCCGCAGGCAGCGCATCGGCCATGCGGCCGCCGAAGAACTTGTGCACGAAGCCGGCGGTGCGGCTCGCGATATTGACCCACTTGCCGACGAGGTGCGAATTGACGCGATCCTCGAAGCCTTTCAGATCCAGGTCGAGGTCGGCCAGGGTCGGTCCGAGCAGCGTCGCGAGGTAGTAGCGCAGCCAGTCCGCGTCGAGGTGTTCGAGATACGTGCGGGCGTTGATGAAGGTGCCGCGCGACTTCGACATCTTGGCGCCGTCGACGGTCAGGAAGCCGTGCACGTTGACGGCGGTCGGCATGCGCAGGCGCGCGCCGCGCAGCATCGCCGGCCAGAACAGCGTGTGGAAATACACGATGTCCTTGCCGATGAAATGGACCATCTCGGTGCCGGCGGACTCCGAGTCGGCGCGCTCGACGAAATCCTCGAAGCGCAGCGGCGCTTGCGGATGCTTCGCGTTGTGCGCGTCGCAATACTCGCGGAACGAAGCGAGATAGCCGATCGGCGCGTCGACCCAGACGTAGAAATACTTGCCGGGATTGTCGGGGATCTCGAAACCGAAATACGGCGCGTCGCGCGACACGTCCCAGCTGCGCAGGCCGTCGGCGAACCACTCCTGCAGCTTGTTGACCACCTCGCCTTGCAGGCCGCCGGCGTCGCGGCGCTCTTCCAGCCAATCCTTGAGGACGTTCTCGAAGTCGCCGAGCTTGACGAACAGGTGCTGCGATTCCTTCTCGATCGGCTTGGCGCCGGACACGACCGAATACGGGTTGATCAGGTCGGTCGGGTTGTAGGTCTTGCCGCAGACTTCGCAGGCATCGCCGTACTGGTCGAGGCTGTGGCAGTTCGGGCATTCGCCCTTGATGAAACGATCCGGCAGGAACAGCTCCTTGACCGGGTCGTACAGCTGCTTGACCGGCCGCGCCTCGGTGTGGCCGGCGGCGACCAGCGCGTTCCAGATGCGGTACGTCAGCGCGCGGTTGGTCTCGCTGTCGGTCGTCGAATAGTGGTCGTAGACGACGCCGAAGTCCGCCAGGTCCGCCGTATGCTCCTGCCACACGCGCGCGATCAGCTGTTGCGGCGTGATGCCCTCGCGTTCGGCGCGCAGCATGATCGACGTGCCGTGCGCATCGTCGGCGCAGACGAAGTGCACTGCATGGCCGGCCATGCGCATCGCACGCACCCACGTATCGGATTGGATGTGCTCGACGATATGGCCGAGATGGATGCGGCCGTTCGCGTAGGGGAGGGCGGAGGTAACGAGGATGTTGCGTGTCGGCGCCTTCATGCGTCCTGATGTCCGCTGCGTTGTTGCAAAGCGGAATTATCGCATGTCCGGGGTGCGGCTTCGGGGGCGTCGGTGGGGAAGATTGAAACACGGAGCACGCGCAGCACACGGAGGAAAAAGCGCGATATCGCTTCCGGCTTCGGCCGCCGCGCGCCGCCGGATGCGTTGGCTAGAAGTAGGATCGAATCACGAAGAACACGAAGGAAAAGCCGCGTCAAAGCGCTTTTCTCGGTGTTCTCCGTGTGCTCCGTGTTTCAGGCTTCGGGGTGCTATGCCACAACCCTCACTCGGCCGCCTTGCGCTCCCAGATCTGCGAGCGGCCGAGCAGCGAGAAGCCCATGAAGCCGCGCATCTCGAGTTTCTGGCCGCCGTCGGTCAGGTGGATCTTGCAGCTGTACACCTTGCCGTTGTGCGGATCGAGGATCTTGCCGCCTTCCCAGGCGTCGCCGTCCTTCTTCATGCCCCAGATGATCGTCATGCCTTCGACCGGCTGGTTCTTGCGCTCGCCGTCGCACTCCTTGCAGATCGGATGCGGGCCCTGGTCGGACTGCAGCACTTCGACGACCTTGCCGGTCAGTTCGCCGTTCTGCTCGCTGAGTTCGACGATCGACTTCGGCTTGCCGGTGGCGTCGTCGATCGTCGTCCAGCGGCCGACCGGCGAAGTGAGGTCGGCGGCGAACGCCGGTGCCGCGAAGGCGAGGGCGGTGGCGAGCAGGATCGAGCGGCAGGGCGTCATGGCACGACTCCAGGCGATGGGTGACTGCGGCAACTTGCCGTCGCGGCACCCACCCGTCAAGCCGCGCCGCAGCGGAGCGGCTGGCATAATGAGCGATCTTCATTCTCGACGTGCAGCAATGACCGAATCTCTGGATGTGCGCGCGCGGCAGATTCTCGCCGGCGTGATCGACCCGCACAGCGGCAGCGACCTCGTCGCCAGCGGCGCGGTGCGCGGCGTCGGCGTCGCCGGCAGCGACGTGTCCGTCGATATTCTGTTGCCGTATCCGGCCTTGTCGGCGCAGGCCGCGCTCGCCGCCACGGTCAAGCAGGCGCTCGAAGCCGATCCGGCGATCGCGCACGCCGCCGTCAGCGTCGCCTGCCGCGTCTTCGCCCACGAAGTGCAGCAGGGCCTGACGCCGCTGCCCGGCGTCAAGAACGTCATCGCGGTCGCCTCCGGCAAGGGCGGCGTCGGCAAATCGACGGTGGCGGCCAATCTCGCGCTCGCGCTGAAGGCCGAAGGCGCCAGCGTCGGCGTGCTCGACGCCGACATCTACGGACCGAGCCAGGTGCGCATGCTCGGCCTCGTCGGCAAGCCGGACACGAAGGACGGCAAGCGCATCGAGCCCAAGCTCGCGCACGGCATCCAGGCGATGTCGATCGGCCTGATGATCGAGGAAGACACCGCGATGATCTGGCGCGGCCCGATGGCGACGCAGGCGCTGCAGCAGATGCTCGGCGACACCAACTGGACCGACCTTGACTATCTGATCATCGATCTTCCGCCCGGCACCGGCGACATCCAGCTGACCTTGTGCCAGCGTATTCCGGTGTCCGGCGCGATCATCGTGACGACGCCGCAGGACATCGCGCTGCTCGATGCGAAGAAGGCGCTGAAGATGTTCGAGAAGGTCAACGTGCCGGTGCTCGGCATCGTCGAGAACATGGCGACGCACGTCTGCACGAACTGCGGCCACGAGGAGCACATCTTCGGCGAAGGCGGCGGCGCGCGCATGGCGGCGCAGTACGGCGTGCCGCTGATCGGTTCGCTGCCGCTCGACATCCGCATCCGCGAACAGGCCGACGGCGGTACGCCGACGGTGGCCGCGATGCCCGACTCCGATCTGGCCGCGCGCTATCGCGAGATCGCGCGCAACGCGGCCGCGCGCCTGTCGCTGCGCGCGCGCAACAAGGCGATATCGTTCCCGAAGATCGTCGTGCAGAACACGTGACGGCGGTGCGGGCGGCCGAGGCGGGTGCGAATGCGCCGCGTCGCCTGCTGGCGCTGTCCGGCAGCCTGCGTGCCGCCTCGCACAACACGCGCCTGCTGCAGGCGGCGCAGCGTCTCGCGCCGTCGGGGCTCGAGATTTGCCTTTACGAAGGCCTCGGCGAACTGCCGCCGTTCAATCCGGACCTCGACGACGACCAGCCGCCTGCCGCGGTTCGCCGGCTACGCGCCGCCGTCGGCGCGAGCGACGGCTTGCTGATCGCCTGCCCCGAATACGCGCACGGCGTGCCCGGCGTCTTCAAGAACGCGCTCGACTGGCTGGTCGGCAGCAGCGAATTTCCGAACAAGCCGGTCGTGCTGTTCAATGCCTCGCCGCGCGCCTCGCATGCCCAGGCTGCCTTGCGCGAGATACTGGCGACAATGTCGGCGCGCCTGATCGACGAAGCGTCGATGGCCGTGCCGCTGCTCGGGCGCGACCTCGATGCGGCCGCCATCGCCGCGGACGAAGCGCTGGCGCAGCCGATTCGCTCGGCGCTGCAGGCGTATCGGCTCGCGCTCGACGGCATCGCCGCGGCGCAGGTCGACAGCGCGGCGATCTGGGGTTAGCCCGCCTCGGTTCGCACGCACGCCGCCGTCCACTTTTCCGCAGCATGAATGCGACGGGCGGGAGCGGCTTCGGCAGCGACGCTCTTCGGAGCGTCGCGCCACGTTCGCCGAACCGCGTACCGCACGGCTTATGCTTGGACCCAGCCGCCGACCGGCCATGCGGAGTCGCCCATGCGCAATCTCGATTTCAGTTCCTGGCAGGCATTGCTGTCCACGCTGACCGGTCTTGCGCTGATCACGCTGCTCGGCGTCGGCATCCGTCTGCTCGCGATGCAGGTGATCCAGCAGCGGCGCGAACGCGAGAATCGCCAGATCAACGAGCGGCTGCGCACGCTGATCGCCGCCTACAAGACGCTCGGCGGTTCGTTCACCGGCAACCTGGCGGTCGATCCGACGCATCTGCGCGACCTGAAGCAGCGCACCGCGAGCGCAGCGTCCATGGGCGATGAGGCGTCCGCGACGGCGGACGCGGAACCGGCGCGGGCGAGCGCGGATCGTTCGCGCCGCGTTCGCGATGCGGTCGAGGCGGCGCTGTCGGACATCATCCTGCTCGGCACCGAGGAGCAGGTGCGTTTGGCCGCGCATGCCGCTTCCGAGCTGGCGGCCGGCCGGCCCACGCACACGCACGAACTGGTGGTGTCCCTACGCGACTTCATCCGCACGGTGCTCGATCTCGATCCGGTGTCGCCCGGGCTGGCGATTCCCAAGCAAGGGCCGGCACGTCCTGGCGCGGCGCGTGGCAAGGGCGACGGCGGCGCGAAGGACGAGGGC
>Ga0207711_10004062_pt1 | contig 12556 bp, 8 predicted proteins | sample KBSS34metaG_FD_184401 | JGI IMG/M metagenome (GOLD analysis project Ga0207711, IMG submission 184401) | Switchgrass rhizosphere microbial communities from Kellogg Biological Station, Michigan, USA - KBS S3-4 metaG (SPAdes) (version 2) | ecosystem: Host-associated > Plants > Roots > Rhizosphere >...
GACCTCATCGTCCACTTCCATGACCTCGTACAAACCTGTTCGCCCCTTGTAGCCGGTGTTGTTACAGATGCCGCAGCCCTTTCCCTTCATGATCTTCACGGTCTTGGCTTCTTCCGGCGAATACCCTTCTTCGATCAGGGCTGGAACAGGAACATCTACCTGTTCGGCGCAGTCTTTGCAGATGCGGCGTACAAGCCGCTGCGCACAAATCAAGTGGACAGATGTTGCAACCAGGAATGGCTCGATACCCATGTTCATCAGGCGCGTGATCGTTTCCGGCGCACCGTTGGTATGCAGCGTGGAGAGAACAAGGTGACCAGTTAACGCAGCTTTGATTGCGATTTCGGCTGTTTCGAAGTCTCGAATTTCGCCGACCAGAATGATGTTGGGATCTTGCCGAAGAAATGCTCGCAGTGCGGCTGCGAAGTTCAAGCCGATCTGCTCTTTCATCTGCACCTGGTTGACACCTTGCAACTGGAATTCGACCGGGTCTTCCGCCGTCATGATGTTCGTATCCGGCTGGTTGAGCTGCGCAATCGATGAGTAGAGCGTGTTCGTCTTACCGGAACCAGTCGGCCCCGTCACCAGCACCATGCCGTACGGCTTCAGAATCGCCTTCTTGAACTTCTCCAGGGACTCAGCCTCGAATCCAAGTTTCGTCATATCGAGGCGCAGATTCTCTTTATCAAGAAGCCGGAGCACGATCTTTTCGCCCCACAAAGTAGGCAGTGTGCTGACGCGAAAATCGAGCTGCTTCTTCTTGCCCCCGATGTGCATCTTCAGCATGATGCGGCCGTCTTGCGGCAGGCGCTTTTCGCTGATATCCAACTTCGCCATGATTTTCACGCGGGAAATGATGGCGTCCTTCAATTTCAGGGGCGGCGACATGATCGACTGCAAGACACCATCAATACGGAACCGAACACGAAACTCCTTTTCGTAGGGTTCCATGTGGATGTCGCTGGCGCCTCGCTTTACGGCATCGGTCAGAACCAGGTTCACCAGCTTGACGATGGGCGCTTCGTCGGCGGCCTTTTCCAGTTCGCCGAGATCCATCTCCTGCTCTTCGGCTTGTAGCTCGACATCGGCCGCGTCGCCGATTTCGTTCATCGACTGCATCACTTGCTCGAGCTCTTCTTCCTTGCTCGTGCCGTATGCCTTTTCGATCCCCTCGAGAATCGAGCTCTCTGACGCAACCACCGGCTCAATATTGAAGCCCGTCATGAACTTGATGTCGTCCATTGCGAACACATTGGTCGGATCGACCATCGCAATGGTGAGAGACGCACCTACACGGCTCAGCGGCAAAATCTGGTATCGCTTCGCAGTTTCGAAGGGAATGAGCTTTACAACAGAAGGATCGATTTCGAAATAGGAAAGGTTGATTGCCGGAACGCCATACTGGCGTGACAAGAAATTCGTGACGTCTTCGTCGGAAAGGAATCCGAGTTTGACCAGCGCCGACGCAAGTCGAACGTGGGTCTCCTTCTGAACCTTCACCGCCTGTTCCAACTGCTCTGGGGTAATGACCTTTTCCTTGACGAGCAGGTCACCCAGCCGTTGAGACATACTTCGATCTCCTATCTGATCGGCAGAGAGATACAGCTAAGCTCTGGATTCAGCGCGCACTCTCGCAATCCTCTTGAGAAGACAAGGCCGCGGCTTGCGCGATGACACAAATTGTCACCGTAGTTGCGTAACTACAAAAGTAACTTTGGTACTTGTACTTGGCGGGTGGGATCAAGTTTCCAAGCGATTTTGTGGATTTGCCGCCTAAACATCTCTGGAATGAAGGGTTCCCCGTCCGTAGGTCATGATCTTCGGATTGTGCCCTTCGTCACAGCTGTACCCGAAAGACTTTCAACTGGCAGGGTTCCAACCGCGATTTCATCGTCTGAAGCCGAATAACCTGTCCTTGCCCTCGCTTCCGCCGTCAACCAAGGACATCGCTGTCCCTATGTCTATAATGACGGCACGGAATTTCGCCATACCTCCTTGGCCAGCCCGAACCCAATTCGCATTCCTGAGAAGCCATCAAGCCGACGAAAAGTCATCATTCTGATGGCGATTGGCGCCTTTGTGCTTCTCGTGGTGTTGGTTTCACAAGCCGCGTTCAATCTCAAATTCATTTCGCCCAACAGCAACCGCCAACTCTTGTTTTTTGCGGCGCTGACCATTCTCATTTTTCTTCTCTTCGTCGCGCTAACGTTCGTCCTTGCCCGCAATTTGCTGAAGCTCCTCGTCGAACGGCGTTTGGGCGTGATCGGCTCGAAGTTTCGGACCCGCATGGTTGTCGGGGCGCTCCTCCTCTCCTCGGTGCCGGTAATCGTGATGTTTCTCTTCTCCTACGGGCTGATGAATCGATCGATCGAGAAGTGGTTCTCGCGTCCTGTTGAAGAGGTTCGCGAAGACACTGCCACCATGGCATCGCTGCTGTCGACCTACGCTTCTGAAAATGCGCAGGCGGAAGCGGAAGCCATCGCGCAAACGCCCGAATCGCAGCGTTCATTCGACACTCTGAACTTCGCTCTGTTGGTTGCGGAACTTCGTCGTCACGAGCGGACACTCGAAGGCGGTTTTGCGATCGCCCTTGTCAACGGTGAAGCAGAAGCCAGTTTCGGAGCGCCGGCCGCATGGCAACTCCTAAGGCCCAAAATTCCCTTCGATCAATTCGGACACAATGCGCCCGTCCATTTCAAATGGAATGAGCGTGACTACATTCTCGGCAGCGCTCAAGTGACGAAGACGGGCTACATTCTCGTCGGCATGCCGCTGCCTGAGACTTTTTCTGCGACAGTTCGTCAGATCGAAGCCAGCCAGTCGCGATATTTGGAGTTAAGCCGTGAAAGAAAGCTGGTTCGTCGCACGTACATGGGCCTGTTGCTGCTGCTCACCGTGCTCGTCTTGTTTGCCAGCACGTGGATCGCACTTTTCCTGTCGAAGCTTGTTACCCGTCCGCTCGCCGCTCTGGCCGAAGGGACCCAGGAAATTTCGAAGGGTCGCCTAGACTATCGGGTGGATATCCGCGCCACCGATGAAATCGGAGACTTGGTACGATCCTTTAACCGAATGGCAGCCGAACTGGAATCCAGTCGCCGGCAGATTGACGCATCAAGTCGGGAACTCGGCGCGGCCAACACGGCCATCGAGCAGCGACGACGTCACATGGAGACCATCCTCGAGAGCATCCCCACGGGTGTGTTGTCACTCGACGAAAATCTCACCATCACCCACGGCAATGCCGCGTTTCTCCGCATGTTTTTTCCCGACGAAGACCCCTCTAGCGCTCACGCTTCTCTAGTAGGCAATAGGCCGGAGATTGTCTTCCCACCTGACTTGCAAACAGAAGTGGAGGGACTCATTCGTCGCGCCGATCGGATGGGCCTTACCGCCAATCAGGTTGAGGTTACGCTTCATGGCGTGACCATGAACCTGGCGACCACAGTGGCTGCTCTTCAACACGGAGACCGCCGCCTCGGGTACGTAGTGGTGTTCGAGGACCTCTCTGATCTTCTCAAGGCTCAGAAACAGGCAGCATGGCGCGAAGTGGCCCGCCGGGTCGCGCACGAAATCAAGAATCCATTGACTCCGATCGCCTTGTCTGCCGAACGCATTCGTCGTCACTTGCAAAAAGACATCAAGCCCGACGAAGCCTCTCTGAATGTGATCCATGGCTGTGCCGACACAATTGCGAACGCAGTCGATACCCTGCGCACTCTCGTGGATGAATTTTCAACCCTTGCCCGATTCCCTGCGTCTCAGCCAAGCCCCGCAAATTTGAACGAAATCGTCGACAACGCGCTTTCCATGTTTAACGGGCGCCTTGATCGCATTCAGCTACGCACGAGTCTCGCTCCGAACTTGCCATTCGTTCTCGCGGACTCGGAAGCCATCAAGCGCGCAGTCGCGAATCTTGTCGACAATGCCGCCGAAGCAGTGCGCGATTCTTTGGTTCGGGAAATTCAGATTTCGACCTCACTGGTGGCCAGCCGAGACGCAGTCGAACTCGTTATCGCCGACACCGGCCACGGCGTAACTCATGAACTCAAAGAAAAGCTCTTCCTTCCGTATTTCTCCACAAAAAAGCGTGGTACTGGTCTCGGCCTGGCGATCGTTAGCCGTATCATCGAGGATCACCGTGGATCGATCAGAGTTGAGGAGAACAAACCGATCGGGGCAAAGTTCATTGTCGAATTGCCTGTCGCTGCCGAAGTAGTAAGCGCACCGGCCGCCGGCTAACTATGCACAAACTGCTTATCGTGGACGATGAACCCGGTATCCGTGAATCGCTGACCGGAATCCTCGAAGACGAGGGTTATCAGGTCGAATCAGCGGCCTCGGGGGAAGCTGGGCTCGAGCTCATCCGCAAAACCGCCTTCGACGTAATACTCCTGGATGTCTGGCTTCCCCCCGGCATGGACGGACTGGAGACCCTTGAGCGCGTTCGCGAGCTTGAAAACGCGCCAGAAGTCTTGATGATTTCAGGCCATGGCACGATCGAAACCGCAGTCCGCGCCACAAAACTCGGCGCATATGACTTTCTGGAAAAACCTCTTTCGCTCGAAAAGACACTCATCCTTGTCAAAAACGCAATCGAATCAAAACGTTTGCGGAGCGAAAACCGCGACTTGAAAAAGCAGCTAGCCTTCAAGAGTGTAATCGCCGGTGACAGCATTCCGATGAAAGCGCTGCGCCAGCAGATCGCCATCATGGCACCCACCAATGGTCGGGTCTTGATCTATGGCGAGTCTGGAACGGGAAAAGAGCTGGTCGCGCATGCGATCCATGCGCAGAGCCTGCGCAAAGACGAAACGTTTGTTGAGGTGAATTGTGCGGCCATCCCCGAAGACCTGATCGAAAGTGAATTATTCGGCCATATCCGCGGCGCTTTCCCGGGCGCCACCTCCGACAAGGAAGGCAAATTTCAGAAAGCCAGTGGCGGCACGCTGTTTCTCGATGAAGTTGGAGACATGAGTCTCAAAACACAGTCGAAGGTCTTGCGGACCCTAGATGAACAGCGCTTCGAACCTGTCGGCAGCGGCGACCCTCGCACGGTCGATGTTCGTGTCATAGCGTCTACTAACAAAGATCTCGAAGAGGAAATTTCGAAAGGCAATTTTCGCGAGGATCTCTTCTACCGCCTTAATGTCATTCCATTCTTCGTGCCGCCCCTACGCGAACGCAAAGAGGACGTTCCCCTTCTGGCACGACATTTTGTAAAGGAGTTCGCCTCGACCTACGGGCGCCGTACCCGTGAACTCACTGACGACGCCATCGAGGTACTAATGCGTTACTCCTGGCCCGGCAACGTCCGCGAGCTGCGCAACGTCATCGAGCGCATCGTCATCATGAATCCGACCACCACGCGTTTCGAACGCAAACACTTGCCGCCCCTTGTTTACCGTGATGGCAGCCGCCGTGCCGCGGGAACGGAATTCTCGACTTTGCATCAGGCCCGCGACGCCTACGAGCGCGACTACATCTTGAAGAAGTTGGACGAAAATCACGGCAACGTAAGCCGGACCGCTGAGGTCCTGGGCCTTGAACGCAGCCACCTCTACCGCAAGATGAAGACTCTCGGAATCGCAGCAAAAGAATAAACTCGCCAAAGCCATGCGACACCGCGCGCATTACATCGCGATCTTGGTTCTCTGCGCCATATCTTGTACCGCGCAACCTGATCCAGACCCCACCAGCTGGTTTCGCGACATCACTGTCCCCCCAGGTCAAACCTTGAACGGGGCCACATGTTTCTTCTGTAGCATTCATGTTGACGGCGAGTTGAAACAGGATGCAACCACGCAGTGGGGAGACATTGATATTCATGGCGTAGTTGGCGGCGATGCTGTGGCTGTCGCTGGATCAATTCACCTCTACCCGGCAGCGCGCGTCCAAGGTGACTCCGTCTCGGTCTTCGGCGACAACCGACTCGATGACCGTTCGCAAGTTGCCGGGGATGTCGTGGCCTCATGGGGCTCCATCAAACGATTCCCCACAGCTCTTGCAGCACGCTCTGAATCCGCCAACGGGCCAGCGTTCCTCTCGAAGATTCCTCCTCGTTGGCGGACGGCCCTCATCCTTTGGCTGATAGGACTATGCATCTCTCTTCCGCTCGCGTTTCTCTGCTACTGGATTCTCGGTCGAGCGCGACTGGAGAGAATGGCCGAACAAGTTCGAGCGCGGCGATCGAAGACTCTTCTGTTTGGCGCACTGATCCTGGCGGCCTTAACCACTGCAATGGCTCTGGCGAGCACTTCAAGGCCGGAATCGCTCGAGCCCGTGTTATCGGGATTGCTGCTACTACTGCTTGCGCCCGGATACGCGGCGCTGTGTCTGTTGATCGGTCAGCGATACACTGCTGTTCCGGCGAAAGCCTTGCTGATCGGCGTGGTCGCAATCATCACAGTCCAGATCATCCCAATTCTAGGTTGGATCATGGCACTCGTAATGATGGTTGTGAGCTTGGGAATTCTGGCGATGGCTATGGCCGGACGTTGGAAGACTACCGCTTAACCATGTGAATCTCAGTCCCGTTCCGGGCGAACTTGACTTCATCCATGAGCTGATTAATCAGAAAAATCCCACGACCGTGGTTTGAGTAAACATTCTCTCCGACGCACGGATTCGGGATGGTTCCGGGATCAAAACCCGGTCCCGGATCGCGGACCACGATCAGGATCCCGCGCTGTTGGTCACAAGCCACATCGCACTCAACGGTCTTGGTTGGATCGCCTTTTGCCCCGTGGACCACCGCATTCGCCAACGCCTCCGTCAGGGCCAGTTCGATCGCATCTTCTTTGCCTTCAATACATTTCTGGTCCCGGACGATGCCCATGACGCGCTGAACGACGGCATCGACCGCATTTCGGTCGGCAGCCAGCGTAATACGGAGTTTGAGGGATAAATGGTCCGTGTCAAAGCTGCAGGCAGGCTTAGATTTCGGAACCCGAGGCTTCTTCATGCTTTTCTTCAACAGGGCCTAGCGTGCCATGGATTGTATTCGTACAACCCCCAATCGGCAACTGAACGTCGGGTCACGACCGACCGGAACGTTCAACAACCGTCGGGGCTGTGATGGCTTCCAATTGCCTACGCCAATCCAACCCTTCCACAAACTCTCGCGACTCACGCCACCCGGCCTTCACCTTAACAAACAGTTCGAGGTAGACCTTTGTCCGCATCATCTTCTCGATGTCTAGTCGCGCCGCCGTGCCGATTTTCTTGAGCATCAGGCCCCCTTTTCCCAACAAGATGGCCTTTTGCCCCGCGCGTTCGCAATAAATGATCGCCGCAATGCGAGTCAGCTTCGCGCCCTCTTCAAACTGCTCGACGATGACAGTTGTGGCGTGTGGTACTTCTTCCCTTGTCTCGAGCAGAACTTGCTCCCGGATGATCTCCGCCGCCATGAAACGGGTCGGCTGGTCCGTGACTTGATCTTCAGGAAAGTAACGAGGGCCTTGAGGCAGCATCCTTACGATTACGTCCAGCAGAAGTTGGAGCCCGTCTTTCTTGCGCGCAGAAATTGGAATCACTTGCCGGAATTCGTGCAGTTGCTGGTACTGCGCAATGATCGGAAGGAGCTTGTCTTTCTCTTTACCCAACAAATCAACTTTGTTCAGCAGTAGGACAGTCGGGGTCCCTGCCTGTTTGACCATTTCCATCAAAAACTTATCTTCGATTCCCGGTCTCTGCTTCACATCAACGATCATCAGAAGCAGGTCGCAGCCTTCTAGCCCTTCCCGGACCTCGGTCATCATTTTGCGACCGAGCGAACTATCGGGTTTGTGGATGCCGGGAGTGTCAATCAGAACAATCTGCGCTGCAGATCGTCCCTTCTGTTTCGGGATGTTCACAACGCCCTGAATGCGGTTTCGCGTCGTCTGTGGTTTTGGCGAAATGATCGCGAGCTTCTCGCCCACAAGCGCATTGAGCAGCGTCGACTTGCCCGCATTGGGCCGTCCAAGAATGCAAACAAATCCGGAGTGAAGAGACATAAGAGGTCAACGAACAGATTCAAAAAACCAAAGAGAAATGCGCGCCACTATGAGACGCAAATGAGAAGCCGAGTACGCAAATGAGAAGCCGCGCTTAGATTAGTTTCATTTGACGCGACGAGTCCGTACTCACGCGCACGCGCTCTACGCGACGGTCGGTAGCGTCAAGCACTTCAAACCTCAGACCGTCCTCTTCCACGACCTCACCCTTTTTCGGAATGCGGCCCGCCAGTTCACTCACCAAGCCGGCAATCGTCGCAGATTCTTTACCTTCTGGACGTACGCCCAGCAACTCACCGAGGCGATCAATATCCATATTCCCGGGCACGACGAAAGACTTTTCGCTTTCCCTTACGACTTTTTCGTGTTCCTCGCCAATCTCCCCGACAATTTCTTCGACCAAATCTTCTATGGTGACCAGTCCCGCCACGCCGCCATACTCATCCACCACAATGGCCATACGAATGTTATTTCGCTGCATTTCTCGCAAAAGATCGCTCGAGAGCTTGCTTTCAGGAACAAAATAGACGTCCTTCCGCATGAGCGTATCGACCGTGCGATATGCAGCCTCGCTATCGGGCACTTGCAGTACATCCTGTGCCCAAACGACGCCCTTGATGTTGTGGATTGTTCCTTCGTACACAGGCACCCGCGAGAAGGGTTTCCCCTTTAGCAGATTGATGAATTGTTCCACCGTCGTATTGACGGGTACAGCGACCATTTCCGGACGCGGCTTCATTGCCTCCCGCACGGATTTCCCGCCAAACTCGACCACCGACTGAATCAGATCGCGGTCGCCTTCCTGAATAATTCCCTCTTCTTGTCCCGCTTCGATCAACGCATCCACCGCTTCCGCCGGGCTCTCCGGCTCCGGATCTCCATGCTCGCGCGTCAGCGCTGCGACTGACTGGCAGAAGCCCAGGACGATCGTCACTGGAAGCACGAGATAGATAAGCATTCTCAACACAATCGACCATCGCGCCAGCCAATGCCCATTGGTGCGCGAAAAAAACACAAACGGTAGCAGCCGGTTGCAGACAATCACCACCAGGATCATGCTGACTGTCGCCTGCACGATTTCGTGAACCGTCCAAGCGTTATCGCGAAACACTGAGTATGCAATCAACATCGCGATCGCAGCGGTGGTCAGTTGCGTCAGGATCGCCATTGAAACCGAAGCCCTCTCACGGCTTACTCGAAGCCGCGGCTCGACTTCCTTCTCGAAGGCATTGATGTTGTCCTGAAATTCTCGCGATAGGAACCGCCCGATCTCTTGATAAAGCCGGTCGACGTAAGACACCAACGTTAACAACCCGAGCAGCACCGTAAGCGCAACGCCGATGCCAATCATCGCGCCCTCGCTCGCGCAACGCGCACATTCGTGTTCGCGTTCGAAGCCGCCGCTTTGTTCCTACCACGAGCACTTGCCGTCACAGGTTTTCTTAACGACCTTTGTGAACCTTCGCGATCTTTGCGTTTAAGAGCCTCTTCGTCGCCGCGCCGTTCAATCAGCCCGACGGGCAACTTCATCTCTTTTCGGAGACGTGCCTCGGTGCGAGCCATCTGGCCATCATCCCGTTCGTGATCGTATCCGCTTAAGTGCAGCACTCCGTGCAAGGCCAGAATCTTGATCTCATCCCCTGTGGAATGCTGAAGGCGCTTCGCGTTCGCTGCGGCAATTTCCGCCGAAATCGCGATGTCGCCGGCGAATCTTGTCACCACCCCGCGTAGCGCAGGAAATGACAACACGTCCGTCGCCACGTCCTTCCTTCGGAACCGGTAGTTCAATTCTCGCATTTCTCGGCTACTCGTAATGAGCACGCTGACGGCACCTTTCAACCCAACCATTTTCTTCGCGCGCGCGACAAAGCGCTCCAGTGCCCGCTCCGTCAGTCCCGGCACACGCTTCTGCAAGATAATCAAGAATCCCTCGTTCCTGACGGACGACAACCGGCTGCAGACTACGCACCTGGCTACAGTTCTAAAGCAAACAGGAGGGACCTGAAGGCGCCCTCCTGCAAAACTTACCCGCTATTCTATTCCTGAACGCGAAGGACATCCGACGCAACTTTCCCTGCCCCACCGCTTTCGGGTACCGCTACCGGCTTGCTGCCGTTGCTCGCTTTGGCCTCCGGAAGCAGTGGAATCTGCTCTTCTGCCAGCCGAGCTTTGTGCTCGTCGTAGGCTCGGATAATCCGCTGTACCAGGTGGTGCCGCACTACGTCGCTTTCGTCGAAGTGCACAAATGCGAGCCCGGGCACGCCCTTCAAAATATCAATCGCCTCAAGCAGCCCACTTCTGCGCGCATTCGGCAAATCGATCTGGGTGATATCGCCGGTGATCACTGCCTTCGAGTTGAAACCAAGCCGCGTGACAAACATCTTCATCTGCTCGGACGTTGTATTTTGCGCCTCATCCAGAATCACGAACGAATCGTTCAACGTGCGTCCGCGCATGAATGCAATCGGGGCAATCTCGATGACATTCTTCTCCAGGTATCGCTCCACCTTCTCCGGATCCATCATGTCGAACAGCGCGTCGTACAAAGGCCGCAAATACGGATCGATCTTCTCCTGCAAGGTTCCGGGCAGAAATCCCAGACGCTCGCCAGCCTCTACCGCCGGCCGCGCCAGGATGATCCGGTTCACCTGCTTGCTAAGCAACGCCGAGATCGCCATGGCTACCGCAAGGTAGGTCTTGCCTGTGCCTGCCGGACCAACACCAAACACCATGTCGTGGGCTTCGATCGCTTCCAGATATTTCCTCTGGTTCGAACTCTTCGGCTGGACAGTCCTGCGCCCGAGCGAACGCTGACGCCCCGCCTCGGCCAGACCGCGCAGCGTCACCTTCGGATCCGCCGCCAGCACGCGCAGCATGCTGTTCAGGTCGCCATTATTGAAAGTGTGTCCCGACTTTCGCAGGTATTCAAAGTCCGAGAAAATCTGCTCAGCGCGCGCCACATCGCGCGCGGCGCCCTCAAGATCAATCCGGTCCGCCCGCAGATCAATATTGATATTCAAGCCGTCTTCGAGCACATGCAGGTTTTCGTCCCGCGTGCCAAACAGTGCCTCGATGTTCGCGGTGATCTCGATGCTCTTCTTCATTCAGTAACCCTTTAGCGCTGCCATCCACTGTGAACTCTAACCCGCGATCCTGCCTTGGTCGATACCTCCCACTAGCCCAGAAACGGACAATCACGCCGAGGAACACATCTCCCCCGCGTTCATGGGAAACAAATCTTCTCTCTGAGGTTGGAACCGGCCGGAATGCTCGCTCCCAGGGTGCAAGCAACTACCATTGTCTAAAGCCTACCCCCCTCCCCCATGGGAGTCAATGGCAGCCACCCTTTGGTCAACCATGACAAAATCTCCTCGATTGGAACTTCAGCTACCCAATCGTTTAATGTGATTCCGCTTTCCATTCCACGTCTGCGCAAATTTAGAGGACACCAGATGCGCCTTGTGCGAGCTCGAATGCTTTCATCCTGTCTCACCATCCTGACCGTACTGATCTTGGCCGGATCAGTTGCCGCAGCTGCTTCCGCAAGCGGCCCTGCCGTCGTGGCACTCCACAAAGGTTGGTCAATCCAGTCGTCTGCGAATGCCCCGGAGTCTGGCGATGTTATCTCCTCCAAATCGTTCCAGCCGAAGGGATGGTATTCCGCCACTGTTCCAACCACTGTTGTGAATGCTCAAGTCGAGTCCGGAGAGTTCCCCGACCCTTATTTCGGAATGAACTTGCGCAAGTATCCTGGCATGACCTACCCCATCGGCTTGAATACGTTCAACAACCTCCCGATGGACAAAGACAGTCCGTACGCGCGCTCGTGGTGGTATCGCACGGAGTTCCAGCTTCCGGCCACGTACACAGGCAAGAGCGCGTGGCTGCATTTCAAAGGCATCAACTATCGCGCCAATCTCTGGATCAACGGTAAGAAACTCGCCGACGCCAAGGATGTCGCGGGCGCCTACAATATCCATGAGTTCAACGTAACCTCATTCGTCACGCCCGGCGCGCCCAACGTGCTTGCAGTCGAGGTCTTTGCTCCTACCGAGAAAGAACTTGGCATCAACTGGGTGGACTGGAATCCTGCGCCCCCAGATAAAGACATGGGCATCTGGGGCGACGTGTACCTCACCGCATCAGGACCCGTGAGCGTTCGATCTCCGCAGATCGTCACGCACTTCCCTGACGCATCGCTTAAGCAGGCCGACCTGACAGTCATGGTTGAGCTCAAAAACGCATCGGAAAAATCAGTGAAAGGCGTAGTTGAAGCCGTGGTGGATCGCATCCGCCTGCACCAGGATGTCACGCTTGAACCAGGCGAAACGCGCAGCATCGAGTTTGCGCCCGACAAGTTTCCAGAATTGAAGGTGAAGAATCCCGCAGTTTGGTGGCCGGCCGAGATGGGCGCGCCAACTTTGCACAATGCCTCCGTCAGCTTCTCAGTTGGCGCCGAAAATTCTGATCAGCAGCAAATTCGCTTTGGGATTCGCGAAGTCACCTCTGAGATGACCGATCAGGGTTATCGCCTCTTCCTCATCAACGGGAAGAAGATCCTC
>Ga0207711_10004066_pt1 | contig 12550 bp, 9 predicted proteins | sample KBSS34metaG_FD_184401 | JGI IMG/M metagenome (GOLD analysis project Ga0207711, IMG submission 184401) | Switchgrass rhizosphere microbial communities from Kellogg Biological Station, Michigan, USA - KBS S3-4 metaG (SPAdes) (version 2) | ecosystem: Host-associated > Plants > Roots > Rhizosphere >...
GCTGGAAGCAGACAGTCCGCCGCTGTGGAAAGTTCAGTTTGGTTCGCAGAGCGAGGACAGTCTCGCGCGCTTGCTACAGCGATCTTATGCCAGTGACCTCAAGCGCTTGAAAGCATTTATCACTACCAGGCGAACGGCACTGACTGTCGCGGGTCTGATTACTCTGAGCGCCTTATTTCTTTTTGTATGGCTGGATCTTAAGTCAGGGCTCAAAACTACCGCACCGGATCAAACAAAACCTGACCAGGTATTTAGTCGCCCAGTGTCACTGGCGTTGCTGGTGGGGATTGTGGCAACCATGCCGCTTTTCCACGATGCGCCGCGCGGAGCGAGAAGTCTGCTCTATTTGATTGGCATCGTTCCCGCAATCAGATTGCTGAAACCACGTCTGACACCGGCTCGCCGCCAGATACTCATCGGTTCAATTATCAGTTTACTGGTCTGGCAGCTCATCATATTCCTGCGTGTTCCGCTGTGGCTCAAACGCGATCTGGTCGAGATCTTTATCGTTCTGGTGGTTAGCTGGTTCGCGTGGCTTACGCATAAAGCGCGACAGGAAAGAGCGGCGCAGAAACAAGGCCGGAGCGTGCCAATGCTGGGTGTATACCTCGCGAATGGACTACTGGTCGTGGCTTTTATGGCGAACCTGTTTGGTTATGTTGGACTGTCGGACTTGTTGGTCCAGGCGACGTTGGCGAGCGCTTATCGCGCCGTCGCTCTTTACACGATCGTGGTGATCGGATCGTTGCTGATTTCATCCGTCCTGCAAGCGGAGGCTAGTCAGCGCCTGGCCTCGGTACGAGCCGGTGGTGAGGGTCTCGTGCGGCGTTTGTCATTTGTGCTGGCGCTGTTAATGCTGCTCGTCTGGATCCATCAGACGCTTAATCTGTTTGCTATTCGGCAGGATGTGTACGAGGCGATCGGTGTGGCCCTGAATTACCAGTTTAAGATCGGTTCAGCCACTCTCGCCGTTAGCAGCGTCGTGGCCTTCATACTGACCCTGGTGCTCGGCTATCTGGTGGCGACAGTGTTGCGAGTGATTCTGGGCAAAGAGATTCTGCCACGTCTGAAACTCTCGAGCGGACTTCCGAATGCAATCGCCACGATTACACACTACGTACTACTGGTATTGATTTTTCTGTTGGCGCTGACGGCCGCCGGGGTTGAATTGTCGAAGTTCACGATTCTCACGGGAGCGCTGGGTGTCGGGCTCGGTTTTGGTTTGCAGAATGTGGTGAACAATTTCGTCTCAGGTTTGATTTTGCTTTTTGAGCGTCCGGTCAGAATCGGGGATCTGTTGGAGATCGGTGGCGTCAGTGGTGCGGTCACCAAGATCGGCTTTCGCTCGAGCACCTTACACGCGTTCGACGGATCGGATCTGATAATTCCAAATGCCACCTTGATCTCGCAGCAGGTAGTTAATTGGACCTTGACGGGAACACGGCGCCGGGTGGTCCTGAATATTCCCGTGGCTTATGGAAACGATCCAACTCAGGTGCGCGATCTGCTATGCAAAACAATGGCGGCTCATCCGGAAGTCTTGCGCTTTCCTGTTCCGATAGTTTTGTTTCACGGTTTTGGTAACAACGCGCTTAATTTTGAGATTCGCTTCTGGGCTCCGCGTCCGGAAATACTTCCGGAGCTGAAAAGCGATGTTGCGTTGAACATAGCTGCGGCGTTGAGCGAAGCGGGGATCGAGGTACCAATTCCGCAAGTGCACATACGAACCACGGATCAGAAACCAGCGGAAGCGGCCGCTGCTGCGATCAACGACGGCGGCTAACGAACAACCTGCCGGCTGTTGACACCTTCAATAAAGCTCTGCGCTGCTCCGTGTCTGTGACTACGCTCCACGCCCGTTGTCATAAGCGTCTTCTAGTGCCCCGTGGCGAATCGCCAACCGTCAGATCTGGCAGTACCCCCTCACATAATCACTGAACTAGTCTTCAATCCTCTCAACGTCCAATCACTGATTGCCCATCTTTTGTCCACTTCAAACATCAGGCCAAGGAGGGAAGTATGAAAAACCAACGAATTCACATTGCGCGTTTTTTGATTATCGTGGCGCTGGCTGGCGCTGATTGGCGTCTACACCTCTCTGAAGCCGATACGAACCGTCGGCGCCATTGCCCGTTCGGTCTACGCTGCATGGACCGGCGGCGATCAAACATCTCGAACAAACGGGACTCGACAGCTCGCTTTCGGCGGCGGTGACGGCGGCGCACTATCGGATCGAGGAGCGCAAAGATGGCGGTTATGAAGCGTCTAATCCGGAGCAGGGTTACCGCACCGTTTTCACGCGAGCAGGCGTGGAGGTGAGTGGATCTGGCCGGAACGGTAGCGACTGGCGGCTGGGAATGCACCAACCACTAACGATCTCCATTCCACGCACAGAGAAATCAATTGAGGAAACAACCGCCTGTCATTTCTACCAGTTTCCCCTGGTTGCGCTTAAAAATAGAATCCACACTCACCGTAACTGAGGTGGCCGGCGCTACTAACACAGGAGGATAGCACTGGCAATTTACCTCAGTTTGATGGGCCAGAACGCGACGAAAAGGGAAGCGCTGGCCCATCATTATGAACTACTCAGAGTCGGAAAGGGCTGGATTCGATTTATCCGCCGGCTTCGTGTCTAATGGCCACGACGCCCATTCCCCTGGTGGCTACTCGTTAACCGCGGCACTGGCAGCAGAATTAGTGATGACCTTCTTTTTTCTAATAGTGATCCTTGGAGCAACTACAAACGTGCGCCTCAGGCGTTGGCGGGCGTAGCGATCGGACTGGCTCTAACGCTGATCCATCTCGTATCGATTCCGGTTACAAACACGTCGGTGAATCCTGCTCGCAGCACAGGGCCGACCATTTTTGTGGGAGGTTGGGCCATCAGGCAATTATGGCTGTTTTGGTTAGCACCGATCGTCGGCGCCGCGCTCGCTGGACTTGCTTATCGTTTTCTCGCTGAAGCACGAAACGTCGTGGAACCAGCCTTCGCACAGACGGCGACACCGCCGGCCTAGGTCGATGCGGTTGTAACCAAACGGTTCGTCAGTTTAGCTCATCATCTTTGGAGTACTTGGTCCCCTTGCCGGTCAGCTCGAGTGCGAGGCCCTTGTCGGTTAACTGGTACATCCAAACACCTGGCGATACTGCTACGGCACCCTCAAGCGATCCGCCGCCGTCACTGGTTTTTGCGGCCGCCGTAGTTTGGGCGCCAAACTCCCAGCCGCTATTGGTGAACTCGTCCAATTTCTCCTTCGTCTCAAAAATAAAGATGGTGCTGAATTTCTTCACTCCCATTCCCAATCCAGCCTGAACCTCTCGCATCTTCATATAGACAATCTTTTGGGTGCCGTTGTCGACGGCGATCCCCTGGCCTTTGCCGCCTCCCGCCACGAGAATCTTCATGCCGGCGTTACTGAACACCGCGTAACCGGCCGCTGCTTTGATTGCACCCTGCGCGGTGGGCTTCGCCTTATAAAGACGCGCCAGCACTTGATCGGCTTTCTTGCGAGCTTCAGCCTGTTTCTCTTCCTTCGTTTTTGCAAAGATGGTAAGCGCGGTCACCAAAATCAAAGCCGGTAACATCAACAGCTTTACTCTATTCATCGCACCTGTTTCCTTTCGTCTGGTCCACACAGAGCCACAAAGCACCCATTGTCCGGAGATTAGCAGACGTTTGAGTAGAGAGTACCTGTCAAAACTTACAGGGTCCGATGGTCCAACGTGGGCCGTGTTCGGTTCTTTGCAACCAGTGACCAGTCTTCATCCTTTGTGCGCTTGCCAGTTAGAACCCCACACCTGGCTCACGACATTTCGCGGAACCCGCAATATACAGTGACTAACTTGAACCGGATCGGTTTCGACGCCGCTTAGGAAAATCCTTCAATTGCTTCCAGACCATTGGTTTATTTACACCCGGCGTTACGACTCGCTTCTTTGGCCCGCCATTTGCCGGAAGAATCTTCGATCCAGAATTGCAAATTGAAGATTACCAGTACAGTCGAGTTGATGATCTGAGCACTCTCTCACTTCGCTGCAGGTGTAGTGATCAAGGTCGACCGAAAAATGACTCATCGATTACATTTCACCGAAGTCATTAAATGGAGTGTTGATAGGCTATGAATAAGAACACCATCCCCGAAGCTGTTTTGTTGTGCGAGAAACAGATCGAACGACGCGTTGATGGGCAGCGGTCCGGCAACTCACCAGTTCTGTCTGCGAACATAATTGAGAGGCAACTCATTTGGTCGTCTTGTAGACCAGACGATTGGGAGATCCTCGTTTACAAACAAACTGAGGGTTGGGAGGTGTGCTTCTTTCGATGGCCGCTCCATCACGAACATGCGACTGGGTCTTCATTCGATTCGGTGCGGCAAAGGGCTGAGCGGAGGATATGCACTCTCGAAGCAGGCCGTCTAAGGGCCACGAACTGGGACCGGCCTGTGGCGGCAACTTTTACAGGAGCAAAGAGGCCGGGAATTCTACCTCCGTGAGTGGGGCTGGAATTTCGGGGACGGCCGACGGTTCACATAAAAAAGCAAACCTGCGTCCACTCCGTCATTTGTTGAGGCATGTCAACCTAAGTTTGTTGAATAGGAGCGAGTATGCAACGCGTCCTCAGTATTTCACAGCCACAGATGACATCGCAGCGAGATGGTTTGGTAACGATTCTCCCTGCGCTTGAACGATTTCTAGGAACTCTATTTGGGTGTTGGCATCGCAGGATGAGCTGGCCCATCACGCGCGATGGCCAGACTTACCGCGCCTGTCTGAAATGCGGTGTACGTCGAAGCTTTGATGCAAAGACGTGGAAAACTTTTGGTTCATTTTACCGCCGTGATTAAGCCAACACACGGCGGGGTTCCGGCAGGGCAATGCGACTAGACTGATGAGGCGGATTATCACCTCGGAACGCACACTGTCCGATAAACCAGCGCCCTGGCGAATCTGTTCAAGGCTGATAGCGAGAAGTTATTGATGCTGGACCAGGTTTTCAGGTTCTTGCTGTTGAAAGTCCTGGTAGCATCGGCGATTTCCCAAGCCCAAATAAGAGATTTTAGAAAGTTCACGCACCAGGGAGAAGACTCCACCTCTGAAACCATGCTGAGCGATACTTATTTAAGTAGTTTTATACTACTGAAATCGCAGTTTACAGCACCGGCCTCGACTCTATACAAGTTCAAGAGTAATCAGTTATGTTGCGGACGCACTTAGTCGAGTCGAAGGCGATCAGTGTGAAACACTTCCTGTTATGCGCGGTATTGATTGCTCTCGTTGCGCTAGTTACGGCGGCGCAGGACAGAAGTTCTGAAAAGAAAAAAGATCGGGGATCAGAATCGACACCCTCAATAACCATCGGTTCCAGGGCGCCTTGGAGTTTGCAGCCAAAAGGTTTCAACCGTCGTCCCACGCCGTTCATCACTTTTCTTGAATCCTCCGCGACATCGACTCTACTGATACCTCACCGAGAGTACAACGCAGTGGATCAGGCCGGCGAAAAGGTTGCGGCCGATCAGAGCTTTCATTGGTTAACGGCGATCAAGCAATCTCTGCTATTTCTTGGCGTTCAGCACGGCTACGCGATGACGCAACCGAAAACTCGTAGGGATCTAAAGGGCCGTTTCTTTAAGGACTATGTTCGCTCCGTCAAGTCGCTACACGGTTGGAGCGACGGCGGACGGTTCTTCACTAACTACGTCGCGCATCCGATGCAAGGCTCACTCTTCGGATTTATTCAAATTCAGAACGACCCCAAGGGTATCAACCTGTCGTTCGACAACTCGAATGCTTATTGGCGCAGCCGTCTTAAGGCCCTTGCATGGTCAGCAGCCTGGAGCACTCAATTTGAAATTGGCCCAGTCAGTCAGGCGTCAATTGGTAATGTGGGCTTACACGGAAAACAAACGTACGTCGACCTGGTCGTGACACCGATAGGCGGCTTTGGTTGGATAGTCCTGGAAGACTTTGTGGACAAGAACATCATCCACATGATTGAACGACGAAATTCGGGAAACTTCTATATCAAGATTGCCAGTCGGACGTTCCTTAACCCGTCGCGTAGCGCTGCAAATCTACTGCGATTCAAAAAGCCATGGCACCGCGATAGCGGTCTGCGCTAATTACCGTTGCTGGACCACATTAAAAGATCAAGCTGATCACGAACTTCCGTCTAGTGAAGTTCGGACTCGAATCAATGAACTACTTGTTTTCTTAACATAAAACCTATGTCAAAAAGCGGTTGTCACCAGAACAATGTGAAGATCTACTCAGAGCACTGAAAGCCCGTTTTGAGACTTATCTCGATCAATGCGTTAACGCCTATTTCAACGCAGAGGCCGCAGAGATACGCAAAGTGACGCAGAGAAATTCAAAGGATACCGCCGTGGAACGGATAGCTTCACGCTGGCCTCACACGCTTGCGACCCCTTTGCCTACTGATTTACGCCCCCGGAGACAACGCGTTCTCAAAAGACCGTACTTTGATAAAAAACCTTCTTTGTTTCTCTTTGCTCTTCAATCCACGATTTTATCGTCTTTAGCCACTCGCGTTTGGTTTGACTCTCTGTTTTCACTGGAGCGACCGGCGTTTCTCGATCGACTTGCGATTCTCTGTGCGCGCGTTTAATGACCCTGATCGATCTATTTCTTGATGACATGTTGTGTGTGTTCGGATGATGACTTCGTCTGCGCCTTTGCAGTTTCACAGCTTACTTCCTGGTTTCCCCGAAAGTCCTGTCAGAAGTACTAGTGCTAAAGGCCACTAACCATCCTTACCACAGCGCCTCAAGAGGAGGTCAAGCAGTTCAAAGGAATCGTTGTTAAGCGCGACCCGGATTCTTTCACCATGTCGGAAACGACAGGTGGGCCGACGACCACGGTTCTTCTGACCGAGGATCTTATCAGTGAGCGGTGCAGGTGATGCCGGGCGTCTAGATGTATCAACTCGCCGACAAAGGTCTCGCTTTGGAAGTACTACAAAGAGGACGATCTGAACTGAGGGCGGTTGATCGGAGCAGTCCGTGTTTGCGACCGCAGCTCAGTCACTTCATCAGTTGATCGTAAATCAATTGGTATGGTCCCGGCCCGATTCCCAGGTCGCCGCGGAAAGGGCGGTCCAGGGACAAGATCATGAAAATCACCAATCCGATGAATACCGCCAACAGCAACACCTCGATCTCGTGCAAGCGCCGATCTTCTACTCTGAAAAAGAAGGAAGCGGAGAGGCCGATGAACGCGCCGATAACGATTACGGCCCACATGACCTTTGGCAGACCAGTGCCCACCGCGTCAAGGCGCAGGCGACGGGCCTTAATCATTTCGTTGTAAGCGCGGAGGGTTTCGGCGTGTAGCAGTCTCTGGCTCTCAGTTGTTGGTTCGAAGGCGATCAGTATTGACTGGAAGCGGTTCATGCGGTCAACGCCACCACTCGGAACCTTCCCGCGTCGCTGCAACGGCCACGCTTCCAGAATGGTGGTTTGAGTGTAATCACGAAGTTTGTCTTGCATTTGGGTCCGGACAGGCTCGGGATAACTGCTCACGTCGCGGTAAAGCGCTCCGAGCGCGGTGGCCTCTTCGGAAACGATCTTCGAGGTATCAGAGTAGGTCTGCCAGACGCTGACGGCGATCAGCGCTACTGCAAGGCCGTAGAACACCATCACCGACTGCAACATGGCGCCGCTGAATTCCGAATCTGCTGAGTGAACTCGCAAGCGAGTTAACACATGGCGGCGCACCACTCTAAGCCCGATCAAGGCAAACAGGCACAACAAGGCGATGATCGTGGGCCCCATGATCACCAGCGGAATATCGAACACCGAGTCAAACATTGACGGCAGTATATGGAGTCCCGTTGGAGTAAGAGACTGTAAATTCTGACAGTGAACCTGGGCTAGACTCAAGAAGCCTTACAGGGTCGAATCAGAGCCGCGGCAACTACCTCATGAAAGGCTAAGGGATGTAATCGTTTGGGCAACGAACAAGAGGTGCAACAGTTCACTACTAATCGAAGTCAATGCTTCTAACAAAGTCGCGTCGGAAGTGTCCCTGCGATGAAACGAGTTCAGTACAGCCTCTCGTCGATTCCCATTTCCTTTAGCAGAAGAATAGTCAACAGAATCTTCAATCTAAGGTTTGCATTGAAAAGGTCAGGAAGGGCTTCTTGGTAGTTCCATCGATTTCGGTCCGCATACCTGCTCAATGTTTCGCCACGATCAGTGGCCGTCCCTCTGATTCACGCCGGTAAAATACTCGCGGTGTTTGCGTGACCAGCCGCGCCGCCTCTGGAACGCGTTCTTCGCCCTCAATGAACGAGAGAGTTAGACCCACCCCCCGCGCCTTTTTGCTTTTCTCCATTTGCATGTTGGGAACGCGTGTGGTCGCGTAGTCGAACCATTCACGTACCCACACTTCACCGTCTTTCGGATCACCATCTGCCGCAGCCTGCTTCAGTCCTTCCTCGACGAGCGCGTACGTCAATAGACCGTGGCCCAGTTCTGACACTTCCTGCGCTGCCTGGTAACTCTGCGCCGCAGTCAGGATGTACATTCCTTTCTCATAGGCCAGTTGGGCCAGCCCCCTCGAGTTCATTGGACCACGCCGTCGCTCCTCGGCTTCGAGTGCCTGACCGGAATTACAAGCATCGATGACCATCAGCAATTTATCTGTATCGATTCCTTCAACAGCTAGCTCCAATTCCCCATCCGAGATCCCATGGTCGAGAACCAGTTGTAATCCCGCCGCGTCGAGCGCGTTTCGCTCACCAGCGTAGCCAAGGTCATGCGGCACCAAATAAAAGCGCTGCCCCTGAGCGACTCCGTGGCCCGCAAAGTAGATGAAGACGGCATCTTCTGGTTGCGTTGCCTTAAGCTTTCGCAAAGCCGCGGGAACTTCAGCGGTCGGATCTTCCTGAGTTCCCGCAAGCAGTCTCAATGCTCTTAGAATATTTGCTTTCGTTGCCTGTTCATCCAAAAGCGACGCAACTTCCACTCGCTCGTAGTTCGCGATCTGGAGTTGCGCGCGTTGCACCTCTTCGGCAAATGCTGCTGCATCAGCGACGGCGTACTTGAGATTGAATTGCTGATTGGAATAAGAGTTGACACCAATTGCGAGAACATACGCGGTACCAGCTCGCTTTAAGCTACTCGCACCGGTGAGATTCAGCGTCGCGTCTTTGCTCTTGACGTTATCTCGATTAAACGCATAGGCCGCAAGTTTGTTCTCTCCGGCAACTACGACGATGTTTGCTTCCAGAGTTACAGAAGGTTGACCTTTCAGGACATCGCCGCGCCAGACTTTGACAAGTGAGCCGTTGCGGAAGAGACGAACATCACGAGCTCCGCTTCCCGCATTGTGATCCTTGTCGGCTGGCCTCTCAGTTACCTCGAGCTTAACTGCCACGTTACGTTCCGACGTATTTCCTTCACCGACTAGTCCGCTCTGGGTAATCAATCTTAATTCGGGTTGGCGACGGTCAAGCAGCGAAATATTTTTTGGAGCGCGCGGTTTCTTCCCAGCCATCACATCGGCTAGTAATCCAGGATAGTAAAACTCGTTGAAGAAGGTCTCCGCAGGCGCTACGTCAAATGTGTTGCCGCCGAACTGCCAGAGAATTTGCTTCCATGCAGCGGGTGAGCCGTCGAATAAGCCGTCGGGAGTAACAACCAACCAATCGGTGCTGCGACTTTTGAGAGCGCCGCCGAGATTTATGAGCGTGGCGAGTTTTTCGCCCGACGCGGCATCCCAAATATACTTGTCGTTGTTTTCTCCGAGGGCTACCAGAAAACGGCCATCCGGGCTAAAGCTCAGCGAGACTATCCGGCCAGCGTGTGGCAACGTTCGTATTGTTTTGCCTGACGCGACTTCAAAAATGTCGATCTTGGTTGCGTATCCCGCGGCCAGGAGATGCTCGTCCGCGCTCAGGCAAAGAGTTGTTACCGCGCCGCTCTGTTCGTCGTCATTCACTTGAAAACTATTAAGCCTGCGTCCCGTGTCCGTCTCGTAAATGAGTAGGGATCGCACTTTCTTTTCAAATCCAGTTAACGCAATAAGCCTCCCGTCAAAACTAAAACCCGCAGCCGGAACGATGCCCATCTTCGGGGAATTACCTCCGTCCAACTCACGTAAGCGCTTGTCGGATTTCCCGTCGTACAGATCGACCTTCTGTTTGTAGACATCTTTGTAGCCGTTGGTAAATGGATTTAGAAGATCGCCCGCCGACGGATCGTAGAAGTTCTTCATTGGAAAGAAGGGCGCTTCCCTGAAGCGTCCGTCAGGACTAAAGAAAGGCTTGCCGCGGTTCAGCAGGGAAGCGCTGTTGTTATCACTCCCTAACATTCCCGCAGTCGTATCCCACACTTCAGTCCTCAGGTTTTTCAAGAGCATCTGATTCGAAATCAGGAAGCGGCCGTCGGCGCTGAAAGTTATGGCTGCTCCCGCCTGAAGCTTTTCGCTGGAAATAGTTGCCATCGCTTCCACAGCCTCAATGATTTGTTCGGGCGTAGTGATGTCTCGCTGATGCAGCATGGCCATCGTTTTTGGATCGATATTCTTAATGAACGCCGCCTGCTCGGCTTGTGCTGCTTCGTCCGTGGTTCCCGTTTGTAGGGCGCCGAATTCGTTACCTGTGGCAGACTCAATGACCCGGATGGTTTTAGATCCCGCCGTGACAACCGCGATCAGACTGGCATCGTAATTCAAGGAGATCACGCGGGGAGCCAAAAGTTTGTCCCCGCTCGTTTTTAGATCGCGTATCAGTTGTCCGGTGGCAGCGTTCCACAACTTCAGCGTGGCGCCCGCAACGTTATCCGTAGCAGTAATCATGGAGCGGCCGTCAGCACTGAATTGCACCCGCTGTGGAGATTTGCCTGGTCCCGTATTCACACTATAAAGCTCGCGCCCCGTTGACGTTTCCTGGACACTTACGGTTTCGGCAGTCTTGGAGAAAGCGACCAGTCGAGCATCGACGCTAAATGCGAGGCTCGAGTTTTCAGCTTCGGGAATCGCCTTGAATGACAGCTCACGCAACTCTCGACCAGTTTGTGCGTCATACAGTTTGACTGCTTTATCAGGTTGGCCCACGGCGGCGATTTGCCCGTTCGAACTAACTGCTATTTTGGACGCCGACTGTTTGAAATTCTTCAGGCGTTGCAACTCTTGTTTCCGTTCCTTGTCTCCGCCACCGAAAAGCGAAAACGAGGGTATTGAGTTGAGTTTCTCCATACCGCTTTTTCCGTATTGTGTTTTTTGCGACCGCAGCTCGGCGCCGGCGGAAACATCCCAGACTTTGATCGCATCTCCGCTCACGCTCGTTAGCGAATGACCGTCGTTACTAAAAGCGATGGCGACAACCGGCAGTTCGTGCCCACGTAGTACCTGCAACTGTTGCCCCGTCTGAACACTCCAGATCCTTACAGTATTCTCTTCCGCGCCGCCGACAACACCTCCCTGAGTGAACGCTCCCAGATCTCGCTGGTCATTAATATCGCCACTCCCCGAGGCTAACAGTTTTCCATCAGGGCTAATGGCAAGGGCGTTAACGTTGGTTGTATGACCGTAAAGACTTCGTAAGATGTTTCCCTTTGCAAGGTCCCAAATTTTTATGACGTTATCTTTACCGCCGGAGGCCAGCCAGCGATTGTCAGGACTAAAGGCTACAGTGTTAACTGATCTTGTGTGTCCGGTCTGAAGAATTAATTCCGGTCTGGCGCCGGGACTACCGGATGTCACGGGAGTGGCCGACGGCTTCGGTGCTGATGGAATTGCGACTCCCCGTTTCTCCTGCTCTTTAGTTTGGGCGATAGCAGATATTGGCGCACACATAAAGGACACAAGGAGTACGATTGCTGATAACTGTCGGAGTTCTGAATGATATGAGGTTTTACGAATAGCAGCTGGGTTGCTGTGAGCTGAAAGACAAGTGCGAATCATTAAAGATCTCCCTGGTGCAGATGCATGATGCGAACGTGCAAAGCTGTGAACCTGCTTAAAGAGGAACGATGCAGGAGGGCTCAGCTACTTCTAAGTTAGGCAGGAGGCGCCTTTGCGGATCAAGCCTTTAGGAAAGTGATAAAAACCTACGCTCCGGGAGACTCTAAGTCAATGCTTGGTATGTCATACTTAACTCAAGAAACTAAAATGTCCCGTATGCGTTGGAAACATTGGTTTATTTCGAGCGAGGCGAGATACTGCAAGATCTCTCGGCCGGTGTGTTAGTTGGATTCGTCGAAGGTTCGGCCTTGCAGCAGCACGCTTCATCAGTCAGCCGGAATTGCTCAGGGAGTAAAAAGACTTATGGAAACCCTTTCACCGCTTGCAGGCAAAGCTGCTCCCCGAGAAATATTGGTGGACCTAAGCAAGCTTGAGCGCGCCTACTTTGACACGAGCCCTGACGTCGAAGATCCAAATCAATTAGTTCACTTCGGCACGAGCGGACATCGCGGTTCATCACTGCGGGCTTCGTTCAATGAGGCGCACATTCTCGCCATTACACAGGCCATCTGTGATTACCGCCAAATGCAGGGAACTACGGGTCCGCTCTACCTTGGCATGG
>Ga0207711_10004069_pt1 | contig 12547 bp, 11 predicted proteins | sample KBSS34metaG_FD_184401 | JGI IMG/M metagenome (GOLD analysis project Ga0207711, IMG submission 184401) | Switchgrass rhizosphere microbial communities from Kellogg Biological Station, Michigan, USA - KBS S3-4 metaG (SPAdes) (version 2) | ecosystem: Host-associated > Plants > Roots > Rhizosphere...
CCGCGCCGGTAGCCGGCGGATGCCAGAATCTGCATCGCCTTGTCGGCGGCCTTGTGCGCCGCCTCGGACGCCGCCAGCTTCGCCATCGAGGCCTCGACGGTACTCCTGGTCTGGGTGTCCTTCGCCGCCGCGGCTTTCAGGGTCAGCATGCGTGCGGCCGCCAGCTCGGTGGCCATGTCGGCCAGCATCCACTGAATCGCCTGATAGTTCGCGATCGGCTGACCGAACTGCTGCCGCTGCTTCGCGTACGCGATCGCCTCGTCGAGCGCCGCCTGGCCGATGCCGAGCGCCTGCGCCGCGATGGCGACGCGTCCGCCCTGCAGCGCCCACATCGCCAGATCGAAGCCCTGATCGACGTGCCCGAGGACCTGATCGTCGGCGACGGCGAGATCCAGTTCGAGGTCCATACAGCCGAGGCCGCGGACACCGAGCGAATCGGCCCGCGCGGTCCGCTTGATCCCGGGAGAGTCCATCGGCACGAGAAACGCCGTGATCCCCTGGCCGCGCAGCCCCGGCCGCGTCCGCGCGAAGACGATGACGACCGACGCGTCCTCCGCGTTGGCGACCCAGACCTTCTTGCCAGTGACGCGATAGCCGTTGCCCGATCGGAGCGCTTTGGTCTGCTGGTTGGCGGCGTCGGTGCCCGCGTCGGGCTCGGACAGCGCAAAGGCGCCGATCGCCTCGCCGCGCGCCAGCGGCCGCAGCCACCGCTCGCGCTGTGACTCGCGGCCGGCGTGCGCGATGACTTCGGCCACGAGCGAGTTGGTGACCGACAGCGAGACCGCGACGGTGGCGCTTGCCCGCGCGATCGCTTCGATCGCCAGCGCGTAGCTCACGTAGTCCTTGCCAAGCCCGCCCCAGGCTTTCGGGATCGTGACGCCGAGCAGACCCTGGCCGGCCGCCGCGTGCATCACGTCGGCCGGAAACTCGCCCGACTTGTCGATGCCGGCCGCCCGCTGCGCGACGATCTCGCGCGCGAACTGCTCGACATGTTGCTGGAAGGCTTTCTGTTCTGCTGAGAGTTCTAGGATCATGGTGGTTACGACGATCAACCCAGAAACCGCTGAACGCGCAGAATATCTTATCCTTCTGCGGATTCCGCGTGTTCTGCGTTTAAACGTCGTCTTCTTTTGCCAGACGCTCGAAGATCGGCCGCAGCTTCGCCGCCGACGCGCTGAGATCTTCCGGCAGCACGCGCGTGTTGCCGATCGCCGTCATGAAGTTGGTGTCGCCGTTCCAGCGCGGCACGAGGTGGACGTGCAGATGATCCAGCACGCCCGCGCCGGCCGGCTTCCCGAGGTTGATGCCGATGTTGATCCCGTGCGGCGCGTAGGCTTCCGTGAGTGCCATCTCCGCGTGACGGGTGAGGCGCATGAGTTCGGCCTGCTCGTCCGCGGACAGCGTCGCCAGATTCGGGGCGTGCCGGATCGGCACCACCATCAGGTGGCCGTTGTTGTACGGATACAGATTGAGGATGACGTACGAAACCCGGCCGCGAGCGAGCACGAGCTCGTCGTGGCCGGGTTCAGATGCTGTGCAGAAGATGCAGTCGTCGTTTATCGGACCGCTCGCACGCGTCACGTAGGCGAGCCTCCATGGAGCCCAAAGGCGTTCCACGCTCAACTCTCAAGTATCAGGTCTCAAGTCTCAACGACGGCTGATGCTGAGCGTTCAGCCTCGAGAGTTGAGAGTTTCGCTAGACAGCCATGGCGTCGGGAGGCACGGCCGCCGGGCCGCCCTGCGCGGGCGCCGGCTCCTTGTTGATCAGCTCCTTGAGCTCTTTTCCGGGCTTGAAGTACGGCACTTTCTTCGGCGGCACGTCGACCTTGTCGCCGGTCTTCGGATTGCGCCCCTTGCGCGGCTCCCGCTTGCGCAGCCGGAAGCTGCCGAAGCCGCGCAACTCGATCTTTTCACCGCGGTGCAGCGCTTCGATGATGCTGCGGAACACCGTGTCGACGATGACCTCGGAGTGCTTCTTGGTAAGGTCCGAGACGCGCGACACTTCCTCGACCAGTTCCGCCTTCGTCATGCTTCCGTTGGTCATCGTGTGTTCCCTGTCGGAGCTACGATCTCGGTGCTAGGTGCTAGCTGCTACGGCTAGCTCCCAGCTCCCAGTACCTAGCTCCTACCGATTCCGAAAGTGGTCCCCAAGCGTCGCCGATCCATCGCCGGAGCTCTCCTGGTAGCTTTCCCAGTCGGCGCGGAACTCGTCGGACTTCAGGGCGCGAATCGAGAGCCCGATCTTCCGTTCCGCCGGCGCGAGCTTGATGATCTTCATCGGGTAGCTCTCGCCCACCACCAGTTCGATTTTGCCTTCTTTACCCGCCGCGACCGAGTCGTCGAACTCCGACACGTGGATCAGGCCTTCGATGCCCTCGTCGAGCTCGACGAACGCGCCGAAGTTGGTCATGCGCACGACCTTGCCCTCGATTGTGTCGCCGACGTGGCGGTGCGAGAAGAAGTCGTCCCAGATGTCGGTGGCCAGCTGTTTGAGGCCGAGCGACAGCCGCTGGTTCTCGGCGTCGATGTTCAGCACCATCGCGTCCACGACGTCGCCCTTCTTCAGGACTTCGGACGGATGCTTGATGCGCTTGCTCCACGACATGTCGGAGATGTGGATGAGCCCGTCGATTTCCTCTTCCACTTCGACGAAGGCGCCGAACTCCGTGAGGTTGCGGACCTTGCCCTGGATCTTGGAGCCGACCGGGTATTTGTCCGCCAGGTCGTGCCACGGATTGGCTTCGACCTGCTTGAGGCCGAGCGAGATGCGGCGCGCCGTGGCGTCGACCCCGAGGACCATCGCATCCACCGTGTCGCCGACGTTCAACAGCTTCGAGGGGTGCTTGACGCGCTTGCTCCACGACATCTCGCTGACGTGAATCAGCCCTTCGACGCCCGCCTCGAGCTCCACGAACGCGCCGTAGTCGGTGAGGCTGACGACCTTGCCGCCCATGCGCGCGCCGACCGGATAACGCTCCATCACGTTCGCCCACGGATCGGTGATGAGCTGCTTGTGGCCGAGCGACACACGTTCGGTCGCCGGGTCGTACTTCAGCACGATCACGTCGATTTCGTCGTTCACCTTGAACAGCTCGGACGGATGCCCGACCCGGCCCCACGACATGTCGGTGATGTGGAGCAGGCCGTCGATGCCACCCAGGTCGATGAACGCGCCGTAGTCGGTGATGTTCTTGACGACGCCCTTGAGCACCTTGCCTTCGGCGAGGATGTCGAGCGTGTGCTTCTTCTTTTCGGCGTTCTCCTCTTCGAGGAGCGCCTTGCGCGACAGCACGATGTTGCCGCGCTTCTTGTTGACCTTGATCACGCGCATGCGCAGTTCCTGGCCGCGCAGCGCGTCCAGGTTCCGCACGGGACGGACGTCGATCTGCGAACCGGGCAGGAATGCGCGGACGCCGATGTCCACGGCGAGACCGCCCTTGATCCGCTCGATGACGCGGCCGATGACGACCTTGCGCTCGGCATAGGCCTTCTCGACTTCGTCCCAAATCTTCATCTTCTCGGCTTTTTCACGCGAGAGGACGACGTAGCCTTCGCGGTCTTCCGTGCGCTCGAGCAGGACGTCGACGATGTCGCCTGGTTGAACCGTGATCTCGCGGTTCTCGTCGAGGAATTCGTCGACCGAGATGATGCCTTCGGACTTGTAGCCGACGTCGACAATCACTTCCGATGCGGTCACCTTGAGAACCGTGCCCTTGACGACCTCACCTTCCGCGATATTCCGGAAGCTGTTATCGTAGGAATCGAGCAGCCGTGCGTACTCGGCCGGATCGATCTGGTCGTCGTCGTCACGGGGCCGTGCCTTCAACGTGCCTTTATCCGTGCGTTCGCCTCGTTCCGGTCGCTCGGTCGTCGCGACCCCGCCGCCCGCACCGGGAGTGTTCTCGTCTGCTACGTTCGCCATGCCTTGCGCGTCCTCCTGTATCCGATCGATTGTTCGAACGGAGATTGCCGGCAGTTGTTTGAGCGGGTGCCGGCCTCCCGCTGGGTTTTCCTGAATTCCGATAAGCAACAGAGAGTACGACACTTATCGTCAAACTGTCAAGGTTCCGAAAGGGCGAATCGATGGCTAAACGGAAGGCCGCCAGGGGCAAGAAATCGGGGAAGTCCGCACGAAAACCGGCGGCCGCGCGGCGTGTGACCACACGTCGCGCCGCGAAGCGGAGCGTCAAGCGGCAGGCATCTGCCAGAAAGAAGGCTCCGGCCAAAAAAGCCAGCAAAAAGCCCGCGCCGAAGCCCGGCGCCAGGAAGAAGATGGTCGCGCGTGCGGCTCCGAAGCCTGCAGCGCGCGCCAAGAGCTCAACAGCGGTCCCGGGAAAGATCCCACGCCTCGATCGCGCCCGTCGGACGCTCGAGGACGCCGAACCGCATTCGACCCCCTCCTCACTGGACCTCGACCGCCGCGGATCGGCGGTCAGGACCGGCCGCGCCGAGACGGCGCAAAATATCCGCGAACATCACGGGATGGACGGCGTCACCGGCGGCGATCCCGATGTCGACATCGAAGACGCGTACTTCGCGGGCGAGGAAGCGCCGGGCGGCGACAATCCGACGCCCGATCAGGACATCGTCGAGGATATCGGCAAGGCGCTCGGCGTCACGTACAACGATAACGAAGAGCTGAAAGGCGCCGACAAACTCGTCGAGCGCGACAAGCACCGGTGGGAGATGGATCCCGCCTCAGCCGAGGACTATACGGAGCACGACAAAGATTAGGGCTGAGGGCTAAGCGCTGAGGGCTGGAGCCCTGAGCCTTCAGCCTCTGGCCCTGATCACCGCAAGCACTTCCTGCACGACCTCGTCGACCTTCTTCGTCGTCGTATCGATGACCATCGCGTCGGCCGCGGCGACGAGCGGTGAAGCGGCGCGGGTGCGATCTTGTTCGTCGCGCTGGGTCAGCAGCGTGGCGACGTCCGACACGGCGGCAGGTACGCCGGTGTGCGCAGGATCGCTGGCGCGCCGGCGCGCGCGCTCGTCCGCCGACGCATCCAGGTACAGCTTCACGTCGGCGCCTGGAAAGACGACGGTGCCGATGTCCCGTCCCTCCATCACAATTCCGCCGTTGATCCCCATCTGACGCTGCTGCGCGACGAGCAGACTGCGGACGCGCGGCAGCCGCGCGACCGCAGCCGCCGCGCGGTCGATCTCGGGCGTGCGGATCGCGCGGGTGACGTCGATACCGTCGACCGTCACGTGCGTGTCGGTGATGTCGATCCGCGCGACGGCGGCCAGCGCCGCGGCCGCGGCTTCATCCTCGAGCGCCACGCCTTCGCGAAGCGCCTTCCACGCGACGGCCCGGTACATCGCGCCGCTGTCGACGTGACGATACCCGAGCTCGCTCGCGATCGCCCGCGCGACCGTGCCTTTGCCCGCGCCGGACGGTCCATCGATGGCAATGACCAGGGGTTTCATAGATTGCAGATTGCAAATTGCAGATTGCAAACTGAAGTTCAGTCAGGGCTGCGCCCATCCGAATTCAATCAGCAATCTGCATTCTGAAATCTGCAATGTCAGGATACCATGCGCCTGATGCGCGTTCGCCGTCTCCTCGCGCTCCTGCTCGTGATGGTGGCGCTGCTCGGTGCGGCGTTCATCACGCGTCCGTACATCCACGGCCTGTCGTTCGTGATTCGCGCGGCCGAGATGCAGGGGACGGCGCGCCGCGTGGCCGATCTCGACACGACGAGCGTCAGCGAGCGCGAGATCGCTGTCCCGACGCGCCGAGGCCCGATGCGGGCACGGTTGTACGAACCGGCCGGCCCGCACACGCGCGCGGCGCTGCTGACGTCGGGACTCCATGCATCCGGCATCGACGAGCCGCGGCTCGTGCGGCTCGCCCGGCAGATCGCCTCCAGCCACATCGCCGTCGTCACGCCCGACATCCCGGAGCTGTCACGCTTCGAGATCGCACCGGCGATCACCGACGCCATCGAGGACGCCGGCGTTTGGCTCGCCGCCGATGCCGCGCTCGCACCGGATCATACGGCGGCGTTGATGGGAATCAGTTTCAGCGGCGGTCTGTCGGTGATCGCCGCGGGACGGCCGGCGCTGGCGCAGCGCGTCGCATACGTCTTCTCTCTCGGCGGCCACGACGATATCAGCCGCGTGTTGCGCTATCTCTGTACGGGACGCGAGCCGCGACCGTCGCCGGACGTGAAGCTGGGCTCGGCGTCGGCGGATACCGATTTCATCCTGCCGCCGCATGACTACGGCGTCGCAGTGATCCTGCTGTCGCTGGCCGATCGGGTCGTGCCGGCGGCGCAGGTGGAGCGGCTGCGCGCGGGCATCCGGCAGTACCTCTGGGCGTCGGCGCTCGACGGCGGCGTCGACAAGGCCCGCGCGCCGGCCGAATTCGACGCCGTCCGTGCCTTCGCCCGCACGTTGCCCGAGCCGTCCGCGAGGCTGATGCGCTATGTGCTCGATCGCGACGTCGTCCATCTGGGCGCCCGCCTGCTCCCGCTCGTCGGCTCGACGAGGTCCGCCGATGGATTGTCGGTCTCCAAATCGCCGAAGCCGTCGGCGCCGGTATTCCTGCTGCACGGGCTCGAAGACAACGTCGTGCCTGCGATCGAGTCGGAATATCTCGCAGCCGATCTCCGCGGCCACGCCCCCACGCGCCTGCTGCTGAGCGGCCTCATCTCGCACGCCGAAGCCGACCGCCCGATGCATGCCAGCGACGTCCTGCAGCTCGCCGGATTCTGGGGTGACCTGCTCTCGCGCTAAAAGTACGAAGTACTTGTGGTACACCAGTAGTGTGGAACGTCTCCAGAAAATCCTGTCGCAGGCCGGCGTCGCTTCTCGCCGCGCGTCCGAGCAGATGATGCTCGACGGACGGGTGACCGTGAACGGGAAAACGGTCCGCGAGCTCGGCACCAAGGCGGACCTGGCGCGCGACGACATCCGCGTCGACGGCTCGCGCGTCAAGGTCGCCGAGCGCCACCGCTACATCCTCCTGAACAAACCGCGCGGCTACGTCACGACGCGGTCGGATCCGGAGCGGCGCAAGACGGTGATCGACCTGCTGCGCGGCGTGAAGGAGTACGTCTATCCGGTCGGCCGGCTCGACTACGAATCGGAGGGGCTGCTGCTGCTGATGAATGACGGCGACCTCGCGGCGCGGCTCACCCATCCCAGCCACGGCATCGCGCGGGTCTACGAGGCGACCGTGCTCGGGATCCCCGACGCGCACGATCTCGAACGCCTGCAGCGCGGGATGGTGATCGACGGCCGCCGGATGCGGGCGTCGGAGGTGGCGCTGTTGCCGATGAAACGCGACGCCACCGGCGCGACGCTCGTCATCACGCTGCGCGAAGGACGCAACCGCCAGGTCCGGAATATGTGCGAGGCCATCGGCCATCCCGTCGATCACCTCAAACGCGTGGCGATCGGGCCGCTGCGCGACCCGCGGCTCAAGACCGGTTATTGGCGGGACTTGGACGATGACGAGGTCAAGCGGCTCAAGAAGGCGGCCGCGGGCACGGAGGACACCAAGGAAAACAAAGGGCACCAAGAGAAGGCGACGCGCCGGAAACCTTAGCGCCCGCTGTTCTCCTCTGTCTCCTTGTCAGTGTATGGATTCCTCGGGTTCGTCCTCGTCGTCGTCCAGTTCCTCCTCGGGCTCGTCGAGCGGCAGCATCTCCTCCGACGGCGTCTGCTCGGTCAGGATCGGCGCTTCGAGGCCGAGCGCTTCCGCCATGTCCTCGACCCTGGGCAGATCGGTGAGATCGTTCAATCCGAACCGGATGAGGAATTCCTTGGTCGTCGCGTACATGAACGGACGGCCGACGACCTGTTTTCTCCCGACGATTTTGATCAGGTGACGCTCGAGCAGCGTGTTCAGCACGCCTGACGTGTTGACGCCGCGGACCTCGGTGATCTCCGCCGCCGTGATCGGCTGCCGGTAGGCGATGACCGCGAGCGTCTCGAGCGCCTGGACGGTGAGCTTCTGCGTCGTCCGCTCGTGAAAGAGCCGGCGCACCCATTCGTGCAGATCGGAGCGCGTGACGATCTGATAGCCGCCGGCGACCTCGACGAGTTCCAGGCCGCCCGGCCGTTCGTAGTCCTGCTTCAACTCCGCGAGTGCCGCCAGCACGTCTTCCTTCGGCTCGCTGTCGAGGAGCTTGCACATCGCTTTCGGTGTCATCGGATCGGGCGACGCGAAAATCAGCGCCTCGAGGATCGCCTTGAGCTCGGCGGCGCCGCGTTTGGGCAGGCTCTCGCCGTCCTGCACGGCTGCCGCGGCCTCGCGGCGATCCTGTCCGTCCTGCCCTTCCAACCCGTCCTGCCTGCCCTTCCCGTCCTGCCCGTCTTCTTCGTCAGCCACGATGTCCCTCCGGGTCACCAATCGGATGCGGCGCGTCGGCCGGGCGCGGGCGTTTGTAGACGCGGATCGGGCCGAAGCTGCCGGACTGGAAGACCCTCACGAGCTTCAAGCGGATCATTTCGAGCAGCGCCAGAAAGGTGACGATCAGGCCGCTGCGGTGATCGACGTCTGCGAACAGTTCGTCGAACCCGATCGCTTCGGTTTCGGAGAGGCGCGCGAGCAACTGCTCGATGCGCAGCTCCACCGGCATTTCCGCGGCCGGCAGCAGCACTTTCGGCCGCTGCTTGAGGCGATCGACGACCGCCTGGAACGCGTTCATCAGGCTGAACAGATCGACCTCGAGCTCCGGCTCGTACTCGTCGCCGGCAAGCTGCGCGACGCGCCCGTCGGGGCGCAGCCACTGGGCGGCGCGAAGCTGCTCACGCTCGTGCAGCAGCCCGGCGGCCTCCTTGAACTTCTGATGCTCGAGCAGGCGCCGCACCAGCGCGTCGCGCGGGTCCTCGACCTCGCCTTCGACGCCGGCCGCGGTTTCAGGCCGCGGCAGCAGCATCTTCGACTTGATGTGGATCAGCGTCGCCGCCATGACGAGGAACTCGCCGGCGACGTCGAGGTCGAGCTCCTGCATGAGCGCGATCGCCTGCAGGTACTGCGCGGTGATGAGCGCGATCGGGATGTCGTGGATGTCGACCTCGTGCTTCCTGATCAGATGCAGGAGCAGATCGAGCGGGCCTTCGAAGTTCGACAGCTTGATCGGGAAGGCGTCGGGCGCCGACTCGAATTCGGAATGCGACTCGGTCATCGGTACGAAATCTTCATCGCGTCGCGGACGCGCTCCATCGTTCCGGCCGCGACGACGCGCGCGCGCTTCGATCCCTCGACCAGCACCTCTTTCAGATACCCCGGCTTCGCGAGCGCGGCGGCACGCCGCTCGCGGATCGGATCGAGGCGGGCGTTCAGCGCGTGGGCAAGCTTGGTCTTCACTTCGACGTCACCGACCTTGCCCGCCCGGTAGCGCGCCTTCAAGTCGTCGACCTCGGCGGTGTTCGGATTGAACGCATCGTGGTAGACGAACACCGGATTGCCCTCGACCGTACCGGGGATGTCGGCGCGGATGCGCTTCGGATCGGTATACATCTGCCGGACTTTCTTCATCACATCGTCGGGCGTGTCGGAAAGATGAATCGTGTTGCCGAGGCTCTTGCTCATCTTTTTGTCCCCATCCAGGCCCGGCAGGCGGCCGAAGGGCGTGAGCAGCGGCTGCGGCTCGACGAGGACGTCGCCGAAGAACTTGTTGAAGCGCCGGACGGCTTCGCGCGCGAGCTCGAGGTGCGCGACCTGGTCCTCGCCCACCGGGACGAAGCGCGCGTCGTAGATGGCGACATCGGCGGTCTGCAGCAGCGGATATCCGAGGAAGCCGATCGACGACAGATCCTTGTCCTTCAGCGTTTCCTGCTGTTCCTTGTAGGTCGGCACGCGCTCGAGCCAGGGCACCGGCACGACCATCGACAGCAGGAGATACAGCTCGGCGTGCTCCGGCACGAGCGACTGGATGAAGAACGTGCTCTTCTCCGGATCCAGTCCGGCGCCGATCCAGTCGGCGACGTTGTCGTACGTGTAAGCCGTCAATTGATTCGTGTCGGCAAAATCACTCGTCAGGGCATGCCAATCGGCGACGAAATAGAAACAGTCGTACTTGTCCTGCAGCGGCACCCAGTTGCCGAGGGCGCCGACCAGGTGGCCGAGGTGCAGGCGGCCGGTCGGACGCATGCCGGACACGACGCGAGCGCGGGCGGCGGTCAATGGACTTGCAGCCACGAGAGAAGGAAACGGGCCGGTGGTATCACGATCGCATTGAATCCATTCGAGAGGATCAGGGCATAGAGCAGGATGAACCCGTACGGCCGAACCTTGTTGAAGAGCACCGCGAGGTTCGGCGGCAGCAGTCCAGCGAGCACGTTGCCGCCGTCGAGCGGCGGAATCGGGAGCATGTTGAACACCGCCAGCAGCACGTTCAAGTACACCAGCCGGCTCAATAACATGGCGATTGGCGCCGAGACGTTCGACTCGCCCAGGGTCTGCGGCGAGATCGGCACGAGCGCGAGCAGGACCGCGGCGAAGATTGCGAGGATCAGATTGCTCGCAGGACCCGCCGCCGCCACCAGCATGTAGTCGCGCCGCGGATGACGCAGATATCGCACGTTGACGGGCACCGGCTTCGCCCAGCCGATCAGCGTCGCGCCGCTGACCATCGACACCAGCGGAAAGACGACGGTCCCGATCAGATCGGCGTGCACGATCGGGTTCAGCGAGACCCGGCCGAGCAGCCGGGCCGTTGGATCGCCGAGGCGATCCGCCGTCCATGCGTGCGCCATTTCGTGAACCGTCAGCGAAAACAGGAGGACGACAAACAGGATGAAGATCTGCGCGAAGTTGATGTCCAGCAAGGACTAAAGGTTACGGCCGACTCGCGAAAAACGCAAGGACGGCATCGGCGATTTTGGCGCCGACAACCGCCGCCAGCTCTTCGCGCGTGGCGCGCCGCACGCCCGCGAGACTGCCGAATGTCGTCAGCAACGTCCGCCGGCGTCGACTGCCGATGCCGGGCACATCGTCGAGCTCCGAGCGCAGGTCGCGCATCGTGCGCGCGCGGCGGTGGAACGTGACGGCGAATCGATGCGCCTCGTCGCGTATGCGCTGGATGAGAAGCAGCGCCGGATCGTGCGTGGCCAACGCGATCGGATCCTCGTGCTCGCGCGTGTAGATCAGCTCCTCTTTTTTCGCGATGCCGACCGCAACCAGGTTCGCAAGTCCGAGCGCCTCGAGTGCGGCGTACGCGGCCGACAGCTGTCCCTTGCCGCCGTCGATCAGCACGAGATCGGGAAACGGCCCGCCATGCTCGAGCAGCTTGCGATAGCGCCGCAGCACGACTTCGTGCATCGCCGCGAAATCATCCTGGAAGCGAGCCGGGGCCTGAGGCTGGGGACTGGGGGCTGATTCGCTGCCGCGCGCGACGGTCGAGCCTCGAGCCCCAGGCCCCACGCCCCTGATCCGAAACTTCCGGTACTCCGACCGCCGCATCCGGCCGCCCTCGCACACCACCATCGACGCGACCGTTTCGCTGCCTTGAATCGTGGAGATGTCGAAGCACTCGATGCGCCGCGGCAACGCGGGTAGCGCCAGCACGTGCTGCAGCGTCTCGAGGCCGTCGTACTGCGCCGTCTGCGTCTGATTGAAGCGCGTCTGGTACGCGAGCGCGGCGTTGCGGTTCGCGAGATCCACCAGACTGCGTTTGTCGCCCCGCTGCGGCACGATGATGCGGACCTTGCGGTCGACGCGGTTCGACAACCACGTTTCGAGCGCATCGCGATCGGCCGGCTCGGCCGGCACGTAGATTTCGGCCGGCGCGCCGCGCAGCTCGTAAAACTGCTGGATCGCCGCCTCCAGCACCTCACCTTCACTCGATCCAACAATCGCATCGTCGGTGCCCAGTTCGATGCGCTCGACGACGCGGCCGCTGCGCACCTGGAAGACCTGAAGGGCGACGCCCGCAGGACCGAGCTTGAGCCCGAACACATCACGGTGCCCGAGCTCGGCGGTGGCCATTTTCTGCTGCCGATCGTGCAGCGTCTGCACCGTGCGCAACGCGTCGCGCAGCTGCGCGGCCTCCTCGTAGCGCTCGTGCTCGGCGGCCGCGAGCATGCGGGCGCGGAGTGTCTTGACGAGCTCGTCGTTCCTGCCTTCCAGGAAGAGCCGCGCGTCCTGTACCGCGCGGCCGTACTCTTCCCCGGAGCAGATCGTGTCGACGCAGGGCGCGATGCAGCGCTTGATGTCGTATTCCAAGCAGGGGCGTCCGCGTTTCCCGGTGATGACCTCGTTGCACGAGCGCATCCCGAAGAGGCGGTGCGTCAGCGACATGGTCTTGCGCGCGAAATGCGCCGGCATGAAGGGGCCGGCGTAGAAGCTGCCGTCCCGCTGGACACCGCGGGCGACGAGGACTCGTGGAAAGGCTTCGTTGGTCGTCAGCTGCAGGAAAGGATAGTTTTTGTCGTCGCGCAGCAGGATGTTGTACTTCGGGGTGCGCTGCTTGATGAGATTATTCTCGAGCGCCAGCGCCTCCACCACCGAGTCGGTGACGATTACCTCGAGGCGGACGACTTCTTCGAGGAGCGCGTCGGTCTTGGCATCCGATCCGTAGGCCCCCAGGTA
>Ga0207711_10004071_pt1 | contig 12544 bp, 8 predicted proteins | sample KBSS34metaG_FD_184401 | JGI IMG/M metagenome (GOLD analysis project Ga0207711, IMG submission 184401) | Switchgrass rhizosphere microbial communities from Kellogg Biological Station, Michigan, USA - KBS S3-4 metaG (SPAdes) (version 2) | ecosystem: Host-associated > Plants > Roots > Rhizosphere >...
GAGCGCGAGTCGAATTACAAAAAAGAATTAGAGCGCCTGCGCCGGCTCGAAGCAGCAACGATCGATTTCGTTCAGCCCAATGAAACGCAGCTCGAACGCGATCACAACATGCAGGGCGAGCGTACCGAAGCGGGCGAGAACGCGGGCCGCAAATGGCGGCATGCACGCGACGGCGGCTGGTTGTCGTTTGATCTAAAGATACTGCCGGATCAAGCTGTCGCTTTGGTCTGTTCGTACTGGGGCAGCGAAACCGGTCCGCGCAACTTCGATATTCTCGTTGATGGTAAAAAGATCGCGGCGCAATCACTTCAGAACGATAAGCCGGGCGAGTTCTTTGATGTGACTTATCCGATTCCGCAAGAGCTCACACGCGGCAAAAACAAAATCACGATTCGTTTTCAGGCCCAGCCCGGCAACTTCGCAGGCGGGTTTTATGGTGTGAGAGTAATCAGAAATGAATAAAAAATTCGTGTCATCCGTGGCTAAAATTCTTCTGCTCCTGTTACTCGCGGTCACATCGATCGCGGCGCAGGAAAAATGGACCGAGCAGCAGGCACGCGACTGGTACGCGAAACAGTCGTGGCTGGTAGGGGCCAACTACAATCCTGCCAGCGCGATCAATCAACTCGAGATGTGGCAGGCTGACTCTTTCGATCCAAAGCGGATCGATCTCGAGCTCGGTTGGGCCGAAGGTCTCGGCATGAACACCATGCGCGTCTTTCTTCACGACCTGCTCTGGCAACAGGACCCTGATGGCTTCAAGCGGCGTTTGGATCAATTTCTGACGATAGCGGCGAGGCACAAGATCAAACCGATGTTCGTGCTCTTCGACTCCGTCTGGGATCCTGATGCGAAGCTCGGGAAACAACGCGCGCCTCGGCCGGGTGTACACAACTCGGGTTGGGTACAGAGTCCGAACCGCACGACGCTACAGGATCCAGCGGCGGTTCCGCATCTCGAATCGTACGTGAAAGGCGTCGTTGGGACGTTCGCTCACGATCAGCGCATCCTCGCGTGGGACATCTGGAACGAGCCTGACAATGAAAATGGCGGCAGTTACAACCAACTCGAACCGAAAAACAAAGTCGCACTCGTGACCGCGTTGCTACCGCGCGCGTTTGCGTGGGCGCGTGAAGCAAAGGCGGAGCAACCGTTGACGTCCGGTGTGTGGAAAGGAGATTGGTCTACTCAGCAAAAGATGACCGCGATGGATCGTCTACAGATCGATCTTTCAGACGTGATCACCTTTCACAACTACGACTCGCCGACAGAGTTCGAAAAGCGGATCAACTGGCTCAAGCGCTACAACCGCCCGCTGATCTGCACGGAATACATGGCGCGTGGTAACGGCAGTTTCTTCTTCGGCTCGATGCCGGTTGGGAAGGTTCACAACGTCGGAATGATCAACTGGGGCTTTGTGCAAGGCAAGACGCAAACACACCTGCCGTGGGATTCGTGGCAGCGTCCATACATCGATCGCGAGCCGGCTATTTGGTTCCACGAGGTCTTTCGCAACGACGGCAAACCCTACATGGTCGAAGAAGTCGAGTTCATCCGCCGCATGACAGGAAAGAGCCGCGGATGACGCGGATTAATTATGAAGATCAAACTGAGATTCTTTGCGTTCTTCCTCCTGGTCGCGGTTGTTCAGGCGCAAGACATCACTGTGCAAGTCGACAAGCCGGGCGCCGCGGTTCCGAAGACGTTGTTCGGGCTTTTCTTTGAAGATATAAACTTCGGCGCCGACGGTGGTCTCTATCCCGAACGCGTTAAGAACCGCTCGTTCGAGTTTCCGAATCCGATGATGGGTTGGAAGCAGTTGGACCGCGGCGACAAGAAAGGACAGCTCTACATCTTCGATCACGGCTCGGTGAACGACACGCCAAACTCTCACTACCTGCGTATCAAATCAGCCGGTGTTTCGAATGAGGGCTTTCGCGGCATCGGCGTTCAGAAAGGCGCCGAATACAGGTTCTCGATTCGGGCGCGACGAGTCGATGGTTCGCCTGTGGCTCTGCGTGTCGAAGTTGAAGACGGTGATCGAGTAGTCGGTCAAACACAAGTCGTGAGTTTTACGAATGTCTGGAAAACTTATACGGCCACGTTGCGCGCCACCGACACGAGCACCAAAGGCCATCTAAATCTTCTGCTGCAAGGCAATGGAACAGTCGATATCGATCTGGTATCGCTTTATCCAAAAGACACATGGCAGAACCGGCCCAACGGATTGCGCAGCGATCTCGTTAAGTTGCTGAAAGAGATGAAACCTGGCTTCTTACGTTTTCCGGGCGGCTGCATCGTCGAGGGGAGATATCTGGAACAGCGTTACCAGTGGAAGACAACAATAGGGGATCTCGACGAGCGCAAACTCATAATCAATCGCTGGAACACCGAGTTCAACTGGCGTCCGACACCTGACTACTATCAATCGTTCGGTCTCGGTTACTACGAATATTTCCTGTTGAGCGAAGATATCGGCGCTGAGCCGCTGCCGATACTCAACTGCGGTATGGCCTGCCAGTTCAACTCGAGCGAACTAGCGCCCCTCGAAGATCTCGATCACTACATTCAGGACGCGATCGATCTGATCGAATTCGCGAACGCTCCAGTCAGCACGAAATGGGGACGCCAGCGTGCGGCGATGGGCCATCCCAAGCCGTTCAACTTGAAGATGATTGGTGTCGGCAACGAGCAGTGGGGACCGCAGTACGTCGAGCGTTACGAGATGTTTGCAAAAGTTCTCAAGCAGAAGTATCCCAACATCGCGCTCGTGACGAGCGCTGGTCCATCGCCGGATGGCGAGCGCTTCGATTTCCTGTGGCAAAAGATGCGCGAGTTGAATGCAGACCTGATCGACGAGCACTACTACATGGCGCCGCAGTGGTTCCGCGAGAATTCCGGACGTTATGACAACTATCCGCGAACCGGTCCGAAAGTTTTCGCGGGGGAGTACGCTGCGCAGAGCGTCGGGATAGCGAGTCCTGATAATCGTAACAACTGGGAGTGCGCGCTTTCGGAGGCCGCTTTCATCACCGGGCTGGAGCGTAATTCCGACGTGGTGCGGATGTCGTCGTACGCGCCGCTCTTTGGTCACGTGGATGCGTGGCAGTGGACGCCGAACATGATCTGGTTTGACAACTTGCGTTCTTACGGCACGCCAAACTACTACGTGCAAAAGATGTTCAGCGTGAATAAGGGCACGCGGCAGTTGCCGGTGTTACTCGATGGATCGCCGAAGAACGGACAGAGTGAACTGTATGCGAGTGCATCGCTGGATGAGGGCGCCGGCGAAGTGATCGTGAAGATAGTCAATACCGGTTCCGCGAAGAAAGAGCCGCGTATAACCCTCGCCGGCGTGCAACGCGTTGGACCAGGCGGCAAAGCATTCGTGTTGCAGAGTGAAGACTTGAAAACGGAGAACAGTTTGGACCATCCGACTAAGCTTGCGCCGGTTGAGAAGCAATTTCAGGGTTCGGGCGGTGAGTTTTCCTACGAGGTATTACCGCGATCATTCACAGTTCTACGCATCCCGTTAAGGTGAAACAGACTTCTCGCGCAAAGGCGCAAAGGCGCAAAGAAAACCGCCTGGAGCCCGGCAGGCTTTGCGTCTTTGCGCCTTTGCGCGAGAAATTTCTTTCTTCTTTATGCGTCCTCGCTCTTCTTGCTACGCAAGTCGCCGCGCAAACCGCAACGATCACCGTCGATGCGCGCAAAGTTGAGAACCGTATCAGCCCCCTGCTCTACGGTCAGTTTCTGGAGTTCATGTTCGAGGGCATCAAGGGTGGCCTGCACGCGGAACTGATTCGCAATCGCAGTTTCGAAGAAGCAGCTAACGTGATCGGTCTCTCACGCAATTGGGAGCGCTATCCCGACGATCGGAATGATGATTACGCACTCTCCTTCGCGTGGGACGATCAGTCCGCTTACCCGTCACACAGGAAGGAACACTCACTGCGCGTCAAGGCCGGCGACGGCGTCATTCCACGTCACGGCGTTTATCAGTCGCGCATACCTGTGCGCGCCGGGGTCGAATATCGAGGTTACCTTTGGCTGAAGACAACGGATTACGATGGCCGCGTGACGGTCGCGCTCGAGTCGGATGTGAACCTTGGTGAAATCTACGCGGCTGCTGATATCGGCGTCAGTAAGGGCGAATGGCGCAAGTATGAGTTCACCTTACGACCGCTCCGCAGTGATCCACTCGCGCGCTTCGCGATCCTCTTTCCGGGAAGAGGCATAGTTTGGATCGATCAGGTGTCGCTAATGCCCGGCGATGCGGCGCCGGGCGGTGTGCGCCGCGACGTCTTTGAAAAGATCAAGTTACTCAAACCGGCATTCATTCGCTGGCCGGGTGGGAATGTGGCCCAGGATTATCACTGGTCGTGGGGCGTCGGTCCGCGTGACGAACGCGTCACGTGGTCCAACCTGTCGTGGAAGAACGAAACGGAGCCGAGTGACTTCGGCACTGATGAGTTCGTGGCGTTCGCGCGCGCGGAAGGCACGGAGCCGTCGATTACAGTGAACGTTGAAGGGCGTGGCGCGACTGTCGAAGAGGCCGCCGCGTGGGTTGAATACTGTAACGGTCCTGCTAACTCAAAGTATGGCGCGATGCGTGCCGCCAACGGGCACCCAACTCCATTCGGCGTTAAGTTTTGGGAAGTTGGAAATGAGATCTGGGGCGACTGGGTGCGTGGTCACTCAGATGCTGAGACGTATGCGCGAAACTACAACCGCTATGCGAAAGCGATGCGCGCCGTCGATCCGTCGATCAAACTGATCGCGGTGGGGGACAACAACATGGAATGGAATCGCACTGTGTTGCGCACCGCGGGTGAGAACATAGATTACCTCGCCATTCATCATTATTACGGGCGACACGAGGCTGGTAATGATCTGTCGAAGTTGTTCGCGCGGCCGTTGTTCTTCGAAGGGTTTTATAAAGACGTCGCCCGGTTGTTACATGAACTCAAACTCGATGGTCACGTTAAATTGGCCATCAATGAATGGGGACTTGATCTACCGCTGGACCGGCAGTATTCAATCGAAGCGGCGATCTACAGCGCGCGGTTGATGAACGTGTTCGAGCGATCGGGCGACCTGGTCGAGATGAGCGCGGTTTCGGACCTCGTTAACGGCTGGCCCGGAGGAATCATCCAGGCGTCGCGGCACGATGTCTTTGTAACACCGATCTATCTGGTGAATCAGATGTACAACGAGCATCGCGGTGACGTGCGGTTATCGACGACCGTTAATACGCCGGACGTTGATGCAACTGCGAGCCGGCGTGGTAATAACGTCTTCATTAAGGCGGTGAATACGAGTCTGACAAGTTCGTTCGTGACAACGATCGCTTTAGAAGGTGTGGCGCCGGCATCACGAGCAGAAGTAAAAACTATTGCCGGTAGTGCGAAGACCGTCGACAGCAGATCGATTCCAGCCGGCCGGCGATTCACGACGAGGTTACCTAAGCAATCCGTATCGGTAATCACAATCAATTTTGGGCCACAAAAAAGCACAAAGGCACAAAAATAATTTCTTGTTTTGTGCCTTATGTGCCTTTTTGTGGCTATGGTTCGTTGATGCGCAGGTATCGATCGATTTCCGGATTCGCGATCGTCTGCACGCGCCCACTCGGCCAGCGCACCTCAACCGACTTCACGCCTTTTGCACTCCCAAGCCCAACCACGATCCGTGGATCGCTCGACGATAGATAACTTCCGGCAGTGCTCGCATCGAAGATCTGCTTCTGACCCGTCACGCTCGTGACCGTTATACGGGTTCCAATCCCGCTTCGATTCGACTTACTTCCAACGAGCGTCACGCCAAGCCAGTGATTCGTTGTTCCGTTGTTGCGAAGGATCAACGGCGCAGCATCGAGCACAGCCACAACTGCATCGAGTTGGCCATCATTGTTCAGATCACCAACCGCCACACCGCGTGCCGCAAGCTGCGCGTTGAACGCGGCGCCCGCGGTCGCCGAAATATTCACGAACCCCTTACCCGTGTTTCGCATGAGCAGAGGCGGCTGTTTGTATTTCAGGTAAGCAGTCGATCTCTCGATCGTGTCGAGCACGTGACTCTGAGCCACGAACAGATCGCGCAGCCCGTCGTTGTCTACGTCAACAAAACGCGCGCCCCAACCGGAGTTGAGCAGCGTGATCTGTCCGACTGCCGACGTGTTTGTCGCATAAGTAAAACTCAGGTCGCCGTTGTTTCGATAAAGTGCATACCTCTCGTTCGAGAGAGTTGTGATAAAGACGTCTACGTAGCCATCGTTGTCGTAATCAGCGCAATCGACACCCATGCCCGCGAAAGTTTTTCCGTCTTCGTCATAAGCGGCGCCGGAAATGACCGCGATATCTTCAAACGTGCCGTCGCCTTTGTTCCGGTACAGCGATTGACGCACACTATCGTTCGCTACGAAGACGTCTGTCCAGCCATCGTTATCGAAATCGGCGAAGGCAACGCCAAGACCTTTGCCCAACTGATCAGCGATGCCCGAAATTCTACTCACGTCTTCGAACGATCTATCCGCGCGTTGATGATAGAGAATACTGGTCGCGCCTTTGAAATTGTCAGGATGGCAGTACGCGCGCAGGACAGAGGTTGGACCACCGCAAAACATCGAGCCGCTTTCAAAGTCCCAATCCATGTAACGTGCGACGAACAGATCAAGGCGGCCGTCGTGATCGTAGTCGAACCAACCGGCACTGGTGGACCAGCCCGCGGCGACATAGGGAAGCTTGAGGGTGACGTCTCTGAAAGTACCGTCGCCATTATTGCGATAGAGGCGATCTGATTTGTAGCCGGTGACAAACAGATCGACGAAGCCATCGTTGTCGTAGTCCGCGGCTGCAACGCCCATGCTGTAACCGGCGCCTTTGAGACCGGCGCGCTCGGTAACGTCTGTGAAAGTTCCGTCGGGCTTTTGTTGATAAAGACGATTCCAATACTTCGGCTGTGTCTTGTCAGGAGCATCGTCTTTCGCCATCGCATCTTTCAGGACCGCGCCGTTAGTGAAGAAAAGATCCATGTGACCGTCGTTATCGAAGTCGAAGATAGCGACGCCGCCACCCATTGTTTCGAGTAAGTACTTCGATGGCGTTTTAGAAGCAGCGTGAATAAAGTTGACGCGCGACTGCGCGGTCACGTCGTTGAACGTCAGTGGTGAACGCGCTTGTGGTCCTGGTGGCGGCGGAGTTTTCGATAACTCCGCCGTGGAATAAGAACGCCCGGTACGTTCCGGAGTCGGGCTTGGTGAAGGCTGCTGCCCGTGAACGGTCGCACAAAGGAACAGCAGTATGATTATAGTCAATGCGTTAACGCGCATCGTCCTACTGTGATAAAAAAGGAGAACTATGGTCAAGCCAATCAACGTCCTATTTGTGATAGCCGGTGTGATCGTTCTTTTGATGCCGGCACGAGCGCAACAACTCGCAACGCCCGAAGAAGTGGCGCGCGGTTTTTATTCCTGGTATTTGCATCAGCTCAGCCGCGAAAATGTCCAGCCACTTAAACAGAAAACGACTGCGTTGAAGTATCTGACGCCGCAGCTTTACGCCAACGCGCCGCGACTGATCCGGCGCATGGACGCCGACATATTTATCTGCGCACAGGATTGGGACCAGGGTTGGGAAAAGAACTTCAGCGTGAGCACGCCGCAGATCAAAAACAGCAGTGCCACTGAAACAGTGACCTTACCATCTGGAGCCACGGACAAGATCCAGATCAATCTGACACTGATCAAAACAGCTTCCGGTTGGCGAATCAATAAAGTCGCCTGCGCGAATTGATTTGTAGGGAATTTAGATGATTGATTAGAACAAGTCAGGAAGAGGGGCTTGCCCCCGCTGATCGAGGACTCGGCAGAGCGGGGGCAAGCCCCTCTTCCTGACTTGTTCTAGCTATCGAATCAAATTTATCCGGTGTTCCTTAATCCCGCGGCAATACCATTGATCGTTGCCGCAAGCGCGTAGTTCAGATTGTCGGTGTCCTCACCGCTGCGTTTCCGTCGCAGCAACTCAACCTGAATCAAACTCAACGGATCGACGTACGGATTGCGCAAGCGAATCGAACGCGCCAACACCGGGTTCTTCTCGAGTAACGTTGTCTGTCCGGTCAAACGCAGCACTACTGCCTTGGTCCGCTCAAACTCCTCGAACAACATGCTAAACACTTGCTCTCTCAGGGTGGCATCAGAAACCAGCCCTGCATACAAACGCGCAATCGACAGGTCAGCTTTCGCCAGGCCCAGCTCAACATTCGCGATTAGTTCAGTAAAGAGTGGAAACTGCCGCATCAACTTTTCCAACAACTCCACATTCGAGAAACGTTCCAACGCAAAGCCAACCCCAAACCACGCCGGCACGACGTGACGACTCTGCATCCAACCAAACACCCACGGGATTGCGCGGAGATTACCTAGACCACCTCCCGCACTCCGTCGCGTGGGCCGGGAACCGATCCGCACGTGTTCCAGTTCCCTGACTGGAGTCGCCTGCTCGAAGTAAGTTAGTACCGCTTCGTTCTCCGCGATCTTTTCCCGGTAGAACTCAAAAGCCTCGTGAGACATTTTCTCGAGGGCCTCTTCGCCTTCCTCGTCCAGGTCTTCAACATCCGACGGACGGGATAAGGCCTCCAGCGAGGCCGCAATCATCAACTCGAGATTTCTTTCGGCGAGTACGCGATCCGAGTATTTCCAATTCATTACTTCGCCTTGCTCGGTGATCTTCATGTGGCCGTTGAAGGCGCCCTGCGGTTGCGCAATTATCGCGTGATGAGTTGGACCACCACCGCGCCCGACCGTTCCGCCTCGGCCGTGAAACAACGTGAGTTTTACGTCGCATTCGGCAGCGACTCGATGCAGCGCGCGATGGGCCTTGAATATCTCCCAGGTGCTGGTGAGCATCCCGCCATCCTTGTTCGAATCGGAGTAGCCAAGCATCACCTCCTGTCGGCGCCCCCACGAGTCGAGCAAACGAGCGTAGTCGGGGCTGGTCCATAAACTCCGGCAGATTGTCGGGCAGTTACGCAGATCCTCAATCGATTCAAAAAGCGGCACCGGCATCACACCCGGATCGGATCCATTTGTAGACGCCACCTGCACCCCGCTCAATTCCGCCAACGACACGAGGGCCGTGACGTCGGAGATCGACTCTGCTCCGCTAATGACGTAACTACGAATTGCCTCGGGCGGATAGTCGCGCTTCAAGTCGCTGATCATTCTCAGCGAGTCGAGCAGTTTTACAGTCTCGTTCGATGGCGCAGGCGCAAGAGCATTCTCCGCAACGTTTGCAAACTCGAGCAACGCACGTTTGTGAACACTCGCATGCTCACGAACATCGAGGGTGTGTAAGTGGAAACCAAAAGTATCTACCTGACGCAGCAGCGGATCGAACAAAGACCGCGCGATACGTTCGCCGCCATTTGCAGAAAGACTCTGACGCGCGAGGCTCAGATCTTCTCGAAACTCAGCGGCGTTCTTGTACGCATTCCCGTTGTTGGGCTCGTCTCGCGCCCGGACCAGGCGAGCCAACACGTAATCCAGAAAACGCCTGTAGACCTCGTGTGGCGGATGTCTCTTCGGATTGAGGTCAGGCGCCGATACACTCGTCGCATAAGTGTTGAGTGCTGTTTCGAGTTGATTAGAAACTGGAACCTGATACGTCGAAGGGCTGAGTTGCCAGATCAGATCGTTCACTCGCTCGATGTAGTAGTCGAGAATCGTTTCGCGAGCTATCTGCAATGCATCGCGCGTACATGCGGGTGTGACCAAAGGATTGCCATCACGATCGCCGCCAATCCACGAACCGAATCGTAAAACTCGCGGCAACGCGTTCGCCGGTAACTGTTCACCATACGCGTCACGGAAATCGTCAGCCAACTCGTCATACAACGCCGGCAAGGTCTCAAACAAAACGCTCGGATAGTAATCAAGCCCCATCCTGATCTCGTCGCGAACACTCGGCTGGCGGCGACGCACTTCATCGGTCTGCCACAGTGCGGTTATCTCCGCAATGATCGCCTGCTCGTGTTGTTCTGACTCTCTCTCGGTGAGTGGCAGTCGATCCAACTGTTCGAGTTCGGCAGCGATGCGTTGTCGTTTGAATAACACGGTTCGCCGTGCAACTTCGGTGGGATGAGCAGTGAATACAAGTACGACTTCAATCTGCGCGAGCCAGTCGAGCGCTTGTTGTTTAGTGACACTAGCATCACGCATCCGGCGCAGAGTTCCGAGAAACGATCCTGGTTGGGCCAACAGCTCGGGCGAGGTCTGGGCAGCACGGCGACGACGTTTGCGATGATTGGTTTCAGCGAGGTTTGTCAGTTCGAAATAGATCGCAAACGCTTTCGCCATCTGATGTGCTTCAGCCACATCCAAACGACTGACAATTTCCTCCGCGCGCGTAAGCAGACGTTGCACGTTCTCAATGTCGCGCCCTGGCTGCGCGTGCAACTCCCGATGTTCAATCAACAACAGGCGCAACTCTTCAACCGCTGAGAACAAGTTGTCGCCAACCTGCTCCTTCAATACTTCGCCAAGCAGACGACCAAGCGAACGCACGTCGCGACGCAACGGAGCTTCCTTCAGTTCGCGATCGTGGCTGGTAAGCTCCGCGAGCCGTGCTGTCTGATCGTCTACATGCCAGAGCTGCGACATGTGTCTATGCATAGCACGCGACGCAGAGACTGTCACGCAACACTCCCGTGGCATGATCATTGCTGTTTGGTCTTCACGCATGAAAGTAATCTTATTCCTGATTCTCTTCCTGCCCTTTCCAGCCGCTGCTAATGAAGCGCAGGAGGCTGAAAACTCGGGACAAGCGAAGCTCCTATGGGAGCAGGCCATTGCTGCTAAAGGCGGGCGTGAGCAACTCCATCAAGTGACTAACCTGGTGATTTCGTACCGTGAAACCGTCCGGAATTTCCTTGGCTTTGTAGTACATCGCGGAGATGTTGAGCGACTCTACGTCTTCCCCAACAAGTCGTGGAGTTGGGATGATGGGCTGCCACCGCCGTTTGGCCTGACTACCGGCTGGCTCGACGTCGAACAAAATCGCCGCTGCACACTATACGCAGGCAGTTCGTCGCCGATATGTGGCCCGGCGAAACAAAAAACATCGCCTGCCGACGAGGGCATTACGCAAGTACAATACTTGTACCTGATGGAAACAAGATGGGTGAAGCCTGTTCCGACGAGTGTGACGAAAGACAATATCGGCCTAAAGCAATTTGATGTGCTGCATACGCGTTTTGAGAATAAACGAGTTGATTATTTTCTGGACCGCAAGACGCATCTACCTGCGCGCGTCACAGTCTTTTATAATGACAGCAAGCGCGCGACGTTTATGTTTGACTTCTCGAACTATGTGACGGTCAACGGTATTCAAATGCCTGGCCGCCAGGAAAAAGGAAAGATTAACTTTCAAATCAACGCGCCGTACGATGAGAGTATCTTCACTCGCTCGCCTTCCATCGAAGCTGGTCCCAGGGCTTGGCAGCGAGCGGCTTTGCCTTAAACTCAGACTTTCGTTGGATACAGTCAGTACCACCTGCGATAGCGGGTGGGTCGATGATCGGAGTGCGGATTTTCTATTGATTTGAAACCTTATGGGTTTACCCACCCGCTATCGCAGGTGGTACTGACTGTATCCAACATTGATTCTGACTCGTGACGATGTTTTCTGACGATAGTAAGGATTTTGTTGCGGCGGACATTCCCCTTCATGATCAACCATGGAACCACTGGAACATATTCTTCAGGAAATCACCGCTTTTGAAACGCAGTTAAGCCGGCGTACTTTTATCGGCGCCGCATTACTAATCGCGGTTGCATCGAAGAGCTCATTAGGCAACGACGACCGGCGGTTTATCGATGCTGTCGCCGCCACTCTCATTCCCGCTGCGGCACTACAAAGCACCGGCATAAACGTAGGTCAAAACATCGACTATCTGCTTCGCAATGGCAGCGCCGATCATCGTCAAAAGGTCACCCGGTTTCTTGCCTGGTCGCAACGGGCCTCAATTTTGTACGGCGGAGAAAAAGTTGCGCTCAATGCCCGCGGTTCGCGATTCATGCTCGTGCGTAAGATGAGCCGCACACTTTCGTCACTCTGCCTCATCGCGTTCTGGGCGGATGAACGAGCGCTAAAGCTGATTGATGACGCGGAGGTAAAAGCGTGATCAGAAAGCTGACCAGCGAGCTTCGGCGCCATATCATTGCGACCCGCGACCTCGAGTCAGCGGAGCACCGCCAGGTGTTAACCAAGGTCTATGATGCTTGCGTGATTGGCTCTGGACCAGGCGGCGCGGTAGCTGCCGCGACATTGGCCCAGGCAGGTCTCAAAGTTGTCTTGATCGAAAAGGGACCTTTCATTCCACAGGAAGAAATAAACTTTCGTGTGCTCGACATGTCGAACAAGTTCGGCCATGTTGAAACTACCCGCGGTTATCGCACGGTGCTTTACCAGGGAAGTGCGCTTGGTGGGAGCAGTATGATTTTCGGCGCGGTAGCGATGAAACCGAAACCATTTGTTTTTGACGA
>Ga0207711_10004078_pt1 | contig 12534 bp, 12 predicted proteins | sample KBSS34metaG_FD_184401 | JGI IMG/M metagenome (GOLD analysis project Ga0207711, IMG submission 184401) | Switchgrass rhizosphere microbial communities from Kellogg Biological Station, Michigan, USA - KBS S3-4 metaG (SPAdes) (version 2) | ecosystem: Host-associated > Plants > Roots > Rhizosphere...
GGCGATCTGCTTCGCGACGCGCTGCCGCGCTTCGCGCGTCGCGGTATCGCCATAGGTGCCGCCATAACCGCCGCGGGCACGGAAATGCTCGGGCGGCATGTGCAGCATCACCAGAATCCGCGTCCGAGTCTCCGGCGGGCTCGCTGCCTGCGCCGGCGACAGGACCGCGCACAGGCCGAGCAGGCAGGCGACCAGTGCCGCGAGATGACGTCGCATCGTCATGGTGCGGCACCGGGGTCGATCGGCTCGGCGAGCGAAACCGCCTTGTCGCCGTGCAGCGCCTGCAGCGCCGCGGGGCGCGCAGCCGGCGCGACGTCGAGCAGATAGGCCCCGGCAGCCGTCGGCCCGCCGACGAGCCGCACTTTGGCGCCGGACAGCACCCGGCGCATATCGGTCTCGCGCGCGCCATCGGCGAACATCACGATCACATTGCCCTTGGGCGCAGCCGCCGGGTTGCCGAGCGCGCGATAGTCGGCGGAGTTTGTCCGCTCGTGCGGCGCCAGCAGCGCGATCAGCACCGTCGCGGCGATCGCCTGTGCCGCGATGGCCCAGCCGAGCGGCACGCGGCGCCGGAACCAGACGATATTGGACGGCGCGCTCGGCTGTGCGGCAATGCGTGCCTGCATCTTCGCCCAGCCCTGGTCGACATCGAGTGCGAGGCTCGCGACATCAGCTTCGAGCTGATGCTCGGCATCGAGCTCGGCGCGGCACGCGGTGCAGCCTTCCAGGTGCGCCTCGACCAGTTCGCGCTCGGAGTCATCGAGTGCGCCATTGACATACCATGGCAACAATCGCTGCGTCGTCGCATGGGCGTTCTCGTACAAGGGTATCGTGTTGCTCATCGTGAATCCTAGACCCAGTCCTCGAGCTCCCCGGCCAGACGGCGGCGCAGATGGCGCCTTGCGTGCAACATCCGCGTCTTCACCGTGCCGACCGGGCAGTCCATGATACTGGCGATTTCTGTATAACCCATTTCCTGGTGATAGGTGAGTTCGACGACCATGCGGTGATCGGGCGACAATTCGTCGATCGCACGGGCGAGCAACTGCTGGCGCCGCGCCTGCGCGGATTCGTCCTCCGGGCTCAGGTCGTCGGAGACCCGCTCCGCCCAGTCGCGATCCTCGATCGGCTCGTCCTGGCGGTTGAGCGCATTCATCGCCTTGCGATAGGCGATGCCGAAGATCCAGGTCGACAGCTTGCTGTTCCCGGCGAAGCTGTCACCGCGTTCCCACACTACCATCAGCGTATCATTCAACACCTCCTCGATCAGCTGGGGCCGCCGCACCAGCCGTGCCAGGAACCGTACCAGGCGAGGGTGATAGGCGCGGTACAGCAGCTCGAACGCGGCGAGATCGCCGCGGCGGGCGCGCAGAAACCATTCGAGATCCTGCTCGCCGTTCGCTCTTGCCGGCGCCGATCGCCGGCCCTCTGGCTGCCCGCTCGCTTCGATCACTCGTCTACCCTCGCCATTAGTGGCACTTTCGGCCTGAAAGGTTCAACGGGCACGAAATCGACGCCAACCGGTCCGGCCGATCGCAAAAGGGGGAGGCGAATGAACCTCCGACCTGGAATCGCGGTCTAATGCATCGATGCCGCCTGCGCCACGCCGCCTCGAGATCCATTGCATCGGCAGCGCGCCGTGAACGCGACTGCGCGCTATTATCTCCGTCTCTATCGCGGCGCTGAGGGAGCGATCGCGCTCACAACTGTCGCAGCCATTGTCCAGGCGCTGCTCGGCCTTCCGATGAGCCTGTTGCTGCGGCGGCTGTTCGACCAGGACTTTTCACAATCGATCGCGTCGACCGCGGGTGTGGCGAGCGCCATCCTCGCACTCTATCTCGCCGGGGACGCGCTACAGCTGTGGCAGACGGACCGCGTGGTGCGACTGACCAAGGCAAGCATCGTCCAGCTGCGCGAACATCTGCTCGAAGCGATGTACCGCCTGCCGCGCGTGCATGACCGCGCGAGCGAGGTCGGGCGTGTCCAGGCGGCGCTGGTGCACGAAGTCGAGCGCGTCGATGCCCTGGGCAGCGGCGTGCTCGCCCGCATCGTGCCGGCGTCTCTGTCGGCCGCGGCGCTGTTTGCGGTGCTCGCGATCCTCAGCTGGCAGCTGTTCCTGATCGCATTGCTCGTGCTGCCGCTCACCTGGGGGCTGACGTTGTTGGTGCGCCGACCGGCGCGCGCCAGCCTCGATCGGTTCCATCGTGCGCTCGAGGATGCGAGCGCGGGATCGCTCGCGGCGCTGCAGCGCGTCGACCTCGCGCGCATAACGGGCGCGGTGGCGCGCGAGCGCGCGGTGCAGCGCGCGCATTTCGACGAGTTGCGCAGCGCCGGGCACCGCGTCGCGTGGATCCAGGCCGCGCTCGGACTAACCCAGATCGAAGTGTCGACCGCAGCGGGAATCGTCATTCTGGTGGTCGGCCGCAGCCTGGTGGGGAGCGGAACGCTCAGCTTCGGTACGCTGATCGCCTTCTACGTCGTGCTGGCCATGGTGCGCGCGCAGGTCTCGGCCGTGATCGTGACCTTGCCCGCGGTCGCGAGTGGCATTGCAGCACTGCGCCGGCTCGACGCGCTGCTCGGCGAGACGGTCGAGCTGCCGTATCGCGGGACGCGTCCGATCGCGTTCGCGGGCAGGATCGCGCTCGAACGCGTCGCGTTCGACTATCGCGACCAGCCGGTGCTGCGCGACGCCAGCCTCATGGTCGAACCAGGCGAGATCGTCGCGGTGGCCGGCGCCAATGGCGCGGGCAAGACCACGATCGCGCGATTGGTGCTCGGCCTCGAACGTCCGGCGCACGGGCGGCTGTGCGCCGACGACCAGGACTATGACGCCATCGATCTTGCCGACGTGCGAGCGCGCACGGGTTATGCCGCCCAGGACCCCACGATCTTCGCGGCGACGTTGCACGACAATCTGACCTTCGGGCTCGACCACACGCCGGGCGAGATAGAGATCGCTGGCGCCCTCGATCTTGCCGGGGCGGAATTCGTCGCGCGGCTGCCCGAAGGTCGCGCGAGCTGGCTCGGCGACGAAGGCGCCCGGCTGTCGGGCGGCGAGCGCCAGCGCTTGTCGATTGCGCGCGCGCTGCTGCGCGACCCGGTGCTGCTGATCCTCGACGAGCCGACCAATCATCTCGGCGCCGCCGAGACGCGCGCGATCCTCGCGCGTTTTCGTGCCGCGCGGCCGGAGGCGGCTATTCTGTTGATCAGCCACGATCCGGCGATGCTTGCCTGCGCCGATCGCATCTATTGGCTGGAGGATGGTGTGCTGCATGTGCGGTTTACCGCGCCGCAGCCATTGGTACCGCCAGCACGTACGCCCGTGGCGGTGCGCTAGACTTTGGTCGCAATTGACCCCATCCCGCTGCCTGCGCGAACGACGTAGCCGAGGGGATGGATGAAAGCTCTATATACGCCGGCACTCGCCGCACTGCTCACCACTGTTAGCGGTACCGCCTACGCACACCGCGTCGAGCGCGTCGACCACGGCGTGATCGTCACGCCCGATTCGCCGAACGCACGGCCGGTGCGCGTGCTCGTCTATGGGGACCGCGCGCTGCGCGTGTCGAGCGCCCCCGGCGGGCTCGACAGCCTGCCGCCAAGCCTGATGGTCGTGGCGCAGCCGCGGGGCGCGTTCACGATCGAGACCGGCCGCGACGCGGTGCTGGTCAAGACGGCCGGCGCTACGGCGACGATCGCCTTCGCCGACGGCCGCGTGCGCATCGTCGATGCCCAGGGCCGCCCACTGCTGGCCGAAGCGGCGCATGCCGCGCCGGTAGCCGCGGCGGTCGACGGCCAGACCTATTATCGCGTCACGCAGCGCTTCAACCCGGCAACCGACGAAGGCTTTTACGGGCTCGGCCAGCACCAGAACCGCCAGATGAATTATAACGGCGAAGACGTTGAGCTCGCCCAGCACAATATGGACATTGCCGTCCCCTTCGTCGTGTCGACGCGCAACTATGGGCTGTTGTGGGACAATGACGGGATCAGCCGGTTCGGCAATCCGCATGCCTATGCTCTCGCCGGCACCGATGGGCTCAAGGTCAGCAGCGGCGGCAAGCCCGGCTGGCGCGCCGATTATTATCTAGGCGATCGCCTCGCGGTCACCCGGCAGGAAGCGGCGATCGACTATCCGTTCATCCGCGACCAGGCGAAATGGCCCGAAGCGGCGAAGGCGCGCACCATCGCGTCGCCGCAAAATGGGCAGAACACCGCCGGCAATGCGGTCGGCAAGCAGCGCGTGGTGTGGAGCGGGACCTTGGTCTCGCCGAGCGCCGGGCTGCACCGCTTCCGGCTCTATTCCTCGAGCTATGTGAAGGTGTTCGCCAATGGCCGGCTGGTGCTCGAGCGTTGGCGGCAGAACTGGAACCCCTGGTATCATAATTTCGACGTGCCGATGGCGGCGGGCAAGCCGGTCGCGCTGCGCATCGAATGGGAGCCCAATGCCGGCTATATCGCGCTGCTTCACAACGACCCGCAGCCCGAGAGCGCACGGCATTCGCTGACCTTCACCTCAGACGTCGCCAAGGGAACCGACTATTATGTCGTGACAGGTACCAGCGCCGACGAGGTTATCGCAGGTTATCGTACATTGACCGGCAAGGCATCGCTGCTGCCGAAATGGGCGTTCGGCTTCTGGCAGAGCCGCCAGCGCTATGAGACGCAGGAACAGTTGCTCGGGGTGGTGCGCGAATATCGCAAGCGCGCGATCCCGCTCGATAATATCGTGCAGGATTGGTTCTATTGGCCCGAGGACCAATGGGGCAGCCACGCGTTCGACGCGCAGCGCTATCCCGATCCCAAGGGCATGGTCGATGCGATTCATGCGCTCAATGCGCGCGTGATGATCTCGGTCTGGCCCAAATTCTATCCGAACACCGAGAACGCCAAGGCGTTCGCGGCCAAGGGCTGGCTCTATCGCGGCAATCTCGTGGCGGGCAATCGCGACTGGGTCGGACCGGGCTATCCCAACACCGATTACGACGCTTATGCGCCCGGCGCGCGCGACCTGTATTTCGCGCAGATCAAGCCGGCGCTGGTCGACAAGGGCTTCGATGCCTGGTGGATGGACGCGACCGAGCCCGACATCCATTCGAACCTCTCGATCGAAGAGCGTATTGCGAACATGGGGCCGACGGCGTTCGGCCCCGCCGCGGCGCTGTTCAACAGCTATCCTCTGGTCCATGCGCAGGGCATGGCCGAGCATCTGCGCGCGGCACAGCCCGATCGCCGGCCGTTCATCCTGACGCGCTCGGGATTCGGCGGGCTGCAGCGTGCGAGCAGCGCGGTGTGGTCGGGCGACCTTGCCGCCCGCTGGGACGATCTCCACGACCAGATTTCGGCCGGCGTCAATCTGTCGCTCTCCGGGCTGCCTTATTGGACGCATGATATCGGCGGATTCGCGGTCGAGGATCGCTATGCCAAGGGCGATCCGGCACACCTCGCCGAATGGCGCGAGCTCAACCTGCGCTGGTTCCAGTTCGGCGCCTTCTCGCCGATATTCCGCAGCCACGGCGAATCTCCGAAGCGTGAGATCTATGAGATCGCGGCCGGCGATCCCGCGATGGCGGATGCGATGATCGGCTACGACCGGCTGCGCTATCGGCTGATGCCGTACATCTACACCATCGGTGCCGATGCCGCGCTCAAGGACGGCACGATCATGCGCGGTCTGGCGATGGATTTCGCACACGACCGCGTCGCCTGGGGCGTGGACGACGAATATATGTTCGGCCCGGCGTTCCTCGTCGCGCCGGTAACACGCTTCGGAGCGCGGTCGCGCACGGTCTATCTGCCGGCGGGAACCGGCTGGTATGATTTCGCCGATGGCCGCTATTATCCGGGCGGGCGGAGCGTGACGATCACCGCGCCGCGCGAACGCATGCCGCTGCTGGTGCGGGCAGGAGCGATCGTGCCCACCGGACCGGCGATCCAATCGAGCGGTGAGCAGCCCGGAGGGGCACTCGTGCTCCACGTCTTCACGGGCGCGAACGGCGCGTTCGACCTGTATGAGGACGACGGCACTTCGATTGACTATGTCCGGGGGGCCTTCGCGCGTGTGCCGCTGCGCTGGGACGAAAAGGCGCAGGTGCTGACGATCGGACAGCGGCAGGGCAGTTACGCCGGCATGCCGGCGACGCGGGCGATATCGGTCCGCTTTCACGTGCCGGGCAAGCCTGAGGCGCCCGACATGGCCGACAATCCCGCTTTCGCCGTGACCTATTCGGGCGCCGAACAGAAGGTCAGGTTCCGCAGCTGAGGCCATACGGAAAATACTGGCCGCCAGCGTCGGGCTGGCGGCCAGTCCCCGGGGGGACTTCTAAAATCAGGCCGTGAGCGCCGACCTGGTGTTGCGGCGGCGATAGGTCGCACCGGCCAGGCCGAAGCCGGCAAGCATCATCGCCCAGGTCGCCGGTTCGGGCACCGCGGTTGCCGTCACCGAGATCGTAGAGAGCGCGCTGCTCGTGGGAGCATTGGCATTGCTCGGTGCGACGATATGATATTGATGCGTGACCGAATAGGGACCGGCCAGGCTCATGTTGAGCGACGTCGCGTCATATTTCGCCGTGTTCGGCGATGGGCCGACGAACAGGTTCGAGGCGAGCAGCGTGCCGCCGAAAAGTCCGTTCGCCGCGTCGAAGAACGTGCTCTCGGTGATCGACCACGCGCCGAGCAACTGGTTCTCGGTCAGGCCGCTGTCGAAAAAGCCGACGAGACTGGTGAGATTGTCGACCGTCACGAAGATGTCGAGGTTCGACGGCTGCGGCCCGGCGCCGCCGGTGTATTTGACGCTCACGTTGCTGCCGAGCACGGCCGGATAGCCGCCGGTCGAACCCGTAGTGGTCGTCACCTTCAGATTGGGCGCGAGGGTCGCCGCCCAACTTGCGTCGGTCGGGTCGGTAGCGACGATCGTCAAAGGACCGGCGCCATATTGATACGCGATATACACCGTCGCGTCGGCCGAATGGGAGGCGCCGATCGCAACCATGGCGCTCGCAAGCAGTGCTGTTTTGAGATGCCTCATAACAATCCCCTTCCGCAGATCGACAGTTGAGCTCCGATCCTTCGAGCTGAAACGCAAGATAGCGGAGATGATCACACGGCGCGATGCTCTTTCGGTTTCAGTAATTATCGCATTGGTTCATTTTGGGAATGTGGCCAACGGTCGCAGACTAACTTATTCAAGAACCGTTTCGATGTCGAAACAGCTGCCACTCGACTTTAAGAAGATGCGATAGCGCTAACAATTTACTTCACAGGCCTCGGTAGCGCTAACACCTCGCCGCCCCCGAGGTCGAGCGTCGGATCAGAACCATCAGCCGGACTTGTTCCGGCGTCCACTCTTCCCGGTGGACAGTCCTTCGGGTTCTGGTCCGAGCCTTCGGACCTGCGCCCAGTTCACGTGTAATCAGGCCAAAGGCCGGCAGGCAGCTCGCTGCCTCGAGAAGATCGGGGTTAATGGCCGCGCAGCGGTCGACCGTGCCTGATCCATGACGAACGGCCAATTCGCGTCGGAACCGAGGGACTTGATATTGGTTAATCGGCTGGGCTCGTACATGCGACGAGTTCGAGTTTGCCTAGAACCGGGATCGATCATTCATGGCACGACAGCTTGCGATGCTGCAGGACGCGATGGTTTCGTCGCCTGCCCTACGACTGTGCTACTATGGAGTGCTGGGAATCGTCGGCGTGGCGGCGGTGATCGTTGCAGTCACCCCTGCGCTGGTTACGACTTGGTAGGTCGGCAATAGAGGCGACGCTCAGGCAGCCGGGACCGTCGGGCTTGGCCTGGACGGCCAGCCAATAAAACTACGCGACTGGCTTCCCCAGTGCAGGGAGCGGCACCGTCAAATAGCATGTGCGTCGGAGCAGGCCCGCGCCCGTTCTCTTCGATCTTCCCGCTTGCGTCGTATGGCCGCGCCGAGCGCTCCAAATCCAAAGAGCATCATCGCCCAGGTTGACGTCTCCGGCAAACTCAATGGGTGCCAGTCATAGAACAAGCCCAACGCTCCAAATGCGGAGCCTTGATTTCACTTTGCAGAACTTGCTCCCGCTGGAAACCCTGTCTTGAGCAGGCCATGCAGTCGCAATTCCCCATCGAACACCAGACATCCGAAATGGGTGTCGTGGCGGGGAATTTCCTGAGGTCAGACAATCCTTCGGGAAACCGTGCCTTCTGGCGGAGAGGGTGTCCTCCAAACTATCGTCCAAGCGCATTCCGTGTCATCCACAAATCAGTATAAACTAGAGAGATATAGACGGGCGAAGGCGTCAAACTCGTCCGCATGCGTTCGATTTCGTTCCCATAAAACCGCGCTATTATCGGGGAACGGATTTGGGAACGGAGACGCCACGCCATGCCTCGCAAGCTCAGCAACGCCTTAACGCCGTTGGGCGTGAAGAATGCGAAACCCGGTCGCCACGCCGATGGTGGGGGCTTGCACTTGCTGGTGAAAGACACCGGGGCGCGATCCTGGGTCTATAGGTTCATGCTCAAGGGCAAGTCGCGCGATGTGGGTCTAGGTGCGGCCGGTGCGGATGGCATTTCGCTTGCCGCTGCCCGCGACCTGGCATCGGCCTTGCGGCTCCAGGTCAAAGCGGGCGTCGATCCCCTCGACGAGCGCCAACAGGAAGCTGCGAAGGCGCTTGCGGCGGCTCAAGCGGCAACCGTTGCTGGCGTAACGTTCAAGTCCGTCTCGGAAGCCTATATTGCGGCGAATGAGGGAAGCTGGCGCAACGACAAGCATCGGCAACAATGGCGCAACACGCTGGCCAGCTACGTCTATCCAGTAATGGGCGATCTGCCAGTTGCCGACATCGCGACTGGGCATGTCCTCAAGGTTCTTGAGCCGATCTGGACCGACAAGCCGGAAAGCGCCAGCCGCATCCGGGGGCGCATCGAAAACGTGCTGGATGCGGCCAAAGCGCGCGGGTACCGCGAAGGCGAGAACCCGGCGCGTTGGCGCGGTCATATCGCGCAAATCCTCCCCGCCCGTGCCCGCCTGTCGCGCGGTCACCACAAGGCAATGCCGTATGAGGCGATACCAGCGTTCATGGCGCAATTACGGGAGCGGCAAGCGATGGCGGCACTGGCGCTTGAGTTTGTCATCCTGACGGCCACGCGTATCAGCGAGGCGGTAGGGGCGACTTGGAGCGAGGTCGATCTGGACAAGGCAGTCTGGACAATACCGGCCATGCGCATGAAAGCAGGCAAAGAGCATCGGGTTCCACTGTCGCTGCGTGCCGTCGAAATTCTCGAGACCGTTAAGCCGCTCAATCGCGGCTGGCTTTTCGCTGCGGACAGGGGCGGCAAGCTGTCCACAATGGCAATGTCGATGCTACTTCGTCGTATGAAGCTCGATTGCACGGTCCACGGCTTCCGTTCTGGCTTTCGCGACTGGGCGGCGGAATGCACTGGCTACGCCCATGAGGTTTGCGAAATGGCGCTGGCCCACGTGATCGGGAACAAGTCCGAGGCTGCCTGCCTATCGGCGTGGGGATCTGTTCGACAAACGGCGGCGGCTTATGAACGACTGGGGGACGTTTTGCAGCAGTGGGAGGGGAGCGGCTGGCAACGTTACCCAGCTTCGCAGGTTCCCTGCTGAGTAGACGACTACGTGACAATCCGACAAATCTGTCCCGCACCGATTGGCCATCTGATTCCTGATGCGAGTCGGTACGACACATCCCGCAAGCAAGAGGGCCCACGTGCCAACAATTGCCCGATCCACATCGTTCTATAGGCGTCTGTTTCCGAACAAGGCAAGGCACGCCAACACGATGATGGCGCCCTATGTTTTCGATTTTCTGGAGGATTTGAGCTATTTACAGGACTCGAACGCCGCGATCGCTACCGCCTTTAGAAAGAATGACGGTCTTGGTATTTGGTATGATGGTACGTTGTCCTACATACTATTGCCGAATGTTTACAATTACGTCCGAGTAGTTCCTACCTCGTTCGGCGCTGAGCTAGCTTCAATTTTCGAGCTGGCTGGTGTGACGCGGGTAGACGACACCTACCAATATGTTCGGATGCCACCACATTCGCTAAAACAATTTGCTGAGCTGCTGCGAAATTTGCCGAACGTCATAGAGCGCCAAGTTGAGGACGAAAGTCGAAGGTCTTTTCCCGGGGCTGTCCGGCAAGCGATCCTGCAAGACTTCTTAGATGGTGGCCGAATATGTTCTGGCGTACACGGCAAAACCAAGCCGCATAAGGTTGATGTAAACGCCTCAATCCATTTTGATCACATCCTTCCTCATGCAAAAGGGGGAGGGAATGGTCTTAACAATTGTCAAATTCTTTGTGATTCATGCAACCTTCGAAAGGGAAGTACTGCCCTTTGACGTGAGACGTTCGAAAGCTTCAGGAACAGGGAGGGTACCATGCGGAGCGACGCGGAACACGAAGAAGTGCGCAAGCATCGGGAAAAATCTGAGCCATCTAATATGGATATAATCTCTGCATTCGCTACATCTGAGCATTTGCAGCTATTTCTCGTCGGCAATACGGCGGATTCAAAATTTTATATCCTCGCTTCGTCCAAACGAAATGCAGCTATAATCGCTCTCCTGGGGGGCCACATCCGTTCGCTGTCCAATGTGAGATATTGGAAACCTTGTTTGAACTCTGAGGCCGGAACCGCGGTTGGCGAGGCCATCCGAGGGCGAGTGCCTGGACAACTTTGGCATCGCGGAGGATGCGTAATCATGCGCGACAAGGTCTATTATCCGAAAGCGTAGCGGCTCCGACGGGGTTCATGCGGAAACCGGGTTGCGTATTCCGGCCATGTTTTCCATCTTCGACAGGGGGATAGGCCGGCCAGCCGACAGGTGCGCTTCCCACGTGCTTCCCCTCCTTCACCTGGGACCGCGAGGGAGGCGGCGTTGTCCAACGACGGGACGAAAGACGAAGGGGCGCCGACGCCGCAACCGAACGCGCTTTTGGGGCTGTCTGAGCGACTAGAGCTTGTCGGACCAACAGTAGATGATGACATTCGGCGCGCAGTGGGCCGCTATGGAGCGGAGGCCGTTAAGGACGCCGTTCGGCGCCAGACGCAGCCAAAGAGGGGCCGAAAGCCCGAAGAGGACTGGCCGGAATTGCGCGACGTAATTCGGGATGACGCGAGGAAATGGCTTTCTGGCGAGGATCCATTTGTGGCTCGGACGAATTACGCGATTGCAAAGGAGTTTGCGGAGCAAAACCCCGGACAAAGCCCAGTTTCAACCCACCAACGGATCGAAAGGAAACTCGCAAAAGGCCCTTACAATCGCCGCTGGCGCGTTCTGGCCACCGCCGAGATGATGAGCCATGACGACTTTCCCCACGCAGCGCACATCCGGGCAATCGAGGCTTTGTTAGCGCTCGGTATCGAAGATTGGACCGAGATTTGGCAGGTCAAGCTAGAGCGTTCCAAATCGACGATTGGCGACTACGAAAGAAAATTTGGGGATGCGCCGCCGGCCAATTTATCGATGAAGCAAATCGAAGAAGCGGCGCGCAACGCACTTTTGACAATCGGGGAGATTGCGCGGCCCAGACCACAAATCGGAGGAATGTTCGGCCAGCCAAGGACATCCTGAGACGCGCCGCACCTGTAGGGTCAAAATCATTGCGAATTGTGTCGGGTTGAATTGTACGGGCTTTTTGTCGGGCCAGAACGCCCGTGAATTAAATCGTCTTCTTACGCACTCCGCCTCGACATAACTGGCTGTCCCATGAAGCCCGCGCCAATTCGGCGCCGGTCTAGTGGGGCCAATAACATGCAGCCTATCGAACACCATTCGCCGAAGATTGCTTATAGCATTCGGGAAGCTTGCCGCGCGTCTAGCTTGGGAAGAACGACTCTCTACGCTCATGTCGCGGCCGGCCGCCTTCGCGCTGTCCGCGTCGGCGGTCGCACGGTCATCCCGGCCGAGGCGTTGCTCGCGGGGGAGGCGTGAGCCATGCCGCATCAAGAACAAAACCCCGGCTGGCGGGCCGGGGTTTCGCGCAATCAACTTGGCCGCTGGTTGCTTCCTTCCCCTACCGCATCGGACTGGCAGGCGCAAACGCTTGCCTCCCGATTTTGCCTGTCGCCGTGGATGGCTCGGGATTTGTCGCGGCTCTGTTTCGGGGAGGGGCGTGATGACTGACCAGCCCTTTCCCGATCATCGGCAGGCCGCACTTGCCCTGCTGACCGGCCACCACCGGATCAGCCGCAAGGCCGGTCAATTTCTCGGCCAGCTGGCGGTCGATCCGTCGCTCCTGACCGAAGCCCAAGCCAATTGGCTGGAGAAGCTGTTGGACCGCGCGGGCTTGCCCCCGCTGGCAGAGGGAAGCGCAGAATGAGCACCACGGTGACGATCGACCCCCGATTCCACGACGCGGTCATCTTCGATCTCGACGGCGTCGTCACCGACACCGCGTCGATTCATGCCGCGGCATGGGCTGCGCTGTTCAACGACTTTCTTCAGCGAAGGAAGGCTAGCGACGACGAGGACCACTCACCATTCACCGACGACGATTACCGGCACTTCGTGGACGGCAAG
>Ga0207711_10004085_pt1 | contig 12522 bp, 12 predicted proteins | sample KBSS34metaG_FD_184401 | JGI IMG/M metagenome (GOLD analysis project Ga0207711, IMG submission 184401) | Switchgrass rhizosphere microbial communities from Kellogg Biological Station, Michigan, USA - KBS S3-4 metaG (SPAdes) (version 2) | ecosystem: Host-associated > Plants > Roots > Rhizosphere...
CGGCCTCGGCTTTCAGCGCGAGTCGGTGCTGCTGGTGAGCCTGGATCCGGCGGGCAGCGGCTATCAGGAGAATCAACTCGCGCCGATCTACCGTCACCTGCTCGAGCGGCTCGCGGCGATCCCCGGCGTGCGCTCGGCGACGCTGAGCGCCGTCACACCTGTCTCGGGCGCCGGCGCGTCACGGTTCATCGAGGTGCCGGGGTTCAGCGAAAAAGCCGGGGACCGCCGGCGCGTGCGCTTGAACTGGACCGCGCCGAAGTACTTCGAAACGCTCGGCACGCCATTGCTGGCCGGACGAGACTTCACGTTCGAAGACCAGGGACGCTCGCCGGTGGCGATCGTGAGCCAGTCGATGGCGCGTTACTACTTCGGCGATCGCAGCCCGATCGGACAACTCTTCACCTTCGAGCGGCAGGACAATCGGGGGGCGGCGCGGGATCAGCCGTACCAGATCGTCGGCGTCGTCGGCGACACGAAATACCTGAACCTGCAGGAGCCGATCGGGCGGATGGTCTACCTGAACGCGTTCCAGGAGCCGGGGGTCCGACAACAGTTTTCGCTGCGGACCAACGTGCGGCCGGAGGCGGTCGCCGGCGACGTGCGCCGGATGGTTCGCGAGGTCCTGCCGACCGTCACCGTCGCCAGGGTGACGACGATGACGGACCAGGTGGACGCGTCGATGGTTCCCGAGCGCCTGATCGCGATGTTGTCCGGTTTCTTCGGCGCCCTCGGGGCGCTGCTGGCGGCCATCGGGCTCTACGGCCTGCTCGCCTACACCGTCGCGCGCCGCACCAGCGAGATAGGCATCCGCATGGCGCTCGGCGCGACGCCGCGCGATGTGCTGGCGATGGTGCACAAAAGCGCCCTCGCGATGGCCGGCGCCGGCGTGGCGCTCGGTGTCCCGCTGGCGTTCGCGGCGGAGCGCGTCGCGGTGACCTTCGTAGACAACATGTCCGCCGGATCCGCCATGCCGATCGCGATGGCCGCCGCCGCGGCGATCGCCATTGCGCTCGTCGCCGCGTCCGTTCCCGCACACCGCGCGTCGCGCGTGAATCCGATCGAGGCTCTCAGGCAGGAATAACTCTAGCCCTTAGCCTTTAGCCGTTGGCCCTTCCTCTAGTACTATGTTTAGTTCGTATGCCTTCCTTGTACGACCGCTTCAATCTCGTCTCTGACTTTTCGCTCGCCGGCGATCAGGAGCGTGCACTCGGCGAGCTCGTGGACGGCCTGGAGCGTGGCGATAAGCATCAGGTGCTGCTGGGGGTCACCGGTTCGGGGAAGACCTACACGATGGCGCAGACGATCGCCAGGGTGAACCGCCCCACGCTCGTCATGGTGCACAACAAAACGCTTGCGGCTCAGCTCTATCAGGAGTTCCGTCACTTCTTCCCCGAGAACGCCGTCGAGTATTTCGTCAGTTACTACGATTACTACCAGCCGGAAGCGTACGTGCCGGCGACCGACTCCTACATCGACAAGGAAGCGACGATCAACGACGAGATCGATCGAATGCGGCTCTCGGCGACCCGTTCGCTGTTCGAGCGCCGCGACGTCATCATCGTCGCCAGCGTGTCGTGCATTTATGGCCTGGGCTCGCCCGAGGCCTACTACGGCATGCTGCTGCCGCTCGAGCGCGGCCAGCGGATCACGCGCGACGACATCCTCCGCAAGCTGGTCGAGATCCAGTACGAACGCAACGACGTCGAGTTCGGCCGCGGTACCTTTCGCGTCCGCGGCGACATCGTCGAGGTCATTCCGTCGTACGAAGAGCAGGGGCTGCGCATCGAGCTGTTCGGCGACGAGGTGGATGCGTTGACGACGTTCGATCCCTTGACGGGGAAATCGTTGCGCAAGCACGACAAGATCGCCGTCTACCCGAAGTCCCACTTCGTCGCGCCGCGCGATCGGACGAAGCGGGCGGTCGAAACGATCAAGGAGGAGCTGATCGAGCGCCGCGGCGACCTGGAAAAGGAAGGGCGGCTGCTCGAGGCGCAGCGCATCCATCAACGCACGATGTTCGACCTCGAGATGATCCAGGAGATCGGCTATTGCCACGGGATCGAGAATTACGCGCGGCACCTGACCGGCCGTCAGCCGGGCGAGCCGCCGCCGACGCTGCTCGACTACCTGCCGGAAGACGCGCTGATCGTCGTCGACGAGAGCCACCAGACGGTGCCGCAGGTCCGCGGGATGTTTGCCGGCGACCGCTCGCGCAAGGAAGTCCTCGTCGCCTATGGTTTTCGACTGCCGTCGGCGCTGGACAACCGTCCGCTGACGTTCGAGGAATGGGAACAGCGGGTCAAGCAGGTCGTGTACGTGTCCGCAACCCCGGGCCCGTACGAGATGTCTAAGGCACAAGGCGTCGTGGTGGAGCAGATCATCCGGCCGACGGGCCTGATCGACCCGCCGATCGACGTCCGGCCGGTCAAAGGGCAGGTGGACGACCTGTTGCAGGAGATCCGGGCGCGGGTCGCCAGAGGCGAGCGGGTGCTGGTCACGACATTGACCAAGCGCATGGCCGAGGATCTGACACAGTATTACCAGGAGCTCGGAGTCCGCGTGCGCTACCTGCACTCGGACATCGACACCCTCGAACGGGTCGAGATCCTGCGCGATCTACGCCGGGGCGAGTTCGACGTGCTCGTCGGCATCAACCTGCTCAGGGAGGGGCTCGACTTGCCGGAAGTCTCGCTGGTCGCGATTCTCGACGCCGACAAGGAGGGGTTCCTCCGCTCGGCCGGCTCGCTCATCCAGACCTCCGGCAGGGCCGCGCGCAACGTCAACGGTCAGGTCATCATGTACGCGGACAAGGAAACGAACTCGATGCGCCTGGCGATCAGCGAGACCAGCCGCAGGCGCGCGATCCAGGCGGCCTACAACGTGGAGCACAACATCACGCCGCAGTCGATCGTCCGCGCCATCGACGCGGTCATGTCCAGCGTCTACGAGCGCGACTACCTGACGCCGGCGGCCACCATCGACGGGACCGAGCGCTTCCACAATCAGCAGCAGCTGGATGCGCACATCGTCAAGCTGCAGGCGCAGATGAAGGCGGCCGCGGCGAACCTCGACTTCGAAAAGGCCGCCGCGCTGCGCGACGACATCAAGCGATTGCGCAATCCCGAGCTGGGCTTGCCGTTTCCCGCGCGGAGGGCGTGACCGCCGCGTGCTGTCGTTCATCGAAAACTGGATCAAGAAGGCCGCCCTCGAGGTGCAGGAGTACGTGCGCCTGGTCGTCGCGGGAGTGGCCGGCGTGTTCACCACGCCGCGCTACAAGTACGACATCATCGAGCAGTTCGACGTCATCGGCGTCGGGTCGCTGACCGTCGTGCTGCTGACGGGCTTTTTCACCGGCGCCGCGCTCGCGCTGCAGAGCGGTCTGACGCTGGATCAGTTCGGCGGCCGCGCCGTGGTCGGCCGGCTGATCAGCGCGTCGATGATCAAGGAGCTCGGGCCGGTGCTGACCGCGCTGATGCTGACGGGACGCGTCGGCTCGGGGATTGCGGCCGAGCTCGGGTCGATGGTCGTGACCGATCAGATTTACGCGCTACGCGCCCTCGGGACCGACCCGATCCGCAAGCTCGTCGTCCCGCGGCTGCTGGCCGGCTTTCTGATGGCGCCAGTGTTGACGATCATCTCCGACTTCGTCGGCATCTGCGGCGGCTGGCTGGTGTCGGTCTATCAGCTGCAGATCTCGTCGGGCGTGTACTGGTCGTCGGTGACGCAGGCGCTCTACACGCAGGACCTGTGGATGGGGCTGATCAAGCCGTTCGTCCTCGGATTCGTCATCGTGACGACGGCGTGCCACGTCGGGCTGCGGACCAAGGGCGGCACGCAGGGCGTCGGCGAGGCGACGACGGTCGCGGTGGTGACCGGCTCGGTCGCGGTGATCGCCGTCGACTTCTTCGTGACGAAGATCCTGATTGCGACGATGTACTGAATGGACGCAGAACAATCACAGACCGTGGAAGAGATCCTCAACGAGCGCGGCGCGCCGGTCGTGATGTTCGACCAGGTGCGGCTCGCGTTCGACGAAAAGGTCGTGCTGAAGAACATCAGCTTCACGCTGATCTCCGGGCACACCAAGATCATCCTCGGCGCCAGCGGCTCCGGCAAGTCGACGATCCTCAAGATCATCACCGGGCTGCTGCACGCCGACGGCGGCGTGGTCTGGGTCAATGGCGAGCGCGTGGATCAGCTGTCGGAGCGCGAGATGATGGCGGTCCGCGCCGACCTGGGCATGATCTTCCAGGAGGGCGCGCTGTTCGACTCGCTGACCGTCCGTGAGAATGTCGGCTACAAGCTCTACGAAGAGAGCGACATGCCGATCGAGGAAGCCCACAAGCGCGTCGAAGAGGTGCTCGGGTGGGTCGGTCTGGGCGAGTACATCGATCGGATGCCGTCGGAGCTGTCGGGCGGGCAACGGCGCCGGGTCGCGATCGCGCGCGCCATGGCGTTCAAGCCGCGCATTCTGCTGTACGACGAGGCGACGACCGGGCTCGATCCGATTACCGCGACGACGGTCGACGAGGAGATCATCAAGCTGCGCGACCTCGAGCACGTCAGCTCCATCGTCGTGACGCACCAGCTGCGCGACGCCTTCTATATCGCCACGCACATGGCGGAGCGCGACGAGCAGGGCAAGGTCCAAATCCTGCCGGCGACGCCCGAGAAGGAGCGCGAGGCCGAGTTCATCATGGTCCGCGAAGGGATGATCGTCTTCGAAGGCGACGCCGACGCGCTGCGCGCGTCGAAGGATCCGTACATTCAAACGTTTCTGGACTGAGAGTATTTATGCCTCGAACGCGATCGCTGGCGTGGTCGGAATTGAAAATCGGGCTGCTGACGATCACCGCCATCGTCATTGCTGCGGTGCTGGTGTTCAGCCTGACCGGGGCCAAGGGCTGGTTCTGGCAGCGCTACACGCTGAAGACGCGCTTCCCGAACGTGGCCGGCCTGGCGGCGGGCTCGCCGGTCCGCGTCGCCGGCGTGCAGGTGGGCAGCGTCAAAGACATTCAGTTCGCCGGCGAGCAGGTGGACGTCGTCTTCGAGGTCAACAAGAGCGTCCGCGAGCGCATCACCGACAAGTCGATCGCCTTCCTCGGCTCGGTGTCGCTGCTCGGGTCGAGCGCCGTCGACATCACGCCGATGACCAGCGGCACGCCGATTCCGGAGTACGGCTACGTGCCGCAGGGGCGCGCGAAAGGGCAGTTCTCGGACATCGCGGAGCAGGCGTCGGGCACCATCGACGAAGTCACCGGGTTGGTGCACGACCTGCGGCAGGGTAAGGGCTCGGCGGGTAAATTGATCGTCGAAGACCGTCTCTATAACGACCTGGAGCAGTTTGTCGCCACCGCCGGTCAGATGACGCGGGAAATCCAGCAGGGGCGCGGGACGCTCGGGAAGCTGCTCAAGGATCCGAAGGCGGCCGAGAGTCTTGAGGCGTCGCTGAAGAACATCGAGGACCTGACCCGGCGCATCAACGCCGGCGAGGGGAGCCTGGGGAGGCTGCTCAAGGACGAAGACTTCTCGAAATCGCTCAACGGGGCGACAACGAACCTCAAAGAGCTGACCGATCGTCTCAACCGGGGCGAGGGGACCGCCGGCAAGCTGATGACCGATCCGGCCCTGTTCGACCGCCTGAACTCTGTCACCCAGCGCTTCGATCAGCTCGTGACGAAACTGAACGACGGCGAGGGAACGGCCGGACAATTGCTGAAAGATAAGCAGTTATATGAGAACATGAATGGAGCCATAAGCGACATGCGCGCGCTGCTGACGGCAATCCAGAAAGATCCGAAAAAGTATCTCAACGTGAAAGTGAGCATCTTCTAATGGCTACGGACGAAGGGGCGGGGGCGGGCAGCATTCTCCTGGCATTCCTGCTCGGCGCGGTGAGCGGCGCCGCGGTGGCGTTGCTGTACGCGCCGGCGAGCGGCCGGGAGACGCGCGAGTACATCGGCGACAAGGCGGCCGAGGCGCGCGCGAGGGCGGCTGAAGCGGCGGCCAAGGGGCGCGATGCGCTCAACCAGGGACGTGAAACGCTGACGACCGCCATCGAGCGCGGCCGCGAGGCGTACGAGCAGGCGCGCAGGGACCACGCGTGATCGTGTGGCGCGACGTGTTCCTGGGCGTCATCGCGGTGGCCACGCTCGCCATCGCCATCGCGCAGGTCGGCGTCATCATTGCCGCCGGGCTGATGGCCCGGCGCGTCGGCCGCATGATCGAGCAGCTGGAGCGTGAGGTGAAGCCGCTGTTCGGCCACCTGAACGCGATCGGCAGCGACGCCTCGCGTGCCGTGGCCCTGGCCACGGCGCAAGTGGAGCGCGCCGACAAGCTGTTCGCCGACGTCACCGGCCGCATCGAGCACACCCTCAATACCCTTCAGACGTCGATCGGCGCCCCGGCGCGTGAGGGGCGGGCCCTGATGGGCGCCTTTCGCGCCGTGATGCAGGCGCTTCGCGAGCGGCGCAGCGGCCGCACGCGGCAAGGCCGCGGCGACGAAGAAGATCCGTTGTTCATCTGATCTGTTGCACCGGCAACCCACCGGTGGTAGAACACCCCTCTACAATCCATCGATTACTCCGGGAGGGCTGTCTTGAAGCTGTCCACGCGCGTCGCCCATGTTTCGCTGGCCGCCAGCCTCGCGTGCGTTCTTGCCACGCCCGCGCTCGCGCAGGACTCCAAGTCGGCGCCGATCGCCAAACAGCTCGCCGCGGCACTCGACGCCGGCAAACTGGATAGCATCGCCGCCAAGGATCCCGACGCGCCGGACATCTTCCACGCCGCGCTCTATTTCCCCGGCATGCAGCTGCTGGTCGTCTCCGGAAAGTACTCGGTCCCTCAGTTGCTGGCGACGCGGCTCGCCAACAAGGAATACCGCGACGTGTATCTCGATCTCAACGGGGCTGCGACGTCCAAGATCTTCATCGAAGATCCGGGCGCCGACGGCCTGAAGGCGAAGCGTGAAAGCAACCAGCCTTTCGATCAGTGCGAGATGGCGGGGAAGCGGACGATGTTCGACGGCGACTGGAAGGCGCAGAAGCTGTCGGAGCAGGACTACACCAAGGCATTCGCGGCGGCCGACGAGCGCTACGCGCAGATCCTGGCGGCGCTGCTCGCACAGTTGAAGAAGACGTCCTAGATCGGATCCAGTCCCGACGCGGTCACGTCGCGAGCGGGTAGTCCGCCGCCTGCCATCACAGGGAGACTCTTCATGAAGGGCTTCAAACAGTTCATTCTCCGTGGCAATGTGCTGGACCTGGCGGTGGCGGTCGTCATGGGCGGGGCGTTTGGCGCCGTGGTGACGGCGATGGTCAAGGATCTGCTGACGCCGCTGATCGCCGCGATCGCCGGCTCGCCGGACTTCTCGAGCATCGCGATCGACGTGAGGGGCAGCAAGCTGCTCGTCGGCGACTTCCTGAACGCGGTCATCTCGTTCCTCATGGTGGCGGCGGCGGTCTACTTCTTCATCGTGCTGCCGGTGAACAGTCTGATGGCGCGCCTCAACCGCGGCGAGGCGCCGCCCGATCCGACGACGAAGAAGTGTCCCGAGTGCATGAGCGAAGTGCCGATCGCCGCACGCCGCTGTGCCTTCTGCACCTCCGCCCTGGTCTGATCCGCGGTGGAGCCGGCGTCGCGGCGGATCAAGGAGATGGAGGTCATGGTTGCCGACGTCATCATCGAGACGCCGGACACCACGACGCTGGTGCTCTTCACCGGGAACGATCGGCTCGAGTATCTCGCCGGCCATTTCCTCACGATCGATCCGCATCAGTTCGAGTCGCTCGAGCGCTTCATCTCCTTCCTGGAGGACCTCAAAGGGAAGCGCGAGCCGCCGCGGGCCTACTCGATGAGCTCGGCGCCGCACGAACGCTACCTCGCCGTCACCGTGAAGGAAGAGCGCTACGTCTCGGGGACGACGAAGTTTCCGCCGTTGCTGTCGCCGCTGCTGGTCAAGCGCACGCTGCGGGGCATGCGGCTGATCGTCACCGGCTTCACCGGACCGTACACGCTCGGGCCCGATATCGACGCGCAGACCGATCACGTCATCCACGTCTGCGCGGGATCGGGCAGCGTGCCGAACTTCTCCATGCTGAAGTTCGCGCTCGCGCACCATCCGCGGCTCCGCCATACCTTTGTCTATTCCAACAAGACGTGGAGCGACGTCATCTTCCGCGACGAGCTCGGGCGGCTCGCGGCGCGGCATCCCGATCGGGTGAAGGTGTTTCATACCCTCACGCGGGAAGAAGACCCGGCGGTGTTCGGCCCGACGGTCCGGCGCGGCCGGCTGGACCAGGCGCTGCTGCGCGAAGCGATCCCGGCTCCCGACGAATGCGTGGTCTACGTCTGCGGTCCCGGAATCTCGAAGTTCGACGTCGCCGCCGCGAAGGCGGCCGGCACGGCGCCGGCGCCGCGGTTCCTGGAGTCGGTGCTCGCCGACCTGAAGGCGATCGGCGTGCCGGATTCTCGGGTCAAGCGGGAGTTCTACGGCTAGAGAGCGACAACGCGGACATCTCCGTTCGGCCTTCCGCTACCTCTACAACACGACAGACGAGATCGATCGCCTTCTCTCTGTGCTGCAGGCGCTTTAATGGCACCATGAGACAGGGGGCTGTTATGACCAGGACTCGGATGGCGTGGCTCGTATTGATGGCGTGTCTGTCGATCGGACAGCGCGCGCTCGCGCAGGACATACCGGCGGAGTATCAGCAGGTGCTGACCGCGCTTGGCAAGCAGGGGGACTTCAAGGATCGGGTGCTGAAGGTCAACATCCCGCGCAACGACGTCCAGGTCACCGTTGCCGGTGTGAAGACGCCGACGCCGTTTGGCTTTGGCGGATGGGTCGCGATGACGAAAGGCACAAGCTCGATGGAGGTGCTGATGGGCGACCTCGTGCTGCTCCAGGACGAAGTGAATCCGGTGATGACCGCGCTGCTCGACAACGGCCTCGACGTCACCGCGCTGCACAATCATTTCTTCTGGGACGAGCCGCACATGTTTTACATGCACGTCCACGGTCATGGCGCCGCCTCGGAGCTGGCGGCGAAGCTGAAGCCGGCAATCGATCTGATCGGCCACGTGCCCGGCGCCCGCGGGCTGTCGGCGCCGGCAGCGCCGTCACCTGCGGCGGCGGCACCGATGGACATGGCCAGGATTGCGGCGATCGTCGGCCGGCCGGGCGAGCAGAGCGGCGCCGTTTACAAGATCACGATCGGCCGGGACGATCTGAAGCTGACCGAAATGGGCGCCGCGATCAACGCGCGCATGGGGCTCAATACCTGGGCGGCCTTCACCGGCACCGACGCCAACGCGGCGATCGCGGGCGACATCGCGATGCTGGAAGCGGAAGTGACACCGGTGCTCAAGGTCCTCCGCAAGAACGGCCTCGACGTCGTCGCCATCCATCACCACATGACCGGCGATCGGCCGATGGTCATCTTCCTTCATTACTGGGGCACCGGTCCGGCGGACAAGCTGGCCTCGGCGTTCAAGGCGGCCGTCGCGGAGCTCGCGAAGCCGGCGCGGTAACGGCCCGGGCGCGATCGGCAAAGACTTGAACACGCCGATTCGCGCCTGAAGGAGGCCGCCATGCGACGCTTGATTCGAGCTGTTCCCCTCGTGGTGTCTGTGTTTGCCCTGCTCGGTTCCGGGATCGCCCACGCACAGACCGCCAAACCCGATCCGACGCTCCGCGATGTGCTGCTTCGCCAGTGGAGCGACATCGGCGAGAAGGTCGTGAAGATGGCCGAGGAGTTTCCCGAGGACAAGTACGAGTTCCGCCCGGTCGCCGGCGTGCGGACGTTCGCCGATAATCTGCGCCATGTCGCGTTCTGGAACGGGTTCGTCGCCAAGAGCGCGCGCGGTGAGAAGGCTGACGGCAAGCTCAACGAGCTGCCGAAGGCGGAGTACCCGACGAAAGCGAAGATCGTCGCGGCGTTGAAGAGCAGCCTGGCGGAAGCGACGGCGCAGTTGAAGAACGGACCGGCGACGCCGACGCCGAAGCTCACCGACCTGTGGGTGTCGTTCACGGAACACTCGGGCGAGCACTACGGGCAGATGGTCGTCTACTATCGGCTCAACGGCATCGTCCCGCCGGCATCGCGTCCGAGCCCGTAGCCCGTAGCCCTCAGCCCTCAGCCCTGCGATAGTCTAGAGAGGTGATCCCTCTCTCCGTGCTCGATCTGTCGCCGATCGTCGAAGGCGGCGACGCTGCCGCCGCATTGCGCAACACGCTCGACCTCGCGCGTCACGCGGAACGCTGGGGCTATCGCCGCTACTGGCTGGCCGAGCATCACAACATGCCCGGTATCGCCAGTGCGGCGACGTCGATCGTCATCGGGCATGTTGCCGGCGGCACGTCGACCATCCGTGTCGGCGCCGGCGGCATCATGCTGCCGAACCATTCGCCGCTGGCCATCGCAGAGCAGTTCGGAACCCTCGAGTCGCTTTATCCCGGTCGCATCGATCTCGGGCTCGGCCGCGCGCCGGGATCGGACGGCCTCACGGCCCGCGCGCTCCGCCGCAGCCAGGGCGCCGATGAGGCAGACGCGTTCCCGCAGGATGTCGTCGAGTTGATGGCGTACTTCCGCGGCGCCGTCGGTCCGGTGAAAGCGGTCCCCGGCATGGGTCTTCACGTGCCGATCTGGATCCTCGGATCGAGCCTCTTCGGCGCGCAGCTGGCCGCGGCGCTCGGCCTGCCGTACTCCTTCGCGTCGCATTTCGCGCCCGCGCAGATGATGCAGGCGATCGAGATCTATCGCGCGCAGTTCCAGCCGTCTGACCAGCTCGATCGGCCGTATGTCATGCTCGGGTTCAACGTCTTCGCGGCCGACACCGACGGGGAAGCGGCGTTGCTGTTCACGTCGCTGCAGCAGGCGTTCGTCAACCTGCGGCGCGGCACACCTGGCCGCCTGCCGCCGCCGGTCGCGGGGTTCGAGCAGCAGCTCACTCCGCCGGAACGCGCGATGATCGCGCAGGCGCTATCCAGCGCGGCTGTAGGGTCTCGCGACACTGTCCGTCGCGGACTCGCGTCGTTCATCGCCCGAACGGCTGCTGACGAAATCATCGTCACGTCGCAAATCTTCGATCACGCCGCGCGTCTGCGGTCCTTCGAAATCGCGGCCAGCCTCATGGACCTCTGAAACCGGTCTGCGACACCAATCTCCGACAACAGTCTCCGACACCAACGGCCGAGCTATAAACTCTGGCAAGAAGTTTGATTGCGACTGAGCCGTATGAATGCCGCAGTCGATTCAAGCGATTCCACCGGCGTGCCCGGACTTGATCAACTCCTCGGCGGTGGGCTTCCTTCCAAGCGGGTTTACCTCATCGAAGGAGATCCTGGCAGCGGCAAGACGACGATGGGTCTCCAGTTTCTCCGTGATGGCATCGCCAGGGGTGAGAAGGTGTTGTACGTGACCCTCTCGGAGACCCGGGCGGAGCTCGCGGCCGTGGCGGCATCGCACGGGTGGACCTTGGACGGCATGACGCTGCACGAGCTCGCGCCCGCCGAAGAAAGCTTTACGCCCGACGATCAATACACGTTCTTCCACCCGTCGGAGGTGGAACTGAGCGAGACGACGAAAGCAGTCTTGACCGAAGTGGAGCGGATCAACCCCACACGGGTCGTCTTCGACTCGCTGTCCGAGATGCGGCTGCTGGCGCGCGAGCCGCTCCGCTACCGGCGCCAGATCCTGGGCCTGAAACAATTCTTCGTCGGCCGCAACTGCACGGTGCTGCTGCTCGACGACCGGACCTCGCAGGCAGGCGACCTTCAGCTCCAGAGCATCGCGCATGGCGTGATCACCCTCGAGCAGCTGGCTCCGGAGTACGGCGCCGAGCGCCGGCGCTTGCGCATCGTCAAGATGCGCGGCGTACGGTTTCAGGGAGGATTCCACGATTTCCTGATTGCGACCGGAGGGTTGCGCGTGTTTCCGCGGCTGGTCGCAGCCGAGTCCCGGAACGGACGCGAGAACGGCGCCGCCAGCACGGGCATCGCCCGGCTCGACGATCTGCTCGTCGGCGGGCTCGATCGCGGCACGTCGACGCTGTTCATCGGTCCGGCCGGCGCCGGGAAGTCCGCGATTGCAACCAGCATCGCGGTGGCAGCCGCGGAGCGCGGCGAGCATGTCGCCATGTATCTGTTCGATGAAGGGCTCGACACCTTCCGGCGCCGCGCCGCCGGGTTGGGAAGCGACGTCACAGAGCATGTCGAGAGCGGACGCATCGTCCTGACCCAGGTTGACCCTGCCGAAATGTCGCCGGGAGAGTTCGCCGACAACGTCCGCGCCGCGGTCGACCAGTCTCACGCGTCGGTCGTGGTGATCGACAGCTTGAACGGCTACCTGAACGCGATGCCGGAGGAGCGCTACCTGGTCGCGCAGCTGCACGAGCTGTTCATGTTCCTGCGCCAGCGCGGCGTCCTGGCCATTTCCATCGTCGCGCAGCATGGCATGGTCGGGCAGATGCAGGCGCCGGTGGATCTGAGCTACCTGGCCGACAACGTGCTCCTGCTGCGCT
>Ga0207711_10004086_pt1 | contig 12520 bp, 11 predicted proteins | sample KBSS34metaG_FD_184401 | JGI IMG/M metagenome (GOLD analysis project Ga0207711, IMG submission 184401) | Switchgrass rhizosphere microbial communities from Kellogg Biological Station, Michigan, USA - KBS S3-4 metaG (SPAdes) (version 2) | ecosystem: Host-associated > Plants > Roots > Rhizosphere...
AGTTGTGCATGTACTGCAGGCTCATTTGATCGCCAAGGCCGATAACAAGAGCATGCCGCGGGGCGGACCTTTGCCTGCCTTCACGTACACGCTCACGGGCTTCGTGAACTCCGACAACCCGGGCAACTCGGTTACCGGAGCGCCCATTCTGAGCACATCCGCGGGAGTCAACTCACGGCCCGGAACCTTCCCGATTTATCTCAATACCGGGTCACTGAGTTCGCCGAACTATTCCATCACATCCGCTACAGGCACGTTGACGATCACACCCTAGAAATCCACATGCGCGCGGACCGAGCCTACCCAGGCCGGTCCGCGGTCGCGGTTATAGCCGGGGTTCTGGATGTGCTGTATGTCGAGAGAGTAAAAGAGTCCGCGCCATGTGTGGAGTGTGTAGTAGCTTTCGACGATGGTTTCTCGACCGTAGTCGAGTGTGCCATCGCCGAGGAGAAAGCCCTTGCCACCGAGCTTGAGATAGAGCTGGTGGTCGCGCTTGATGCCGTTGGTGACGACAGCAATGGCTACCTTATCGGCGGGCCGGTGCCAGCGGTTGGCGGCGTAATCCGCGCCTGCCTCGATGGTCTGGTCGACTTCTGTATAGGCGTATGACTCCTGCTGCCCTTCATTCCAGCCAAAGCGCCCGAAGACGCGCAGATTCGTGGTGAGCGTCTGCTCGGTGTTGTAGCCGAAGCCGTACTTGAGCGCTCCGGTATGCGCGTGATCGGTTACGACGGGCGCTATGTGCGCGAGCAGAGCAGCCTGGTTTGCCTCGCGATAGTTGCCCATGTGAGCACGGTTGGCGAAGAAGAGAATTCGGGTGACGCCCTGCTGCCCGGTGAGCCAGCTATGGCGCAACTCGAACTCGCCATTGTGCCCGTGGGCGCGGCTGAAGGCCCAGTCGAGATCGATGCCATTGGCGACGACGGGCATGGCCATCAGGCCGTAACGGATCGACCAGTTGCGGTCGTCGTACTCGGCGATGCCGCCGAGGGTGTAGCCGCGCGTATCTGCGGCGTAGTCCCATGCACCGTTGTTGTCGATGGTCCAGTTCATGAACTGGAGATGACTGTCGGAGCCGACGGAGTTGATGTCGAAAAAGTCTGGCAGGGTTAGCTTACCGCCGCGTAACTCGATGCGGCGAACGGGCACCTGTGGGGCGAGGGAGAAGGGGCCTCGCTTCTGGGGGATGGTTTCGCTGCTTAACCCGATCGTCTGATGAATCTGATAGCGGGCTAGATAGGGTTTGGAGCCTAGGTTGGGATTGCGCACTACGTCGAGATTGGTGAAGCCGGCAATGCCGAGAGCTTGCGAGAGCCCGCGGCCACCTGCGGATTCGAAGTCGAGGATCAGATCTGTGTTGTAACGCGTACTTTTGGTGGCGCGGACGGCGGTGAAGAGGGTGCCGACGAGAGAGGTCTTGTATTCAGCGGAGTTACGGAAGCTGTTAGTGGATTCGTAATCAGAGTGGAATGCGGGGCGACCCTGGAAGATGATGTTGGCCTGGCCGGAGAGCCACCATGGCGCATGATCCGAATGGGGAGCCATCGTGGTCATAGGTGTGGGAGCGTCGGGTACAGCGGGCTGCTGTGCCCATGAGGGTGCAGAGAGCATGAGGGCGGCGAGGGCAGACAGAATGAAACGCAAGACGACGGCTCCGAACGTAAGATGAGATAGGATGAAAACGATACCCTGGTTAGGTATATAGCATACCCCCCGGGGGTATATCAATCCGGATCGGGCGCAAGACCGGGAATTTATCGGAGATTCACATATGTCGCTTGACGAGCGGGAGAAGGTAAAGCTGCTGCAGAGGATTCGCAAGCTGCGGGGACAACTGGACGCGGTGGAGAGGGCGCTGCTTGCCGAAGAGGATTGCGGGGACCAGTTGATGCTGCTGGCGGCGGTGCGAGGCGGGGTGAACGGCCTGATGGGCGAGGTGCTGGAGACGCATATCCGGTTTCACCTGACGGATGGGTCGAAGGAGAGGATCGCGCCGGAGTTGGGGGAGGATTTGATTGATCTGGTGCGGGCTTATTTGAAGTAGGGAATGGGTTTGGGCGATGCAATGCATTGGCCTGAATGTGCCAACCGAGTATCCAGTTTTGACAGATCGCTGGTCGCGCCCTGACGCTCCGGTTGCATGGGCTGAAAGATTTTATATGTGACTGTGAATCAAACGGTAACTAGCTGTTCGCTGGTCACTCGATTGAACTGTGAATGGCATATTAGCTGATTTCAGCTATTGATACTTTTGCGTGGAGACGCCACAAGTCGAATAGAAAAGTCGCGAAATTGTTTATGCAGGACCACTCCTAACATCACGAATGAGACTGCAGCCATTATCAGAATTGTGCTCACAATGGATAACAGGTGCTTCCCACCAAGGCCAAATAATCGTTCCAGAAATCCTACAATGAGGACGGCGAAGCCACCATAAAGCATGTGTCGCCAGAAATAAGCCCACCAAATACCCAGTGCGCGCCTAAAGGTTAGCTCTAGATAGATCGTCTCGGAAGCTATAGCATGCGAATCGGGTTCAGGCGTGGTCATGCTCTCCGTTCCATTGCTCAAATCTCCCAATGCCCAGACCCTTTTAGCTAAATCGGCTTGGGATGCGAGGGGTGCTGTGCGTAATCTGGGAAATTATATATAGCCAAAGTGATTCCTAGTGTCTGAGAGATTCTGTGGCTCACGGATGGCCTATTCCGGGCGTCTTGTTGGCAATCCCGAATTTACGAATTGGCAAATGGGCAACCGATGCACAAACTCGTCAAGGAGCGGTCTACAGCCAATGCGCTCACAGAGCACGGAGAGCAAAGATAAGCCGGATTATTGGAAAAAGCTAGGCAACGACTCTCGGATCGATGTTTTCCAACCCGTCACGCAAGGCGCGTCATGGGTGGGGCGCTCCGGCTATTGCGTGATGCTTGTGGCGAGGTTGTCGTCCTTTGTTTCCCGGATGGAGAGGAGGCCGAGGAAGGAGAGGACTGCGGATGCCGAAAGGTAGTAGCCGACGTAGTTGATGCCGTGGGCGGTGGCGAGCTTGAGGGCGATGGCGGGGGTGGCGGAGGCTCCCAGGATGCCACCGAGGCTGAATGCCAGGGAACTGCCGGTGTAGCGGACTGGCGTGGGGAAGAGTTCGGAGACTACGGTGCCGATGGGGCCGTAGGTCATGCCCATGAGGGCGAGGCCCAGGCACAGCATGACGATCACGCTCGTGGAGCCGGCGGAGAAGAGTGGGCCATAGGCGAGGCCATAGAGGGCGATGCTTATGGTTACCGCGATCATGACGGGTTTACGTCCTCGTTCTGCGAGCCACGAAGTGAGCGGGATGGTGGCTCCGAAGAAGAGCATGCCTACAAGCTGCAGGATGATGAAGGTCGCTTTGCTGTAATGCAGCGACTTGACCGCCCACGAGAGGGAGAAGACGGTCATGAGGTAGAAGAGGACAAAGGTGGCCATGCAAGCGAAGGCTCCGATGGTGACCCGCCACCAGTAGCGGGCGAATACGGCGAGCATGGGGGTGGCTTCGGGCTTGTGTTCCTTGAGGGCGGCGGCGAAGACGGGGGTTTCGGTGATGGTGAGGCGGACGTAGAGGCCGAGCAGGACGAGGACGGAGCTGGCTAGGAAGGAAAGGCGCCATCCCCAGCTGAAGAACTGCTGGTCGGTGAGGGTCTGGGTGAGGAGGAGGAAGATTCCGCCGGAGAGGATGTAGCCGATGGGGGCTCCGAGCTGGGGGAACATGCCGTAGAGGGCACGTTTGCCGGGGGGCGCGTTTTCGACGGCGAGGAGGACGGCTCCTCCCCATTCTCCGCCGAGGCCGATGCCCTGACCGAAGCGGCAGAGGGCAAGGAGCAGCGGGGCGAGGATGCCTATGGCGGCGTAGCCGGGAAGGATGCCGATGATGAACGTCGAGATACCCATGGTGAGAAGGGCGGCGACCAGGGTCCGCTTGCGGCCGATGCGGTCACCGAAGTGTCCGAAGAGGGCGGAGCCGATGGGGCGTGCGAGGAAGGCGATGCCGAAGGTGGCGAAGGAGTCAAGCATCGCCGAGGTAGGGTCTTTGGCTGCGAAGAAGAGGCGGGGGAAGACGAGCGAGGCGGCGAGGGCGTAGATGTAGAAGTCGAAGAACTCAATAGTGGTGCCGATGAGGCTTGCGAAGAGGACCTGTTGCGGTGTGTTGATGGGTTTGCCGGTTGCTGCCTGCATCATGCGGATTGGGTTCTCCCGATTTCTGTGGATGTCGATGGATAGGATTCACGGGTGATGGCTGGGACTCAGGATATGCCGAAAACTGGTCTCATGCATGCGTTTGCTGGTCTGCCCGAATATCAGAAGCTCGCTTTGATGGCGGGTTTCATCCGGGATATGTTGAGCATTTTGGTTTCTACGAGAGCGGTTTCAGCGTGTGGGTTACTACTTCAGTGTATTTGTTGCCGGAGACGATTTTGAAGAGGACTGCTTTTCCGCGGGGCTTGACTAGCCGGTGTGAGGAGGCGTTCGTAGATGGCGGTGGCGGGGTGGGGGCTGGAGACTCCTATTCTTTCAACTGACGGATGGACCGCACTGGAGTTCGCTGAGGACTTGATCGACCTGGAGCGGGAGTATCTCACGTAACTTGGAGGTGACGTGCGCCGGTTACTGCCTGGGGGAAAAGAGAAGATCGGTGAAACTATTTCTCAAAGATTAAGAGACAGCGCGTATAGTCCAAGCTATGTTAGGAGTTAGGGCTTTGTAGCTCTGGCCAACTTTACGTGGTTTCAGGAGCTTGTGTGGCGATGACAAGATGCGGAGTGTTTGCTTGTTCTTTGACGGTGCTTGGAGTTTTGATGGCAGTTTCCTCTGCCGCGCAAAGTGGCGGGGGCGTTGCTGCCTCGAATGCTTCTTCGGGCGAGCGTGAACGAGTTTCGCGAGACTACGGCAAGTTGCCGCTGAGCTTTGAGGCTAATCAGGGGCAGAGCGACGGTGAAGTCCGCTTTCTGTCTCATGGGAAGGGGTATTCCGTTTTCCTGGCGAAGAAGGAGATGGTGCTGGCCCTGGCGCGGGAGAAGAGATGCTCCGGGGCGAAGGCAGGCCCGCGCGTGCTGGCGAAAAGCTGCAAAGGTGATTTCGATGTCCGAACGGATGTGGTGCGGATGGGCCTGGTCGGCGCCTCCGATGCGGAGATACGTGGAGAAGAAGAGCTGCCGGGCAAGGTCAATTACTTTATCGGAAGCGATGCGGCGAAGTGGAAGTCGGATGTACCGACTTACGCGAAGGTGAAGTATGCGCAGGTCTATCCAGGGGTGGACCTGGTGTACTACGGAAATCAGAGACAACTCGAGTACGACTTTGTTGTTGCTCCAGGGGCAAACGCGTCTAAGATCCTGATACGGTTTGGCCAAGAAACGGGTTTGCGCATCGCAGCCAACGGCGACCTGATGATGCGGACGGGTGAGGGAACGGCAAGATTCTATAAGCCGGTGGTGTACCAGGAGACCGGAGGAGAGCGAAGGTCGGTTACGGGAACCTATCGGATGATGGCGAGGAATACGGTCGGTTTTGCGATTGGGAATTACGATCGCAGCCTGCCACTCGTAATCGACCCGGTGCTGGCGTATTCGACATTTCTGGGAGCTAGCCCGGACAATATCTTTGATGCGTCAGGAAGCGTCGCGCACGGCATTGCGGTCGACGCGGATGGAAGCGCGTATGTCGTTGGCTCTACCTACGATTCGAATTTTCCTATTACCAGCCATGCCTATCAAAAGACGAAGGGCAGCCCCGGATCGACCACCTTTGTCACCAAGTTCAACGCGGCCGGATCGGCTCTGGTTTACTCGACGTACCTGGGCGGCAGCGGCCCGTTGAATGAAATGGGGCTGGCGATCGCGATCGATTCAGCGAAGAATGCATACGTGACGGGCAGTACGTCGTCTACGGACTTCCCGGTCACAACAGCGGCGTACCAGGCAACGGATCCGGCAGCGTTGAATGTTTCGACGGCCTTTGTGGCCAAGTTGAGTTCGACGGGTACGAAACTGCTCTATTCCACTTACCTGGGTGGAACTGGGGGAGATAGGGGGAACGCAATCGCTGTGGATGCTTCCGGGAACGCGTTTGTTGCGGGCGTGACGCATTCGGCCGATTTTCCGGTGACCGCCGGAGCGTTCCAGCAGAGCTACGGTCCAGCCGCGGGGACGGGGGGCGGTAGTGGGTTCGTGACCAAGCTGAATCCGGACGGCACGGGGCTGGTTTATTCCACATTTCTTGGCGGTACGGGGCAGGGCAGTCTCAACTTTCCTCTGGACGGCGATGCGGCGAACGGGATTGCGGTGGACAGTGCAGGAAACGCGTATGTTAGTGGAACCGCGGACTCGCTGGATTTTCCGGTGACCAGCGGGGCGTACCAGACGACCAATCAGGCTGGCCGCGCCGCCTTTATCACGAAGCTTAATCCAGGCGGGAGCGAAGAGGTTTACTCGACGTTTATCAGCGGCAACGGAGGCGAGTTCGGGAACGGGATTGCAATCGATGGCGCGGGCGCTGCCTATATTGCCGGCAATACGCAATCGTCGAATTTTCCGATTTCCGCGGGCTTGAGCCGTCAGGGAAACCTGTTTGTGTTGAAACTGCATCCGGATGGTGCCTCAGTGGATTATGCGAATCAGTTTGGGTCCGGCTACGGTGGCTCGAGTGCGAGCGGGATCGCGGTGGATGCGGCGGGCCATGCTTATGTGACTGGGACCGCCATTTCGCCTGTGGATTTTCCATCTACCGGTGATGGATACGGGCAGATCTCACATGGATCAGGCGTTGTGTTCGTGGTCAAGTTTGATCCCAGCGGCGTTACGGAAGATTTCGCCACGGCGTTTGGAGGGAGCCAAAGCTTCGGTCGAAGGATCACGGGTGACGATGGAAATGCCATCGCGGTGGATGCGGCAGGGAATGTGTATGTGGCGGGCGATACGACATCTGGGGATTTTCCGACAACATCCGGCGCATTTCAAAAGGTGTACCCGGAGGTCTTTGGATCGAGCGCTTTTGTCTTCAAGATGGCGCTAGCTGGTAAAACGACGGGTCATGTGCAGACCAAGATGACAATCTCAGCACCTCCGAGTGTCGTTCCTCAGGCAGAGCCGGTAGTGATACCCGCCACTGTGACAACCGTGGACGGCGAAGCGGTTTCGTCGGGGACAGTCTGGTTTTATTCTTCGGCGGTATTCAGAAATGTTCCTTACACGACTCTGATCGCGAAGGTGCCTGTCGACGCGAATGGCAAGGCGGTTCTCAGCGATTCGGACCTTGCTCCCGGGATCTACCATATCTCTGCATCCTATGCGGGAGACGACACGCATCTGAGTACCAGCACGGCTAACTCCAGCCCGTCGAGTGTCGATGTTACGGTCAGTGCGAGGCCGACGCTTACAATCACGCTGGGGAGAGTGCCGGTGAGACGATACGGGGATAGCAATCCGCCGTTGACTTACACCGCGGTCGGACTCGTGAGTGATTCCCCGGTTACGATTACTCCGGAAACAACGGCAACTCCAGCTTCTCCTGTGGGGACATATCCGGTGACGGCGACGGTGACTGGGCCTCATGCGGACGACTATATCGTCCAGGTTATCGGCACGACCCTGACGGTTCATCCAGCATTCGTCGCAGTGGTGGCGGACAGCGAGTCGAGTCAGTATGGGCAGACGCCCGCGCAGCCAACCGGCTACTTTTTCCTGGGTCTGAAGAATGGAGATACGGCAGCGGCGATCTCAGGCGCTCCGATACTTTCGACCAGCGTCGTTGCGACAACGCCACCGGGGTACTATCCGATTCATATCGATGTGACTGGGTTGAATTCGACCAACTATGTTTTCGCACCCTTTGCTCACCCAGGAGTGGTGAATGTCAAGAAGGCCACTTTGACGATTGTGCCGGATGCGATCACGATGCCGCGAGGGGGGCCAGTCCCGACACTGACCTATCATCTCGATGGCTTTATCAGCGGAGATACACAGGCTAACTCGGTGACTGGAACGACGACTGTTTCGACCAATGTGCGGGCGACGACGGGGCCGGGAACGTATAAGACCTATGCCGCTTATGGAACGCTCTATTCGCCCAAGTACTCCTTCGTTCGAGGGACGGGGACACTGACCGTCCTGCCGTGAGGGAGAGTCAGTCTCTCAGGCCGAGGGCTTGGGCGACTACGTCGGTGTATTTGTTGCCGGAGCCGGTATTGAAGAGGACTACTTTGTCGCTGGGGCTCAGGAAGCCGGTGGTGATGAGGTGGTCGTAGGCGGCGGTGGCGGCTGCGCCTTCAGGGGAGAGGAAGAGGCCTTCGTTGCTGGCCCAGTCGCGCAGGGAGGCGAAGATCTGCTCGTCGGTGAGGGCGAGGACGGTGCCGTGGGATTGGCGAACGATGTCGAGGATGAGGTAGTCGCCGTAGGGCTTGGGGACGCGCAGGCCGGAGGCGAAGGTATGGGCGTTCTGCCACATCTGGCTGGCGGGTTCGTGGTTGTCCCAGGCTCGGGCTACGGGTGCGCAGCCGGCGGCCTGGATGGCAATCATTTTGGGGCGACGGCCGGTGACCCAGCCTAACTCTTCCATCTCTTCGAAGGCTTTCCACATGCCGATGAGGCCTACGCCGCCGCCGGTGGGGTAGAAGACGGCGTCGGGGTAGGTCCAGCCTAGCTGCTCGACTAATTCGTAGCCCATGGTCTTTTTGCCCTCGATGCGGAAGGGCTCTTTGAGGGTGGAGAGGTCGAACCAGCCTTCGGCTTGTTTGCGCTCGGTGACGATGCGGGCGCAGTCGGAGATGAGGCCGTCGACGAGGGTCATGTGTGCGCCGTAGGCGAGGCACTCGACCTGGTTGGCGAGGGGGACGTCTTTGGGCATGAAGATGTGGGCTTCGATGTCGGCGGCTGCGGCGTAGGCCGCTGCTGCTCCGCCTGCGTTGCCTGCGGAGGGGACGGCGATCTTTTGGATGCCGTAATGGCGGGCCATGGTCATGGCGAGGGAGAGGCCGCGGGCCTTGAAGGTGCCGGTGGGGTTTGCGCCTTCTTCTTTGAGGAAGACGCTGGGATTGCGGCGGGAGTGGAGCATGGGGGTCCAGCCTTCGCCGAGGGTGACAGGGGCAATCGAGGGCAGTACTGGCTGATACCGCCACATCCCCTGCGATGGCCGGTCCTTAGTGGCGTTCGAGATGGATTCACGGACGGCGGTGCCTTTGGCTGCGATGAGGTCGTAGCGGACGTAGAGTGCTCCTGCGCAGAGGTTGCAGACGGTCTGAGGGGTGGATGCGTCGAGGTGGGCGTGGCAGCGGGAGCATTCGAGGTAGGCGATCTGCGGCATAGGCTCTAGGATAAGGGACTATGGCGAGAGTTCGCGTGGGATTGGGGCCGTTGCTGCTGGTGGCTGGGCTGGTGGTGTTCGCTGCTGGTCTGGCGTTGGCTGGCGGGGTTGGTATCGGTGTGCGGTGGGCCGGTGTGGCAGTGCTTGCAGTGGCTGCGGCGCGCAGGCGTTCGCTTACGGGAGGGACCTTCTTTGCAATTCTGGCCGGTGCTGAGCTGGGCGTGGATGCTCCCGCAGCGGCGGTGAATCTGCATGTGTTTGCGGAGATATTTCTAAGGCTGATCAAAGTGATTGTTGCGCCGCTGATTCTGGGGACCCTTACGACTGGGATTGCCGGGCATGGCGAGTTGAAGAGCCTGGGGCGTGTGGCGGTGAAGACACTGATTTACTTTGAGGTGGTCACGACGCTGGCGCTGATTCTGGGGGCGGTTGCGATCAATCTTACACAGGCAGGGGTGGGTGTTGTGGTGCCTGCAACGGTGCTCGCGCAGCAGGGGCCGGCGAATGTGGCGCATGTTGGGTTGGAGCAGTTTCTGGTGAATATCTTTCCTGAGAATCTGGTCTCGGCGATGGCGCAGAATCAGATTTTGCAGGTGGCTGTTTTCTCGATTCTGTTTGGAACTTCGCTGGCGCTTATGCCGAAGGAGAAGGCTGCATCGGTGCTTGCTGTGTTGCATTCGCTGACAGCGGCGATGTTCCGGTTTACGAAGCTGATTATGTATCTTGCACCGTTGGCGGCAGGCGCCGCACTTAGCTATACGGTGGGCAGCATGGGAGTGGGAACGCTGTTGCCGCTGGCGAAGCTGGTTGGGACGTTTTATGGTGCGGTTGCTGCGCTGGGGCTGCTGGTGTTTTTGCCGGTGATGCTGCTGGCGCGGGTCCCGGTGCGCGGCTTTCTGAAGGCGGTGAGTGAACCGGCGGCGATCGGGTTTGCGACGAGTACTTCAGAGAGCGCGCTGCCGCTGGCGATGGAGCGGATGGAGGAGTTTGGCGTACCGCGCTGGGTGGTGGGGTTTGTGGTGCCGCTGGGGTACAGCTTCAACATGGATGGCGGGAGCCTGTATCTGTCGATCGCTGCTCTCTTTGCGGCGCAGGTGGCGGGGATGCATATGTCGTTCTGGGAGCAGGCGGTGATGGTGCTGACGCTGATGCTTACCAGCAAGGGGATTGCCGGAGTGCCGCGGGCGACGATTGTGATTCTGATGGGGACGGCTGCGTCGTTTCATCTGCCGTCTGCGCCGATCCTGATGATTCTTGGAGTGGATGCGCTGATTGATATGGGGCGGACGGTGGTGAATGTGGTGGGGAATTGCCTGGCTGCGGCGGTGGTGGGGCAGTGGGAGAAAGGCTAGTGTGCGTGAGAAAGTGTGAAAGGCAAAAGCTATAACTCGCTGACGGTGGTTACTCCCACCTTAAACGGCAAAGAGCGCCGTTGAAGGTGGGGCACCCGGGATGTGTTTGAAGGTGAAGAGAATTCGATTCTCTGTGGGAACGACTACCCAACAAGCAAGGGCAACGACAAAAGCGAGGACAACGGCAAGGATCATCTTCCCAATGAGGGTGCTTTATGGGTGAGGGATGATTTTGTAGATGCGGATGCGTACTGTCGGCTTGCTTTCGATGCTGGCTCCGTTGACGGTGCTGACGTATGCGCCTCCGTTGAGCCATTGATGAGGGCCTTTGGGGGCTTCAAAGATGGGTGTGGCGAGGATGGGATCGCCCTGATGGCAGACTGAGCCGGTATTGACGACGTGGATGATGGCTCCGTCGTCGGTTTGGATGAAGTAGTCGGCGTGGAGCTGGAAGCATCCGTCGGCTGTGGTCAGTTGCCAGTCCCAACCACCGGGGAGGACTTTGCCGTGGATGTTGGGGCCAGAGAAGGTGCCGCCGGTGATGGGGACGATGTTGCGCTCGCCCCAGGGGGTGGGGCCGACTTTTACATCGGGGGCCAGGGTGACGAGTTCTTCGAATACGAACTCGAGGGTGGGAGCGGTGGGTTTGGCGGGCTCCGGGCTTTGGGCTACAGAGATGTGTGATGCGTTGCAGATGGCGAACGCTGAGAAGAGAAACAGAGTGCGGATGTTTTGCATGGGTTGCCTCGGAGACAGGATAGCTGTCCTTGGGGCAATTTGTGGCTGGTATTTAGTTGTAATTCATAACTTGTTTTGGTTGGAGGTATTGAACAAGCGATGGGGAGCGGGGTGGACTTATGGCCAATTCTGAGCTGCGTGGTAGACTCGCAGGATTTCTACAGACTTGGGCGTGACCTGATAGATGAGGATATAAGGCCAGCCTGGAAAGGTGATTTCACGGGTGCCTGGGATGCGGCCTTTGCGGCCTCTGTTAGGGAAGTGTTCGAGTGCGTTGCCTGCGTCGAAGATGGCTTTGGCCACTTTCCTTGCAGCATCCGATTTGTCGCGTCAGATGAAACGAGCGATAAGGACGAGGTCTTTCGAGGCTGGGGGTGGTCCAGCGGACGATCATGGCTGTCGGATGGACTATTGCAGTGAGGTTTCGATTTCGGCCCAGAGAGCAGATTGTTGCATGAAATCACCACGAAGAGCGGCTTCCTGGCCGATCTTCGTGGTGGAGATGAAGTGGGCTTCCGCGGCTAAGCCGCGACTGAACACTTCATAAGCCAATTCTTCGGTGGCCTTGCCCTCGCTTGCAGCGATTTGGGAGAGTTGGGCTTCCTGTTCGGCGGTGAGGGTGATCTGCATGGTTCAAGATTAGGAATTGCTGGTGTTGGTGTCAAAACGAGGATGGTTTCGCGGGCATTAATTGGTTTGTGGCTGGGGGAGGATTTTTTCCAGGGCAGAGGTGAGTGCGCGGGTGACTTCGGATTGGACTTCGGGGGTTAGTTTTTTGTTGTATTGGGTGAGGTAGAAGACGTCGATGGCGGTTTCGCCTTCTGTGTCGACGAGTGCTACTTCGATGTTGCAGTCGTAGGCGTGGAGGACGAGGGCTATCTGGCGCAGGAGGCCGGGGGTATCCTGCGCTACGACCTGGAGCAGTGTGCTGTGCTTGCTGGACTCGGAATCGAACTCCAGCCGGGTGGGAATCTCTACTTTTACTGTGCCGCTACGGGCGCTCTGGCGGCGTCTGGCGAGGAGTTGTTCGATCTGGTCGCGGGTGCCGGTGATGCCCTGGGAGAGGATGTCACGGACGTTCTGAACGAACCGGTCTTTTT
>Ga0207711_10004087_pt1 | contig 12514 bp, 11 predicted proteins | sample KBSS34metaG_FD_184401 | JGI IMG/M metagenome (GOLD analysis project Ga0207711, IMG submission 184401) | Switchgrass rhizosphere microbial communities from Kellogg Biological Station, Michigan, USA - KBS S3-4 metaG (SPAdes) (version 2) | ecosystem: Host-associated > Plants > Roots > Rhizosphere...
TACGCGTTCGAGATCCTCCCGGATTGTCTGCTCGCTCCGCAGCCGCAATGCCGCCAGCCAGCCTGTTTCGTTATCGGATGGTAAATCGGGAGACGGTTCGATATAAACCAGCTTACGCACCGTAGGAAGTTCGCCGATTCGCTGAGACAGCGCTTCTACGGCATGGCTGAACGGCTTGTTGTCCAAAAAGCCGCCGTCTATGAAAGTGCGGCTCCTGTCCGTCATGCAAACCGGCTCGAACGCAAATGGAAACGCGGAGGTGGCGCGCGCCGCCAACGCCAGGAACCAATTCCACGAGCGGGCAAAGTGATTCTCTCCGTTTCCGAAGCGCAAGTGAAACACGCTCTTGTGCCGTTTTTCGGAGACGACCTTATCGGTGAGCTGGATGGGCACATGCACTCCCTCAATATCGGTTGCGGTGACGAACACATCCATTTCCGACTGAAGAGGAGGCGCAACCGTGCGGTCCATGTCGTCGAACGCATCGGACAGCCGGGTATGCATCACGCGGCTGCTCAGCAGGCTGCGCGGAAGCCAGTCGCGGTTCAAGAGATCCTTCGCATCCGCCTGATCCAGCCACAAATTGCTGAGTTGATCGAGCGGCTGTCCGTTGGCGATGGCCTTACCCAGGAAAATCGCGTTGATGCCACCCGCGGATGTCCCCGAGGCGATATCGACCAGGAATCGTGCACACACGATGCGGCCAAGCTTGCGGTAGACGCGTTCGGTGGAGCTTAGATCCACGTCGCTGACGATCAAATTGCCGTCGGCATCCACAGCCGTGGCGCGGACGAGGTGAAAAAACTCCAGCGTTACTCCGTGGATGTAGACTGCGAGTGAACCTCCGCCATACAACACTAGGGCAAAGCGAATGTCTTGTAGGGGAGGCATCTGCCCGCAGTACAGCAGACGCCGGGAGATCCGCAGCCCGGCGGACCTCCTATGTGAGCGTTATAGAGCTACTTATTACGACTTTCCAGCCGCGAACTTCAGCTCCGATAGCGGCACCTTGCGGGTGGCCGGATTCGGGAGGTGGACAGGAATGATGCGGTCCACATCGAGTTTCAGCCGTTCGATGTTGGCCAGTAGGTTCACCTGATACTGATTCGGATTCGGCACGGGAGCCGTGGGAATCGGATTCAGCACGTTGAACTCGTCGGCTTCGAGTAGGGCTTTCTGCTTCGGCAAATACACCATCAGCATGGCGTTGTTGTGGGTGCTGTTCAGTACGCGGTGCAGCTCGATCACATGCTCGCCGTCGGTCAGGACTTTTTTGTCGCCGACATAGTCCACTTTGATCTTGGGCTTGGCATTCTTTTTCTGCAGATTGTCCGGTACCAGCGTGTGCGGAGTCGCGAGGACCTTCTCGTAGTAGCCCTTGTTCCCCTGATGCGTGATGATGGTGGCGCCTTCGGCGACAAAGTCCCGGAGCCCCTGGGAGTGATCGAAGTGCGCGTGCGTGTTGATGACGTACTTGATCGGCTTGCCGGGAACCAGGCGCTTAGCCTCACCGATGATCTGGTCCGCGCGCATGTCGCCGGACGGGCCCTCGATCACGATGATGTAGTCTTTGAAATTCGCGACCACGGCGCCGTAACCGCCAGTGACCAACCAGAAGCCGCCGCCGAGATCTTCGCTCTCGATCGCCGCCGGTGCGCCGCGTCCGCCACCGCCTGGTCCACCCGGCGCAGCACCGGGACCACCCTTTCCTTTGCCGTCTCCAGCCTTACCTTTTCCGTCGCCGCCCGCGAAGTCCGGCGCGGCTCCCTTGCCTTTTCCGTCGCCGCCCTTGGCAGCTCCGGGAGCGCCGCCGGGAGCACCCTTGCCACCGCGTCCGGCCGGAGGCGTCAGGTCCACAGGTTGGTTGGATTTCACGTCTGTAACCGCCATCTCCCAAATCCTGGGACCACCCTGACGCTGCACGATGCTGGTGGGAAACTTCACGCCACCAAAGTCTTTGTAGTTGCTAAAGATAGCTTCCCAGGTGATGTCGCCGAGCATGCCCTGGTCGATCATGGTCGAGACTTTTTCGACCATGCCCTGATCGTTGATATAACCCTTGACGGTGGTCTTATAGGCCGTGCCGTTTTCCATCGGGAAGGTCAGCACGGTGAGTTTCTTCTCTTTGGAGACGGTGGCGTTCTTCTCCAGAGCCATCTTCAAGAAGCCCAGAGGCAGCATGGAGAACTGGATCTGGTTATTGAAGTTGTTCGCAGTGGCGACCGCGACTGCGCCGGTCTGCGAAGGAGCCGGACAAGTAGTTCCGGCGCCGCCGCACTGGTTGGCGGGTTCGCCTTCGGCGCGATCACGAACATCACGCCAGCCCTTGGCGTCGAAATCCACCGAGCGAGTCCAATTCTTGCTCGCGGTCCAGCGCCAGCGGTCTGAAAATGCGCTGTAGGTCTGACCCACGGAGCCATCGCCGCCTTCACCAGTAAGCGTCAGCGTCTTCACGTTCTCGACGCCCATGGCCTTCATGGACTTGTCGACAACGCCCTTCAAATCGCTTTGCGCGGACAGCACCCAGACCAACACGGTCGCGAGTCCAGCAGCAACAAGAGACTTCTTGAACATGCTCGCCCTCCAACTTGGGATTAAACCAGGGGTCAGTATAACACCTGAATCTGGTTCAAATTCCGCTGGCGCGAATCCAGAAACTCTCACTCCACCGGCCGCCGGGCGGGATCATCTGCAGGTCCGGATACTTGCCTTCGTGAGCCAAGTTCACTGCACTGGTGACGCCGGTCATCGGTTCGAAACAGATGAATGGCTGCGGCTGGCCAGCTTGCGTGTTGGGCTCCCAGACCACCGCGACGGGATACTTCGGCCCGAACATGGTCTCGACTTTCTTGTCTCCTGAAACGATGGAGAAGACCGCGCGGCCCTCGGCGTCGCGCTGCAGATCGATGAATCCGTCGTCCAAAGTGCGGCCGCGCAGTGGGAATTGGTCGGGGATGTCCATGGCGCGATATTCGCCGGTGGGGATCAGGCGATTGTCGGCGACGACTCGGCGGCGCGCCGGAATGTGGCCGGTCCAGGCATCTCGGGGAACATCCGGAATCTGGTAGTAGGGATGGAATCCGATGGCCACCGGCATTGGGTCGTTACTCAGATTGATGATGGTGACGCGGACTTCGAGCACGCCGTCTTTGAGCGAATAAGTCATCTCATACTCGTGCGCGAAGGGCCACTGCGCCATCAACTCGGGGTATCGCCAGAACTCCAGGCGGCTGGTGGTGCGGGCCGAGCGTTTGTCTGCGATGACGCTGATCACCTTCCAGTAGGGCGAGCTCGACAGCAGGCCATGGATGGGATTCGCGCCGCGCACGTTGCCCAGATCCATATCAAAGGCGTACTTCTTGCCGTTGGCCCAGAAAGCCTGCTGGTCGAGCCGATTGGCCCACGGGGCCAGGAACGGAATTCCGCTCAACTGGGGGTTCTTCTGGAACTCGGAAACATCGGCATAGGGGAAGTACAGAATGTTTTTCCCATGGACGTTCATCTCGTACGCGGTGTTGCCGACGGAGGGAGCGATGGCGACTTCAACGCCGTTCATCGGGTCGGTGAGGCGAATCACCGGGATGCCGTGATCGGTGGTGCGCTCGGCCGCATAGTCTTGCGCGAGACCGGCAAGAGAGACCGCCAGGAACAGTAAAGCCCGGAGCATGCCTTAGTGAGTATAATGCAGCGGGGGTATAGTAATAACGATGAAACGCAGAGACTTCGTAACCACCTTGGCCGCCGGCCTGGCTACCACGGGAATTGCAGCGGCGCAAACTCCGGCTCCGGCTGTGACGCCTGTCAAGCGCAAGAACCGCATCAAGCAGGGCTGCATGCGCACCAATTTCCCCAATACCATGCCCTTCGACGACATGTGCCGTATTGCGGCGGAGCAGGGCATTCACGGATTCGACCTGATCGGTCCCAATGATTGGCCTACGCTCAAGAAATACGGCCTGAAACCGCTGATGGGCAACGCAGGCGTGAGCTTCGACAACGGCCTCATCCGCAAGGAATTTCACGACGCCCTGGAAAAATCCGTTGGCGCGAACATCGATCAATGCGCGGCCGGGGGCTGCCCCAACCTGATTACTGTTGGCGGCCAACGCAAAGGCATGTCATACGAGGAAGGCGCCGACAACGCCGTGGCGTTCTTCAATCGCATCAAGGCTCGTGCCGAGGACAAGCAGGTCACCGTATGCATCGAGATTATGAACAGCAAGTTCATGGACGCGACCATCGGTCGCTTCGATCAGATTTGCGATCACCTTGCTTGGGGCGTAGGCGTCATCAAGCGCGTGAACTCGCCTCGCGTGAAGGTGCTGTTCGACATTTATCACGTGCAGATCATGGATGGCGATGTGGTGCACAACATTCGCGAGAATATCCAGTACATTTCGCACTTCCATACCGGCGGCGTGCCGGACCGTCATGAGCTTGATGAGACCCAGGAACTCAACTACCGTTTCATCGCGAAGGCGATCGTCGACACTGGATTCACCGGGTACGTCACGCATGAGTATCGTCCGGCACCAGGCCATGATCCGGTGCAAAGCCTGAAACAGGCAATCGAGATCATGGACGTCTAGTATGCGCACTGCCCTCGGTATCGTGGCGTTCCTCGCGGCCGCCCAAGCGCAAACCTTGCCTGCCGATATCGATCCGCAATCGTTCAGCCGCTTGCCGCTGATCCAGCGCGAGAAGCTTTCGGGCGACGCGCTGCGGGTTTACGATGCCGTGGTCGGCAAGGATGCCAACGGCAAGGATCGTCCCACTCCGCCGCTGGGACCGGCCGCGACCTCCCTCATTAGCCCCGGTGTTGCGCTGCCCATGAACCAGCTGAACCAGTATTTACGCAATCCCGTGGTCGGCACGGCGATGTACCAGCTCTGCACACTGATCGCGGCGCGAGAGTTCGACGAACCGTACGAATGGAATTCGCACGAAGGCGGCGCCAAGCGCGCCAACGTGGATCAGAAGAGTATCGATGCGATCAAGTTCAATCGTCCGCTGGATGGCGTGCCGGAAAAAGACGCGCTGGTGATCCGTTTCGGGCGGGCGATTTTCCAGGACCGCAAAGTCCCGTCAGAGCTGTACGCCAAAGTGGTGGAGGCTTTCGGCCAACAGGGAATGTTCGAGCTGACGGCGATCATGGGTGATTACGCCATGGCTGCCATCATGCTGCGTGCTGTTGATCAGCACGTTCCGAACGTCACGAGCGAACTGCCGGCAATAAAACGGTAACTACTTCCCGTCGACTGAAAACGCCAGCAGTATGTTCCCGCCCTGGCCGCCCGCGAATGCGTACCCCGAGGTCGCGACCACCATACCATTGGCGATGGCCGGTCCGCCGCCGTTAAACGCTCCGCCCTTGCCGGGGATGCCGTTTACAGTTTCGAACGGTTTGACCGCGTCGAAATCCCACACGATCGCTCCGTCCTTGGTCGAATACGCGCGAAGGTGTCCACCGAAAGAAGCCGAGAATGCGATTCCAGGCATCGCCGAAACGGCCGACGATTGCGCCCGATTTCCCGCGCCCTGGGGAGCGGGAGTGCTCCAGATCTTCTCACCGGTATCGATCTTGAGTGCGTAGAGTCCCGGAGTGCCGTCGGGCTTGTTGATGTCGGCGATCGCGGCGTAGACGGTCTGTCCCTCGGCGGCCATGCCCCAGCCGATTCCGCCCAACAGGCCGTTCCCCACGCCGATGCGGGTCTTCCAGATCACTTTGCCGCGCTGTTCCGGATCCAGGGCGTACACCACGCCGGATTTCTGGCTGGCGAGAATCACATCGCGCCCGCCGTTGTTACCAGGTATGTTGCGCAGCAGCGTCGAGCTGCCGAAATCATAATCGTCGCCGGGATTTTCGGGACACAGTGCGCTGCGAGGGCAACCGGGAACCCAGTTGTCGCCGGGAGTCACCTGATTCGACCAGAGCAGGCTGCCGGTTTCCAGATCGAAAGCCAGGATGGCGTCGGTAGTGGGCAGTTCAATTCCAGTGTACGAATTGCCGCTGCCAATGTAGATCCGCTTACGCTTTTCATCGATGATGGGCGCCGACCAAAGGCTCGCCCCGGCTGGTCCGAACATCTTTCGTCCATCTGCCGTCGTCTTGTACTCTTTGGGAGGATCGGGGATGGTGTAGGTTTTCCAGATGACTTTCCCGGTCTTTGCGTCGAGAGCGGACAAGCTGCCGCGGAACTTGCAGCATTCATAATTGGCGGCTCCCGATCCGGTTTCCTCTCCGGAGGACATCGGAACATACAACCGGCCGTTGTTGTACACCGGCGATCCGGTGATGCGGGCGAGCGGGAAATCGTCCACCTTGGTTTTCCAGACGAGCTGGCCCGTTTGCGCGTCTACTGCGTGCGCAGTTCCACCGCTATCGCCGAAGAACGCGATCCAGCGCGTCTCGTTCTGGGGCTTGACGACTTGAATCGCCGTGCGCGCGATGTTGCCGGTTTCGTAGCTCCAGTAGGTGCAGCCGGTTGCGGCGTCGAGAGCAAACACCGTGCCGCTGGCGCTTCCCACGAACACGCGTCCGCCGACCATCACTGGCTGGGCTTGATTCCGCTGATTGACGGGGCCCGGAAACGCGAAGGCCCATTTGAGTTTGAGTTTCGGCACGTCGGCCGCGGCGATACCGGGGGTCGGCTGGAAACGCGAGCCCGACGCGTCCACGCCCCATCCGTTCCAATCGCCCGCGCCGGGGGCGAAGGGCTTCGGCGTACCGGTGCATTTTCCAGCGTCGGGAGCTTGGGCAAATAGCGATCCAGCAAGAGCGGCAAACAAAAACAAGCGCATGGGACTTACTTTATCTCAACGGCTCGCTAATTGCGTTTTTAGGTAATTCGCCAGGCCGCCGAGCTCCAGGATTTTCTTCACTGAATCAGGGAACTGGGGAAACGCATATTGTTTGTCGCCGAGATGGATCTTGCTAGCGGCCAGATCGATGCGCAGGGAATCGCCTTCCTGAACATCGGGATACAATTCGGGGCATTCGAAAATCGGCAGGCCATCGTTGATGGCATTGCGATAGAACGTGCGTGCGAAAGAACACGCCACTACGGCCTGGATCCCGAGCCCTTGGATCGCCGTCGCCGCCTGCTCGCGCGCGCTGCCGCAGCCAAAGTTGCGGCCCGCAACCAGGATTTGAAACTCGCGCAGCTTGGCCGGGAATCCTTCGCCCAGAACTTCGAACGCGTGCTGAGCCAGACGTTCGCGATCGATGTAGATGAGATAACGACCCGGAATGATGATGTCGGAGTTGATGTTGTCGCCGAACTTGTAGACGCGGCCTTGGATGGTCGATTCCATTTAGAAAAACTCCCGCGGGTCAGAGATCACGCCTTTGATCGCCGACGCGGCCAGCGTCGCCGGACTGGAAAGATAGATCTCAGCCTTGCTGCTTCCCATGCGTCCAATGAAATTCCGATTCGCGGTGGAGAGGCAAACTTCGCCGTCGGCCATGATGCCGCCATCGCCCGCGCAAGCGCCGCAGCCTGGATTGGTGAACATCCCGCCGGCTTCGAGCAGTGTCTGGAAAACGCCGGTTTTCGAGGCTTCGAGCAGAATCTGCTTCGACCCCGGTGTAATGATCAGGCGGACGTTCGGATGCACGCGGCGGCCTTTGAGGATGCGCGCGGCAACTTCCAAGTCCTCGTACTTAGCGTTGGCGCACGATCCTAGAAACGCCTGATCGATCCGTGTGCCCTGGACCTCTTGAATGGGCTTGGTGTTCTCGACTTCGTGCGGGCAGGCGACCATCGGTCCGAGCTTGCTTAGGTCTACTGGGATTTCTTTTTCATAGACGGCGTCCGCGTCGGCGTTGACCGGCTGGTATCGCTTGGACGCGTCCATTCGCCCTCGCAGATATTCTTCGGTCTTTGCATCCGGCGGCACGAACGCGCACTTCACGCCCATTTCCATGGCGAGGTTGGTCATGGTCATGCGTTCCGAAACGCTAAGACCCGCAGTCGCGTCGCCATGAAACTCAACAGCTTTATATCCGCAGCCATCGGCGCCGAGCGTCCCAATCAGATGCAGCATGAGGTCTTTCGAATACACGCCCGGCGCGAACTTGCCGCTCAGGCTGATCTTGAACGTGTCGGGAACCTTCATCCACAGCTTGCCGGTGATCCAGACCGATGCGACCTCTGTATAACCGATACCGGTTCCGAGCGCGCCCAAGCTGCCGTAAATGGTGCAGTGCGAATCGGTGCCGACGATTAGGTCGCCGGGCGCGACGTGACCCGCTTCCATCAGCACCAGGTGGGCGATGCCGGCGTCCACGTCATAAAACTTGTTGATCCCGTTGCTGCGCGCGAAATTACGGCTCACCTGTTGATCGGTGGCGTTCTTCTCAGTTTTCGCGGGAGCGATGTGGTCGAGCACTACGGCCAGCCGGTCCGGATCGTAGAGCTTGGTCGCGCCGACTTTTTGCATCACGCTCACCGAGCGCCAAGTCGCCGTGTGGCTCATCACCAGGTCGGGGTAAGCGTCGACGATCTCGCCTGGCTTGACGGACGTGCGGCCGGATTTCGTCGCGAGTATCTTTTCGGCAATCGTATGTCCCGGCATTTGTGTACGATCTGAGTCCCTTCTGCTAACATAGCAGTCGCGAAAAGAGGCGGATTGAATAGGCGCGAACCGGTTGCGGGTTGGCAAGTGCTCACGGCGTCATTCATCATCCTGATGGTGGCGTTTTCTTTCGCCTTATTTTCACTCCCCATCTTCTACCCCTTTTTGCGCAAAACGTACGGCTGGAGCGCGGCGCAGGCATCGGCCGGAGGATCGATCGTGCTGCTGCTGATCGGCGTGCTGGGCCCGCTCATCGGGCGGCTGACCGACAAATTCATGCCGAAAAAGGTCCTGCTGGCGGGCATGTGCATGAGTGCGATCTCGCTTGCGCTGCTTTCCACCATAACCGGCCTGCCGCAGTATTATGCGTTCTGCGTGTTGTTGGGGATCGGCACGGCGGCGGTCTCATTGGTGCCCACGTCGATGCTGATCGCGCCATGGTTTTCGACCAAGCGCGGCTTGGCTGTGGGAGTCATTAACGCAGGTGTGGGCGTGGCCGGCTTCCTCGCGCCGAATCTGACGCGGAAACTGATCGAGACGTTCAGCATGTCACACGCGTTTGTCGCGCTAGCCGTCCTGTTGTCGATCCCGTTCGTAGCAACCTTGATTCTAGTGCGCGGATCACGGAAAGCAGCCCCTGCCAGCGCGCCGCGGCATAGCTTCAGCAAAGCGAGCGAAGTAATCAAGACCCCGATGTTCTGGATTTTCGGATTCAGTCTGTTTTTCGCCGCGCACACGCTGACCGGAATCCAGCAGCACCTGGCGCTGTATATGACCGGACACGGCGTGACTCCCACGCATGCCGCCTTCGCGTTGAGCATGCTGCTGGGCGCAAGCGCGATAGGCAAGATCGGCGGTGGCGCGATCGCCGACAAATTTTCCTCGCGCGTAGCAATCCAGTTGAGCATCCTGTGCCTGATGGCCGGTATCGCAGGATTGCTGGCGGTAGAACCGGCATCGGCTGGTGTGTATTGGTCGGCGGCGATGTTCGGACTCGGATACGGCGGAGTGTTTAACGCGCCTCCGCTGATCGCATTCGAACATTTTGGAATCGAGAAAGTGGGCACGATTCTGGGCCTGTTCATGATGTTCTTCGGCGTAGGGACTTCTTCAGGCGGCCTGGTCGCCGGGATGATTTTCGATCGCACACATAACTACGCGACCGCGTTTACGGTGGATCTGCTTTCCTGCAGCATTGCATTTCTGCTGTTGTTCGCAGCCTCGCGGCTCCGGAGCACCGACCCTGACACGCTGGCGGCGGGAGCGCGAGTCAGAGCCGCATGAGTAACCCTTTAATTCTTGAAGGCAACTGCTGGAAGTTCGGCCACAACATCCCGACCGACGCAATTACGCCGACCGCGTACGTGATGCGTGGAATGGGTGAGATGGTTAAGCACGTTCTCGAGAACGCCAACGCGGATTTTCCCAAGAATGTGCAAAAGGGCGACATCATCGTCGCGGGGCGCAATTTCGGCTGCTCCTCCGGACGCGCCATCGCGCCCAAGGCGATTAAAGCTACCGGTGTCGGGGCCGTGATTGCCGAGTTCTTCTCGCGCACGTTTTATCGCAATGGTCCCGAGATCGGACTGCCGCTGCTCGAGGCGCCCGGACTGCACGATCTGGTCGAAACCGGCCATCGCATCCGAGTGGATATCAAAAAAGGCATCGTGGAAAATCTGACTACCGGCAAATCCATTCAGGGACGCGCGCCTTCTGGGCTGCTGCTGGATATGCTGCTAGCTGGCGGCCTGATTCCATTGCTGAAATCCGACGCAGGAAAAACGCTTCTCGAATCATGACACTGCTGTTGACGAATGAAGAAGTGGAGCAGGCGCTGACTCCGCAGGATGCGATCGCTGCCACTGAGAGCATCTATCGGGAACTGGCGGAGGGCAAGGCGCTCAACCGCGCGCGCTCGCAGGTTTATTTGCCGGCTGAATCGCGCGAAAATCCGGGGTTCCACTACCGAATGAAAACGCAGGAGGGCGGGAGCCTGGATTGCGGCGTGTGGGCGCTGCGCGTCACGTCGGATATGGCGGGGTTTTCGTACACCGCGGGTGTCAAGCGCAGGCGAATCCTGCCGGTGGCGACGGGCAACAAGTATTGCGGGCTGGTGATCCTGTTCGATGTAGAAAAAATCGAGCCGGTCGCGATCATGCCGGATGGCGTGATCCAGAAAGTCCGCGTCGCGGCGATGAGCGCTGTGGGCGCGCGTTACTTGGCTCCCGAGAGACCGAAGGTGCTGGGCCTATTCGGAAGTGGCTGGCAGGCGAGTGCGCATCTGGAATTTCTGGCGGCGCAGTATAAGTTCGATCAGATCAAAGTGTTCAGCCCGAATCAGGAACACTGCCGAGAGTTCTGCCGAGGAATGTCGGAAAAACTGGGCTGCGAGGTTCGCAGCGTCGGGACGCCCAAGGAAGCGGTGGATGGCAGCGATTTCGTGCAGGCCGCTACCGCCGCATGGGATCCGGTGTTCGACGGGCATTGGGTGGAAAAGGGCATGTACGTCGCATCCATCGGCGGTTCGGATGCGAGCAACAAGCGCCGCGAAGTCGACGACGAGACCATCCGGCGCGCCGACGTGTACTTCGTCCACTCGAAAGAGGTCGCAAAAAACGATCAGTCGCCGGATGTGTGGGAAGCCGCGCAGAAGGGCATCGTGCGCTGGGAAGACATCGGCGAGCTTCAGGATCTGGTAGCGGGTAAACTCGCCGGCCGAACGAGTCCCGATCAGATCACGCTGTTCAATAACAATACGGGTGCGGGGACGCAGTTCGCTGCTGTAGGCGCGGCTGTGGTGAAACGCGCGCGGGCGATGGGTTTGGGTCGCGAACTGCCGACGGAGTGGTTTTTGGAGAGCGTATCGCCTTGATTAACGAACACCGGCGCCGACAGCTTCTAGATTTGATGGCCGAGCGCGGCTGGGATTCGATCCTGCTTTACGGGAACGCCTGGCGCAAGGATCCATTTCGATCCCTGGTGAATTTCAACTTCTCGGGCGACCACGCACTTGCGCGCTTGTCGCGATCGGGCGAAATTCACGTGACCTTCAGCGATCCCTGGGATAGCGAAATCGCAAGAGCCAAACTCGAACCCGATTTCGTGAAGGCGTTCGCAGGCGGAGCGTCCGCAATTGCAGGACTCGACTTCATGGAGGAGCGATTCGTCGAAGCCTGCGGGGCGCTTCCTGCTTCCGCGACCGCAGATGTCGAAGAGCTACGCCGTGTCAAGACCGCCGAGGAGATCGGATACATAAAGCAGGCTTGCGATCTTGCGGATCGCGGCTATCAGCGTTTCGCAGAGGTCGCCGAACACGGCATGCGGGAGTTCGAACTGGTGGCCGAAGTCGAGGGGTTCTTAAAAGAAAACGGCGCCGAAGACAACTTCATGTTGATCGCTTCGGGCGGAACCGAAGTGGTGGGGATGAAGCCGCCCACGGATCGAAAGCTGCAGAAAGGCGACTCGATCACCACTGAGCTAACGCCGCAGGTCAATGGCTACTATGCGCAGATTTGCCGCACGCTGGTGCTGGGCGAACCGTCGCCGGGCCAGCTGCAATCGTTCGCGATCTTTTCTGAAGCCCAGCAGGCCGCCGAGGATTTGATCAAGCCCGGCATCACTGCGGCCGCTGCGGCTCGTGCGCAAAACGATGTTTTCCGCAAGTACGGTTACGGCGACTATACGGGATCGAAATACACTCGCGTGCGGGGGCACTGTCTGGGACTGTATCCGGACGAGACGCCGCACATTTTGGAAGACGTCGATTACGTCCTGAAGCAGGACATGGTGGTGATCGCGCATCCCAACACGTACCTGCCGCTATCCGGCTACATGGTCTTCGGCGATACGCTGCTGATCACCGATTCTGGTAACACGCGGCTCAACAAAACTGCGAAGAAGCTATTCATCAAATGAAACGCGGACTTATCATCTGGAT
>Ga0207711_10004094_pt1 | contig 12504 bp, 10 predicted proteins | sample KBSS34metaG_FD_184401 | JGI IMG/M metagenome (GOLD analysis project Ga0207711, IMG submission 184401) | Switchgrass rhizosphere microbial communities from Kellogg Biological Station, Michigan, USA - KBS S3-4 metaG (SPAdes) (version 2) | ecosystem: Host-associated > Plants > Roots > Rhizosphere...
CAGCTAGTTCTTCTGCCTTCACACCGAACTTTTCCAGGTCCTCGGCGGGAAGATACACGCGGCCGTGCTCGGCATCTTCGCGCACGTCGCGCAGGATGTTGGTGAGCTGGAACGCCACGCCGCATCGTTCGGCCAGACGCAGCGCTTCGGGATTCTCGAAACCGAAAATGTGGATGATGGTCAGGCCCACCACGCTGGCGACGTGATAGCAGTAATCGTAAAGTTCCTGAAACGTCTGGATGCGCCGCGGTTCCAGGTCCGAGCTGATACCCCGGATCATGTCGTGAAAATACTGATGGGGAATACCATAGCGCTGTATGGAATCGGTGAACGCCGGCCAAAGAGGATGCTCAGAAGGATTGCCTGCCAGCGCCGCATCCAGATCCTTCTGCCATCCTGCGATGGCGGCCGGGCGATCCGCCACGTCGTCCGAATCGCTTAGGTCGTCACAGTACCGCATGAAGGCGTAAATCGCGCACATCGCCTGGCGCTGTGGACGCGACAGCAGCAGAAACGAGTAATAGAAGTTCTTGGCCTGGGTCCGCGCGACGCGTTCGCAGTAGGCGTAGGACTCGTCGAGCGTCATCGCCGTTAAGCCGCCCGTGAGCCCGTTGATCGTGAGAATGTCCGGCGAGTGATGGCACTCAACAGCAATCCGACGCGCTCCACTTTCGAGATCGCCGGCCGGGCGCCGAGGACGTCGCAACCCATGCGCTCGATCTTTTCGAGAACCCGCAACCCGCCGCGGCTGAACAGCTCCAGATCGATGGCCAGGCGACGGTCCACAGTGTCGGCCAAGGGCAGGCCTTTAAGAAACAAATCGCGCGTGACGTTCACGGCCTCTTGCATGGCGGCGCGGAAACGATGATCGAAGCGCCGCGCGAACAACGCCTCCAGGGGATAGCCGTGAGCCTCGAGCAAGTCGAGCGGCAGATACACCCGGTCCTTTTCCAGATCCACAGTGACATCCTGCCAGAAATTGGCGAGCTGCAGTGCTGTGCAGGTCGCATCGGAAAGGGCGTGGCGATCGGCGTCATGATATCCGCACAACCCCAGCACCAAACGACCCACCGGATTCGCGGAATAGCGGCAGTAGTCGAACACCTCGTCGAAGCTGCGATAGCGCGTGACGGTTTGGTCCTGCTCGAAGGCTTTGATCAGATCGTCAAAAGTCTCGACCGGCTGGGAATGTTCGCGAGCAGTTCCCGCCAGCGCCACGAACACAGGATGACGTGCCCGACCGGCGGACATCGCATGCAATTCGCTGCGCCACCAGTTCAATAAACGTAGGCTTTCCGCGGGATCGCCGATCTCGTCGCCCAGGTCGTCCGCCCAGCGGCAGAACGAATAGACATTGTAGAAATCCTGGTGCAGGCGCTTGGGCAGCAGCAGGCTGACCACATGAAAATTCTCGTAGTGATGCGTCGCCAGCCAGCGGGTGTACGCCAGCGATTGTTCCCGCGACCAAGCCCGATCCATCGCCTCCGGTGAGGCCAGAAAAGCAGTGGGGTAGAGGAATGTGCCGGACACTGAGCCTGCGGCTCCTCTACGGGATGATGGCAGTCTTCAGGTGTCCGTTGTGGCTCATCAGGTGCTGCATCACTTCCAGAAGATTAGCCAGCGGCTCCACGCGATTTACGAAATCCCGTGCAGTGACGCGGCCGCGGCTGATGATGTCCAGGGCCTGGCGGATCAGCGCGGGCGTGTGATGGAAACTGGCCTTGAGCGTCAGTTCGGAATAGTGGAGCAGTCCCGCATTCACCGGAACCTCGGTTCCTTCCGGACAGCCGCCGAAGAAGTTTACAACGCCGCCACGGCGCAGCAGCTTGATGGCGAGCTGCCAAACTTCCGGCAGACCCACCGCTTCGATCACGATATCGGCGCCGCGTCCGCCGGTCAATTTGTGGACCGGCGTTACAACGTCTGACCCTTCTTCGTTGAGGACTACTTCGTCCGCACCCATTCCGGAGGCGCGATCCAGCTGCGAACGCCGCCGTCCGATCGCGATGACGCGCGCGTTGTACACCGATTTCGCAAGCCGCACGAACATCATGCCAATGGGACCCAATCCGATGACGGCCACGGTGTCCCCCGGCTTCACGCCGCTTTCTTCCAGGCCGCGCATGACGCAGGCCAGCGGTTCTACTAGCGCGGCATCCTGATAGCTCACGTGGTCCGGAATCGCGTGCATGTTCTTTTCGACGATGCGCTCGGGAATGCGGATAAACTCGGCGTACGCTCCGTTATTGAACAGCAGGTCCTGGCAGAGATTTTCCTGGCTGCGCTGGCAGTAGAAACATACGCCGCACGGCGCCGAATTGGCCGCGACAACACGCTGCCCTACGTGGAACCCTGCGACATCGCTGCCTACTGCGGCCACGTCTCCGGCCAGCTCATGCCCGAACAGAGCGGGCGGCCGGATCATTTTCGCGTGATAGCCACGCCGGAATACCTTAACGTCCGTCCCGCACGTGAGCGCCGCGCGGACCCGTACCAGTACGTCGCCGCGGCCCAGTTGAGGAACATCCACCCGCTCAATGCGGAGCTGCTCCTTGCCATATAGCACGGCCGCGCTCATCCGGTGCGTGTCTGGACTCATCTTTGTGGCTGAACTACTATCTTTAACGATACCTCATCTGGATGCAACGCGCGCTGAATACCGCTATGAATGTCATTTAATGTAACCCGATGCGTGATCAGGTCTTGCACGGGAAGATCGCCGCTAAAAACCAGGTCCGCGGACTCCCTTTGGAGGTCCATCGAGGCGCTATAGGACCCGAAAATGGCGCGCTCCGCCACGCACACGTCCGCGCCCGACACTTCGATGCGCTCCTGATGCGAAGTTTGGGCGAAGAGAAGGATCCGGGCGCCCGGCCGGGAACACGCCACAGCCTGCTGGACAATTCCCGGAGCCGAAGCCGCCACAATGACCAGATCCGCGCCTCGGCCGCCGGTCATTCCCTTCACCCGGGCCTCCAGATTCTCATCCAGCGGGTTGAATGCTTCCTGCACGCCAAAACTGAGCGCGAGCCCGCGCCGGCTGGCCATGGAATCCGTGACAATCGCGCGTGCGCCGGTTCGGACGGCCATCATGGTGAAGATCAGGCCGATAGGACCCTGGCCCAGGATCGCCACGGTATCTTCCGGTTGCGGATCGATCTGCTTGAATCCCTTGAGGCAGGTGTTCACCGGCTCCACAAAACACGCCTGGTCGAACGAAACGCCTTCGGGAATTTTCTCCACGCCGCGCTCGACGATCCAGTCCATCACGCGAACGTATTGCGCAAAGCCTCCGCCCGCCGGCTCGAATCCTGCCGTGACGCCCACCTTCTTGTAGACGGGACATTGCGCGAACAATTTACGCCGGCAGTAGAAGCATTCGCCGCAGGGGATGTGATGAAACACCACCACCCGGTCGCCCCGTCGGAAACGGCTCACCGCTGAGCCCACGGCGGCTACAATGCCGGCAGTCTCGTGACCGTAAACCCGCGGCGGCGCCAGCAGATCATAGGCGATCTTTTTCAGGTCGGTGTGGCAGATTCCGCAGGTTTCCACCTGGACCAGAATCTCTCCCGCTCCGATCTCAGGAACGGGGATTGCTTCTACTTCCACTCGTCCGGAGCCACGATAGACCGCGGCTCTCATTGTTGCATCGTCCGCAGCGGTTTCCGCCGGATTCGGAGCGATGCTAATTTTGGTTGGCAAGAAACTCTCCTAACCGTTCCGCAGCCAAGCGGCAATTTCGATCCAGGCGAATTAAGCCTGGCAGTACAGTGAACGGATGACCCATAGCGGCTAGCGCGATCCGCGTACGGCTGAAGCGTCCGTCCGCATCCCGATAGCGGTTGAAATCCAAAGGCAAATTCTCGTCCGCGACGTCCGATACTACGCGCACGCAGCCGAACGGCATCTCCCACTCTCGCGCCTTTCGGGCGACCGCCGCTGATTCCATCTCGACAACCGCCGCCTGAGTGGATGCACGCAGCTCACCCTTCTCTGCCGCGGTGATCGCTACCCGATCTACGGATAACACGTCGCCCTGCACAAACGACGCTCCTAACTCCTCCGGAACTTCACCCGATACGACGATATCACCAATACGTAGCGCTGGGTCAAGCGCCCCGCAGAATCCAATGCTCACCACCCGATCCACATTCGGCTTGGACTGCAATGCGTTGTCCACCAGTTTGGGTCCAGGACCGTTCGCGACTAGCAGCCATCGGCGATTTTTCGACACGATTTCCCGGGAAAACGCCGCGTCCGGCCACGGCAGCGCCCGAACGTTACTGGCGCGTTTCAAAATGCCTTCAAACTCGCGGGCTTCGGCCGCCACCATGAGCCAAGTCTCCATTTGAGATCAACAGTATCCATTCTCTCTAAACCAGGCCACCGCGCGACCCAGCGCGTCTGCCGCTGGTCCCGGCGCATAACCCAGCTCGCGAGCCGCCTTGTCGTGGCTCACCCACATCTTCTTGCGCGACATCCGAACCGCATCCAGCGGAGCGCGCGGTTCTTTTCCCGTCACATTGGCCCAGGCGGTGGATGCTACGCCCGCAGCATACGCCACGGCGTAGGGAATCTGGATGCTCGGCGGCTTGCGCTTGACGATACCTGCCAGCGCCGCCAGGATCTGTTGCAGCGTGAGGTTCTCCGCGCCCAGGATGTAGCGTTCCCCTGGGACGCCGCGCTCGCACGCGGCCAGATGCCCGCGGGCCACATCCCGCACGTCTACGACATTCAATCCTGTATCAACGTAGGCAGGAATGGCTCCGCGCACGAAGTCGACTACGATCCTGCCGGTAGGCGTCGGCTTGAAGTCATGGTCGCCCACGGGCGCCGTGGGATTCACGATTACCACCGGAAAGCCGCGTTCGGCGAACTCCAGCGCCACGTGTTCGGCCAAGAGCTTCGAGCGCTTATACGGACCCTGCATGTCTTCGAGACGTGCGGGACTGGTTTCATCGCCTATGCCGTTCGGCGCAACTTCGATGCAGCCGACCGTGCTGGTGTACACGAAGCGCTCGACCCCCGCTCGCCGCGAGGCCTCGAGCATAGCCCGGGTCCCCTCCACATTCGAGCGGTACATCTCCTCGGGTTCGCGAGTCCAGAGCCGGTAGTCGGCGGCGACGTGGAAAACCACGCTACAGCCCTCTACGGCGCGTTCTAGCGAGGCGGAATCACGGAGATCACCTTGGACGCCCTGGACTCCGGGCAGCTCACAGAGCTTCGCGGGATCGCGTGCCAGCGCGCGCACAGAATCGCCGCGATCGAGCAGGGCTCTCGCCACATGCCAGCCGACGAATCCGGTGGCGCCGGTGACGAGCGTGGGCTTCACGAAAACGTTAGCCCAACAGCCAGCTTAGAGTCTTGAACGGATCGCTAAGCTTGGCGTTGATGCCGTAGGCCGAGGAAGGCTCATACCCGCAATGCACCATGCATTGATCGCAGCGCGGATCATTGCCCGAGCCGTAATTTTCCCAAGGCGTCTTGGTCATGAGATCTTCGAACGTCTCATGATGCGCGTCCGTAATGAGATAACACGGGCCTTTCCAGCCTTTTACGTTGTAGGTCGGGTTGCCCCAGGCGGTGCAGGGAAGATCGCGATCGCCTTTAAGGAAATCCATGTACACCGGCGACGACACCAGCGGGAACTTCTTGGCCATCTTGTCGATGTCCTTGAACTTCTCATAGATGTCTTCACGCGTCATGAAGATTTCCTGGTCGTTCACCGAGGAATATCCATACGCCGGCGAAATCGTGTGTCCATCCACCTTGTACTGAGCGAGAAACGTGTACAGCTCGTCGATCTCGTTCATATCGGTTTCGCGATACACGGTGGTGTTGGTAAACACCTTAAATCCGTTTTGCTTGGCGATCCGAATTCCTTCGATAGCAGCTTTGAACACGCCCTCGCGTTCCACAGCCAGGTCGTGGTTCTTTTCCATGCCATCCAGGTGAACGTTCAGGACCAGGCCTGGATCCGGCGTGAATTCCTTCAGCCGCTTGGCGATGAACATGCCATTGGTGCACAGCTGAATGTATTTGCCGCGCTTCAGGATTTCCTGACACAGTTGCGGAAGTTCCGGATATAGAAACGGCTCGCCGCCGCAGATCGATACCATGGGAGCGCCGCACTCATCTACAGCCTTGAGGCACTGTTCCAGCGTCAGACGCGAGCTGATGGACGTCTCGTACTCGCGGATGCGCCCGCAGCCCGTACACGTGAGATTGCAGGCATGCAGAGGTTCCAGCATCATTACCAGCGGGAACCGCTTGCTCAGCATGGGATGCGGCTTGCGATCCACGCGCGCGGACGGAATCTGCGCGTGAACAATCCGAAACGGATTCTTCAAGTCCTCTGTCGTTCCCAGATTTTTCTGCCATTCCGGACGCGGCCGCAGCTTGTTCTTGGCGATGTAGGTCGCCATGCTGGCTGCCTGGCTGATGGGAAATCTCATGAATGCATTGCTCCTCTTGCTTTCCGGTACTCGGCCAGCGCCAAGACCGGGAAAGAATGCCGGTAAAGATGATATTGCAGATAGAACACGCCGGGGAATCCGGTCCCAGTGGACAGATCTTCGTCCCAGCCTCCGTCGGCGCGCTGGGTTTCGATCAAGTACTCAGCGCCTTTGTGAACGCTGCTGCTGGTGGTATCGCCGCCCGCGATTAATCCCAGAACCGCCCAGGCCGTTTGGGACGGTGTGCTGTGGGCCGGCACAAAAGTCTCCTGATCGTAGCTGGCGCAGCTCTCGCCCCAGCCGCCATCGGCGTTCTGGATGGATCGCAGCCATTCGCCGGCGCGCAGGATGAATGCTTCGCGGTCGCTTTCGCCGGACGCGCGCAATCCCCGCAGCGCCAGATACGTGCCGTAAATGTAATCGACGCCCCAGCGGCCATACCAGCTACCATCGGCTTCCTGGGAACGCTTCAAGTACGCGACGCCGCGGCGCACGGCCGGATCGCTGTTGGGAACCCCGCACGCTGCCAGAGCCTCCAGCACGCGTCCGGTGATATCCGGACAGGTTGGATCGAGCATGGCGTTGTGATCGGCAAACGGCACGCTGCTCAGAAAATTCCAATTGTTATCGACGTCGAAGGCCGCCCAGCCGCCGTCCGAGCCCTGCATCGCCAGCAGCCAATCGACCGCCCGTTTTCGAGTCGCCCGCTGTGCTTCGGAATCGGTCGCGGAAGATTGCGCCAGGGCGAGAAGAACCTGCGCCGTGTCGTCGATATCCGGATACCATTCGTTGGCGAACTCGAAGTACCAGCCTGAGGGTTCGACGTTGGGCCGCTTAATGCTCCAGTCGCCTTTGCGGCGGACTTCTTTCGAGAGCAGCCAGTCGGCCGAGGCAGTCAAGCTGGGTTGAGGTGCGCATCCGGCTTCGCCCAAAGCGTGCACCGCGATGGCAGTATCCCAAACCGGCGAAAAACACGGCTGGAAGAAGAACCCGCGATGATCATCGATCATCAGATTCATGAACTGATTGTTGGCTTCCTGAACGTCGGGATGATCCGCGGGGTAGCCCAGGCAATCGAGCGCCATCACCACATACATCATGGAGGGATAAATCGCGCCTAAGCCATCCGCATGCCGCGTCCGCTCCAGAATCCATTGCTCGGCGCGACGGATTGCGCGCATCCGAAGGCTGCGGGAGCCATGCCGTTCCCATAGCTTCAGGAAGCGGTCGGCGACGAAGAAGAAACTACCCCAGCTCAGAAGCTTTTCGTTATGCCCCGCAAACTCCAGTGAGACGCCCGGAGCCATGAGCTCGTTTACCGTGAATCCCGCAGGCACTGGCCGTTGAGGATTCATGGAGTGCAGGATCGAAAGCGGCGTCACAATCGCGCGCGTCCACGAAGACATCTCGTAGATCACATTGCCGAACAGGTTCAGCTCAGGAGGAATCGACGGTGTGTGTTCGCGCGGGAACAGGCCGAACAGACTCAGGTTGATCTTGACGTAGCTGTTGGCAGCCTGCAGCCCGCCCAGCGCAAGGATTCGCTCGCGCAGACGTGTCAGGTTGGCGTCGTCCATGCCGAGTCCGGCCAGCTTGAGCGCCGTATACGCCTTGATACTGGCGCTCACTTCGGATGGACCTTGCTCGTAAATGCTGAAGCCGCCGTCGGGCAGCTGTCGCGCGAGAATCGATCGCGCAGCCTTGTCGATCAGAGCGCGTGTAGGCGGATTCCAAGAACCGTTCTCGGGCGCGTGACGCCACAATTCCAGCAGGATGAAGTCGGATTCGAGCGTAGTATCGGCGGTGAGCTCTCCGCACCAATACCCCTCGCCGGCCTGGCGGCTCAAAAGGAATTGTGTAGCGCGCCGCAATGCCGCGGACGACGCCGCGAGCAGGGTGTCCGCAATTTGCAGACTCGGACTGCTCATACCCGTGCGACGGTTTGCAGCTGGACTGTGCGCGTAAGCTCGGCGGGCAGATTAAAACGCACGTCCTCTTCTTTTACTTCCATCTCCTCCAACTGCGCGAAACCGCGTCGTTGGAGAAATTCAACCAGTTGCTCGACCAGATTCTCGGGCGCCGACGCTCCGGCTGTGACCGCGATGGTCTGGATGTTTTCGAGCCACTGGGGCTGGACTTCCGTCAGATCGTCCACCAGGTACGCCGGAACGCCCATCTTTTCGCAAACTTCGACGAGCCGGCGCGAATTAGAGCTGTTCTGCGAGCCGACTACTAACAGCACTTCGCACAGCGGCACCACGGCCTTTACAGCCACTTGACGGTTCTCGGTGGCGTAGCAGATGTCCTGCGCGGCGGGGCCTTGAATATTGGGGAATTTCTCTTTCAGACGTTGAACGATATCGCGGGTTTCATCCAGGCTCAGCGTGGTCTGGGTGATGTAGGAGACACGCTCCGGGTCGGAGACTTGCAGGCGATCCACATCCTCTACCGTCGATACCAGGGCTGTCGATTCCGGGGCTTCTCCCAGCGTTCCGATCACTTCGTCGTGGTCCTTGTGGCCGATCAGAACGATGGTGTAACCCTGGCGGGCGAATTTCTTGGCTTCCAGATGGACCTTGGTGACCAGCGGACAGGTCGCATCGATGACTTTTAAGTTCCGCTGGCGCGCCTGAGTCCGCACTTCCGGAGCGACACCGTGTGCGCTGTAGATGACCCGTGCGCCTGTAGGAACTTCGTCCAGTTCTTCGACGAAGATGGCCCCCAGGGCCTTAAGCTCCTCAACCACGTGGCGGTTGTGGACGATCTCTTTGCGAACGTAGATGGGCGCCCCATACATGTTCAGAGCGATCTTCACCACGTCGATGGCGCGTACCACGCCGGCGCAAAAGCCCCGTGGCCGCAACAAGATAATCTTCTTCCCCAGGGCGGACATAGGGCTTGAGGACATATAGAGATGCTCCATTATAACAAGCTCGTGTCGGAATAAGCCCCTCGGGTTGTGGTTAATAAACCTTCATGTATGCTACGCTTTCGGGGTGACGGCCGATTTGTGAGTGATTTGGAGCAACAGGCCTTCGCGCTGAATCAAGGAACACACGAACATGAAACCAAAGAACACGATCTGCCTCTGGTTTGACAAAGACGCGCATGAGGCGGCGCGCTTCTACGCCGCTACGTTTCCGGATAGTAAAGTAACTGCTGTTCACAAAGCTCCCGGTGACTTTCCGGGCGGCAAGAAAGGCGATGAGCTGACGGTGGAGTTCACCGTCCTGGGCCTTCCTTGTCTTGGTCTCAACGGCGGACCAACGTTCAAACACACCGAGGCCTTTTCCTTCCAGATCGCGACCGACAGTCAGGAAGAGACTGACCGTTACTGGAATGCAATCGTCAGCAATGGGGGCGCGGAAAGCGCCTGCGGTTGGTGCAAGGATCGCTGGGGCCTCTCCTGGCAGATCACCCCGCGCGCTCTAACCGATGCGCTTGCGGCTGGTGGCGCTGAGGCAAAGCGTGCCTTCGAGGCGATGATGACGATGAAGAAGATCGACGTCGCGGCCATCGAGGAAGCGCGGCGAAGCTGACGTTAGCGGTGGGCGCATCCGGGCCAACAACAGGGGCGTCGCTTTCCATCCTTAAGGCTTGAACAGCCCCACTCGATCCGGCGGCTTCTAGTTTCTGCTTTCTTAGCTGACTCAATCCAACATATCCATTCGTTGCGTGCGAGCGGTGTAATGTCCTCCCATGCGGCTAACGTTTGCGGGTCGGATGTAAGTGCTTTTCTCAAATCTGTGGGCACTTCGTGTACCACGCCGCTAGAAATCTTTTTTTGCGACATATCGACTTCGTTCGCAGGCTGTTTAAACTTCCAGAATAACCGGCATGATTAGCGGACGACGTTGGGTCTGCTTGTTCAGGAACCGCTTAAGATCGGTGCGGATTTTTTCCTGCATCACGCCCCAGTCGCCGCGCTCCTCCGTAGTCGATGTCTCCAGAGTCTTCATCACGATCTGGCGAGCTTCTTTCAAAACTCCGTCGTTATCTTCCGAGATGAAACCACGGCTGACGATCTCAGGCAGGACCTCGCTGCGCCCGGTGTGCTTGTTGATCAGGATGATCGGCAGCACGAATCCGTCCTCCGAGAGATGACGGCGGTCGCGGATGACGAAGTCCTGAACCACTTCGTCCAGAGTGCCCGAATCAATGCAGATGCGGCCCACCGGAACCGTCTCGCCTTTGCGCGCTCCGCGGCTGTCGATATCGAGCGTGTCGCCGGACTCTAGCACGAACGTCGCTTCGAGTCCCGAGTGGCTCAGATGCTGGGCAAGCTTGGCATGGCGTTCCAACTGGCGGTATTCGCCATGCACCGGCACAAAATACTTGGGACGGACCAGATTCAGAACCAGGCGCAATTCCTCGGCGCTGCCATGACCGGAGACGTGAATCGGCGGGTTCATGGTTCCGTAGACCACGTCGGCGCCGCGCCGCGAGATGTGGTTGATCATCCGGTAGATGGCTTTTTCATTTCCCGGAATGATGCGCGCGCTCAACGCAACGGTATCGCCGCGCTCGATGGTCAGATGCTTGTGGTTATCCACCGCCACGCGCGACAACGCGGACATAGGCTCGCCCTGCGTCCCGCTGACAACACACGCCACCTTGTTGGGAGGCAGCGACATGGCATCTTGGGGGCGCAGGAGCACGCCGTCGGGAATCGTTAGCAGACCCAGATCGTGCGCGATCTCGGTGGTGTTGGTCATGCTGCGGCCGAAAAATGCTACTTTGCGGCCGTACTGATGGGCGAAATCCAGGATCTGCTGAAGCCGATGAATGGAGGAGCTGAAGCAGGAGATCACCAGCCGCCTGGGCGTGCGCGCGAACAAGTCTTCCAGCCGCGGCCCCACGGCGCGTTCGCTCTCGGTATAGCCGGGACGATCGACGTTGGTCGAATCCGACAGCAGAAGCAGCACCCCGCGTTTCCCGTAGTCGGCTAGCGTGTGCAGGTCGAACAGAATGTTGTCGGTGGGCGTCGGATCCACCTTGAAATCGCCCGTGTGCATGATCACGCCGAGCGGAGTCGTGATGGCCAGCATCACGCAGCTCACGATGGAATGCGTGACGTGGATGAACTCGATCGAGAAGGGTCCCAGCTCCAGCCGGTCGCCGACCTTGACGGCGTTGAGCTTAACGTCGTCCACCATCCCGTGCTCTTCGAGGCGGCGCTCGACCAGAGCCAGCGTGAAGGCGGTGCCGTACACCGGCACGGAGATTTCGTTCAGAAGAAACGGCACGCCTCCGATGTGGTCTTCGTGGCCGTGCGTCAAAATCACACCGCGGACGTGTGCGGCGTTCTGCTTCAGGTACGTGAAATCCGGGGTGACGATATCGACGCCCAGGAGTTCGTCGTCGGGGAACGCCATGCCGGCGTCCACAACGATAATGTCGTCGCCATAGCGGATGGCCATGGAGTTCATCCCGAACTCGCCCAGGCCGCCCAAGGGAATAATCTTTAGCTTTTTATCGGACAAGTCTCAAGCCTATCAACTTTCATCGCGCACAACGCAGCGGGCCGCGAAAATTCTCTTTTTAGCAGGATCGAGGCGTTCGGCCCGCGCTGTGCGCTTCGGGGTAATCGAGCACAACCCAGCATTCGGAGAACAGGAGGAGTTCTAGCGGGCGGGGATTTCGCGACCTAGATAGCGCGAGACTGCGGCCCACAGCTCGTTCGCATCGATCGGCTTGGAGAGAAACGCCTGCATTCCGATGGCCCGGCACTGCTCGCGAACCTGATCCGAGCAACTGGCCGTTAGCGCGAGAATCGGAACGTTCGTGTAGCCGCTCATCCGGCGGATTCTGGAGGCCGCCTCCAGACCATCGATCTCGGGCATTTGAAGATCCATCAGGATCAGATCGTATTGCTTACGCCCGACTGCTTCGAGAGCTTCGCGCCCCGAGGCGACGCAGTCCACATTTTTGAGCCGGCGCTTCAGGACGTGGCGGAGGACAGTGATTCCAATTGGATCGTCCTCGACCGCCAGTACGACAGGGCCTTCGTCGGCCGGCTTGGCACGCGGGTTTTCAGGTGCGGCCG
>Ga0207711_10004096_pt1 | contig 12502 bp, 6 predicted proteins | sample KBSS34metaG_FD_184401 | JGI IMG/M metagenome (GOLD analysis project Ga0207711, IMG submission 184401) | Switchgrass rhizosphere microbial communities from Kellogg Biological Station, Michigan, USA - KBS S3-4 metaG (SPAdes) (version 2) | ecosystem: Host-associated > Plants > Roots > Rhizosphere >...
GCAGGGCGATGACCCCCTTCACCCCGGTTTCCGGATCGTGGAACGGCGCCACTTCTTCAGGAGGGAGGGGGCCGGCATGGTCAAAGGCACGCATGGAAAAATCCTTGGTCGTTATGAGAGGATAGTAGCTCTCTTCCACAGGGATTTCTGACCTAAGGAGTCGCGGAGAACGAGAAATCGCGGATATATTGACCTCAATGGACGTGATATCGGGTGATTCATGCCGAACGATCTGGATGCTTGGGAACGAAAGATTCTGGCGCTGCTCCAAGAGGACGCCAGCCTCTCCACCGGCGCCATCGCGGAGATGGTGGGCCTGTCTGCTTCGCCATGCTGGCGTCGTATCGACCGGCTTGAGAAGGAAGGGTTCATCCGGCGCAGAGTGGCGCTGGTCGATCGGGCGAAGATCGGCCTCAAGGCGCAGATATTCGCCCAGGTTAAGCTCAACGCCCATGGGCGGGCGCATCTCGACGAGTTCACCGCCGCGATCCGGGACGTGCCGGAAGTGCTGGAATGTTACGTCCTGATGGGATCGGTCGATTTCATGCTGAAGATCGTGGCGGCCGATATCGAATCCTACGAGCGCCTGTTCTTCGAGCGGCTCTCGCAACTTCCCGGCGTTCAGGAGATCAACTCGACCGTCGCGCTATCGGAAATCAAGCATACGACCGCTGTTCCTGTATAATAATTCTATAATATTTGATAATTTATAAAAGAAATTTTATTGTTATCATTTTTTATTTATAAGTTTAAATTCAGAAAATTATCTGTTTTGAACAGTGTCGGGTTTGATCCGATTTTGCCATGATCTCGTCACATAAGGTCGCCAGAAGCCCCGAGATATGTTGGTCCGTGTCAGGCGGACAGGCATCGATCCAGGGGGTTCCTTTGTCCAGACTTTCCATCCGTGCGGCCGTACTGGCCGCCGCAGCTTCTTGCGTGCTCGTCATCGCGCCGTCCGTTCACGCCCAGGATAGCCTGCCGGCCGACACAACTGGTCCGGATGAGCCAGCCGGCCCGCAACTGGGCGAAATCGTCGTCACCGCTGAGCGGCGCGCGGAAAATCTTCAGAAGGTGCCGATCTCCGTCGGAGTAATCAACAGCGCGGATTTGCGCGATTTCCAGTCCGGCGGCGACGACACGCTGCTCTCGCTCTCGGGCAAGGTGCCGAGCCTCTACGTTGAATCGACGACCGGCCGCATCTTCCCGCGCTTCTACATTCGCGGGCTCGGCAATATCGATTTCTATCTCGGCGCCTCGCAACCCGTGTCGATCATTCAGGACGACGTGGTCCTCGAGCATGTCGTGCTGAAATCGAACCCGGCCTTCGACATCCAGCAGGTCGAGGTGCTGCGCGGCCCGCAGGGCTCGCTGTTCGGCCGCAACACCACGGCCGGCATCATCAAGTTCGATACGGTGAAGCCGACCCAGCAGTTCCAGGCGCGCGCATCCGCTTCCTACGGCACGTTCAACACGGTCAACATCGATGCCGGCATCGGTGGGCCGATCATCGCCGACAAGCTCGCCTTCCGGGCTTCGGCGCTCTATCAGCACCGCGACAACTGGGTGGATAACAGCTTCGCCGGGCCTTCCGACGACGGCACCCGTACCCCGCGCAAGGATGCATTGGGCGGTTTTGACGAGCGGGACGTGCGCCTCCAGTTCCTGCTGACGCCCACCGAGAAGCTGTCGATCCTCGCCTCCGGTCACGCCCGCGACTATGCCGGGACCTCGACGATCTTCTACCGCCAGTCGATCACCAAGGGCACGAACGCCGTTCCGGCCAATCTCGATCTCGGCAAGGTCGCGTTCGATGAGGGCGACAACAATCCGCAGCATTATTGGACCTATGGTGGTTCGCTCAACGCCGCCTATGATTTCGGCGGCGTGACGCTGACCTCGATCACCGCATACGAAACGAGCCATGGCTATAGCCGGGGCGATACAGATGGCGGCGCGGCGGCCAATTTCCCGGTCAACGGCGTGCCCAACGGCTTCGGCGAATCACAGGGGCGCTTGCGCGATCTCGGGCAGTTCAGCGAAGAAGTGCGCCTCGCCAGCGACAATAGCGGTCGGTTCAAATGGCAGGTCGGCGGGATCTATTTCGACTCCCGCGATCATACTGAATTCGACCAGCGGGCCTTCTTCCTCAATCCGCCGGCCCGCAACCCCAACAACTGGGTGCTGCTGCACGACATCAATACCTCGTGGGGCATCTTCGGCCAGGCGAGCTACAAGCTCACCGATCGGCTGACGATCACCGGCGGCGTGCGGGAGACGAACGACACCAAGAAGACCCGCCTGCTCAAGACGGCGAACACCGTCGCCAACGTGCCGACCTACACCGGCCGCACCTTCATCCGCCTCTCGGACACCAAGCCGAGTTGGGACGTGAGCGCGCTCTATGAGATGGCCCCGAATGTCAGTCTCTACGGGCGTATCGCGCGCGGGTTCCGCGGGCCGACGATCCAGGGGCGCTCGGCGGTGTTCAACGCCGATTTCACCACCGCCAATTCGGAGACAAACACTTCCTACGAGGGTGGCATCAAGTCGAGCTTCTTCGACAATCGCATGCGTCTGAACGTCACCGGCTTCACCTATGTCGTCGATAACATCCAACTGAACGGCAACGATTCGAATGGCAATGGCGTGCTGTTCAATGCCAACAAGGCCAAGGCCTACGGCATGGAAGCCGAAGCCGAGGTGCGGCCCGTGCCCAACCTCACGCTCACGGCCGGGCTGAGCCTCCTCCACACCGAAATCGACGACAAGCGCGTCTTCGCGCAGGTCTGTGCGCTCAATGGTGTCGTGGTCTGCACGGTCGAAAATCCGACGGTGAAGATCGGCGGGAATGTCTTTGCGCAGATCGACGGCAATCCGTTGCCCAATGCGCCGAAATATAACCTCGATTTGACGGCGCGTTACGAACTGCCAATTGGCGAGGGCAGGGCGTTCATCGCGACCGACTGGAATATCCAGGGCTACACCAGCCTCGTGCCCTACAAGACCAAGGAGTTCACCTCGAACGGGAATTTCGAAGGAGGCCTCAAGATCGGCTATGCGTTGCGCAGCTATGAGCTTGCCGTCTTTGCCCGCAACATTACCAATGAGAAGAATCTCAAGGGTGTGATCGAGAACTATATGGCCGGTGTTTACAACGATCCCCGGATCGTGGGGGTCTCGCTCGGCATCAAGTTCCGCTGAGAGATGCAGGCAGGCGGCGCGATGCTGCGCCGCCTGCTTATGTCGAGCCGCTGCTGCCCCGGTCGGTCGTGAGGCGGCCACTGAAGGGCAAGCAGCCGACCATCGACCTCGCGATCGGTTGTCGGGCTGATAATCCCTCGTCCGTGCTGAAGATTTTCCTCGACGGCATCGATCAACTCATCAGCGTGGGGCCGGCCGGTAGCAGGGTGCGGCGTTGATCGTCGTTTCATAAAAGCGACAGAGGCGCCCGGCTTCGAAAGCCGGACGCCCCTGCACGCAGTATTTGACCGTCAGAGCTTCCAGGTCAGATCGATACCGATCGTCGCCGGCTGATTGGTGACGATGCGGTTGAACGATGCGCTGGGCAGCGTCTCCGCGATCAGGCTTTCGAGCTGCGCACGCTTGTTGAAGGCGTTGCTGGCGAAGACCGTGGCCGTCCAGCCCGCATCCGACTTGATGCCGATGCGGAAGTTGGTGAGGTCGTAGCCGGGCAGTTTGATATACTTGCCATTCTCCGAGAAGCCGAACGGGAAGGCCAGCGAGAAGCGGCTGCCCACATAGGAATTCTCGACCTGCGCGGTGAGCGTGTACTTGCTCGACAGATCCCGCGTGTAGCTCAGGATCACGTTGCCCGATTCCGGGGCCACGTCGGGCAGGCGATCGGAAGGCGTGATCTCCCAGTGCGGTCCGGCCTGCACCCGCGCATGGGTATAGCCGCCCGAGGCCGAGAGTTCGAACCCGCCGCCGAGGATCGCGTGGGCTTCGATTTCGCTGCCGTAGATGGTCGCCTGGTTGCCGTTGATGTTCAACGCCCAGTCGCCCGGCAGGGCGAGAAGCTGGATGTTGTTCCAGGCCTCATAATAGACGCTGGCATTGATGGTCAGGCGACGATCGAAGAGACGCGCCTTCTCGCCCAGCTCGAAGTTCCAGACGCTGTCCGGCTTGTAGGTCGCGGGCCAGCGATTGCCCGAGAAGTTGTAGGCACCGAACACGCCGCTCCAGAACGGACCCGTGGTCGGATACTGGGCGTTGCCGCCGCCGGGGCGATTGCCGCGGGAAACGGTGGCGTAGGTCATGAAATCCGGGCTCACCGTGTAGGCCAGGTTGAACTTCGGATCGACGCCGTCGGTCGCCAGCTTGATGAGGCCGGACCGCGACGGAGTTGCGGCGCCAAGCCCCGATCCCCAGCCGGAGATGGTGGACGAGAAGCTGTAGTCATACTTGTAATAGCGGGCACCGACGGTCGCCTTCAGCTTGTCGGTGATCGCGTAGGACGTCTCGCCGAAAAGGGCATATTGCTGCTGCTTCGTGGGCGAGACGGCGTCGAACCAGTGCGTCGTGGTCGCCGGCGCGAGCGTGCCGATATCCTCGAAGGCGGACGGGTTGAGCGTAGTGCCGTTGAAGTTCCAGGTGGCGGCGTAGGAGCTGAAATAGGCGCCGACCAGCCAGGTCAGCTTGCCGTTGCCCTTCGATGCCAGGCGGATTTCCTGGCTGAACTGGCGGGAAGGATCATCCTCCCGGCCGAACACGGCACCGGTGCCGTCAGGCCCGTAGAAGCCGGGGTTGGGCAGGCCGTTGTTCGCGGTGATGGTCGCGCCCGATTGCGGGTTGTTGAGGCCCTCGCTGCCGTCTTCGATCTGCGACGAGCGGCGCTTCCAGGCGGAGGTGCTGGACGTGAGATCGGCCCAGCCGAAATCGTAATTCACGTTCAGGCTGAGGATGGTGATCTTGTCCGTCAGCGGCTCGGGGATGTTGAAGGGCTCGAAGTGCGCATCCGTGCCCGGATTGCTGTCATACGCGCTGATGCCATCCTGCTTGCTCTGCTGATGGAAGATGGACGGCGTGATCGTGAGTTCCGGCGTGGGCTTCCACAGCAGCGATGCGCGGGCGCCATATTGCTGCTCCTGGTTCACGCCCGGGAAATCCTGCTGCACCGGCGCGGCCAGCACGTTGCCGCGGATGGCACCGTTGTTGGTCGGGATCGGGAAGGGATTGTCGACGATCCGGGCGATCCAGCCGCTGGTGAACGCCTCGGAGCCGACGACGCGCAGGGCGAGCGTATCGCTCACCAGCGGCACGTTCACCATGGCGTTGTCGGCATGGTTGAAGCCGCCGCCGACGGTGCCCGACAGGATGCTCTCGGCGCTCGCTTCGAACTTGGTCGGATCGGGCTGGTTGGGGATCAGGCGGACGGTGCCGCCCATCGAGCCGGCGCCGTAGAGCGTGCCCTGCGGGCCGCGCAGAACTTCGACGCGGTTCAGGTCATAAAGGGTGGGGTCGATCACCACCTTGCCGTTCTGGGCGCCGGCCGGGGGCGAGAGGGGGATATCGTCCAGATAGAAGCCGACCGTCGGCGAGTTGCCACCGCTCGACGTCATGCCGCGCATTTCAATCTCGGTCTGGCCGGGGCCTTCGTTCTTCAGCGAGACGCCCGGCGTGGACTGCGCCAGCGTGGAGAAGTTGGTGATGCCGCGCGCCTGCAACTCGGCGCCGCTGGTCGCCGCGATGCTGATCGGAGTGTTCTGCACGGTGGAGCTGCGCTTGGTGGCCGTCACGATGATTTCGCCATTGGACGCGGCGGGCGACACGGAGGCGGCATCGGTTGCAGCGGCGGAGGAGTCGGTGTCGGCATAGGCGCACTGAGGATAGATGACGGCAATGCCGCTCATCAGTGCAATCAATCCGGAACGACGATTGATAGTCATGTAGAATCCCCAATATTATATGATGATTTCGATACTTTCCGGATGACCTCTTTTATATTTATTACGTATCATCGAGAATAATATTTCTGTATATGTCGAGATGCGCTTAGATTTTGTGAGGTCATGACAAATATTGTCCACATCACTTCGTGGTGTGTGGATTCTTGTAAGATTATATTCTTCTATCGCGCCGTGGTGGCGGCACGTCATGAGGCGTCTTTCGCGCCTCTTGGTATAGGTGCCGGTAGAGAGGGGCATGCCGGCGCTGGTGGCGGGCCGGTCTTGTGTCGCCTCTATCCGTGCCGGCCGACAGGCGTCGGTGGTCGACCGACGGCGCTAGATGATGAGGCCTTTAAATCCCGAGACGAAGCGGGGTGCGGCGCGCTTCTCCGCGGTCATCCCACGGGCTGGCGACGACAACTGGCTGGAACTGTCCGCTATCCAAATCCGGCGGCGCGTCGGGAGGGGTGCTCTCGGGCCGGGCGAGTTGATGACCACCCATTTCCAGTGACCCGGCTGGACCGGCGTGTCGGCATATGCAGCGCCGGCAAGAGTGCCTGCGGCCAGTGTGAAGGGGAGGAGGAATTTCAGATAGGTCATGCCAGCATCGCTCGATAAAATGGACGTGTAAATGGAGCAATTCGCAATAATTATTAAAAATACTTCAGAAATTTTATCTATTATTTCAATAATCTAAAGTATCGGTCCAGTTAATCATCAGGTGATTAACATTCTAGGCGTATAAATTCGTGTCGACGTATATTCCGCATAATGTCCGTTCGTTGCGGCGTCACATCGAAAGTAAAATGAGGAGCCGAGACCGTTACGCGCATGGACGGGCCAGCCGATATCCTATGCCAAGCTCATTGAGTATTATCGTAGGTTTCTTGGAATTTTCTTCGAGCTTCTTGCGGATGTTGTGAACAAGAACGCGAAGATGTTCGGAATGGCGCTCATATTCATTCTCCCATATCGCACGAAGCAGGTGCTGATGGGTGATGATGCGGCCCGGAAAGCGTGCCAGCTCGGCAAGGGCGGTGAATTCCTTGGGCGTCAGGCGAAGCTCTACTCCGTTCCGGGTGATCCGGCGGGCCAGCAGGTCGATCGTGAGGTTGCCGGCGGTCACGGATGTCTGGCCGCAATCGCCCTTCACCTTGCTGCGGACCGCGACGCGGATGCGGGCGAGCAACTCGTCCGTGTCGAAGGGCTTGGTGAGATAATCGGTGGCACCCAGATCCAGTGCGGCAACCTTCACGCTGGTTGCGCTCTGGTCTGATACGACGAGGACGCTGGCGCGCTCGTCCTTGCAGATGAGCGGGATCAGTTCCATGCCGTCCCCGTCGGGCAGGCTGAGATCCAGAATGACGATCTCCGGCCTTTCGGCGTCGATCGCCTGCAGCGCCTCGGCCCGCGTTCCGGCCTCGATTACGCGATAGGACGCCCGTTCGAGCGCCACCTGCAGCAGCCTCCGGATCGGCAGCTCATTCTCGACGATCAGAACACACTGCTGCTTGCTCACGTCACTTCACCGTCGAACCGGGCATATCAAATGCTGCGGAGATCGTGGATGCCGGGTGCGCGTGCGAGGCGATCGCCCATCGGCATGGCTCGCGCCAGGCCGGACGATGAATCTGAAGGCGCTTCAAGCGCTTCAGGCCGGGCGCGGTTCCCGGTGGGGCCAACTGGCACGCCCACGAGCCAGCGGAGCGAGCTACGAGATCGCCGGGTGACGACGATATGCGTGCCGCAAAATCTGTAAACGGAGCGATAGCTTTTTCATCGTCGTCTCGCCGAAATTTTCGGACTCTGAAGGCTATTGCATGACCTGGGCGCATTAGGGGTGTCGGCCGTTTATTTCAAAGTGGGGAGCTCTCCGATCTGCATATGAATCTCGTATATTTCCGCCCGTGCCGACCGTGCGGGGAGTGGGCACGGGGCGGCGTCCGCTACTGACTGCCCCGCCGGCCGCACCGGCGGTATTTGTCAGAGTTTTATTGCAAGGACGCGCCGCCCGGCTAAGATAGGCCGCCGACAGAAGCAATTAATCGAGGCGAGGAGGCCGGGGTGCGATCAGATCACGAGCCAATGGGCGGGTGCGTCCATCAGCAGTTGCCCCTTGGGCGCAGGGCCTTCGTGCTTGCGGGCGGGAGCGCGCTGGCATCGATGGCGGCGGGCAGCGAGGCAGTCGCCGCGCTGGTGGCCAGCCCGGTCAACCTCGCGCTGGTGGCGACGCCCAGCGCCTCCTATTGCGCCATGCCGTCGCGGCTTGCGTGCCTGAACGATGGGCAGGATCGCGTAAACGTCCACGATAGCGCGATCACCGCGTTCGATTTCGGGCCGGAAAAGGGCCTGCAATGGGTCCAGTATGATTGGAGCGAGCCCGTTTCGCTCGATCGGGTGGACGTCTATTGGCACTATGACGGGTGGGGGCTTGGGCGGCCTGTCGCTTATCGGGTGCTGTACTGGGATGGGCAGGGGTTCGCCCCGGTGCGGGATGCCGCCGGCTTCGGACTCGAAGACGACCGCTATAACGTGACCCACTTCGCTCCCGTCACCACCGCCCGCCTGCGTCTGGAGGTGGCGGGCGACGACAAGCATCCGGTCGGCATCCTGCAATGGAAGGCGTTCGGTCCGGGGACGGCGCCGGCCTTTGTCCCCGTCGTGGCGGCGGGTCCGGACCGGACCGTGGTGCTGGGCGGCAAAACCTATCTTGCTGCGCGCGTAAAGCGGCTTGATCAGCAGGCGCCCGACGCCGTCCAGTGGCGGCAACTGAGCGGGCCGGGGCAAGTCTTGTTCGCGAACGCCGGCGCGGCCCGGACGAGTGCGATGGTGACCGAGCCGGGCGACTATGTGCTGGAGGCCGCCGCTACGTCCAACGGCGGGACGGCGCGCTCCGTCGTACGGCTGCACGCGCAGGCGGCGCCTCCCGAAAAGCGGCTCGAGGTGGTCTATACACGACCTTACACGATCACGAGCCCGTTCTGGCGGGCGCGGTCGAAGGCGCTGATCGTCAACTGGATTCCGCACTGCATCGACTTTTGCGAGCGCACGGACCTGCCCGACGGTCAGGGTGGGCTCGACAATTTCATCGAGGCGGCGAAGGCGTTGCGGGGGGAGCCGCATGCCGCGCACAAGGGCTTCGTCTTTTCCAACGCGTGGGTCCACCAGACGGTGGAATCCATGTGCATCGCCTTGATGGTGGATCCGCAAGGCGATCCTGAGATTCTGGCGGCCCATGCCCGGATGCGGGCCGCTCTCGAGCGATGGATCCCCATCATGCTCGCGGCCCAGCATCCGGATGGCTATCTGCAGACGGCCTACACGCTGGCGGACCGCACCGAGTGGCGCGAGCGCTGGGATCCGGCCCATCGCGGCAATCATGAAGGCTATGTCTCGGGCTACTTCATCGAGTGCGCGATCAACCACTACACCATGACCGGCGGCAAGGATTTGCGGCTCTACGCCGCCGCCAAGCGGCTCGCGGACTGCTGGGTCGCGAATATCGGCCCCGGCAAGAAGCCTTGGTTCGACGGCCATCAGGAAATGGAGCAGGCGCTTGTCCGCTTCGGCCGCTTCGTCAACGACATGGAGGGCGGGAGCCATGGCGATGCCTATATCGCGCTCGCCCGCTTTCTGCTGGAATCGCGCCGGGGCGGGCAGGAATATGATCAGAGCCACCTCCCTCCGCGTGAGCAATATGAGGCGGTCGGCCACGCTGTGCGCGCGGTCTATTTCTACTCGGGGATGGCGGATATCGCCGCGGAAACCGGCGATCGCGACTATCAGAGTGCCGTGGCCTCCCTCTGGGGCAACATGGTCAACCGCAAATATTATGTAACGGGGGGAGTGGGAAGCGGCGACTCTCCCGAGGGGTTTGGAGATGATTATTCCCTCAAGGATGACGGGTATTGTGAATCCTGTTCCAGCTGCGGACTGATATTCTTCCAGTACAAGATGAATCTTGCATATCACGAAGCGCGATATGCCGATCTGATGGAAGAGACGATGTACAACGCGCTTCTCGGTGCGACCGATCTCGACGGATATAATTACACATACACCAACCCGTTGCTCAACACCGAGCGCTACGCCTGGCATAACTGCCCGTGCTGCGTCGGTAATATCTCCCGCACACTGCTCATGATGCCGACCTGGGCCTACGCCAAGGCGCAGGATGGCCTGTTCGTGAACCTGTTCGTCGGCAGCCGGATCAGCGTCGGCGATGTCGCCGGGACGGCGGTCGAGATGGTGCAGGAAACCAACTATCCCTGGGAAGGTGCTGTGAGGCTGGTGGTCAATCCCGCTGCGCCGCGTCGCTTCGCGCTGCACCTCCGGATACCGGACCGGGCGACCAGCCAGCTTTACGAGGCGCATCCCCCGATCGGCGGATTGAAGGCGCTGATGGTGAACGGCGTGCCGGTGCAGCCGCGAATGATGAACGGCTATGCGGTCATCGAACGTGAGTGGACGGCGGGCGACCGTGTCGAACTGGAATTGCCGATGGCCGTCCAGCGGATCACCGGCCACGTCGCGGCGGCGACCAAAGGGAAGGTCGCCCTCCGCTATGGCCCGCTCATCTACAATGTCGAGACGGCCGACCAGCCTCGCCTCGATCTCGCGCTGTCGCAGGCGCCGCTCGTGCCCGAATGGCGAGGCGATCTTCTTGGCGGCGTGATCGCGGTTCGCGGGCGCTGGGCCGACGGCAGCCCGATGCTGGCCGTACCCAACTATACCCGGACCAACCGCGTGGGGCCGTCGACCGAATTCCCGAGCGGCCGCCTGAACGGGCGAACGGTCTCGACGGTGTGGATGCAAACGACGTGAGGTGCCCGATGTCCTCTTCTTCGCCGAACGACCGGCTGGCTGATACTGCAGGGCCGCGTGCCACGAACGGGTGGGATCGTCGCGAGGCATTGTCGCTCGGCGGGCTCGGGCTGATGGCGGCTGCGGGCATGGGCACCGGGGCAAGGGCCGCATCACCGGACGCTACGCGCGATCCGGATCGCCCGCGGCTCTGGTATCGGCAGCCTGCGCGCATGTGGCTGGAGCAGTTGCCGATCGGCAATGGCCGTATCGGCGCAATGACGGACGGCGGCGTCCGCACGGAGACGTTGCAGCTGAACGCCGGCAGCTGGTGGGCGGGCAGCCCCTACGATCCGGTGAATCCTCATGCGCATGCGGCGCTGCCCGAGGTTCGTCGCCTGATTTTCGAGGGGCGCTATGCTGAGGCGGAGGCGCTCGCCAACAAATCGGTGATGGCCGAGCCGATCAGCCAGATGCCGTATGAGACCATCGGTCGATGCAGGCTGACCCTCTCCACCGTCAACGACAATGACGCGCAGGATTATGCGCGCGAGCTCGATCTCGATGCTGCGATCGCCGGCTGCAGTTTCTCCGCGCATGACGTCCGCTATCGGCGCGAGGTGCTGGCGTCCGCGCCGGATGGGGTGATAGCGCTCCGGCTCTGGGCCGAGAAGCCGGGCGCGATTGATGCCGTGGTTGCATGGCATCCGGCGGCAGACGCCGAAGTGGTGGCGGCCGGCGATGGCGAACTGGTGATGCGGATGCGCAATGCCGCCGCCAAAGGGATTCCGGGCGGCCTCACCGCCGCGATCGGCGCCAAGCTCGTGGCGATGGGCGGCAGGATCAGCCGCAACGGCGATACGCTGAAAGTCGAGCATGCGGACGAACTGATGCTGTTGATCGCGGTGGAAACCGATTTCCGCCGCTACGACCTGATCGGCGGCGATCCGGTAGCCGGGACACTGCGCTTGCTGCGCGCGGCGGCCGCGAAGGGCTTTGCGGCCATCCGCGCCGATCATGTCGCCGATCACCGGCGGCTGTTCCGGGCGGTCTCGCTGGATCTCGGCCGCACGCCGCCGGCTGCGCTCTCCACGGACGCCCGCGTCGCCATTTCCGATCCGGCTGCGGACCCGGGGCTTGCGGCGCTCTACTTTGCCTTCGCCCGTTACCTGCTGATCGCAAGCTCGCGGCCGGGCGGCCAGCCGGCCAACCTGCAGGGCCTGTGGAACGACAGCAACGATCCGCCCTGGGGATCGAAGTGGACGATCAACATCAACACGGAGATGAACTACTGGATCGCGGAGCCGGGCGGCCTTGCGGAATGTGCGTTGCCGCTGGTGGCTATGATCGAGGATCTGGCGGTGACGGGCGGACGCACCGCGCGCGAGATGTATGGCGCACGTGGTTGGGTGGCGCATCACAACACCGATCTGTGGCGCGCGACCGCCCCGATCGACTTCGCCGCTGCGGGGCTATGGCCCACCGGCGGCGCATGGCTGTCGCTCCACCTTTGGGAGCATTATGATTATGCTCGGGATCGCGTCTATCTCGCCCGCATCTGGCCGGTGATGCGCGACGCGGCGCTGTTCTTCCTCGATACGCTGGTGCCCTATCCCGGCACGAAGTGGCTGGTCACCAATCCTTCCCTCTCTCCCGAGAATGACCATGGTCACGGCGGCAGCCTGTGCGCGGGGCCGACGATGGACATGCAAATCCTGCGTGACCTGTTCGATCGTTGTTGCGAGGCCGGTCGCCTGCTGGGTTCGGATGCGGCGCTCTGTCGCCAGTTT
>Ga0207711_10004098_pt1 | contig 12495 bp, 16 predicted proteins | sample KBSS34metaG_FD_184401 | JGI IMG/M metagenome (GOLD analysis project Ga0207711, IMG submission 184401) | Switchgrass rhizosphere microbial communities from Kellogg Biological Station, Michigan, USA - KBS S3-4 metaG (SPAdes) (version 2) | ecosystem: Host-associated > Plants > Roots > Rhizosphere...
TTCGGGGTTGATGGCCCGGCGGCTTTCGTCACTGCGTCACGATCAACGCATCATTGCTTTGACGCATCGGCCGGAAGTGATGCGTGAGTTGTCGCTGATCTGGGCAGTTGAACCTTTGTTGATTAACCACGCGCAATCCACCGAAGAGATGTTGATAATCGGCGAGCAGGCTCTGCTCGATGCGGGTTTGGTCGATAAAGGTGAGACGATCGTCGTGATGGCCGGAAGGCTGTCGGGGCTTGGGCTATCGAGTTCTGTTTCGGTCTACACTGTCGGCGGCAGTCTCGGTCCGAACCGGCAGTGATCCCGCGCCTTAACATGCCGGCTGGTGAGTTGTTTGATCTCATCAGGCCGGCAGTGCTTTTGGTTTCTGCGTTAGTTTCTGCCTGGGTACTCGCTTCCGCTCGCAAACGATTTCCACTTTATGTTGCGGTCGCATGGGCGTTGGGGACGCTGTTGCTGCCGCTCGTCGTGCTGCCTGGTTATTTGAGTGTGATCCTGTTGTGGGGCAGGCCAGTGCGTGCGCGACGGTGGCGGGTGTTGTTGCCGGTTGCTTATGGCGTTGTCGTGGTGGCAGCGATTGGTTTGTACTTTTATGTCGACCGGCAGAGTGTTGATGCGCATCTCGCGCGTGCGGCGGAGGCGAAACTCGTTGACGATCATGCGCGGGCGGTTAGTGAATACAGGCGGGCGCTGGAGCTGGAGGAGAGTCCGCATACGCGCAAGTTGTTGGCGATGGAGTTAGAGGCGGCGAAGCAGTTTGCGGAGGCGAAGATTGAGTTTGAGAAGGTTTTGGCGAGTACTGACTGTACACGGGAGGAACGCGAATGTGCGGCCGTTAGGGAGAAAATAAAACGGATGAATTGATGGGCCGTACGGATGAATTAATCCGCGCCGATCATTTCGCCGACGCGCTTGCCGTTCTTTTCTTCCTGTGCGATCTGGGCTGGGGTTTTCTGGGGATCGCGCCAGTTATCGAGGATGCCGACCTGGTGAACGCACTGTAGCGTACACGTCGGCGCGCACCATTTCTCAGTCTTGTATTCACGATCGAAATCGTCCATCGTGTACTGCTCGAGCGGAATACCGGGATAACCGCGCTGCTGCGAGCACCAGTGGACCAAACCTTCCTCGCAAATGTACAGATAACGCGCACCCGCGCGACAACGCCAGTGGTAAGGCTTTCCTTCCGCAATACTGTCCTGAAACCAGTTCAAACGGGCGTGATCCTTGTTGCCCATTTTCTTGACCTGCTGAAAGATGTCTTTTTCTTTGGCTGAAAGCGGCTTGAGCGTGCCGTCGCCGTCGTGAATGACGCCGACCGTCGTCGAGAAACCAAGCTCGACTGCACGGCGCGCCACGGTCAATGCGTCGTCAGGATTCTTGATTCCACCACCGATTACCGAATTGATGTTGACGTGAAAGTCCGCATACTCGGAAAGGTAACGCAGTTTCTTGTCGAGCACGCGCAAACTCTTGCGCGACACTTCGTCAGGCTCAACGTTGTCGATGCTGATCTGTAGATACTCGAGACCCGCCTTGTTCAGCCGTTTGATTCGTTCCGGCGTGAAGTAATAACCGTTGGAAATCAAACCCGCGATCATGCCCGAGTGGCGAATGTGTTGAATAACCTGGTCGAGCTCCGGATGCATCATCGGCTCGCCGCCGGAGATCGTTACGATCGAGGTGCCGAGACTCGCGAGTTTATCAAGACGACTCTTGATGATCTCGAGATCGATGGGCTTCGACGTGTGATCGTACTCATTGCAATAACCGCAGGCGAGATTGCAACGGCGCATCGGAATAAGGTGGGCCAGAACCGGATGACGGCTGGATGCTAACGCTCGGCCAATAAAACTCGCCTCGCGCATCTTCAACTTTAGAAACGTTCGCTTCCTCATTTAATCGACGCGAGAATAAGAGACGAAAACAAAGAACGCAAGCACACACGTGGACCAAAAAAGAAAGGCCCTGTTTATTAGACAGAGCCTTCCGCAGGCTTACAGCCTAAATTAATCCCGGTTAGCTCTTGACGATCTTCACGTTTGAATCGAGTTTGATGTCAAACTCGCTCGGCGAGATCTTCTGGTTCTTCTCGAGACCAGTCAGACGCACCGTCGTCGAATCGTCGTTCCTCTCTACAATCTTGGTTTGGACCGGCATGCCTGCCGCATCGATCCAGACTTCCGCCCACTTGTAACCTGCGTTTCCTTTCGGAACGAGGGTCAGGTGGATGGTGCTGACGCCGCCCCACAAAGTCTCTTCACGCACGTCTTTCACCGGTTGAAAGCGCGCTTCAAGCTGCTGGCGCGACATGTTCATCATTTCCATCAAACCGCCGGCCTTGTTTTCTTTACCCATGCGACGCGAGTCGCCGGTGTAGGCCACGTTCAATGCGGGACGGAAGATCGTGTACTTGTTGTTGCTTACCGCCAACACTTCGCGGCGCGGGCTGCTCCAGTCGATACGCACTGCAGCCTGGCGTCCGGTAGTCGGCATGTAGATCACAACGCCACTGTATTTATCTTCAACCCCGAGTTGCGAATTGTATTTAACGACACTGATGCCGGCACGGAGAGTTTTCAACGTCGCGCGGTTCTTCTCCATCCGATTCAAAACCGAACTCACCAAGCCTGCTCCCTGACCATTGGTGGCCGCCGGGAACACAAATACCAATGCGGAAACTATGAAAGCTAACATCAGGCCCGCGGGAATCAATCTCTTCATACAAGCTCCTTAATGAATCTCCCTCCCTCGGTACGCAAAAAACCTCGCAATTATAGGGAAAGGTCAACGTATGTCAACCTCGAAGCTTCGCGTCCGACCATCTGAGTCGACCACTTTTCGAACAGCTAGAACCTCCACCTTCGCCCGCCCCGTCAGGGCCTTTACTCGTTGCTCGATTTGGCCCTTATCCGCTTCGTTTCCAACAACTTCGGGACTCAAAACCACGGTGCGTGCGTCGGGGCTTTGATGCACCATATTTAAAGGCAGTTCGCTGGTCGTAAACCACCATTTCGGTGTCAAAAAAATGAATATCAAAATGACCACACACAGAAGATCCCACTGCCACGTGTTTCTCGGGTAATTCCAGAAAAAGATCTTCTTCAGTGTGGAAATCAGGGCTCGCACGTTCTCACTTGCAAGTAAACAGCCACAAGATGCGTGGCTGGCAGGTCAATAGATTCTAAACGGTTAGCGAACTCGATGTAAATTGAAAATTAGAGTCGAACTGAAGGCGCGTTCTCGACAATGTGGCCGTCGCGCATCTGCACGATACGTTTACACATCGCCGCCGCCTCGGGATTGTGGGTGATCATGACGATCGTTTGATTGAAGCGATAATTCAGTTCCTGAAACATATTTAAGACTAAAGCTGAGTTTTCCGAGTCGAGATTGCCCGTCGGTTCGTCTGCGAGAACGATCGCCGGACGCGTCACGACGGCACGAGCGAGCGCCACGCGCTGCTGCTCGCCGCCCGACAGTTCCAGCGGTTTGTGGTGCAGCTTATCTTCGAGGCCGAGCAGCCTGAGCACCTCGCGGCGGCGCTGCGGATCGCCTCCGCCGTTGCCGTGAATTCGCTCCGCCAGTCGGAGATTTCCTTCAGCCGTTAGCGTGGGGAAAAGGTTGAATCTCTGGAAAACAAAACCGATCTTTTTCCGTCTCACCGCGGTACGCTTCGCATCGGAAGCGGCGGTGATGTCTTCGCCGTCGATAATGATGCGTCCCGCGGTCGGCGTGAGCAGTCCACCAAGCAAATGCAGCATCGTGGACTTGCCGCAACCCGACGGCCCCATGATCGCGACAAACTCGCCTTCCTGAACTTCCAGCGACACGCCACGCAAAGCCGGCACATCAACCTTGCCAATGCGATAAACCTTCTCGAGGTTTTCAGCTTGTAGAATCGTTCTCATCGACTACTGATTAGCGGTGACTTTTTTGAGCTGCGCGTCAAGATCCACTTCCGGCAGCTGCCACCTATTCTCCAACACAAATGCCTTCGGCGCATACTCCCGATTTAGTTCGACCGATGTTGCATCCTGATAAGTGATGCTCAACTTGTACTGATCCTGCGGCCGCGTGATCTCGATGCGGCTCGGTAAAGATGCCGTTGGGCCACTGCCAAGCGCTCTCTCGTTGAAATAGGCGACATCGGTAATCAGAGACCCGCGATCGTCGTAAGTCTGCACGCGCGCTAAACGAATCCCACTCACGCGATCAAACCAGAAGCGCCGCGTGATCTTCGCTTCACCTGCCTGTGGTAGCGAAAACTCATCGAGCAAATAGTAACCGCGCATCACGCGAGCGCCTTTTTTCGCTTGCCGCCGCGTGTCTGCTTCTTCCTGAAAAAACTCGCTTTGCACGTAAATCGACTGCGTGTTTGGCTCAATGGGACGAATCATGAACGCGTCGGTCAAATGTTGCGGACGCAGGTTCGAGAGCGCACTGACAGTTTCTTTCTCAGTCTTCTGTTTGTTGCTCTCGCTGGTCGCATGATTGCCGTCCGTGTCGAGCTTTGGATAGACCGCGTTGTTCGTGCCCTTGACGAACCGCTTGTAGCGCTCATTGCCTTGTAACACCGCAACGCTGAAGTGCTGACCATCCGACGCCATCTGCGCGATATCGACAAACGTGAATTGAATCACGAGATAAATCTGCCCGGGCCGCTGCAACGTGATCGTGCCGTCTACCAAACGGTATTGATCCGCAATACCCGATGAAGCAAATGAAGTGTCCTGAAACTGAATATCGACCTTGCCGTGGATCGATTTGACGGTGGAAAGCCGGTTCACCTCCTGAACCAGACGATCCTTGTTCGCCTGCGCCAACGGACTCAGAAGTTGCGGAACCTCGATCTTCCTTTTGGCCCCGAAGAGACCGCAACCCGCATTCAGCAGCAGGATCGAAGCGACGAAAACCGGCAATAGCAAACGGGTTAGTCGGACTCTGGACGGGTTGCAGTGTTTGAGCATCAGCCTTTTGCGCGCCAATAATATCCTAATTGACCTTTAAGTCCTATATGGCCTGCTTGCCTCAATTGCGGCTAATTAAGTTCCAGCGGCGGCTTGTCGAAGCGAGCGCGCAAGCCGTTGATCGCCTTTTGAATACTCGGCCTGCTCAACAACTTCTGTTCCATTCGATCCTTGCCGGGGAAGTCGACCAGCATAACGCCGAGTAAGACAGTCAACAGTCCCTGGCCCGGCACACCCGGCAGCGAGAGTATGATTCCGAGCACAACCAGCAACCAGCCGGCGATGTTTTTGCCAATAACTTTCAGGGCATGAAGCCAGGGACGAGGACCGGCCCAGAACTTTGTCTTCCGGTTTTTGCTGAAGTAATCCTTCGGCAGCTTGACGAGAATGAACGAGACAATGGCCAGGTTGATAGTAAACGTGGCCACAAAGATCAGGGCCCAGACAAGCACACTTTGCCACGTAATCGCTAACGTAAGGTCCGCGAATAATTCAGACATCAGCGCGAGCTTTCAACAGGGATTGTAAGACGTCGTCAACGAGCTGTTTTGCGGGACCTTCCAGTTGCAGTTGCGGATCTTCGGCAACCTCCCAGAACTCATCCAAACCGCGCCCGCCGGCGCGTTCGAGTGCGAGTGCCTGAACGAGTAGATCGATCACGTCGGCTGCTTTAACGAGACGCGCTTCGAGCGTGTTCCGTGTCTCGTATTCGTGGTAGAGAGTTGAATAGACCGCCGTTTGATCGACTGGTTCGGTGAGATCGCCGAACGCCGCGGTCTCGGCTTGTTTTCTTGCTTCGGAGCCGAAGTAGAGAGTCGCGGTGCGCGGCATGTCTCCCACGCGCGCTTCGGCCCAGTCGTGCAGCAACGCGATGCGCAGCATCTTTTCGACGTTGACGGCGACGCCCTGCGCGAGCAGTGCGTCAGCCAGCAACATCGCCGTGACGCTCACGCCGAAGGAATGCGACGCAACGGATTCCGTGCCGTTCGCAAACCCACGCAGCACCCAGCCGGTGCGATCGAGACGCTTCAGGCGTTGAAGTTCAATTAATACGGATACTATCTGCAAGCAGCGTGTTCGCAGCCACAGCGAATTTCCGTGACTCCTGAATCTTCCGCGTTTTCACAGTACTCGCTACAGTACTTGCTATCCTGCTCAGCCGGACAATCACATGCCGGATGCGCGCATTTTTTATTGTCTGCCATACTTCCCCCCCGCTTCTCGAATCGTTCGTCTTGCTTGAATGCGTTCAATGCTAGAACCGCAGCACCGACGGGTCAAGCTGCTTCAGGGTACCGCGCGCACAACTACCGTGCGTCGCCGCTCGCCTAAAGTCAGTACCAGTGGCTTGTCCAACTGTATCGGGTGCGATTCGCCGTCGATCACGATCTCGAAATTCGACACCGATCGCGTCAACGGCGCCAGGGCGGCGTTTGGCGGGAGGCGCGGCACCAGGTTCGTGGCAACGATGCGCCAGCTTGCGACCTCGCAACGGATTCGCAGTCCCGGCGCGTCCGTTTCAAACGACTCGTTCGGCGCAAGCACATCGGCTTTGAATACACCCTCGCCACAACGTACGCCGGCGGCGTCGTAAAACGTGACCAGGCCCGAAACGAACGCATAAGGATTCGAGCTCGCGTTCTTAATCACGAGGCGAACGTTGGTGACAGGCGCTTCAGGCGCTCCGCTCAAAGGAGTAGTTCTCAACGTCGCTTCGAGCGCCGCGGCGCCGGCAGCGTCGAAAGCCACGGCGGCTTCGCCTAACGGCACGCGCTTTTCAGCAGGTTCAGCGGTTGAATCCTGCGCGTTCACAATCCAGGCGCTGCACAACACCACCAGGAACGCAGCGAGTTTTTTCATGGTCGTCTCCTTCGAGTCGGTCTCGTTCGAGCTTGTCAGAGCTATTTACTCGCGAATCATTGCATACATTAACTGGTCGATGGTCTGGCCGTCTTTAATCACGCTTTTCTTCAGCCGACCTTCAAACTCGTAACCCGCTTTTTCCAGCACGCGCGCCGACGCGCGGTTCCAATCAAACACGTGCGCGTACAAACGGCAGACATCGTAATGGGAAAAGGCGTGATCCGTCACGGCGACTAAGGCTTCGGTCGCGATGCCGCGTCCCCAAAACTCCTCGCCGAGCCAGTAGCCGATCTCAGCCGAGCGCCGCGCGACATCGTGCTGCACCGTGAAGCCGATGCCGCCGACAGCTTCGCCCGCCACATCGATCGCGAAGTTTGTCTCCGGCTGATGACCGACGACCATGTCGAGCCAGCGCCGCGCGTCGTTCACAGTGTAGGGGTGTGGAAAACGATCGCGCAGGTTGATCCAGACGTTGCGGTTGTTGGCGTGCTGAACGATCGCATCGCGGTCGCGCCATTCCCAACTCCGCACACTGCACGTTTTCAGCTTCAGCTCCACTGCTTGTCTTCATCCCCCCGAGAGTCGTCAATCGTCGGCAGCACGGCCGCGCCGCGCGGCATGACAAAGCCTTCTCCAGCCCCAGCGTCTTCGAGCGCTTCCGCAAGCGAACGCGCCGGAATCATCCGCATTTGCTTCACGTGATCGTCAGGCAATTCCGAAACCAGACACACGCGATAACGTTCAGCCTTCGTCAACAGGGCCCACGCAGTTTGCCCGTTGACTTCGTACTCGTTTCGCAGCCGCTCGGCAAGCGCACGCGAGTCACGGGATTCAAACCACTTCAGAAAATCCGTTCGGCCGAGGCCATCGCTGCATTCAGCCAGCAAGACGATCGTGCCGCCATCGTTGCAGGCGTAGGCGGCCATGTCGAGGGCTTTATGCGCCTGGATCAGATTGATGTCGTAAGGAAAACCGCCGCAGCTCGCAATCACGAGATCGCGCTTCGCCGGGATCCTTGACGAGCGATGGGCCAGGTAATACTCGCACGCCGCGCGATGCGCGCGCTGCCAGTCTCCGCAAAACAATTTCGTAGCCCGCTTCTGCTGATTGACGATCGCGTTGATGCTGAACGCGGGCTCCACGAGTCTCGCGATGCGTTCGCATTCCTCGTGCACGGCATTGCCGTCGAGTAGCCCCGTGCCGACGCCGGCTTTGCGGCCGCCCGTTTCGAAATCCAGCGCGAGCGTATGCGTCGCTTTGATCGTCGCGGCTGAAGCAAGCCCCGGGCAGATCGACTTCCGGCCTCCCGTAAATCCCGCGAAGTAATGAAAGTTGATGCCGCCGGTGAGAATCACTCGCGAGTACGCGCGCAATGCGCTGCTGAGCTCGACTGCGACGCCGTCGTTCGTCGAGCCAAACGATACGAGTTTCTCCGGATCGTAAGCGTCGTGTTCGAGGATCTGCAGGCGCTGCACGATGAACGGCGTGAGCAGCTCCAGTTTTTCCTGCTCACTCACGCGACGATGAATGCCGGTCGCAAAGATCACCGCCATTTGCGCGGGAGAAACGCCAATCTGGACCAGTCTGCGTACGAGCAAATTCACGACCTGCGCGCTCGCGGTCGGTCGCGTCGCGTCAGACACGACGATCAGAACCGAGTCATCACTGTCGACGATTTCATCGAGGGGAGGCGAGCCGATTGGCGCGTCGAGCGCGGCGCCGACTTCAAAATCCGTCAGGGGAGACTGGATTGCTTTTTCGTCTGAGATTAAAGAGAACCGATCTGTCTCCCAGTTAAACGTGATCGCGGCGCGTCCGTAACCTAGTTCAGTCGTCGTGCTCATAGCTGAGTTACAGGCCGAAGTCGATCAGGGCTCTTTCGATGACGTGCAGCGCCGCAAAGTCCGCATCATTCGCGGTGCGCGCCTCAGCTAACCATTTGCGAAGCTGCCGCGCTTCTTCGAGCGAGCCGATGCGGCAGCCGCCAGTGAGCGCGAGCGTCACGAGCGCGTCCGGCGCGCCGTGAGTCACGAGCGCGGCCTGCAACGCCGCCTGTTCCCGCAGATCGAGCGTGAGCAAAAGACTCAGTTCCATCCCGCTTAATTTCTTTCAGAACGAAAACACGCTGTGCCTGCGTGACAAAAATGAAATGTCTCGTCTTCGAAATCCGGTGTCTCCATCTGAATCGTCAGATGGTCCACGCCAAAACGGTCGTACAACTTCGTGCGCAACTCTCGCAAAAGATCCGGCTGCGAAGTGGTCGCGGAATGAATCACGTGCGCGCTCAAGGCCTCGCGTCCCGAAGTGATGGTCCAGATATGCAAATCGTGAACGTCAGACACGCCCTGCGTCGCGAGGATCGCGTCTTCCACCGCCGCCAGGTTGATGTGCGCGGGCGTTCCTTCCAGCAGCACGTTGGTCGATTCCCGAATCAAACGCACCGACCCCCAGATGATCAGTAAACTGATGAGCACGCTGAAAACCGCGTCCGCCGCATACCAGCCAAACAGCAACATACAAACGCCCGCCAGAATCGCCGCGACCGATCCGAGCGCGTCGCCTATGACGTGCATCCACACGCCCCGCATGTTCAGATCGATCTCGTCGTGACCGTGCAATATCCACGCGCAGATCAGGTTGATCGCGAGACCGCCGGCCGCGACGACGATCATCGGTACACTGCGAATCACCGGCGGTTCCAGCCAGCGTTCGTAAGCGCCGTAAAAAATAAACAGCGAGATAACCACGAGCGCTACGCCATTCACGAGCGCCGCGATTATCTCGAGCCGGTAGTAGCCAAAAGTCTTTTTGGACGTCGCGGGGCGAGAGCCGAACCAAACCGCCGTCAACGCCAAAGCAAGCGCGGCGACGTCGGTAAACATGTGACCCGCGTCGGCAAGCAGCGCGAGCGATCCGGTCCACCACGCGCCAATCGCTTCCGCAATCATGTAGAGCACTGTCAGCGACAGCACCAGACTCAAGCGACGCCAGTTGTCAGACGAACGTCTGTGCCGGTGTGCATGATGATGCGCCGAACTGTGTGGATGTGCTTCCAGGCTCGTATTCATCGCCACAAAATAATGCCAGTGACGAGAGTGAACTACAAAGCGGCGAATTACAAAGCGGTGAGACCGAAGGCGCTGAAGAACTCGCGGTAGAGCTCGTTGAAGTCGCGGAGGGCGATGTCCATCGCGCGATCCAGATCGTCGAGATCGTTGACGTTGACGATCGCATTGGCGTTATTGAGAAACGCTGCATGCGCGTCCATGGTGCGCATCGAAGGCGAGAGCAGCACGAAGAAAAGACGGCGCCTTTGCGGCGGCCGCAGCACGTTGACTTCTCGCACTACGAACGCCGAGCCCTGTTCGGCCGGATCGAACTGCGGTTCGAGTAACACGACGTCCAACTGTTTCGAACGCATCGTTTCGATCGCCTGGCGCGTTTCTTCCGCAACGAAAACCTGGAATCCGATCTCAGCCAGCTTGCGCGCGACCGCCTCGCGATACGGTTCGGAGGTACAGACAAGGGCTTTGCGCTTGTCCCACGCTGGCCGCGCACCCGGTGCTTGCGGCTCGCGAGCAGCGCCTTGCGAGAGCAGTTCGGCGAGCATCTGAAGCGCTTCGCTTGACGAACCCGCTTCAACCGATGACGCCGGCTTTGTCGACGACTCGTACGCGCGAGCTGTGTTCTGCTCAAAGCGCGGATGGTCCGTCGCCGGCGAACCGCCAACCGCGAGCGCGCTCTGTTCGAGCGCCGGACTCGCGCCACCCGGGCTGCCCGAACTAATCGTCGCATTGCATTTCGGACAACGAACGTTGAACGGCCGGTTAGGCGACTTCTCCTGGTCCACTTGAAGACGCGTCGAACATTTGGGACAAACGATAATCATGGAATCTCGCTGCAGTTGTTATTCGATCAAGCCGAGCATCGAGCCGGAGTCTGAAAAAGTATTGACCGGCATCTCGTCGCGGCGGATGAAATCCTCGGCCGCGGTCATGCCTTTGAGTGACAGGAGCAGGTTGTTTTGATTCGTCGCAAACGCGAGCCCGTCTTCGAGTGAGACCACGTTGGTTTCGATCAGCCCCTTGATGACGGTGTCGAAGTCCTGCATGCCATCGAGCTTGCCGTCGCGCATCGCGTCGAGCAGCGACTTGCCTTCGATTTCACCCGCCTCGACGTACTCGCGCGTGCGCGGGCTGGAACGCAGGATCTCGACCGCCGCGATTCGGCCGGAGCCATCGGATCGCGGAATGAGTCGCTGCGAGACGATGTAGCGAAACGTTTGGGCCAAACGCGTCCTGATCACCGGCTCTTCGTTCTTCGGATACAAGCCGATGATGCGATCGACGGTTTTTGAAGCGTCGATCGTGTGGAGCGTTGACAGCACGAGATGGCCGGTTTCGGCAGCTTCGAGGGCGATCTCCGTCGTTTCGAAGTCTCGCATCTCGCCGATCAGGATCACTTTCGGCGCTTGGCGCAACGTGGCGCGCAACGCCGAAGGAAAGTCGCGCGTGTCGTGACCGACTTCGCGCTGGTTGATCGTGGAGCGTTTGTGCAGGTGGAGATACTCGATCGGGTCTTCGATCGTGACGATGTGGTAGTGCTTCTTTTCGTTGATGATGTCGATGATCGCGGCCTGGGTCGAGCTTTTGCCCGAGCCGGTAGGGCCGGTCACGAGCACGAGACCGTTGCGAAGTTCCGCAACGTCCGCGAGGTGCGGCGGCAGGCCGAGCGATTTCAGCGTCGGGATCTCGGTCGGAATCACGCGCATCACGATCGAGTAGACGCCGCGTTGTTGGAAAATATTCACGCGAAATCGGGCGCGCGAAGGGAGCGAATAGCTCAAATCCGCGGTGCCGGTGCGCGCGAGTTTTTCGGCCGCGTCCGGGTGGCCATGCATGAGCGTCATGGCGATGATCTCCGTCTGGTAGGGCGAGAGTTTCTGCATACCGAGAGGTTGGACGGGCGTGAGTTTGCCGTTGATTTCGACCTGCGGCGCCTGTCCCACCGAGAAATTCAGGTCGCTGATTTTGTCAGACACCAGCAACATTCGCTCGATTATGGGCGGTAAATCGAAGAAGCTCATTTAGCTCGGGACTCCGGCAATGTAGGTTCGAAGGGATGGGTGGGTCGCCGCGCACCCGTGTGGCGACGACGATTCTCGCGCATAACGATGATAAACGCAAGAAAAATATGTTTGTCTCGGAGCTGGTTTTTTGTCTTTCGAGCGGTTTTGTCTTGAGGTTGGTTTTTGTCTTCGGTTGGTTTTAAAATGTTTTAGTCCTTCGACCGCAGAACTCAGGCCGGCAACGATGCAAGTAGCCCCCGTATCGTTGAGGAAACATCACCACGACCACGCCACAAGCCACTGATCATCGCGACCGAGTCGGCGCCCGCTTCGATTACTGTGCCTGCGTTCGCGGGTGTGACGCCTCCGATCGCGACCAGGGGAAGCGAGCCTGTCGCCTCGCGGACCACCCGAAGTCCCTCCAAACCAACGACCGGATCCGGGTTCTCTTTCGTCGAGGTCGTGAACACCGGTCCAACGGCGAGGTAGTCGATCGGCCAGGCTGCAGCTTCGATAGCCTGCTCTACATTGTGAGTTGAAAACCCGATCACCGCATCGTCGCCGAGTAAACGACGCGCGGCTTCCGGCGGC
>Ga0207711_10004109_pt1 | contig 12477 bp, 13 predicted proteins | sample KBSS34metaG_FD_184401 | JGI IMG/M metagenome (GOLD analysis project Ga0207711, IMG submission 184401) | Switchgrass rhizosphere microbial communities from Kellogg Biological Station, Michigan, USA - KBS S3-4 metaG (SPAdes) (version 2) | ecosystem: Host-associated > Plants > Roots > Rhizosphere...
CGGACCCCTGCCGGGCCCGTCGCCGCGAGCGGGAGGAGCCGGCAGCGTTCCGCCTTCCGCCAGGGTCTTCATGTTCTGCAATGCACGCGTGAACATCGCGGTCCTCTGCGCCGTATCTTTTTCGCGCGCGGTATCGTCGGCCAGCATCGAGTTGTCGTAAACCAGGGTGTACAGCAGCTTCGAAGTCGTCGGCGTCAGCGGCCGCGCTTCGATTGTGCCGTGATAGAGGTTGTAGGGCTGGTCGGTCCGCACCCGCTGCGTGTAGATGTAGGAAAGCTGGGTCTCCCCCACCAGAACTTCCCCGCCGACCGAGCGCACCGTTCCCACGCCGCCGTCGCCGGAGACGATCGTGCAGGGAATCTGCAGCCACTCCCCGATGTCGCAGTACTTGCCGACTCGTTTCCAGACCTCGGCTGCAGGTCGATCTACCTTGATTTCGAGCGGAATGGTGACGTACGCCGGATTCGGAACCGCATACGGTGCGGGGGGCGCGCCGGGCCGTTGCGCGCTCAGGATCGGCGCCAGAAAAACGACAGATAAAGCAAATAGAGAGACTCGCATATCTTCGTTCATGTTGGCATTGTTCGCGGGGTTAATCAATGATTGTTATCAACATGGCGAATCATCCGCGATCGTTTCCATGGCTTCCACTTCACAGCGCCCCCACGGCTCCAGGGCGCCTTGCTGCTATTTGAAACCTCGCGAGTAACGGGTTCCGCGTTTCTTTTTTAGCGCGAAGTACGGTTTGAGGCGAGCTAATGCTTCCTGTTTGCGAGCGTGGATGTGCAGGCTCATCGCGTTCGCTGCAGTCGCGGCATCTCCGCTTGCCAACGCTTCCACCAGATTCTGATGGCCCGAGGATGCATCGTCTGAACGGTCCACGCACATCCACGCGGACGCCAGCGCGTAGGTTTCCTCGACAGCGTCAGAGAGCGCCGGGCAGTGCGCACATTCCGTGATCTTCTGGTGCAGCTTTTCGTGCAGATTCAAATACGATAAGCGGCTCACTCCGTTCTCGTTGGAACCGTCTAACAATACGGCGAATTTATACAAATCGGCCTTCTCCTCCACTGTCGCCCTCTCCGCGACTAGACGGGCGGCCTGTGTCTCGAGTGCCTCGCGCACGACGTAATGTTCTTCGACGTCTTTCTTCGTAGGTATACGTACACGCGTACCCGCACGCGGACGGCTCTCAAGCAGCCCTTCCCATTCGAGACGTAAAAAAGCTTCTGAGACGGGCAGGAAACTCATGCGCAGCTCACGCGCCAATTGCCGGCGGGAGATCGCTTGGCCCAGTTTCAAATTCCCGCGAACGATCTTCCGGCGAATGAATGCATACGCTTTGTCCGACCGACTCGCAGCGGCTAAATGGATGCCAGTCTCGACGGATACAACTTTTGGGGATCGGGTCAATGATTTCACCGCTCCGTCTCTCGCGCGAACAAATACCCAATCCCCCAAACGGTTCTGATCGGCGTTCGGTTGTTGCTTTCGAGTTTCTTTCTCAAATGGCTTACATGGACATCGAGCGCACGCTCAGACGGCTTGGCTTGCCTGCGATAGAGGGCAATCGCAAGTTCATCCCGCGATACGACGCGTCCCGCTGATCGCATTAGCATGTCGAGTAAATCGAATTCGAAAGAAGTAACGCTCACAGGCATGTTAGACTTTCGAACTTCGCGCGTTCGCGGATTTAACAGGACATCGCTCACAACGATAGAGCCAGCCCCAGCTAAGGACGCTTCTCGCGCACGCCGCATGACTGCCCGAACTCTAGCCAGTAATTCGTATTGCCTAAATGGTTTTGAGATGAAATCGTCGGCGCCAGCGTCTAAGCCGGCAATACACATTTGCGGTGCGTGCCGCGACGTCAATAAGATCACTGGAATCGCAGAGTGAAGCCGAACTTGTCGCAACACCTGAAGTCCATCAAGAACGGGAAGGATGGCATTCAGTAGGATCAGATCGTGTTTGCCAAGAATCGCAGTCGCCAAGCCACTAGCGCCATCATGCACAGAATCAACAGAGAGTTCATGCTTCGAAAAGAACTTCGCGATGAGGCCACATAGTCTTACATCGTCGTCGATGACCAGAATAGAGAGACCACCGCCGTTTGTCTTTGAACAACCATTCTTCACAGTCTATTCAGCTCGCGCAAACCTTCACTCTCTCTTGCCCCTTATGATTAGCCGTTAAAGGAACGCCGGAGTGTACTGGCCAGGGAACGGCGCCTTAACGCCGAGTGCTCTTGCCGCGTGGAGGGGAAAATATGGGTCGCGAAGAAACTCTCGGGCCATTACTACTACATCCGCCTGGCCGGCCTGTATGGCTTCATTTGCCTGCGCGGGTTGGGTGATTAAACCCACAGCCCCCGTGAGGATGGCCGCCCGGCAGCGCACCGCTTCCGCGAACGGCACCTGAAAACCTGGCTTAAATTCGATTTTTTGGTGGGCAACTACATGGCCGGAGGAGCAGATGATCAAATCGACGCCAGCTGCTTTTGCTTCAATTGCGAGCCGCTCCGAGTCGTCAAGTGTCCAACCACCCTCGGCCCAATCCACCGCAGAGATCTTCATGAATAACGGCATGTCGGCAGGAATTGCGCTACGAACTGCTCTGATTGTTTCCAGCGTGATCCGGATTCGATTGTCGAAAGAACCACCGTACTGATCACTCCGAACGTTGGCAAGCGGACTCATGAATTCATTTAGGAGATACCCGTGCGCGGCGTGAATCTCTATCACCTTGAACCCCGCCGCCACAGCCCGTTTCGCCGCCGCGGAATGTGCCTGGACGACTTCAGCGATCTCGTCCTTTGTCAGCTCGTGTGGTATCCCATCTTCCGGCCGAAACGGGATGGGCGAGGGTGCAACGTGCTGCCACCCACCCTCCGAACGCGAGAAAAAAGTTCCTCCTTTGGCTGGCGGCCTTGTGCTGGCCTTTCGTCCTGCGTGCGATAGCTGCATGGCCGGGATCGAACCTCGCGACTCGATAAACTTAGTGATCTCCTGGAGCTTTGCTATGTGCTCATCCTTCCAAATGCCCAGGTCAGCAGGTGTTATTCGGCCCTCTGGCGTAACAGCCGTGGCCTCCGCCGTGACCAAGGCCGCGCCGCCGACGGCACGCGAACCTAAATGCACAAGGTGCCAATTGCTAGCGAAGCCATCTTCCGATGAATATTGGCACATCGGTGAAACGATGATGCGGTGGGGAAGTGTAACACTTCGGATTGTTAGAGGAGTGAAAAGCGGGACCGAGAATGGAGTTTGTGCAGTAGTCGCCATATTCACGTACGCTATCTGAAGAAACAATCGACAAGCAAGAGCCGGTTCAACCTATTGGCAGCGAGGAAATCTAGCCGTTGACCCAAACGGAGTTGACGTTGGTGAACTCGCGGATTCCCTGAACTCCCAGCTCCCGGCCGTGTCCGGACCGCTTGACCCCACCGAAGGGCAGCCGAGGGTCAGACACAACCATCTTGTTGACGAAGACCATTCAGCTTCGCAGCGCTCAAGCACGTAATTCAATAAGTTGAATGTGGACTTGACTGTGATTTATTCTCGATGTTACGACTGAGAGGGTTTCGAAGTGACAGTCATTTCGCGGAGGTAGAGGATGGGGAATAGAATCGTGGCGAGAAGGCCGAAATGCCTTGGGGTTGCGACATTAGGGCTGTTGATGTGCATTTCCCGTAACGCGGAATCTCAATTTGGGCCGGAGCCGGCTCCGGCCCGGCCTGTGGACGCCAAGACCGCGGCTCCCTACGATATTACAGGCTACTGGGTTTCGGTGGTGACGGAGGATTGGCGCTGGCGAATGGTCACTCCTGCAAAGGGGGACTATGCAAGTGTGCCTCTCACCACGGAAGGCCGCAAGGTTACGGATGCATGGGATCCGGCAAAGGATGAAGCGGAAGGTGCCCAATGCAAAGCGTATGGCGCGCCGGCGATCATGCGGGTGCCAGGACGAATCCATGTCACTTGGGTCGACGCGAATACCATGAAGATCGAGGCGGACGCCGGAAGCCAGGTTCGAACTTTGCATTTTGGCGAGTGGAAGACTAGCGGTGGGGAGCCGCAGTGGCAAGGTGATTCCATCGCTTCGTGGGATGAAATGATCCCGAGCCGAGGCGGACTTGCCCTAGTCCCGCCGTCCCGAGAAATCGGGGGGCAGAAGCGAGGAACGTTGAAGGTCATTACTACACATATGCGCCCTGGCTATCTGCGCAAGAACGGTGTCCCCTATAGTGCAAATGCAGTGCTTACGGAATATTACGATCTCAGCCGGGAGGCCAGTGGTGACACGTGGCTTTGGATCACGACAGTAGTGAACGATCCGCAGTATCTGAATCAGCCGTTCATAACCAGCACTCACTGGAAGAAGCAGCCGGACGCCTCCGGATGGAATCCAACACCCTGCGCGGCGCGCTGAGAGGAGCGCCACATGATGAATCAAAAGCGACCAGCAAACTCAATGAAGGCGGCAGGCATGTTGCCAATCGTCTTGTTCGCTCTTCTCGGAACGCAGGCATTCGCGCAAGTTGATTTGTCTGGAGAATGGGCCGGTCGAATCCACAATGACGCGCCTGAGCGCGGTGGTGGGCCAGATATTGGGGACTTTACAGGTCTGCCCATTAACGCCGCCGCGCGTATGCGGGCAGAAAGCTACAATCCGTCGCTTCTCACTGTTCCTGTTTGGCAATGCCGGCCACACCCGGCCGACTATATGGGCGGCCGTGCCGGATTCAACATACGGTTTACCCCGGAAATCGATCCGTCCACCCAGCAATTGATCGCGTGGCATGCACGGGCAGCTTGGATGGCGCAGGAGCGGACGATTTGGATGGATGGGCGTCCCCATCCGCCAGAGGAAGCGCGTCACACTTGGCAGGGATTCTCGACGGGAAAGTGGGAAGGCAACGTATTGACCGTGACCACCACTCACCTGAAAATGGGCTTCCTGCGCCGCAATGGCGTGGTGCGGAGCGACCGCGCAGTTCTGACAGAGCACTTTTTCCGGCATGGTGACATGTTGACCGTTGCCTCGATCGTTGAAGATCCGGCTTATCTAACCGAGCCTCTCCCACGGAGCGTAAGCTATGTGCTGGATACGGCTCAGCAAATGGCTCCGTACCCTTGCGAAGCGGTTGTCGAAATTCCACGCGAGGATGGGGTCGTGCCGCACTACCTCCCGGGAACGAATCCTTTCCTTACGGAGTTTGCAACGAAACACAATTTGCCTCTTGATGCTGTGAAAGGTGGTGCGGAAAAGCTGTATCCGGACTATCAGAAACGATCTCGCGAGACGGCAATCACAGCGAAGTAATTGCCGCTCTTGAAAAATAGGACTCGAGTCACAAAATGAAATCAACGAAGTTCAGAAATTTTCCAGTGGCGCTCTTTTCTCTTGCTCTGGCGTCGCTCATGATCGCAGTCGGATTTCCTGGTTATATCCTGGCACAGCAGGGCGGCGGACAAAACCAGAATTTCGATAAAGTTGACGTTCGCGTGCTGCCGGTACAAAACAACATTTATATGCTGGTGGGCGCTGGCGGAAACATAACCGCGCAAGTAGGCAAGGACGGAATTCTTCTAGTTGATACTCAGTTTGCCGAGATGGCGCCGAAGGTCGTCGCAGCCCTGCGGAAGCTATCCGATAAACCGATTCAGTATATTATCAACACGCACGTACACCGTGATCACACAGGTGGCAACGAAGCCCTCGCAAAGGCCGGTACCACCATTGCGGGCGGCAATTTCTCTGTCGATCTATCCGATGCGGGACAGCGGGCAGCCATTATCGCTCACGAGAGTGTGCTCGACGTATTGAGCGCCACGGCCACGGGGAAGGCGAATGACCGCTCGGCCCCAGCGGGTTCGTGGCCTACCGACACTTTTTTCGGACTACAGAAGGACATGTTTTTCAATGGCGAGGGAATTGAGATCATTCATATTCCGGAGGCTCATTCTTCTGGCGACAGCATGGTATTTTTCAGGCGGTCCGACGTGATCAGTGCCGGTGATATTCTAGCGATCAACCGTTACCCCGTATACGATCTGGAAGGGGGAGGGAGCATCCAGGGAGTGCTTCAGGGACTGAACAAAATCGTTGGGCTCTCGATTCCAGCCGACAAAGAAGAGGGCGGAACCCTGATCGTCCCGGGCCATGGCAGAATTTGCGACCAAGCAGACGTGGCTGAATACCGGGATATGACCACGATCATCCGGGATCGTATTCAGGACATGATCAAAAAGGGAATGACTCTTGAAAAGGTGAAAGCCGCGCGCCCGACTTTCGACTATGATCCACTGTACGGTTCCAACACCGGCCTGGGGTCCACAGATAATTTCGTAGAAGCAGTTTACAAGAGTCTCAGTAAGAAGCAGTAGAACAGGGATCTCGTCTACGAAGACACTTGGCGCGCATAATTCTTGGTGCGGCCGCTGTTGCGACTTGCGGAAGGGTCCCTCAAGGGTAGGGTCAGTTTGGGATAGTGAAGCCGACGCGAAATTTCCCATGCGGCCTCGTTTACTAGCTCGCTTAAAGCATTCACATCTTTCCAGATCGTGAGGTCACGGCTGCTACTCACCGAGACTGTTGCTCTAACGGTCTCAGAGGCGTCGAAGATGGGCGCAGCTATAGCGCAATACTGATTGCGAGATCCAAACCGCATCATGCAGAACTCCTGCTGCCGCACTTGGGCCAATTCTGCTAGCAGATCCTGCGTAGCTACACTCTTGCGCGCACCCTTCCTTACGAGGGGGGATCGTTCTAAAAACTTGTCGAGCTGCTGCTTCGGAAGATAAGCCAGAAGTATCTTCCCCACTGCTGTTGTGAGGGCTGGCACTTCGCTGCCAATAACCCACTCCCCATCCATTTGTATGGACTTCAGCGCTTTACTCGATTTTGTCGAACCTATGAATGTGGGGCCCTCTACGCGATCCAAGATAATTACGTGATCTCCTTCAAGGACCGCCAAGTTAGCAGTAAGCCCTGTGTCGGCGGCCAGCCTGTACAGAGTAGGTTCGCCAGCGGAGCGAAAGCCGACCTCGCGAAGAGCGCTGCGGCCGAGGATCACGGTCTTGAGTCCGATCCTATACTTTCCACTCTCCTTATCGCGAGCGAGGTAGCCTTCTCGCTCCAACCTGCTAAGGATATACGAGCATGTGCTGCGAGCAATGCGGAATGCCCGGCTAATCTCAAGGTTCGTCAAGCCACCGGGAGTCTGCGCGATGAATTGCAGTACGACTAATGCGCGGTCGAGTGAATTCGTAGGCAATCGTGCCATAGGCCCTGATGGGAACTTCCTCATAATACACGAAAGAAGTTCAGCGGCAGCGTAGATGTGTCTAAGAGAGGTGCTTAAAATATCGCGGCAAATCGTTCTTGGTGTCGCGAAGGATTTCAAAGATCGCCTGGCGATCTGCTGCTGACAAACGTGCGTATCTAGGTTGCTTCTCTCCGCCGGATAGGATCTGCCATATGCGCGCGTAAATGGCGTCCTTGGCGACGGACGGCAAGGCATTAAAAGCATCCGAATAGATCATGTAACTGCAGGGGTATTTGAGGAGCCGGTGATTAAGATCAAATTGGCGAAGGGACCGGCCCTTGCGGTCGCGCGGGCCCAAGTCCGCAAACTTCTCCGCGTAGCCAGAAGTTCCTATAATCCGGCTTGGAAGCGGCGCTTCGTCAATGAATAACAAGTAGTCGACCAGGCTGTTTACAGTGTCGCGCGCGGGAGCAGGGAGTACTCCCGCAAAGCGTGTTTCTGAATCCAGGCGTGAGATCAGATTGCTCATTTGCGTTTGATGTTCCAATACCATGAGAGCCACGATGTCGCTGTACTCAGTAAGGTAACCGGAAGTGTAGAACTGATCGTATAGCGATTCGAGCCACCCTTGTCCGATGCGATTGCCCAAATGCCGGAAGCGATTGGATCGGCCTGAGACGTACCAGCCACCCCATCGTTGCGTAAGGGGAGTGCGTTGATCCGTAACAGCGCTGTCGGAATCCGCCGCGTTTGACTCCAAATAAGGGTTGCTGCTCAGTATGAATAGGCCGGGAACGCCTTGCGTCCGGTGAGACTGATGGCAGGAGTTGCATGAATCGTTGCGCTGAAACCGGGGCTTCCCCGCGGAAGATTGATCGAGCGTATAAAATACGACTCCCTTTCCCGGATCTATGGCTGCCGCCTCTATCAGCGGACTCCCGCGGACCCACCCAATGACGATGTCATCGGTGAAGTAAAGAGCACGGGGGTTCTCCGGACTGATCAATTTCGCTTGGAAACTGGTTTTTGAAAACACCATGACTTGCGATTCGACCATGATGTCCAATTTTTCCAGGACGGAGCGTAGATAGCCAGAAGCCGGTTGAAAGACTAGTTTGACAGCCCCGTTTTCGAGGCGGTCGTTGAGCGTAGCGATGCGGTCGCGGGGCGCCGGGGAGGCTTGAATATCCTTCAGCAACACGGTTAGACCGATGATCGAAGCCCCCATCCAAACCAAGTGCAATCGCATGCTTTGCCAAGCCTAGCACCACTCGCAATTTTAAGGCCAGGCCTCGGTTCATTGAATTGAATCGACATGACCTACTTCGATTCAATATGTTGAATTCACTGGCGACGCGATGATGACACCTGGAGTATCATGGCATTGGTAAATTTGCCCCATAAAAGGGAGTCTGGTCTATGTGGAATCAATCAAGATTGAACCTGGGTGTTTTGTGCGTGCTTGCTTTGGCCGCGCCAATGTTTGCCCACCATGGAAGTGGAATCTCGTATGACATGGAGCATCTTTGGACGACGAAGGCGACGGTAACGGAGTTCAAGTATGCCAATCCCCATCCGTGGCTGGAGTTCGATCGTGTAAACGATAAGGGCGAAAAGGAGCACTGGACCGCCGAGCTCATCACGAATCCGACGTTTCTGCTCCGGGCAGGATGGACCAAGGCGCGGTCACTGGAAGCATTGAAGCCCGGAACCGTTGTGGAATTGACGCTCGGTACGGCCAGGGTTGGCGGACTCAATGGGTGTATCCGGACCATTCGCAGCGAGACAGGAGAGCTGCTCGTGAATTCCGGCGGGGCGGGTGGGGATGCGCCCGTGGCACCGGCGGGGCGGGGCGGTCAGTAGCCACGCATGACGAAAGACGAACAGACCAATGAGATGCAATATGCATAATCGCCTAATACGGTGCTTACTATTCTCCGTGCTCGTCACATTTTCTTTAAGGACCACGGTCGCGCAGCAGGGTGGTCGTGGCCAAACAGGTGCGGCGGGCGGCAACACCCTCGGTCGCGGCGCCGCGCCGCTTGTTCCCGACAAATTGCCGTACGATAAGCACGATCTTTCGGGTGTATGGCTGGGAAACCAATACGGCTTCAACTCGAAGTACGAGCCGCCGATGACACCAGAGGGTAAAAAGAAGTTTGACGCCCAAAAGCCGTCGTACGGAGCCGCGCTTGGAACGCCGGCCGCGCAAGACACGAAAGTGCCATCCGGGCGCCGCCGGTCAATCCCACCGGCGCAAGGCAACGATTACGTCGGGGCATGTAACTCCCTCGGATTGGTCCGCATGCTCCTTTACGACCCGGCGCCGATGGAGATGATCATGACGCCCAACAGGATCATCCAGAGGTTCGAATGGACGTGGGATCACCGGGAGATTTGGCTCGACGGACGGGCACTCCCCAACGTGGATGCGTACCTACCTAGGTGGAACGGGTACTCGGTTGGAAAATGGGATGGCGACGCGCTTGTGGTCACCACGGTTGGACTAGACGATCGGCAGTGGCTTGATCACTTTGGTTATCCGATCAGCGAAAAGGCGAAGATCGAGGAGCGGTGGCGGCGGACGGCGCATAACGTCCTGGAGCTAACCATTACGGTGACGGACCCTGAAATTTACAAGGAACCATGGAAAAGCGAACTCGACACATTCCGCTTGGCATCGACCGCTGATCTCTCGGCCGGCACCGGCTGGGCGGCGATAGCGGAAGACAAGTGCATTCCGCTGGACGAAGTCGAACAGTACAACCGTAACGTTCGCAATCCTGCCGGCGGTGTTCCGGGCGTGGCGCACAAATAGTCTGATCGGGTCCTTCCTAAGAACTTATATGAGACTTAACGCAAGAGGCGGGAGCTTCCGCGGAATCGGCATGACACTGGCATGGCTGTTGGCGGGCGCTGCGGCAAACGCTCAACCCGCTCCGCAAAAGACGCTCTTGGCCGAAGATGTCTTCAAGAATATTCAGGTATTAAAAGGGATTCCTGTCGGCGAATTCATGGACGTGATGGGCTTCTTTTCTGCGGCATTAGGCTCAAACTGCGTTCATTGCCACGTCGATGAGAGTCTCACGCATTGGGAAAAGTTCGCCGAGGATGTTCCACGTAAGCGCATGGCACGGCAGATGGTGCTGATGATGAATGCGATTAACAAAAACAACTTTGGCGGGCGGAAGGTGATGACGTGCTATTCTTGCCACCGCGGCGATATCCGTCCTGAAGGCGTACCTAGCCTTTTGACGCAGTATAGCCTTCCCGTCGAAGATCCCAATAAAGTGGAGATTGTCCCGGAGGCTCCGACCACTCCTTCCGCCGACGAAATCCTGGATAAGTACGTCCAAGCGCTGGGCGGGGCTCAGCGCCTCGCCGCTCTCACTAGCTTCGCGGGGAAGGGGACTTACGAAGGGTATGACACTTACGAGCAGAAGGTCCCATTTGAGGTTTTTGCCAAAGCTCCCAATCAACGCACAACGATTGCCTACACACAGAGCGGAGACACGACTACGACTTTCGACGGACGCGCGGGCTGGGTTGCAGCCGTTGATAAGCCAGTAACGTTGCTTCCGCTGAGTTCCGGCGATCTGGACGGTGCCAGGCTAGAGGCGGATCTATCCTTTCCAGGGCGTATCAAGCAGACCCTGAGCCAATGGCGTGTGGGCTTCCCGGTCACAACCATAGAAGACAGGCTGGTCCGGATTGTCCAAGGCACGGGAGCCGGTGGGACCCGGCTGAAACTATTTTTTGACGCCGAGTCAGGGCTACTGGCACGCGTTGTCCGCTATAGCAATACAGTCGTGGGTATCGTTCCCACGCAGATCGACTATTCCGATTACCGGGAAGTTGCGGGAATTAAGATGCCTTTTCACTGGACTGTGACCTGGACCGATGGCAAGTCCACGATTGAATTGAGCGACGTGCAGCCAAACGTCCCTATTGACGCTTCGAAATTCGCTCAACCTGCCCCAGCCGTGGTGAAAAAGGCGGCGCAATAACGGTCAGCTGTTCCGGTTGCGTTGGATGGCTAAAATCAAGCAATGACATCCAGGATACGACGGTGCACAACGCGGGCGATCCAGGTTCGGTCGAATCGTGGCTGGTTTCGGCAGGACGGGACCGGCGCCCAGGCTCGCCACTCAACGTGCCGCCGTGGCCCGCGTCGAACTACGTGCTGGGCGAGCGCCGTGCGTACTCTCGCGACGACGGCACGCCGGGCTGGGAGGCACTGGAAGAGATCGTCGGCGGCCTCGAAGGTGGCTCGTCGGTCTCCTTCGCCTCCGGCATGGCGGGGATCGCGGCGATTTTCGATCAACTTCCCACAGGCTCGGTGGTGGCCTTGCCGGACGACTGTTACCAGGGTGTCACGGGACTCGCCAAAGCCGGCCAAGGCCGCGGCCGGTGGACTGTGCATCGATTAGCCGTGGCCGATACCGCGGGCTGGATCGAGATGTGCGGTATGGCCGACTTGATTTGGTTGGAGTCGCCTTCGAACCCGCTGCTGACGGTGGCTGACTTGGACGCCATTTGCGCCGCGCCGCGGAAGCGTGGCGCGATGCTGGGCGTGGATAACACCTTCGCTACGCCGCTCAATCAGCGTCCGCTGGCTCTCGGGGCCGACGTGGCCGTGCAATCGGTGACGAAGTTCATCGGTGGACACTCGGATCTGCTGGGTGGCGTCGTCTCCGTGCGGGACGCCAACCTGCTGGCGGCGCTGCGGCAGTCTCGAGAACTCGCGGGTGCAACACCTGGTACCCTCGAAACTTTTCTTGCGGTCCGCGGTGCCAGGACGCTGGCACTGCGACTGGAGCGGGCGCAGCACAACGCGATGACACTTGCCGAGCGCCTCGTGCGCCATCCTAATGTCTCCTTGACACGCTATCCGGGCCTTGCGAGCCACCCCACTCACAACGCCGCGGTACGCCAACTCAAGGGTTTCGGCACGATTATCTCGTTCGACGTGCGTGGCGACGCCAGCACCGCTGACGCCGTGTGCGCCGGACTGCAACTCATTCAACACGCCACCAGCTTGGGCGCGGTCGAATCCACCATCGAACGACGAGCCAGCATTCCCGGACAGGAGCACCTGCCTCCGGCGCTGCTGCGGCTGAGCGTTGGTATCGAGGCCGTCGAGGACCTTTGGACTGATCTGGATCGAGCGCTACGCAACGTGCCGGAGATGTAGGTATGGGGCGAAC
>Ga0207711_10004121_pt1 | contig 12457 bp, 15 predicted proteins | sample KBSS34metaG_FD_184401 | JGI IMG/M metagenome (GOLD analysis project Ga0207711, IMG submission 184401) | Switchgrass rhizosphere microbial communities from Kellogg Biological Station, Michigan, USA - KBS S3-4 metaG (SPAdes) (version 2) | ecosystem: Host-associated > Plants > Roots > Rhizosphere...
TGGAGCCGGGGAGAGATCCCCGGCCAAGAGGAATGGCTGCCGCTCTTCGGTGACGAAGGGTACAAAAACCGGCTTATAGTCCGGCAGGCCCAAATAACGAATTCGCGCGTTTCTTGTTCACGGGTCTCGCCCTACTTGGGTGCCAAAATCGCTCCGACCAGATCATCCAGCAGCTTCGAAAAGCTCTGGTTTGCCTCGCTATCAGTGACTTCAGCATTACAAAACAAAGCGACACCAGCGCCTTCATCCGGGAAGTAGCGCACAGACGTAGTAGTAGACGGCTGAAGGCCATTGAATCCCACCATTTTTCTGCCGTCGCGCTCCGATACGCCCCATCCCAGCCCGAACGGGCTTTGCATACCGTCGGAAGTCTTTTGGCGTGTCCAAGTCTGACGCAGGATATCGTCCTTCAACACACGCCCCGATTCCACCGCAATCATGAAGCCAAGGAAGTCTTTGGCGGACGCCGTGAATCCACCCGCCGGATATTTGTTGCTTCCGTCGTAGGCCCGCGCGTTTGTGACCGCGCCGTTCGTATCTACCCTGTAGCCGCGCACGCGCTTCTGCACGATGGCCAGCGAGTCGTCGATGCCTATACCATTGATTTCGTAGCGGCGAAAGAAGTCTTCCGAGGAGCTCTGGAAGCTCTTACCCGTAATGGCTTCCGCAATAGCGCCTAACACGGTGAAGCCGAAGGTGGTGTACGCCGTCTTGGTTCCGGGTTCGAACAGCAAGGCGTCGTTTACAAATGCCTTCAGGGCATCTCGTGATGTTGCGTAATGGATAGTACTGAAGGCCTCGTCGGGAACTTTATACTCTCGGATGCCTGACTGGTGGCTTAGAAGATGTCGCACCGTTATCTTGTCGTACGTGCCCGGCAGGTCAGTCAAATACGTTTTGATCGGAATATCGAGCTTCAGTCTTCCAGCCTGAACCAAATCCATAATCATCGTTGCCGTGACTAGCTTCGAGACGGAAGCTAGCCGATGAACGCTGTCTGATGTCAGGGGGACTCCCTGTTCGACATCGGCAAATCCCCATGCCTTGGAGTAGACAACTGAATTATGGATCAACAACGCCACCGATAGACCGGGGCAACGTGTGGATTTGAAGGCGTTATCGATAATCGAGTCGAAGGGAGCCGCAACGCCAGGCTGCGCAATTTGAGCGGGAGCTGATGCCGTAATCGCGAGGAACAATCCGAAGACGATTGGCTTGTGGCCCACAAGGTACAGGATACGCCTGTGAGACACGGCTGCGCTAAGCCAGTTGCAGCCGTTTCAGCTTTATGCGGTCGCGGCGGACTTGCGCGAGTTCGTACTGTGCCTGTTGCACCAGCCAGCCGTCTTCAGTGCCTCCGAATACTTTGGACAGCCTTACGGCCATTTCGGGAGAGATGCCGCGCTTCCCGTTTACCAGTTCAGAAAGCGTGTTACGCGTAACGCCGAGGGCCTCGGCGGCTTCCGTAATCGTCAAGCCCAAAGGCTCGATGCACTGGCGCAACACAACGCCTCCGGGGTGTGGTGGATTTTTCATGGTCATGGGCTGGTTCCTTTTAGTGGTAATCGACATAATCAACATCCTCCACGCCACCGTCGTCAAAACGGAAAATCACCCGCCAGTTGGCGCGTACGGTAATAGACCAAAAGCCTTTCATTTGTCCTTTGAGCGAATGCAACCGCAACCCCGGCTGGTTCAAGTGAGCAAGGGTAGGGGCGGCATGAAGGGTCGCTAAAATATCCCGCAGCGTCTGTGCATGTTCAGGGTTTACACCCCTTGGGTCGTCCTCTTCAAAAAGCCGTTTCAGTCCCTTGTGGCGAATTGTCCGTATGATCGCGAACCGTAAGGTGACACGTGGCGCATGTCAAGACAAGGTTAGCAGCTTTGGGAATTCCCTCTTTGGCCATTTTGTTGTAATTCGGTGGGTTGCCGCGCAACGCTCGGCGCCACTCGTTGCCTTGCCGTAGCCCGCCGCGTATTCTCAAAGCTATGGAACTGCTTACATTGCCCGTTTGTCGCCGCTCAAGCGCCTTGCGCTGATTGCGCAGCTTTGGGAAAGTCTTGAACATGAGCAAGTTCCCTTGACTAGTTCGCAACAGGCGGAACTTGAACGCCGCCTGGCCTCACTCGATCAAGACCGTCGCGACGGCGTAACCTGGGCTGCATTGAAGGCCGAACTAGAGCAGCGCTGCCCGTAGTGTTCCCGGTCATTTTCACTCAGTCCGAGCGTACGGAAATCGGCCTTCCACGGCCAAAATTTCCATGTGCGGAAGATGACGCGTGTTCTTTGAGAAGTCCCTGAAAATCATGGTCATGGGCTTGAAATTGGCCGAAATCGGCGAGCCGGAGGACCTGTTTCCATCGCAAGGTGCGGAAAGTTCGAGCGTCGCGCGTGGGAGCGCGCCAGCTACCAGCAAACGGAAATTGCTCAAGCCGGCGCTTCCGACGGCCACGCCAACGCCTTCATCCGAGTGGCGGCGGAAACGACTTTGCCGATTCGACGACCCACCTTCTACAATGAAGGTGATGAAAAGCGAGCGATCCAAGACCCTCTCCTATTCGGTCTTCTACGAACAGGCTCGTGAAGGCGGATACGTGGCATTTGTTCCGGCGTTGCCCGGCTGCCACACCCAAGGTGAGACGCTGGAAGAGACGGAGCGCAACGTCAAAGAGGCTATCGCCGTTTATCTGGAGAGCCTGACAGCCCACGGAGATGCCATTCCCGTCGAGGGGCCGTCCTTCCAGGGACGAGTGACAGTTCCCGCCTAATGAATGTCTAAGCTGCCGTCCCTGACCGCGCGACAAGTTGTCCGGGCATTAAAGCGCGCCGGATTCGTCGAGGATAGGCAAAAAGGCAGTCACCTGATATTGATCCAACCCGCCACAAAAGCTAGAACCGTGGTTCCGGTCCACCGAGGGAAGACCATCAAGGAACCCTTGCTCCGAGGCATCCTTAGGGATGCAAACTTGTCGACGGAGGAGTTTGTCGGGTTGCTCTAACTCCTTTTGGTGCCTAGGCTCCTGTACCTCGGGAAAGAAGTCCCTTCACCAAGTCCAACCCCACGCCGGCGAGTCCGCCCTCGGGCACTTCTCCGTTCGGCGTAAGATGGTCAACGATGCCGGGAAGCAGTTGCGACAGGCGAGACGAGGCGTCGGTGGGCGAAACGCCCAATTTTGCCGCCAAGTCCTGTACCACGCCGCTTCCAAGGGCACTCTGCAGTTGTTCCCCCGTGATCGGCAGATTGTGTCCAGTCCCGATCCACGAGTTCACAGTGTCTCCCAGGCCGCAGCCTTGAAGCGACTGAAGAACGCCGTCCAATCCTCCCGCCCGGCCGTTCAACACTTGCATGACCGTGCCGACCATGTCCCCGGCTTCGCCCGTTTGGCTGCCGCCGAGTAGCTCTCGCGCCATATCAAACAGTCCCATAAAGTGAATCCTCCTTTACATGCTTTACCTTGCGACCTATTTCTTTTTCGTCCCGACTTCTTGCTTGGCTTCCCGGTAATTGGCCTTCTTCGCGTCGGCCTCGGACATGAACTTCCCTTGTTTGGTCTTCCCGAAGTAGCGGCCGGACTTATGGTACACCCCGCTCTCCGTGTTCACCCAAACCATTCCGCTGCTCTGCGCTCGGGCGATGTCGGCATCCGATACGCCGGCGGAATCGGCAGGACCCTTCTTGGTCGACTTAGCCGCGGCGGCCGGGGCTGGAGCTGGAGCCGCAGCCGGAGCCGCAGCCGGAGTTGCGGAAGACTCGGCCTCCTTCTTCTTTTTCTTCTTGCTTTTTGTCTCCGTCTTGTCCTGCGCCGGCAGAACATTCGTCGTCAGGAGCGTTACCGAAAATACCGTAGCTAGGGCAAATAGCCTGGACCACCGTCTCATTGAAGCCTCCCCATTACATGAAGTAGTCGGCCGGGACCTTGACAGGTTCCCGGACCGCACTCATTCTACACGAACGGTGCGACTGGAAGGCACCGCAAGTCTTAATTGATATATACTCACGAGTCGGAGGCCCCTATGCCAGGAATATTTGAAATCAAGAAGGCTAAGGACGGTCAGACATTCTTTCACTTGAAGGCGGCAAACGGCCAGATCATTCTTGCGAGTGAAATGTATAAGGCCAAAGAGAGTGCCTTGAACGGGATTGAATCGATTAAGAAGAACGCAGCGCTCGCGGAGCGGTATGAGAAGCTGACATCGAAAAACGGCAAGCCCTACTTCACCCTGAAGGCGGCCAACTCTCAGGTCATTGGGAATAGCGAGATGTACGAATCGGAATCCGCTCGTGACAACGGAATCGACTCGGTGATGAAGAATGCCCCGACGGCCAAGGTCGTCGAGATTGCAGCAACCGCCTAAATACAACGTTGGTGTTTCATGGGGATTCACTGACGCCAACACCGGCGGGCATCGAATGCAATGAATAACCGGCCCTAGGAGGATTTCTCGGATGTTACACATGTTTCTGCATGCGTTATTTGGGCTGATCGTGGGCTTGGTGGCTAGAGCGGTTTTGCCGGGAGCCGATCACCACGGCCTCATCGTCACGGCGATCATTGGTATCGTCGGCGGTTGGTTTGGAGGACAGATCGGACGATGGCTCGGTTGGTACAAGGAAGGACACCCCGCCGGATTCCTGATGTCCGTAGTGGGCGCTGTCATCCTGCTGGTGGTCCTGCGGTTTGTAGGCTAGTGAACCTCGGCGGCTGAATCTTCGTTTCTTTAGTTATGGAATGGTTGAGCACGCTCGGTGTGGCCATGGGTTCGGCGTGGCTCTCAGGAATCAGCCTCTACGCCACGGTGGCCACTCTGGGATTGTTGCAGCGCTTCGGCTTGGTACATCTGCCAGGCGAACTCAGCGTGCTGGGGAATTGGTGGGTAATCGGTGTGGCTGCCGGTATGTACGTGGTGGAATTTATCGCCGACAAGATTCCAGCCGTCGATAGCGTTTGGGATGCCATCCATACCTTTATCCGCGTTCCAGCCGGAGCCGTCATGGCGTCCGCCGCGTTTTCACATGCAGACCCGGCGGTGCGGATCATCGCCTTGCTAGTCGGCGGAGGCGTGGCCTTCAGTTCACACGGCACCAAGGCCGCGGTGCGCGCGACGGCGAATCTGAGCCCCGAACCTTTTTCGAACATCGCACTGAGCCTGGCGGAAGATGCGGTCGCAGTCGGATCAAGCTTCCTGATCGCCTGGTTTCCGGTGGTAATGCTGGGGATCGTAATTCTGTTTCTAGTGGCGTTCTTTTGGCTGACACCGAAGATCCTGCGCTCGATGAAACGGCGTTTTGGTGCTACCGGGACCCCAACTTCCGCGGGAGGGTGACCTTAGATAAGTTGGCTGCAGCCATCTTCCCCGCAATCGGTGTCTAATGGAATATGCGCGTGATGGTGCTGATTGCCTTGCTCGCGGCGCCCCTGGCACCGGTCTGGGCTTGCTCTTGCGTTGCCGGATCGATACCACCATGCCAAGCCGCCTGGGATTATGTGGCGGTGTTCACTGGAACTGTGATCGACATCGCTGACCCTGCGCCGCCCCCTCAACCACAAAACGTTGGGCCGAACCCCATCCGTCCGTCCATCTATTACTCGCCGACCTTGCCGGGCAGACCCTTCCCCTCGTCGAAGCGTGTAGTGCGCATCCAGATCGCAGAAGTGCTGACCGGCGTGGAACCTGGGCAGAAGGAAATCGAGATCGTCACTGGCATGGGTGGCGGCGACTGCGGCTACGCGTTCCAATCCGGCGTGGACTACATTGTCTATGCGTACAAAAATTCGGAAGGGCGTCTAGAAACTGGCATCTGCTCGCGTACCCGGCCCCTGACGCAGGCTGCAGAGGACATCGCCTATTTGCGCGCCGTCCCCCAATTGCCGCCTACTGCCGATGTTCGCGTCTCCGTTTCTGATAACAGTTCAGCAAGCTTTCGGCCGATGCCAAAGGTTCGAACGACCATCTCCGGTCCGGACGGACTAAGGGAAGCTCTCACGGATAGCCGGGGAAAGGCAACCTTCGCAGGGTTGCCGCCAGGAGAGTACACCCTTCAGTGGGCCTCTGACGGTTACAAATCAGGAGATCGTAAGGTTCAGCTTCACGCCCAGGGTTGTGCCGAAGTACCCGTGTACATGATGCTCGATCGCCGGATTCTAGGCCGCGTCCTGACTCGGTCCGGACTGCCCGCCGCGAAGGTCATGATCGAAATGGTTCCCGTGCATCCCGGACCCGACGGTTCATCGATCGAGCAAGCCACCAGCGATGTAGACGGCCTTTACGAATTCGAATACTTAAGAACCGGAGACTTTTATTTGGGCGTTAACATGGATCGCCCCTCCTCCCCAGAAATGCCTTACGGGCAATGGTACTACCCCGGCACCGCAGACCCGGCTGGTGCCACAATCGTTCATCTCCCGGCAACTCCGGGCGTGCAGACGTTTGATCTGTTCCTCCCCGAGCCGCAGAAAGACCGCATCATTGAAGGAGTGGTGGTATGGCCGGACGGCCGGCCAGCGCGAGCCGGGTTGACGCTGGAAGATCCACGGTGGCCGGGGTATGCGTCCCACGCAGGCGCGGATTCCGACGGTCACTTCCTGTTGCATAGTTTCAACGGAACGCTGTATCGGCTGCATGCGGTCGGTGGCGTATCCTCAATCTCCTCATTCTCCGCCGAACCTGTCGAAATTCGACCGAACAGCGCGCCTTTGAAACTACGGCTAATCCTAACGCGGCCGGGGGACTCTGTCCGTCAGGAGTGGGAACAACGAACTCGCAAATAAGACGTCGTCAAAGTTTGAGGCTATAGCGCATTGAGGAACACCGCCAGGTCCGACTTCTCCTGAGCCGTGAAGCCAATCTGGAAGCGAGTGTCGTAGAAATCCACGATGTCCTCGAGCGTTTGCGCGCTGCCATTGTGGAAGTATGGCGCGCGTGCGGCCAACCCACGCAGGACCGGCCCCTTGAACTTGCCGACGTCGGCCAACTTGCCGGTGATCATCGCGCGTCCCGGGTCTGTCGTCTGAACGCAGGCCGTGGCGCCGTCCTTGGGACAGATCGTGATCACGGGAAGGTAGCTGGTGTCCAGAACATTGCTGCCGCCCGGCGGGTCCGCGACTCCAATATTGAGAGGAGCGGATACGGAGTGATTGCCGACATTGGGGGAGTCGTGGCAGATCCCGCAAGTCGAGACAATGGCAGTGGGCGCGGTGACGCCATTGGAGAAGGTAAACCCGTTCAAGCCGGCGACGCCGGTAATCGTAAAGGTCTTGGTATTGAAGATCGCCTGTCCGCGCGCGATGGCCTGCCGCCGCGGGTTTCCGGCATTTTGCCACGCATCGTAAATAGTGAAAATCCTAGTGCTGAAATTCAGGGTGACGGGGTTCTTCGGGTCTAAACCAACCGGGTCGTTGATACCGATGTAATAGTCTTGTTGGCTGGCAGCTCGTGGCGCTCCCTTCGCGCCCCCGGCGGACAGGTCTCCGGCGCCGTGGTCCTGAGCTTGCGCCGTGTACAATGCGATTTCGAAATTCACGATGGCTTGCTGCTGGGCGGTTGTCAATCCGGCGCCCTGCGCATGGCCGGTGGTGGCATCCACGGACTGATGCGCCAGATCGCTCAATAGCGACTGCGGATAGTTATTGGAGCTGATGGGAGTGGTCCCGGTTTGCGTCGACGATTCGCGCCCGTCGAACATCAGCGTGCTCAAAAACAGCAGGTTGGCCGAGGGCAGAGGACGCCGATACATGGAAATGACGTTGGTTTCACTGCAACCGTACGGATTACTGACGCTGACAATATCGAAATCGCGGGTTGCGGGCACGTCCAGCGCGACCCGAATCACTCCTCTGGTCCGCAGCAGACTGTACGCGGCTGCGCGGCCCGCCAGCGTCGAAACATCGATGTTGTGATCGCAATTCGAGCCGTCGTTGGTGCGGAAGAGGGGATCGAGTCCTTGCGATTGATCGAAGCGTCTCTGCACGTGCACGGCGGCAACACTCATGGCGTCACTCGGCTGATGACACGTTCCGCAGCTGCGGCCATTGGTGCCGAGACTTTGGAAGAACGGGCCCGTGAGGTCAATGTCGCCATCCTCGCTGTAAGTCCGAACCACGCCGCTCGGGTCCGCAAAGCCGGCCAGGTTCGGCACCATCGGCTCGCCTTGCTGAGCGTGCGTGAAGATCAGCGGAGTCAGTAAAATTGCCAGGACACCGAGGGAGACCGCCGCATTTCGAAATTTGGCCACAGGCGGGCGCGTGGAGGTAAATCCTTTCAGACTACTCATGCTTTCCTCCGATAGATCGGAAACATACTACCCCGAACTCCCAGGTGACGCAAGAATTAAGTTCGCTTAGTACTAGTTGCCAGAAAGGGGCAGCCGCGGCGGCCGGAAAATATTTCCGTGAAATGCGGAAATGTCGTCTGTCTCCTTTTTGGTGGTATTCTGGCATCGCACGTGTTTCGAGGTCACCATCGCAAAGTCCGGCTGCTGTTCGGCGTCTCCGATATTCTCTTAACCGCGCTTGCCTTTCTGCTGGCATACTGGGTGCGCGTTCTGCTGGATCACGTCCCCCTTGAGCACGATTTCCATCTAGACCCGCCGGTGCTGGTGCTGCTGTTGGGCGGATCGATGATAACGTGGGTCGCGATCGGCGCCTGGTGGCAGATCTATGACCGCATTGACGCCGTGCATCCGCGCATCATCCTGCGCGACACCTTCCGCCAGTGCCTGCTCGGGGCCGTCGCCATCGTGCTGTTTGAGTTTGCGCTGCGCCTGGACTTGAGCCGCTCTTTCCTCGCCATGTTCGCCGGGTTCAACTGGGCGCTGCTGTGCGTATTCCGCTTGAATGCCGGCCGCGTTCTGGGCATGATGCGGCGCGAGTTCGGAGTCCCGAGTTACGTGATGGTGGTCGGGCTCGGCGAAGCCGCGCTGCGCATGGGACGCCAGATCGAAGAAGCCGCGCCTTACGGCATCCAGCTCAGCGCGTTCCTGGCGGAGCCGGGTGAGGCCGCGCCTCAGGAAGTGGAACTCTCCGCGAAATATCCAGTGCGGCCCCTGGCGCAACTCCCCGACCTGCTGCGGCAGCATGTCATCGATGAAATCATATTTGCGGTCGACAGCCGCCGACTCGCTGAGCTCGAAGAAGTATTCCTGCTGTGCGATGAAGAAGGCATCCGCACGCGTGTGGCGGTCGATTTCTTCCCACATATCAACAGCCAGGTGTATCTCGACCGCCTGGGCGCCTCGCCTCTGCTGACTTTTTCGGCGACGCCGCACGATGAAATCCGCCTTCTCGTCAAGCGCGCCACCGATATTGTGCTTGCCGGGGCCGCACTCATCGTAGTATTCCCGATCATGCTGCTGGTCGCGCTGCTGATCCGCGTGACCTCGCCCGGTCCCGTGATCTTTCGCCAGATCCGCTGCGGACTAAATGGCCGGCGTTTCGTGTTCTATAAATTCCGCTCCATGTGCCAGGATGCCGAGGCCCAGCGTGCGGCGCTGGAACACCTGAACTCCAAGAGCACCGCGTTCAAGATTCCCAATGACCCGCGCCTCACTTCCGTCGGCCGCTGGCTGCGCAAGTTTTCCATCGACGAATGGCCGCAGTTGTGGAACGTTCTGAAAGGCGACATGAGCCTGGTGGGTCCGCGCCCGCCGCTGCCGGAGGAAGTGGAACAATATAAGCGATGGCAGCGCCGCCGCCTGCGCATGCGTCCCGGGCTTACCTGCCTGTGGGTGATCAGCGGCCGCGATCAGATCGACTTCGATACCTGGATGCGCATGGACATGCAATATATCGACACGTGGTCGCTGGGGCTCGACTGGAAGATTATGCTGCGGACCATTCCGCAGGTATTGAGCGGCAGGGGAGCGCACTGACATGCACCTGGTTCCCACGCAAGCCGAGGTAGTGGAGCTGCTGCGCCAGACCGGCGGTCTCCGCAAGGGACATTTTGAATACCCCGACGGCATGCACACCAACGAGTATTTGCAGGTGGCCCTCACTATGCGGCATTACCAATCCGCCAAGATTTTGAGCGTGGGGTTGAGCCGCTTGATCCGCGCGCACTCCGATCTGCGGGCGATGATTCCGGAGCTGTCGATCGTCACGCCAGCCACCGGCGGCCTGCCCGTAGCCTACGGCGTGTGCGAGGCCCTGCGTTCCAGGCAAGTGTATTGGGCCGAGCGCGACGATTCTTGTCAGGGAATGCGCTTCCGTCAATTTCTGGAGATCACGCCCGGTGAAAAGGTCCTCCTGGTGGATGATATCCTGCGCACAGGCACGAAGTTGACGGAGCTCAAGAAGCTGGTGGAGGACCACGGCGGCGAAGTGGTCGCCATCGCGGTCCTGATCCATCAGCCCGAGCCGGGCGCCGCTACCTTCGGCACGCTGCCCTTCTATTCGCTGGCTCACTTGGACGCGACCTATTATAAGGACGCCAAGTCCTGCGAACTCTGCGAGCAGGGCGTTCCGGTAGTGAAGACCTGGGTGTAACCGGCGCCGCGCCGGCTTGGGCTTAGTGAGTTTCGCCGCCCGCGGCGATCAGCGTCTGGCCCGTCACCCAGCCCGCTTCGTCGGACGCAAAGAACACTGCCGCCCGTCCAATGTCTTCCGGCTGTGCGATGCGGCCCAGCGGAGTTTGCGACTCAACCTTCTTGCGGAAATCGCTTTCGGTTAGCCCCGCCGTATGGAACCCTTCGGTTTCAACCATGCCCGGATCGAGCGAGTTCACGCGGATCTTCTTGGGCCCGAGTTCCTTCGATAGCGCGATAGTGATGTTGTCGACAGCGCCTTTGGTGGCGCTATAGACCGAGCCCATGGCTACCGGCATCGAACCGACAATCGAGCCGATGTTGATAATGGAGCCGCCCTTGCCGTCGATCAGCTTCACGGCTTCCTGAGTGGTCAACAGCAGGCCGAGCACATTGAGATTGAACTGCCTGTGAAAGTGCTCGGGAGTAATGGACTCCAGCGGAGCGAATTCATACACGCCTGCGTTGTTCACCAGAACGTCCAGCTTGCCGTAGGCCGCCTTGGTCTCGGCGAACAAGCGCGTGATGTCCTTCGGCTGAGACACGTCGGCTTGGACCGCGATGGCTTTTCCGCCCTTGGCAGTGATGCGTTTCACGACGGCGTCGGCGCCGGATTTGCTGGTGGAATAGTTGACCACCACGGAGGCGCCCTCTGCGCCAAAGTGCTCGGCGATGGACGCGCCGATGCCTTTGGAGGCTCCCGTGACTACGGCTACTTTTCCTTTAAGTCTGCTCATGATGTTGCGATCCTCACTTTGTGATAGTTTGACAACCGTCTAAGTGATGAGCTGGAACAGAGCAGGGATTCAGAAATTCGGAGCGGTTTCAGATTTTCTTTAGTTCCGCCAGATAGGCGGCCCAGGCCGGACGGCAAAACGTCGTATCGACGAACTTGCCGCGGCGGGCGGTCTCGATCAGACCGCAGGATTCCAGCTCCTTTAAGTGGTGCGAGAGCGTGGCGGGAGTGATGGGGAATGCGCCGCGCAGTTCCGAGCACGCCGCGGCCGACTTCGCCGCAATGTGCTGCAGAATCTCGAACCGCCGCGGATCGGAGAGAGCCCGCGATATGGCGAGCATCTGGCGTTTGGGAAGCGTCGTGGGCTCCTTCGCCTTGGTGGGTTTAATCACTAGAACATGCTAGCAGGCCAGAATTCCAAAAAAGTGCCGATATCCGGTTATGATGGCTGTAGGGTTGCAACACAGAATCAGCCGGCGCTCCTTCTTTGCCACGCCCGTCGTGCTCGCCGCCTCGCGCGCCCTCAGCGCCGCAGACCGCAGGCCCAACATCATGCTGATTGACGGCGGAACCTGGAGGGCGCAGGCTGTTCCTTGGGCTGCCGACCCGGACGTGATCGCGCCCAACCTCGCGCGGTTCGCCGCTCAAGCCACCACATTTTCGCGGGCTTATGCCTGCTACGGGCGTTCCGATCGCCCCCGTCAGTGTTTGCTGAAGGGTGTGTTCCCGCACATGCTGACCGAGTTGGACGCGTCTCGCCCAATCTTATCCACGGACGAGCCCGGGGCGGTCGAGGCTCCCACGCTCGCTACTGTGTTGCGCGGCGCGGGCTACCGCATCGGAACGTTCAAGACGCGCGATGCGGATCAAATTATTTCCTTTGTACACTCACCTGACACCGAGCCCTTCTTTGTCGACTGGAGTATGGAGAACATCGGCAACGGCCTGATGGAGCGCGAGAACCCGGAGACGCTTCACGTGCGCGAAAATGTGCCGAAGGAAGAGCAATCGCGGGCCCGCGAGGACCTGGCGGTGTTCTATGCCCGCGCCCGCACCCGCGACCGCGACATCGGCGTGGTGCTGGAAGCGCTGGACCGCCCGCTGCGCGGCAACGCCAATGGGATCGCGGCCGACACCATTGTCATCTTCACGTCCAATCATGGCGAGCAATTCGGCTCTCACACGGGGCAGGGCGACG
>Ga0207711_10004129_pt1 | contig 12441 bp, 15 predicted proteins | sample KBSS34metaG_FD_184401 | JGI IMG/M metagenome (GOLD analysis project Ga0207711, IMG submission 184401) | Switchgrass rhizosphere microbial communities from Kellogg Biological Station, Michigan, USA - KBS S3-4 metaG (SPAdes) (version 2) | ecosystem: Host-associated > Plants > Roots > Rhizosphere...
CATGCGCCGGATCCTGACCGACTACGGGTTCGAGGGCCATCCGCAGCGCAAGGACTTCCCGCTCACCGGGCATATCGAGCTGCGCTATTCCGAAGCCGACAAGCGCGTCGTCTACGAGCCGGTGTCGCTGCCGCAGGACTTCCGCAGCTTCGACTTCCTGATGCCGTGGGAAGGGCCTGAGTACCGGCTGCCGGGCGATGAGAAAGCGACCGCGGAAGCAGCCGGAGCACCATCGCCGGCGCCCGCGCCGAATGCACCATCGGGCGAGAACCCGAAGACTCCGGCGAACACCCCCCAGACGACCGCAACGCCGGCCCAGACCGGAGGCGGCGCGCCGGCGAACAAGGCCGCGACCCGGGAGGCGCGTAAATCGGGCAAGGCCAAGGCTGCTAGCGCGGTCAGCAAGCCGTCGCGGAAGAAGAAATCGTGACCGACACCCGCACCAAACCGAGGACCCGCAAGGTCGAGGTCAATGTCGGCGAGCCAACCGGCCATCCGCGCGATCCCGGCGACGACAAGATTTCGAACTACACGATCAACTTCGGGCCGCAGCACCCGGCCGCCCACGGCGTGCTCCGCCTGATCATGGAGCTGGACGGCGAGATCGTCGAACGGGTCGACCCGCATATCGGGCTGCTCCACCGCGGCACCGAGAAGCTGATCGAATACAAGACCTACGCCCAGGCGCTGCCCTACTTCGACCGGCTCGATTACGTCTCGCCGATGTGCATGGAGCACAGCTTCGTGCTCGCCATCGAGAAGCTGATGGGGCTCGAGGTGCCCTTGCGCGCCCAGTACATCCGCGTGCTGTTCGCGGAATTGACCCGCATCTCCAACCACATGCTTCAGCTTGGCAGCCACATCATGGACGTTGGCGCCATGACGCCAAATCTGTGGTTGTTCGAAGTGCGCGAAGACACGATGCAGTTTTACGAGCGGGCGTCGGGCGCGCGGATGCACGCCAATTACTTCCGCGCCGGCGGGGTGCGTTACGATTTGCCGCCCAAGCTGCTCGCGGACATGAGCGACTGGCTCGATAACCGGCTGCATTTGTTCGAGGACGCGATCAGCCTCGTCGCCGACAACCGCATCTTCAAGCAACGCAACGTCGACATCGCCAAGATGTCGCGGGAAGACAGCATCGCCTGGGGGTTCTCCGGCCCGATGATCCGCGCGGCCGGCATCCCCTGGGACATCCGCCGCTCGCAGCCCTACGAAGTCTATGACCGGATGGAGTTCGACATCCCGGTCGGCACCAACAACGATTGCTACGACCGCTTCATGGTCCGGGTCGAGGAAGTGCGGCAGTCGGCGAAGATCATGCGCCAGTGCCTGCAGCAGATGCCCGCGGGGCCGGTCGCGACCGACGACCGCAAGGTGTTCCCGCCGTCGCGCGTCGAGATGAAACAGTCGATGGAAGCGATGATCCATCACTTCAAGCTCTACACCGAAGGCTATCACGTGCCTGCGGGCGAAGTGTATGTCGCGACCGAGAGCCCCAAGGGCGAGTTCGGCGTCTATCTGGTCGCCGATGGAACCAACAAGCCCTACCGCTGCAAGATCCGCCCGACCGGATTCAGCCATCTCCAGGCGATGGATTTCATGATGCGCGGCCACATGCTCGCGGACACCACTGCGATCTTGAGCGCGCTCGACATCGTGTTCGGGGAGGTGGATCGGTGAGGCTCAGCTTTAGTCATGAAACCCCGATGGCGATTGTTGCGCTGATGGTTTGCCTGCCGGTTGCCGGTGGCTTGGCTTATATCATTGCTTACAGCTTGGCCGATCTCGTCGGCGGGATCGTGGATCTCTTCCAGCACCCCGAAAGACATCGCGTCGCGATTGCGTGGATTGTTTTCTATCTCCTGTGGTTTGGTTGGATCGTACTCCGAAAGCCCACGGCCACTGATCTACTGGAGGAGGGCTGATGGCCGGCGCGTCCACCATCCTCGATGACGCCGAGCAGCGCGCGCGCTGGGAAGGCTTCGCCTGGACCGCGGCCAATGCGGCCAGGGCCAAGGCGATCATCGCGCGTTACCCCGAGGGGCGGCAGGCGTCGGCGGTGATCCCGCTGCTCGACCTTGCCCAGCGGCAGGTTGGGGCGGAGACCGAGACTCAGGGCTGGTTGCCGATCCCGGTCCAGGAATATGTCGCGCGTGAGCTCGACATGCCGCCGGTCCGGGTGCTCGAGGTCGCGAGCTTCTACACCATGTTCAGCCTGGCGCCGGTCGGCCGTTTCCACGTCCAGGTGTGCGGGACGACGCCATGCATGCTGCGCGGCTCCGACGACGTGCTCGCGGCGTGCAAGGCGCGGGGCCTGAAGAAGGGCCATACGACTGAGGACGGGCTGTTCACGCTGACCGAGGTCGAGTGCCTCGGCGCCTGCGCCAACGCGCCGATGGTCCAGATCAACGACGACAATTACGAGGATCTGACCGAGGCGAGCATGGCCGCGATCCTCGACGCGCTGGCGGCGGGCAAGTCGCCCAAGCCGGGCCCGCAGGTCGAGCGCCAGACGAGCTGCCCCGAGGGCGGCCCGACCACGCTCAAGAAAATGGCCGAGCGCAATTACGATTACCGGCCGCAATGGACGGCGAATGCTGGTGCTGCTGGCGGGGAGGGGGCGCAATGAAGGACGTGCTCAAGGTCGTTCTGGCGATCGTCATCGTCGTGATCGTCTGGAAGATATTCAAAGGGCTGGTCGGGCTGGCGATCGGCGTCGCGCTGGCCGGGGCGGCGGTCTATGGCATCATGAAGCTGGTCGACGGGGGGCAGAAGCGCCTCAAATGACCATTGCTGCCATCCTTGTTGCGGTCGTGCTCGCGTTCCTGGCGTTCAAGCTGGTCAAGGGCGTGATCAAGTTCGGCGTGCTCGCGCTGATCGCGGTCGCGGTGATCTATTTCCTGATGAAGGGCGGGGCCTTCTGATGGGCTTTACCGGGCCGCTGGCGGACAAGGACCGCATCTTTACCAACCTCTACGGTTTCCAGGAGCCGTGGTTGAAGGCGGCGCAGGCGCGCGGCGACTGGGACGACACCAAGAAGCGGATGGCGGCCGGCCAGGACGAGATCATCGAGGTGGTCAAGGCGTCGGGCCTGCGTGGCCGCGGCGGTGCCGGCTTCCCGACGGGGATGAAGTGGAGCTTCATGCCCAAGGAGCCCAAGCCAGGAAAACCCAATTTCCTGGTGATCAACGCCGATGAGTCCGAGCCCGGCAGCTGCAAGGACCGCGAGATCATCCGCCACGATCCGCACAAGCTGATCGAAGGGTCGCTGATCGCCGGTTTCGCGATGCGCGCACGCGCCGGTTACATCTACATTCGCGGCGAATTCATCCAGGAAACCCACGTGTTGGAGCGTGCGGTTGCGGAGGCGTATGAAGCCGGCCTGCTGGGCAAGAACGCGTGCGGATCGGGTTATGACTTCGACCTGTTCGTCCACCGCGGCGCCGGCGCCTACATCTGCGGCGAAGAAACCGCGATGCTCGAAAGCCTCGAGGGAAAGAAGGGCCTGCCGCGGCTGAAACCGCCGTTCCCGGCCGGCGCCGGGCTCTACGGCTGCCCGACGACGGTCAACAATGTCGAAAGCATTGCGGTCGTGCCGACGATCCTCCGCCGCGGGGCGGAATGGTTCGCCGGGATCGGCAATCCCAAGAACGAAGGCACCAAGCTGTTCCAGATCTCGGGTCATGTGAATTGCCCGTGCACGGTCGAGGAAGCGATGGGGATCAGCTTCCGCGAGTTGATCGAGCGCCATGCCGGCGGGATTCGCGGCGGCTGGGACAATCTGCTGGCGGTGATTCCGGGCGGGTCGTCGGTGCAGCTGGTGCCGGCCGAGCAGATCATGGACGCGCCGATGGATTTCGATGGCCTCAAGGCGCTTGGCTCAGGCCTCGGCACCGCGGCGGTGATCGTCATGGACAAATCGACCGATATCGTCCGCGCGATCAGCCGCATCTCTTACTTCTACAAGCACGAGAGCTGCGGCCAGTGCACCCCGTGCCGCGAGGGCACCGGGTGGATGTGGCGGATGATGGAGAAGCTCCGCGAGGGCGACGCCGAGGTCGGTGACATCGACAAGTTGCTCGACGTCACCAAGCAGGTCGAAGGACACACCATCTGCGCCCTGGGCGACGCCGCGGCGTGGCCGATCCAGGGCCTGGTCAGGCATTTCCGGCCCGAGCTCGAGCGGCGCATCGCCGAGCGCGCGGGCAAGCGCATGCTGGAGGCGGCAGAATGATTGTTGCGTATCTTATCCTCGCGGCGTCGGCCGCCTCGTCCAGCAACCCCGACGACCTCTCGGTCCAGGCGCTGCATAATTTCGGCACCTGTGTCGTCCAGCGCGCCCCGCGCGGCGCACGCGCGGCGCTCGATCTCGATTATCGGTCGAACGAATATGACCAGCAGATGCACGCGGTGCTCAAGGGCACCGATTATTGCCTGACGCCCGGCGGGCAGATGCGGGCGAGCCCCGTGCTTTACGCCGGGGCGATGGCCGAAGCGTTGCTCAAGGACGAAATCAAGCCGGCCGACCTGCCGCAGCGGCTTGCTTATGATCCGGCGCGGGCGGTGATCAAGGCGCGGAGCCCGGTCGAGGCCATGGCGCTGTGCACCGCGCTCCAGGCGCCGCAAGCGACGGCCCAGCTGCTGGAGGCCGAGCCGACGACCAAGGCCGAAGCGGAGGCGATCAGCGCCGTCACCCCGGCGCTTACCGACTGCCTCAAGAAGGACATGAAGCTCGAGCTCAACAAGCCGGCGCTGCGCGCGGTGCTGGCGCTGGCGGCGTGGCGCATCGTCACCACCCCGAAGGTGCCGGCATGACCACGACGCAGATCATCCTCATCGTCGCCGTGATTGCCGCGATAGTTGCCGCCCTGCTCGCCGCTCAGCGCTCCGGCCCGCGGGTGACGACGATCGAAACCCGTCACGAAACCAAAGTCGCCGAGGACGGAGACTGATGCCGAAAGTCATCGTCGACGGCGTTGAACTCGAGGTCCCGCAGGGCGCGACCGTGCTGCAGGCGTGCGAGCTTGCCGGCAAGGAGATCCCGCGCTTCTGCTATCACGAGCGGCTGTCGATCGCCGGCAACTGCCGGATGTGCCTGGTCGAAGTAGCGCCAGGGCCGCCCAAGCCGCAGGCGAGCTGCGCCTTACCTGCCGCCGACGGCCAGACGATCCGCACCGACACGGCGATGGTCAAGAGGGCGCGCGAAGGGGTGATGGAGTTCCTGCTCATCAACCACCCGCTCGATTGTCCGATCTGCGACCAGGGCGGTGAATGCGACCTTCAGGACCAAGCGATGGCCTATGGCCGCAGCTTCACCCGCTATGAAGAGAACAAGCGGGCGGTCGACGACAAATATTTCGGGCCGATCATCAAGACCTCGATGAACCGCTGCATCCAGTGCACGCGCTGCATCCGCTTCTCTTCGGAAGTCGCAGGGGTGGACGAGATCGGGATGCTCTATCGCGGCGAAGATGCGCAGATCACGTCCTACCTCGAACATGCGGTGACCGGCGAATTGTCGGGCAATCTGGCCGACGTGTGCCCGGTCGGCGCGCTGCTGCAGAAGCCGCAGAGCTTCGAAATGCGCTCGTGGGAATTGCGCCGGGTGCCGGCGATCGACGTGATGGATGCGGTCGGATCGAACATCCGCCTCGACGTCCGCCAGCGCCAGGTGATGCGCGTGCTCCCGCGGGTCAACGAGGACGTCAACGAAGAGTGGATTAGCGACAAGACCCGGCACCATGTCGATGCGCTGGTCCGCAACCGCCTCGACCGGCCGTGGGTGCGCGAAAAGGGCAAGTTGCGCGAGGCGTCGTGGGCGGATGCGCTCGCGCTGTTCGCCAAAAGGCTGAAGAAGGCGGGGCCGAAGGTCGCGGCGATTGCCGGCGATCTGCTCGATGCCGAGACGATGTACGCGGCGAAGGCGCTGCTCGCGGGGCAGGGGTCGAGCCTGCTCGAAGGGCGGCAGACCGGTTTGACCTACGATACGTCGAGCCTGAGCGCGGTCGCGTTCAACTCGACCATCGCCGGGATCGAGACGGCGGATGTTGTGCTGCTGGTCGGGTCGAACATCCGCTGGGAAGCGCCGCTGATCGCGACGCGGGTGCGCAAGATTGCGCGCAAGGGCGGCAAGGTGTTCGCGATCGGGCCCGAGTTCGCGCTCGACATGAAGGTCGAATGGCTCGGCAACGATTTGAAATTGCTCGGTAAGCTGCCGAAAGCGGTGACCGACGCGTTCGCCAAGGCCGAGCGCCCGGCGGTGATCGTCGGGCCCGGCGCATTGGGCGCGGGGGCGCTCGGTGCGGCGCTGGCGCTGGTGAAGCCGCTGGGGCTGATCCGTGACGGGTGGAACGGCTTCAACGTGCTCCACATTTCGGCGTCGCGCATGGCGTCGCTGATCCTCGGCTATGCCCAGAAGGGCGGCATCGCCGAGCTCGAGAAAGCCAAGCCCGAAGTCGTGTTGTTGCTCGGTGCGGACGAAATGCCGGCCGACAAATTCTCCGGCGCGTACAAGGTCTATATCGGCCACCACGGCGATGCCGGTGCGAAGCAGGCCGACCTCGTCCTGCCGGGCGCGGCCTATGCCGAAAAGCACGGGACTTACGTCAACACCGAAGGCCGGGTGCAGCGCTCCGAGCGTGGCGCGTTCCCGCCGGGCGACGCACGCGAGGATTGGTCGATCCTGCGCGCCGTGTCCGAACTCGCCGGCAAGGCGCTGCCGTTCGACAATTTCGGCCAGCTGCGCGCAGCGATGGTCAAGGATTTCCCCGAACTCGGCCGCGAGGGCCTGATCGACCTCAAATGGGCGCCGCCCAAGCTCGATGCCAAGGCGGACGGGCCGGTCCGTTACCCGATCGGCGACTTCTTCCAGACCAACGCGATTTGCCGCAACAGCCCGACGATGCAGCGCTGTTCGGAAGAGCTGGTTGCGGGCGTCCTCCACAAGGAGGCGGCGGAGTGATCTATGTGGGACAGACTCTTTCCGGATGTACTCCCAAAGCCGATGCGATTCGGCTGCTACGGAGCCTTTGTCTTCGGTCTCGCACTGATCTTGGTTTTTGGATTCATGGCGTTCCTGAAATGAGAATGCCCGCATGACCGCGCTCTTCCAGTCCTGGGGCGCCACCTACGAATGGGCGTGGTTCTTCTCGATGCTCATCGGGTGCCTGGTGATTGCCTTCCCGCTGATGCTCGCGGTGGCGATGATCATCTATGCCGACCGCAAGATCTGGGCGGCGATCGCGCTCCGCCGTGGGCCCAATGTGGTCGGGCCGTGGGGGCTGCTGCAGAGCTTCGCCGACGGCTTGAAGGTCTTTCTCAAGGAAACCATCATCCCGACCAGCGCCAACAAGGGCCTGTTCCTGATCGCCCCGATCGTCACCTTCACGACCGCGTTGATCGTGTGGGCGGTGGTGCCGTTCCAGGCCGGCGTGGTGCTGGCCGACGTCAATGTCGGGCTGCTCTACGTCCTCGCGGCGAGCTCGCTCGGGGTCTACGGCGTGATCGTCGCCGGCTGGGCGTCCAACTCCAAATATCCGTTCTTCTCGGCGCTCCGCGCGGCCGCGCAGATGGTCAGTTACGAAGTGTCGATCGGCTTCGTCCTGATCACCGTCGTGCTCTACGCCAACAGCTTCAACCTGACCGCGATCGTCCTCGCCCAGAAGGGCAATATCCTCGGGATATTCAACGGCTTCGGGTTCAACCCGTTGCTGTTCCCGATGGCCATCGTGTTCATGATCAGCTCGATGGCCGAGACGTTCCGCACGCCGTTCGACCTGGTCGAAGCGGAGAGCGAGCTCGTCGCCGGGCACCAGACCGAATATTCGTCGATGAGCTTCGCGCTCTTCTGGCTCGGCGAATATGCCAACGTCATCCTGATGTGTGCGCTCAACTCATTGCTGTTCTGGGGCGGATGGCTGCCACCGGTCGACTGGGCGCCGCTGTACTGGATCCCGGGCTGGATGTGGCTGATCGGCAAGATGTGCTTCTTCTTCTTCGTCTTCAGCTGGGTGAAGGCGACGGTGCCGCGCTACCGCTATGACCAGCTGATGCGGCTCGGGTGGAAGATCTTCCTGCCGCTCAGCATCGTCTTCGTCATTCTCGTCTCGGGCTGGCTGATGCTCACGCGGTATGGGGGTGCGGCATGAAGCATTGGATCAAATCCTTCACCCTGTGGGAGTTCGTTCGCGCCCACGCGCTGACGCTGCGTTATTTCTTCAAGCCCAAGGCGACGATCAATTACCCGTACGAGAAGAACCCGACCTCGCCCCGCTTTCGCGGCGAGCATGCGCTGCGCCGTTACCCCAATGGCGAAGAGCGCTGCATCGCGTGCAAACTCTGCGAAGCGATCTGCCCGGCGCTGGCGATCACCATCGAATCCGAACCCCGCGAGGACGGCAGCCGCCGCACCACCCGCTACGACATCGACATGGTCAAATGCATTTACTGCGGCCTGTGCGCCGAGGCTTGCCCGGTCGACGCGATCGTCGAAGGACCGAACCTCGAATTCGCGACCGAAACCCGCGAGGAATTGCTCTACGACAAGAGCAAACTGCTCGCCAATGGCGACAAGTGGGAGCAAGCGATTGCCGCCAACCTTGCCGCCGATGCACCGTACCGGTAGGCGCGCCGCACCTTGATCGCCATCCTTGCCTTTTACCTGTTCGCGACCTTCACGATCGTTCCCGCGATCGCGGTGATTTTCGCGCGCAATCCGGTGCACAGCGTGCTGTGGCTGATTCTCGCGTTCTTCAACGCGGCGGGGCTGATGCTGCTGCTTGGCGCCGAGTTCATCGCGATGCTGGTGGTGATCGTCTACGTCGGCGCGGTCGCGGTGCTGTTCCTGTTCGTGGTGATGATGCTCGACATCGACTTCGCGTCGCTGCGCTCGGGCTTCACCAAGAACCTGCCGTTCGGGCTCATCCCCGCTGTCGTCCTGCTCGCCGAGATCATGATCGCGGGGCTGAGCTGGAAGGCCGGGCCGGGGCTCAGCGGCCGCCATATCGTCCAGGGTTCGCAGCCCAATATCGTGGCGCTCGGGCAGTTGCTCTACAGCCGTTATTTGTTCGCGTTCGAGCTCGCGGGCCTGATCCTGCTGGTGGCGATGATCGGGGCGATAGTCCTCACCCATCGCAGCCGCCGCGACACGCGGCCGCAGAATGTCGCCAAGCAGAATGCGCGGCGACCGGAAGATGCGACGCGGATGACGCAGCCCGGCGTGGGCGAGGGGATGAAGCTGTGATCGGGCGCTGTTTGAAGGGACGCCGATCATGATCGGCCTGGCCCATTACCTCACCGTCGCCGCGATCCTGTTCACGATCGGCGTGCTCGGCATCTTCCTCAATCGCCGCAACGTCATCCTGATGCTGATGGCGATCGAACTCATCCTGCTCGCGGTGAACATCAATCTGGTCGCGTTCTCGGCCTATCTCGGCGATTTGACCGGGCAGGTGCTGGCGATGTTCGTGCTGACCGTCGCCGCCGCCGAAGCCGCGATCGGGCTCGCCATCCTGGTCATCTTCTTCCGCCGCCGCGGGTCGATCGCGGTCGACGACGTCAACCGGATGCACGGCTGATGGCGCTGAAGCTGATCGTCTTCCTGCCGCTGATCGCGGCGCTGATCGCCGGGCTCGGCGGCCGCTGGATCGGCAAGACCGCGGCCAAGGCGGTGACCACCGGCGCGCTGTTCGTCGGCGCGGCGCTCAGCTGGCCGATCTTCTTCCAATATATCGCGGGCACCGCGCAGCCGACGGTGGTGCCGGTGCTCGACTGGATCCACTCGGGCAACCTCACGGTCGACTGGGCGCTCCGGCTCGACGCCTTGACCGCGGTGATGCTGGTCGTCGTGACGAGCGTCTCCAGCCTCGTTCACCTCTACAGCTGGGGCTATATGGAGGAGGACCCGGGGCAGCCGCGGTTCTTCGCTTATCTGTCGCTGTTCAGCTTCGCGATGCTGATGCTGGTGACCGCCGATAGCCTGGTCCAGATGTTCTTCGGTTGGGAAGGCGTCGGCCTAGCGTCATACCTGCTGATCGGATTCTGGTACCACAAGCCCTCGGCCAATGCCGCGGCGCTGAAGGCGTTCGTCGTCAACCGCGTCGGCGATTTCGGCTTTTCGCTGGGCATTTTCGGCACCTTCCTGGTGTTCGGGACGGTGTCGATCCCGGCGATCTTGGCGGCCGCGCCGCACATGGCCGGATCGACCATCGGCTTTGCCGGCATGACCGTCGACACCATGACCCTGCTGTGCCTGCTGCTGTTCGTCGGCGCGATGGGTAAGTCGGCCCAGCTTGGCCTCCACACCTGGTTGCCCGACGCGATGGAAGGCCCGACCCCGGTCAGCGCGCTGATCCATGCCGCGACCATGGTCACCGCCGGCGTGTTCATGGTCTGCCGGCTGTCGCCGATGTTCGAGACCAGCGCGACGGCGATGCACGTCGTCACCTATGTCGGCGCCGCGACCTGCATCTTCGCCGCGACCGTCGGCTGCGCCCAGAACGACATCAAGCGGGTGATCGCATATTCGACCTGCTCGCAGCTCGGCTACATGTTCTTCGCTGCCGGCGTCGGCGCCTACGGCGCGGCGATGTTCCATCTGTTCACCCACGCCTTCTTCAAGGCCCTGCTGTTCCTCGCCGCGGGCAGCGTGATCCACGCCATGCACCACGAGCAGGACATGCGGTATTACGGCGGGCTTCGTAAGCAGATCCCGATCACCTTCTGGGTGATGGTCATCGGTACGCTGGCGATCACCGGCGTCGGGTTGGGGCCGATCGGCTTCGCCGGCTTCTGGTCGAAGGACGCAATCCTCGAACATAGCTGGGCCGCAGGATCGGTGCCGGGCACGATCGCCTTCTGGCTCGGCGCGTTCGCCGCGCTGCTGACCAGTTTCTATTCGTGGCGGCTGATTTTCCTGACCTTCTACGGCGCGCCGCGCTGGGCCGCGTCCGAACATATCCAGCATGCGCTCCACCATGACGCCGATCCGGAAGCGGAAGCCAGCCACGGCAAGGCCAAGAAGCACGCGACCGGAACCGGGGGATACCACCCGCACGAAAGCCCGTGGACGATCCTCGCGCCGATCGTCCTGCTCGCCGTCGGGGCGGTGCTCGCCGGCCAGATCTGGCATCCGATTTTCGTCGATGCGGAGCGCGGACCGACATTCTGGCGCGGCGCGGTCGCGTTCAGCGAGCATCTCGCCCACGCCGCGCATGGCTCGCCGCTGTGGGTCAAGCTGACCCCGACCATCGTCATGCTGATCGGGCTGGGCATCGCGTACAACAATTACATCCGCAATCCGGACGCCGCCGGCGCCTTCGTCCGCACCTTCCCGGGGGTCCACCGCTTCGTGCTCAACAAATGGTATTTCGACGAGCTGTACGATGTCCTGTTCATCCGACCGGCATTGTGGTTCGGGCGCCTGTTCTGGAAGGGCGGGGACGAAGGCACGATCGACCGGTTCGGCCCGCACGGCGCGGCCTATGCCGTCGGCCTTGGCAACAAGGTCACCGCGCGGCTGCAGTCGGGCTATCTCTATAGCTACGCGCTGGTGATGCTGCTGGGCCTGATCGGCGCCGCGAGCTGGGCCTTGTGGTGGGCCAAATGACGGGCCTGCCGCTGCTTTCGATCCTGATCGGCCTGCCGCTGGTGGCGGCGCTGCTGTGCCTGTTCGTCAAAGCGAGCCCGGCGCGGTGGATCGCGCTCATTGCGACGCTCGCCGACCTCGCGCTCGGGATCTATGTCTGGGTCAATTACAACCCCGACGGCGCGCAATGGCAGTTCGTCGAGAATTTGCCGCTCGGCGGGGGGATCAACTGGGCGCTCGGCGTCGACGGCATCGCCGTCGTCCTGATCATGCTGTCGGTGTTCCTGATGCCGATCTGCATCGGCGCCAGCTGGCGATCGATCGAGAAGCGCGTGCCCGAATATATGGCCGCGTTCCTGCTCATGGAATCGCTGATGCTCGGCGTGTTCGCCGCGCAGGACCTGTTCCTGTTCTACATCTTCTTCGAGGGCGGCCTGATCCCGATGTATTTGATCATCGGCATCTGGGGCGGCGCCGAGCGGATCAAGGCGAGCTACAAATTCTTCCTCTACACGTTGCTCGGCTCGGTGCTGATGCTGATCGCCATCCTCTACATGGTCGGCACGGCGCAGACGTCGTTCATTCCCGACCTGATGGCGTACAATTTCCCGGTCGGAGCGCAGAAATGGCTGTTTCTCGCCTTCCTCGCCAGCTTCGCCGTCAAGCTGCCGATGTGGCCGGTCCACACCTGGTTACCCGACGCCCACGTCCAGGCGCCAACCGCGGGTTCGGTGATCCTCGCCGGCGTCCTCTTGAAGCTCGGCGGCTACGGTTTCGTGCGCTTTTCGCTGCCGATGTTCCCCGACGGATCGGCGATGTTCGTGCCGCTGATGTTCGTCCTGTCGGGCGTGGCC
>Ga0207711_10004134_pt1 | contig 12428 bp, 4 predicted proteins | sample KBSS34metaG_FD_184401 | JGI IMG/M metagenome (GOLD analysis project Ga0207711, IMG submission 184401) | Switchgrass rhizosphere microbial communities from Kellogg Biological Station, Michigan, USA - KBS S3-4 metaG (SPAdes) (version 2) | ecosystem: Host-associated > Plants > Roots > Rhizosphere >...
CCCAACCACGCGGCAAGCGAGGCGATATCGGACTTGAACTCCGTCGCCACATCATCTCCCGTAAAGATCTCCGTACCGAAAACGTCGACAGACCGGAGAGTCGGCGCTGCCGCGGAGGGCTGCTGCCCTCCAGCTGTTTCTGTAAGAATGATCAGCAGGAGCACCGCGACTCTTACTGAAGACGTCATCAGTGAGATCAGAACGCGAAGCGAAGCGTTCCCTGAAATGTCCGGGATCCCGTGACGGTCGTTATCTGTCCGAAGTTGGTGCTGTTGATATTCAGATTGGGATTACCCATAAGCGGATGGTTCAGAACATTTGCAGCATCCACCCGGACTTGAAAACTTTTGCTCTCGCGGACTCTCACCGTTTTGCTGGCGCTCAGATTGAAGCCGATGTTTCCCGGTCCGTAGATAACTCCGGGTCCGAGATTGCCAAGCTTTCCAGGTTGCGAATTTACAATCAAAAGGTTGCCCGCCGCATCCGCCAGTGCATTATTGGAACACGATTGATTCGTAGTTTGTGAAGTGGTGACCGCGGCGCATTGGGGATCATCGGGGAACGTGAACGTGCCAGCGGGAAACCAGGTTGGGAGGCCGGAAGTCATTTCGGCATGTCCGTTCTTCACCGCGTCCAGCGATCCGACAACATCCGGATGGCCTGCTCCAAAATAAGTATTTGTTCCGGTGATGTCCAAAGGACTTCCGGAAAGCAGGTTGAGGATCAAACTGACATCCCACCTTTCAACCAGCCGTGCGACGACTCCAGTGCTGTTGCCAAGCACCAGCTTGTTTGGACCAATGGGCAATTCGACGGTGCCGTTGAGCCGGAAGTCGTGTTTGCGGCTGGTACCCTGGATGCTTCTGTCCAAACCCCGGTCCAGTACGTTCAGCCAGGTCGTCGTGCCGCCGGCGTTGTTGGAGGCAATGCCGCGTTGAAACGAATACGTCGCCTGAAGATTGACGCCCTGGATCGCCCGGTACGTCACCTGGCTTTGCATCGAGTGGTAGATGGAGTTGTTCGGATTCGTCTGTAAGTTGACGTTCAGGAACTGCGGATTGTTCGTAATGAAGTTCGGAGGCAAACCTCCGTTCTGAAGCAGACCGCCTGCGCCCAGACTGGCGACAATTGTCGATGTATTCAGTGAACTCGCAACGGCGGCAAAGTTGCCGTTCGCGATATTGGTTCTAAACGTTGTGTTCTGACGCAGGTGCATGGAGCCGGTTTGAAGGACGCCGCCGACGGTTGTTCCCACCGGACCGAACCCGGCGACTCCCGGATTCAGATTCAATCCGGCAAGCATCGTGTCGAATAAAGGCGCGTTTCCGCCGGCTCGCGTGATATTGAGGGCGTCGAGCAATCCATTGTTCGTGTAGTTGACCTGGTTGAGGTTGACGCTGCCGAAGAGCTTTACTCCGCGCGTGCCGACCCATCGAACGTCAACGGTCAGATTGGGCCGCACTGTGCGCGTTACAGACAGGTTGAAGTTCTGAATATACGGCGTGAGATAGTTCGAATCGTATGGCGCGATGGACTGATTCCGCTGGTTCAGTGGGACGGGCTGAAGCGGAACGTTCACCACAGCGCTGGGTATGACGAGGTTCGCCAGGTTGGTGAAACCGGACGGCGTTACGGTCTGAGAATCATTGATGCCGGGCATCATCGAGACATTGGTGTCGAGATCGAACGGCGTGACGCCGGATTGGAAGCTGATGCCATAACCTCCACGAAGCGTGGTCTTGTCCTGACCGAACCACGGCAGCGACCAGCTGAAGCCGACATTCGGGCCAACGTTGTTCCAATCGTCGTTGTAGAGCTTTTCGTCAGGATGGGGAGAATTCACACCGACAAATTGAACCGTCGTCAGATCGCCTTTCTGTGGTCCGTAGTTTCCCCAGTCTTCAAAGCCTGTGCCGGTGTAGCCAAATCCTCCCACCAGTCCGCCGTGTACCGTCGACGCCATCAGTCCGTTTTTCTCCCACGGCACCCCATAATGCTCCCAGCGCACACCGAGGTTGAGCGTCAGCGACGGCCGGATTTTCCAGTCGTCCTTCAGAAAAATGCTCTGTTCATTGTGGTCGTACTCTCGCTCTTTGTAATAGCCATTCGGATCGGCATAGCTCAGGTATCGATCCGTCTGTTTCGCGTCCTGGAGAATGAATGCCTGCGCGACGGTGTTGATCGAACCGTTGAGAGAAAGCAGCAGATTCTGCGCGCCGGCAATGGTGCCTGTGGTGGCGCTGCCGATGAGCCCGGGAATGAGGGCCGATGTAAATCCCTGCACCGGCACGTTACCGGCGCCGCCAGTAACGTGCGGGATGCCGTTCAGAGAGTTAAAACCTTCCGCTCGGACTGCGCGGAATTCAAAGCCCCCCTTGTATGAGTGTTTGCCCTTCGACCAGCTCAAAGTGTCGGCATACGAATACAGGGGACCGTTATTGACATTGGTATTCAAGCCAGGATTGAGCTTGTTGGAGTTGTACGTCAAGGGCGCGCCGATGATTGGAATTCCACTGGCGCTGGGCAGGTAGGCCAATACGTCGTCCTTGGTTGCCGGGTCGTCATAGGGATAGTACGTCGACGATTTTGTACGCTGAAACCCGAATCGGAATTCGTTGACCATGTTTGGAGACAGCGTGGATGTAAATGATACGGTGATGACGCGCGGTGTCCGTTTGGTCGAAGGAGTCCACCCATCCGGATAGACGGATGGACTCGTTGTGGAATGGCGTCGCTCGTCACTGAAGCTTCCGGTGAGCTTGTTCCTGGAGTTGATGTTTTCATCGATCTTGATGTTGATCTGGTTCCGGTTGACATCGCTCTCGAGGCCCTGCTGACCGCCGATCAAGCTGTCGCCGCTTTTGGTCCACCGGTATTGCGCCTGATTGAGTCCATCGCCGCTGCCGCTGCCAAAGTAATTTGGCAGCGGCATACCGGCAATGACACGTTGAAGGTATCCAGTCGAATCCATCGCGGGCCGGTTGGGATCGCGGCCAAACACGCTGATGGTCTGCATCGGACCGGTAGCACATGCCGGGTTGGGCAGCGGGTTGCCAAACACATCAACCACTCGAACAGTCGGCACGGCGACGTTGCACGCGGTGTCGACTTGATCGGCGTTCCCGTTTGCGACTCCGGGAAAGAAACGGAAGTTGCCCTTCCGGGCTTCCGCAGTCATCACCGTCGCGGTCTGCAGCGAGCGTGAATTCATTGTCTGTCCTTCGTACAACACGAAGAAGAACGTTTTGTTCTTCACGATCGGCCCACCGAAACTTAAAGAATATTGCTGCTGGTTGTACCAGTTTGGTTCGACTCCGGTCCGGTTGTTATTCCATGTGTTGGCGTTGAGAGCCGAATTCTGGACGTTCCAGAACGCGCTGCCGCTGAACTTGTTGGTTCCCGATTTCGTGAGAATTTTCACCTGGCCCGAACCGCGTCCTGTTTCGGCATCCACCGGAGCGACAATGAGGCGGATTTCTTCAACCAGATCCGGATTGATGTGTGTAGCAGATGTGACGCCGAGATTGTAGCGGTTGTCCTGGACACTGATGCCGTCCATGGTCGTATTTACCGACATGATCGGCAACCCGGCAAGTGTGGCCGAGGCCGCAGATGCCGAGTTATTAAGAACCGTGGGCTGGGTATAGCCATTCATGATGTTGATGAGGTCGAGCACGTTGTTGCCAACCAGGGGAAGCGCGCTCACCTTGGTCGCCGAGAGCACATTGCCGATCGATGCGCCGGACGTGGCCAGCTGCGAATCCACGGCAGCGCTGACATCCACACTGGTTGCGGCAGTTTCCCCAACCTGAAGTACGAAATTTTGCCGCACCTGCTGGGAGCTGCCCAGTTCGAGATCCTTGTAGACCTTCGTTCGAAAGCCGGCCAGTTCAGCGGTCACCGTATACGATTTTCCGGGTTGCAGGCTGGCAAAATTGTAGACACCGCTTTCGTTGGCCTTTGCCGTCGACACGACTCCTGTTTCCGTGTTCGTCGCGGTTACGATTGCTCCTGCAACGACAGCCTGTGTGCTGTCCTGGACCGTGCCGCTCAAGCTCGCGTTTGTAGACTGCGCGGATGCGGCTCCGTGGAACAGCAGACCCACCAATAGCGTCGAACTGACAAATAGAGCTTTCATGACGTACAACCCCCTCGTACCAGGCGGAGACCAATCCGCAATTGAAGTGGAAAAATTCAATGACCATGCAGACGTTTGTCGAACACAGAGAATATGGGCGGCATCATAACAGTGGCAAAAGAGTTGTCAATCTTCTTGCAGATGCAATTTGACAGGTTAGAAGATTGGAACAATCGCGAGAGGGCGGCGAATGAACCGATATCGAACATCAGGAATGTCGCAAGTGACACTTGCCGAGCAATGGAACTCGCACGACGACGCTTCAGTGAACTCGGAGGCTCTGCCCTGATTTATTTCGCGTTCTGCGCTTCGGTGCTGGAGGTGTAGCCCTTCGCGAGCCAGACTTTCCAGCGCTCGATTGCATCTGGGCCACCGTTGCAACCACCATCGGCCGGGCTGACGAACGTGCCGTTGGCGAGTCTCACCCAGCCAAGTCCGCCGCCCGGACGGCCGTCCTTCAGCGGACAATATTGAACAGTGACCGTAGTGCCGGGCTGGAACGAATAGCCATTGATACCGCGCTGGAGCAACTGAGTCGGCGAGGAACCTTCGAAGCCCCAAAGTGTTTCGCTGCCATCCTTATTCTTCACGTTGATGTAGAGCCAGGAATGCGGGTTGTTGAAGGCCCAGCTGACCACCTTACCGGTTGCGACCTTTTCAACGGTTTTGTCGAACATCGCGAATGAATGGTGCGCGCTGACGAAAGAGGCGGTCAGCAGTACTACAGTCAAAACAGCGGTCGATAGACCGAAGCTCCTTTTCATTTCCTACTCCTTCTTCCTTACTCGCTTACTTACTCGGCAGAGTGGTATTGAAGATCGGATCACGGGACTGGCCGGGCAAGTCCGGGAAAAGCGTCATGCCGCGCGGGTCCTTGAACCCTTCTTCTCCCGGCAGCTTTGAACTTGTCGTTCCGTTCTTCAGAAAGTCGTTGCTGCTGGTCTCGCATTCCCAGTGTTGAACGCGATGCCCGGCGGCTTCGAGTTCCTTCGCGCGACGAAACGCATACACCGCGCTGACAGGTTTGACGAACGCGTGCTTGTCGTAAAACGTGACTTGAACCTCAAGTCGCTCGATGCCGCCCGGATACTGCTTCAATTCCCATGTTTCCACGGACTCGAACTGATTGCTCGTCATCGGCGACCAGCGCGTGAAATCCGCCGGCAGCAGATACTTCGTACTCGTGACGAGCTTGTTGCCGTCCCAGAAACCAATCGTGTCACCGTACCAGGAATGCGTTCCATACACGTTCTTGTGTTCCTGGCCGATATAGATGCGTCGTATTCCCGGCCCGTAGTCATTAATAAAGTAGGACTCCTGAGGCAGGTTTACAAACTCGTGCGAATAAGGTTCGAGCAGCCAGCGCGGATAGCCTACGGGCTCGCAATGCGTCAAACGATCATATTGCACCTCGCCCAGTTCCTGCTGTTGCCGCCAGCGCTCCTTGTAGGCGGCTTCGTACGGGGGTGTCAGCACGCCCGCCTTCACCTTGCCTTTGAATCCAGATCCAGGCGGATCGATGAACATGTCCATGTGGGTATTGCCGGCTGTCACCCACAGGCCGTCCCAACGAGGGACGGAAGCAACGGTATGTTTCGTTCCGCCCTTTGCCTGATCGAATAGATATTTGTATTGTTCGTCGGCGGTCGAGAACATTTTTTGCGGAGGAACGACCTTCAGCGCCGGACCATACCCGCCACCGAACGATCCAGGCTGCGCAAAGGCAAGAGTCGGTACGATACCCATCGCGAAAACGACGACGATGACCCATCTCACACTTTTGTTGAATTTCATCGCGGACTCCCGGGAAACGACGGTTGAAATCGCTTGCGAGATTTGTAATTGGATCGGCTCGGCGTGTCAAGCGAAAGACGGATAACCTCGTCATGCTGCGGCTGCATTAGCGGTCCGAACTCGCTGCGGTCGGCAGTTATTCTCGAGCCGGTTTTACTTCTGATAGTACGCCGTGGCTCCCGAGTCGATCCTTTCAAAAATGCCGCAGCCGATCGCCACGATATTGCGCAACTTTGCTTTGAATACGCGTTTGGTCGTTGACTACCTGCGAATGACTGAAAACTCAATCACCCCGGCTTCTCGATGAGAACAAATTCAGCCATTACCGCTTGACAGTTTTTTTTCCAAATGCTTAACTCCCCCGTCCTATTTCGCGAACCTTGGGGGAGAGAAAATGAAACGATTCACTGTAGCTCTGGCAGCAATGGCGTCATGCTTGATATTGCTGCTGAATGGAAGCGTCGGGCTGGCTCAATCCGGCAACGCGCAATTGGGCGGCCTCATCGAAGATTCCAGTAAAGCACTCATTCCGGGTGTAACGGTCACTGCAACGAATGTCGATACCAACGTCACGCAGACGACGCTTTCCAACGAATCCGGAACTTATAATTTTGCGGCTCTCCCGCCGGGAAAATACAAAGTTTCCGCGGATCTGTCGGGCTTCAAGAAAGTTGTGAATGATGACGTTGTTTTGCCCTATGCAGGTCAGATCCGCATCAACTTCACGATGGAAATCGGGCAGTCGAACCAAACGGTCGAGGTTGTGTCCAATTCCTCAAATCAATTGAGAGAATCGTCCGCATCGGTCGGCGATGTTCTGTCGAACGACAAGATCCGGAATCTGCCCCTGGTTGGAAACAACATACTCGACCTGTTGGTGACTTTGCCGGGGTTCCGGAAAGACCCGAACTCAAACACCCTCGACAACATCAACGGCTTGAACATGGACAGCGTCAACGTGACGCGCGACGGTATCACCGTCAACGACACTCGAAATTCGACCACGATCTTCGGCACGAACGCGTTGTCGACGACCGTTATCCTTCCCGAACTGGTCGGCGAAGTCCGCATGATCCTGTCGCCAGTCGATGCGGAACTGGGGAGAGGCAATTCGCAATTGCAGATCTCCACCCGTTCGGGGACCAACCGGTATACCGGTTCGGCATCGTGGAATGTGCTGAACAGCGCCTTGAATGCGAACACGTGGACCAACAATCACACGGCGTTTACCGATCCTTTCAGCGGAGATCAGTACACCTACACGCCAAAAACCTGGAATAACCGGCATCAAATCACCCTTGCCTATGGTGGTCCGATCAAAATTCAAGGCGTGTACGACGGCAAGAACAAGACCTTCTTTTACGGAGTGTGGTCCAAGAATATTCGCGCGTCGCGCGATCAGGTACAGACGACGGTTTTGACCGATTCGGCGCGACTGGGAATTTACCGGTACTGGTCGGGATACAACCCGGTTGGTTGGGCATCAACGGCTTCGCAAGTCTATCCGATGCAAGCGACGACCGCGATCTTGATTGCGGCGGACCAGGCTGGCAATCCGGTTCGCCCGGTAGCCGATCCGACCTCCCCCACCAGCAATCCCGCCGTTGCGGGGTTCATTCCCTATTCCGGAAACCTGATTTGCTTCAGCGTGTTCGGTACCCAGCGGCTGAGCGAGGGTGGCGGAATGGTTCCCTTCACGCAGGCCGACTGTCCCGGCGGGCAGGCGCAAATTCCCACAGGACAAGCCGCATGGGATGGTAAACGTCCGACCGTCGACTCCAGCGGGCTGATTGCCAAGTTCCTGAAGGCGACGCCGCGGGCCAACTACTTCGGCTCGGGCGACGGTTTGAATTACGGGCAGATGCGATGGGTCCGTGGACGGAATGGATCGACGGATCCCTTTGGCGCCCAGATTGTGGGAACGGATCCCAATGCCAACATCACATCGTACAATTTGAAAATCGACCACAATTTCACGCCGAGCCACAAGCTGTCCGTCAGCTGGACTCACCAGCATGATGACAGCGCTACGGCGCCTCCGGGCTTCCCGGATGGACTGTATGGGACGACCTATCGGAATCCGCATACGCTGGCAGTCAATGGCACATCGACGCTGAGTCCGAATATGGTCAATGAGGCCCGTTTCGGACTGAACTACACTTATAACAATCAGGCTCCTCCTTGGGAAAGTCCGGATCAAAGCATCAAGGATGCGGCGCGTGACTTCATGCTTCCGGCCGGAAACGGTGTCCGAACTCCGGATTTCCAGTACCTCGCCCTTGTCAGCAGCGCTAGCGGCAACGTCGCCACCGCCAATGGCTTTATGCAGACCACAACATCGTCGAACGTCCAGCGCGCCCTGGCCTATACTTTTGCGGATACGCTTAGCTGGAGTACCGGCAAGCACGCGTTCAAATTCGGCTTTGAATGGCATCCCGCCAGTACATACGGTAACGGCGGTACCCAGTCCTATCCCACGGTGACTCTCGGCAACGCTTCTGCAACTGCGACGCCGAGCCCATTTAACACGGCCGCAACCTTCAACACGCCCACGGATCCAGTGGGCTATCTGCCCGGATTACTCAATGCCGCACCCGCAGTACCCTTCGGACAGGCCCCCCTGCCCGCGGCTCGCGGGAATGTGACAAGCCTGCTGCAGTATTTGAACGGTTCCGTCGGTTCCGTTACTTCGCCCTACTGGATCGATGGTGCCGCCAATGTCGGCCAGGGGTATTGGGATGACATTTCTACCCAGGGCGAACGGTTACGGAATCAATACAATCAGCAGATTGCCGCTTTTGTGAAGGACGATTACAAAGTGACGAAGCGGCTGACCTTAAACCTGGGATTGCGTTGGGACTTTTTCGGGTCGCCTTATTTCGAGAATGGACTGACCTCAACCTTAAAAGACGGCGGGTATGGCGCGTTTGGTGCGAGCCGCGCCGCGCAGACATCCCTGGAACAATTTAACGCCGATCCGTTTAACTACTTCCTGCATCCTGGAAACCTGTACCTGAGCGGGTATGGCAGCACCGCCGCCAACCCATTGAGCTGCGTGCAGGGAGTCCAGCAGAATGCGCTGCTGCCGGTTTCGACCTGCGATGCGAATGCGCTTTCGGCAATCCAATTCGTAGGACCCGATACTCCGAATCCGGACGTGCGCGCCATACCGGTGAGCTACGGAAACTTCGGGCCGGCGATCGGCTTTGCCTACCAGCTCCCGTGGTTTGGCGAAGGCAAAACCACGATACGCGGCGGCTACCAGCAGACTTTCGGTTCGGCTGGCAATAACCGTGGGACACTCAGCGGCGGGACGGAAGGCACTCTCGGTAACGCGCCCGGCGCCGTAACTTCCGGCACGCTCAGCGGCCACATCAACGATGCTGCCTACCAGTCCATCCTTGCGACCCGCGCTATCAACCTCGGCGATATCAACTCGCTGGTTCCCATGAAGCCGGACCAGGCAACGCCCGGTGCGTCGCTCAATGTCTATGGTCTTTCCGCGGGTCCGCAAGGGGGCCTGAGCTGGAGCGTGTACGATCCCCATTTGAAAGACAACTACACCCAGAACATCACGCTCTCGGTCACCCGGCAGATCAACCGCAATATCACCCTCGATATGCGATACACCGGCACGCTGGGACGGAGGCTGAACGGCTTCCTCGACGTCAATCAGAACAACGTCTATTACAACCCCGAAATGTTCCAGGCTTTGACGGATGCTCGGGCAGGCACGTGCACGGCGAATGCGGCCGCGTATAAAGCGAACTACACCGACAAGGGAATCAATCCCTGCGATGCCAACAACGATCCGGTACTTCTCGATCAACTGCTCGCAGGTTTGAATCTGAATACCAACGTCAACGGGCTCAACGGCACCGGGGCCTACGGCTTTGTTGGGACCACGAATGCGTCCGGCGTATATCAGACCGGCGCACAGCAACTGCGACGGAGCGCCACTTTTCAGAACAATCTCTCCTGGGGCGCTTTCGACGCCGTCGCCGACAGCTTGATCACGTTGGCGCCAACAGTAGGAAACCAAGTAGGAGTCGGGATCACCCAGCAGGGCAGGCAACCCGCGCCAATCGATCCCGCAACAGGAACAACGATAACGGGTGTCGGCTCAACCGGTATGCGAAACGCCTGTGACCGTATGGGAAATGGCGCCAGTTACGTACAGCAAACGATAACGATCACGAACGGCGTGCCGGTTGTTGCGTTCAATCCCGGATTCAACGCTTCCAACGCAACTCCCCTCCGTTGCTTCCCGGAGGATTTTCTTCACTCCAACCCGCAATTCGGATCTACCGCGGGCACCTCGGTCCGCTACAACACCAACACTGGCCGTTCCAGCTACAATTCGCTCCAAATGCAGGTGACGGCACGGCCAATTCAAGGCGTCACTACGGATGCGACCTGGGTATGGGCAAAGTCGTTTGCCCTTGCCGGAAGCGGTTACATGGATCCGAACCACCGCAACCTGGACTACGGCGTTCAGGGGCTCAATGCGCATTCGCTTCGCACCAACGCAACGGTCGAACTGCCGATCGGCCCGAATAAGATCTTGATGGGTAACTCTTCGGGATTCCTGGCACGCCTGGTGGAACGCTGGCAGACAAGCATGATCTACAATGTCAGCAGTCCCGTATATTCCACGCTGAACCCCGGTATCAGCCACTTCTACGCCGCCAGCGGATACAATGTGGCCAGCACCAACTGGGCCCTGCCAAGTCCCAACTTTAAGTGGAACGACGGTACAAACACCGGCGGCATCTTTGGCGACAAGTATATTGGCGTGACCGATCCCTCCTGCTACGACCCGTCAATCGTCACCCTGGGCGACAAGATGGGAACCGTCTTGGGCCGCATTGACGCCGTTCCGGGCGGCGCCGCCGCCAGCGGACCCTGCACTATCTCGGCTCTGGCCGCTCGCAATCCAGACGGTACGGCCGGGGAAATCCTTCTGAAGTACCCCGAACCGGGTAAAGTTGGAAACCTGGGTCGCCAAAATATTAAGAGCATCGGGCAATGGACGCTCGACGTTTCGGCCAGCAAAGCATTCCAGGTCAGCGAAACCAAGTCGTTCCAGTTTCGCATCGATGCGTCAAACGTGCTGAACCACCCCGTACCCAACTCGCCGTCGCTTTCAGCCGGCAGCCTCGGCGTCATCACAGGCAAGGGGAACCAGGTGCGCGTCGTTCAAGCGTCCTTGCGTCTCAACTTCTGATATGGAGCGACCTATCAAGGGCGCTAACGTTTGACTATTTTTAATTCCGGCCTTCTTCGAATAGAGGAAGGCCGGTTTTGTTTTGGGCGGCAGAACCCAAAGCGGTCGCGACGGCCGATCAGCCTGATATTCTCTCGAAACCGCACAGTCATGATCCGTCGGGAGCTGCCTCGCACTGGTTGCGCGGATTTTCCAAAGAACACCGCATAGAAGTTAGGAGGATTCGCTCTCGATCGTTGCAATTGAGCCGAAGCCAGGGGTAAGTCAATGACGCGCGTGAGCGCGCCGCGAAGCGGTGGCAGATCATGGAGAGATCTCCGCAGCGAGGGCATTCTGCGGTACTTCAGAGGCGACGGCTATTGCGAAATCGAGCCGTGAAGGGAAGAATCGATGAACTTCTCATCCGGCCTTTGGGCTACCCTCTCCCTTCCGGAAAAGGCATTTACTGCGCCGTAAATGACCATTGGTCAGATTCTCCCAACCTCCGTATAATGCCGGAAATGAAGCCGGTCAAAATCTTCGCCGCATTATGTGTCTTGTCACTCGTCGTCGGCACACGAGCGGCTGAAGCCCCGGAAAAAGTTAACCTCGACGCGCTCGCGAAAATCAATACGGAGGCATCGCGGCAATCCCAACTGATGGAAGTCGCGCGCAATATCACCACCGTCTCCGGACCTCGAATCACCAATTCTCCGAATGTTCGCGCGGCAGGCGAGTATGCGCGAAAGAAGCTTGTGGAGTGGAAACTGGATGATGTCCATTTCGAGACATGGAACTTTGGCAATGGCTGGACCAGCGACAAGTTCTCCATCCAGCTCGCGTCCGATCCAAACCTGAATATTCTCGCCTACTCCAAAGCCTGGACTCCCGGCACCAACGGCCCTATCACCGCCGAAGCCGTCGAAGCCGTGATCAAAACCGAAGCCGACTTCGCGCGCCTGCGTGGAACCCTGAAGGGCAAGTTTGCGATGATCCTGCCCGGTCCGTCATCACCACCGCCCGCAGTCACGGCGCCATTGACGTATAGACGTTTCACCGATGAAGAGCTTCTGAAAATGGCCGCAGGACCCAATGCTGCACCCGCCGCAGCCGCAGCACCACGTCCGGCCGCACCGGCAGTTGCCGAGACTCCCGCGGCACCTGCACCGGAAGCCGGTTTCTTTGCATGGGTGGAAAACGCGCTGTCCGTGCCCGCAGCGCAACCGACCGGAGCCGTCGCTCCGCGACCGAATACGCCGGCCTCCCCGGCAATCACGCGCGATCGCGTGA
>Ga0207711_10004137_pt1 | contig 12426 bp, 10 predicted proteins | sample KBSS34metaG_FD_184401 | JGI IMG/M metagenome (GOLD analysis project Ga0207711, IMG submission 184401) | Switchgrass rhizosphere microbial communities from Kellogg Biological Station, Michigan, USA - KBS S3-4 metaG (SPAdes) (version 2) | ecosystem: Host-associated > Plants > Roots > Rhizosphere...
GAACTCGTGTCGATCGTCACAAAGGTGGTGAAGGAGGCGGCGCGAATTCCGGTATGGGCCAAGCTCACGCCCTCGACCACCGACATCGTGGTCGAGGCGCGCGGCGCGTTCCTCGGCGGTGCCGACGCCGTCGTGTCGTCGAACACGTTCACGTCGCTGCCGCTGATCGACGCCGACACACTCGACTTCGAAGTGAATGTCGACGGCCTGGTCTCGACCGGCGGACTGGGCGGTCCGGCGATCCTGCCACTGTCGCTCGCGAAGATGTCGCAGCTCACGCAGGCATTTCCCGACAAGAGCTTCTCCGGCATCGGCGGCATTTCGACGTTCGAACACGCGCTGAACTATTTTCTGCTCGGTTGCGGCACGGTGCAGGTCTGCACCGCGGCCATGCTGGATCACGCGATCGGTCCGAACATCATCAAAGGATTGAACGACGGCCTCGCGCGCTTCATCGAGACGCATGGCGACAAGGGATGGACGAAGCTCGACGACTTCATCGGCCTGCGCCGCGACCGCGTCGTGGCGCAGTCGAAGATCCGGAGGGCGGACGAGAAGGAGTACCGGGGCGGATACGAAAGGGAAGGCTACGCAGAGCCGGCCGCAGGTTAATCGCAGGATCGTCTTCGCGATCCTGCTCCTTCTCGCGTTTCCCGCGGCGGCGCGCGCCGACGATCCGCATTGGGGCCTCAGTCTCTGGGGGCTGAGCTATCACGTCGACCGCAGCGTCGATTACAACGAGGACAACTGGGGACTCGGCGTTCGCTATTACGTGAAGCCCAAGCGGTTCTTCTTCGAGCTCGATGCGCTGCGCAACAGCAATCGAGGGCTGGTCGTGCCGCTCTCGGCTGGCGCCGAGTTCCGGATCGCGCCGCTTCCCGCCGGCTGCAAGCTCTCCGCGGTCGCCGCGCTTACGCTGGCGTACTACCGGTACCCGGACAGGAACCTGACCGAAATCAAGTTCGGACCGGTGCCCGGTGTCTCGATCGGGTGCGGCCACGTAAAGGCCAACGTCATGGCCGTGCCCAGGAAGTCGTCCGAGCCGCTGGCCGCAACGACCGTATCGCTGACGATCATGTTCTAGGATTTGAGACTTGAGACTTGAGACTTGCGACTTGAGACTTGAGATGTGAGACTTCAAACTTGGTTCGTCCGGTTCTTCAGTATCTTGACGAACGACCGGCCGCGCAGCTCGGCGAGCGTCAGACCGCTCTTCGCCACGGCCTCCTCTTCGGTGATCGCGCCACAGTTCATGGCGCGAAGGAAATAGTTCAGCAGCCCCTGGCCGGTCGCCGCATCGTCGAAGACGTCGCCGACGAGCGTCGCCTGCGCGGCCTTCTGCACGAAGTTCATCAGGCGCTCCGAGGCGGCGTCGAGCCCTTCGAGGAAGAAGGCGTATACGGCGGCGTAGCGCGACGGCAGCTGCGCCGGGTGCAGATCCCATCCTTGGTAGAAACCGGTGACAAGGGAATGCCTCACATGCGCTGCGTGCAGGCGCCATGCGCGATGCACGACCTCGCGCGATCCGATCGGCATGACGTTGGTGGCGCCGTCAGACAGCCAGATGCCCGTGCCTGCCAGCGCGACCTGCATGACCTGCTTGGCGAAGTCGCAAACCGGGTGGAGCATGTGCTGGTGCGCGGCGGTGATGCTGCAGGCCGCGGTGTAGTCGTAGGTGCCGAAGTGCGCGGCGACGATCCGGCCGCCGCCTTCCGCAATCAGGCGCGGCAACGCCACGGTCCCGTCAGCCGCGAAGACCGACTGGGTGGTCTCGATCATGAGCTCGAACTTCAGGGTGCCGGCCGGCAGGGCGCGCCAGTACTCGAACGCGTCGCACGCCGCTGCCAGAGCGGTCACCTGCTCGGGCGCCATGATCTTCGGCAGCGTGACGACGAAGTTCGGCGGCAGTACTCCGCCGGTGCCGTCGAGCAGCGTCGTCAAAAAGAGATCCAGCGTCCGCAGGCTGCGGCGTCGCAATTCGTCGCTCAGCGGCTTGATCCTGATCCCGATCGACTGCGGCAGGCTCCCGGCTTTGAGGCCAGCCGCGACTTCGGCGCCGGCGAGCCGCGCATGTTCGTCCTCCTCATGATCGGGACGATTGCCGAACCCGTCCTCGAAGTCGATCCGGAAATCCTCGACCGGCTCGCGAGTCAGCTTCTCGACAAGACGCGGATAGAAGCGTCCCACCAGAGCGGTATCGAGCTCGAGGGCTGATGCCAGCGACGCCGGGTCCGGCGCGTGCTCGCGCAGCGTCCGCAGCGCGACGGCGCCGAGCTTCTGCGCCGCGTCCGCCTTGAACAGATGCGCGCCGCCATAGACGACGTGTACCGGCTGGCGCGCGGAGGAGTCGCCCGGAAACTGCTGCGCGACCCGGACGTTGCCCTTGTCGAGCACGTCGAGGATCGCGACGAGCGACTTGTCGGGAATCGTGGTGTCAGGCATTCACTTGCCGTGACGGCTGTTCGAGATCTGCAGCCGGACGCCCTCGCGCGCGACGGCGACGTCAATCGGCGCGACGTCCGAGTCGGTCTGGATGTCGACCTCGTACCAGTTGCGCAGGTTGCGGTGGTCGAGCGCCAGCTGCTCGCCGAGCGCCTTCATCTTCTCCGCCAGCGACGTCGACGTGTTCATCACGTCATAGCGGCCGCCGGTGTTGCCCGTCAGGTTCTCGGCGACGACCTCTGGCATGCCGCTGCCTTTCGGCGTCTTCAGGACGAACGCGTGGACGGTGATGCCGCGCGGGCCGAGCAGCGGCGCCCACTTCAGGAATTCCTTCTCGCGCGAGCCGGTGCTCGCCTCGGTGCCGTCGCTGGTGAAGATCACGAACACCGGCCAGCGGTCGTCGGCCTTCTTGTAGAAGCGATCGTCGATCTCGAGCAGGCCGTCCATCAGTACGGTGCCGGCGCCGTCGGTGAACAGGCCGGCCGCGGTGTCCTTCAGCTTCTTGCGATCGGTAGACGGCTGCACGCGGACGCGCATCTGCCGGCCGGTCGTGATCAGGATCACCTCGTCTTCGGGCGGCAGCGCGTCGATGAACGCAGTCGCGCCGGCACGCATGTGGTTCAGCGCGGGGCTGGCGGCGTCGCTGGTGTCGAGGATCAGCGCGATGCGCATCGGATCGGTGGCCGGCCCGGCCTTGGTGACGTCCTTCGGCTGACCCGCCTCGCTCACCTTGAAGTCGGCGGACGTCAGGCCCTCGACCGGCGCGCCCTTCGCGTCGGTCACGCTGACGAAGATGTGACGGGCGTGCATCTTGCCGCTTTTCGACTGTGCGGGCGCGGCGGCCGCCGGCAGCAGCAGCACGGCCGTCGCCGCGAGGGAGAGACGGAGCAGCTTCATCGAGGCCTCCTGAGCGTGGTGCGGTCAAGTATACGACGCGAAAAGCGGCGGCCCGGCTCACTGCCCGCGGGGGCGGTCGGAGACTCGCAACAGAACGTCGTCGCGTCCGACGGTCACGCCTACGGCATGGGCCTCGGCCGCGGCGCTCTGAAAGTCGACGGCATACCAGCCGTTCACGTTGCGGTGGGCGCGCGCTAGCGTCTGCGCCAGCGCCGTCATCTTGTCGGCCAGCGCCGCCGTCGTGTTCATGACGTCGTAGTCGCCGCCGCTGCTCTGCGACAGGTTCTCCGCCACGATCTCGGGCATGCCGCTCGCCTCTGGCAGGCCGCGCCCTTTCGCCGTCTTCAGCACCAGCGCATGGGTGGAGACGCCGCGCGCGGCAAGCGTCTGCGCCCATTTCCTGAACTCGTTCTCGCGACCCCCGCCGCTGCCCTCCATGCCGTCGCTCGTGACGATGACGAACACCGGCCAGCGGTTCTCGGCCTTGCGGAAAAAACGCTCGTCGATCTCGAGCAAGCCGTCCATCAGCACGGTGTTGCCGCCGTCATTGAACAGGCCGGCGGCCGAGTCCTTGAGCTTGCGCCGATCGATCGTGGGCGGGAGCCGGACCAGCACCTGGCGCCCGGTCGTGATCAGCAGGACTTCGTCGTCGGCCGGCAGTGCATCCACGAAGGCCGCGACGGCGACGCGCAAGTGGAGCAGCGACGGGGCCGTGCCCTGGCTCGTGTCGAGCATCAGCGCGATCCGCATCGGCTGGTTCGCCGGGCCAACGTGTGAGACCGCGCGGACTTCGCCGCCTTCGGTCACGCGGAAGTCCGCGGCGGCGAGCCCCTTGATCGGCGCGCCCTCCTTGTCGGTCACGTTGACCAGGATCTGCCGGGTGTAGGTCTTGCCAGAGGGCCGCGGCTGGGCGAGCGCCGCGGCGGGCACCAGCAGGGAGGCGGCGATCGTCGCGACGGCCGGGAGGAGCGTTTTCATCGAAGCCTCCAATGCGGTGTGCGATTAGGATACGGCCATGAAAAACGAGCGCCGGCTTGCCGACGGCCGGGTGGAGCTGACCGACACGCGCCGCGTCGAAGCCAGCCTGTTATACAACGAAGACCTGGCGCCCGTCCCGCTCGCGCGGCGCAACTGGACGACCTACAACTACGCCGCCCTGTGGGTGAGCATGGCCCACTGCATCCCGACCTACATGCTGGCCTCGGGCCTGCTGGCGTCGGGGATGAACTGGTCGCAGGCGCTCATCACGATCCTGCTCGGGAACACCATCGTCCTGATCCCGATCCTCCTCAACTCGCACCCCGGCACCAAGTACGGCATTCCCTTTCCCGTGTTCGCTCGCGCGGCGTACGGCACGCTCGGATCGAACGTGCCGGCGTTGATGCGGGCGCTGGTCGCCTGCGGCTGGTTCGGCATCCAGGCGTGGATCGGCGGCGAAGCGCTCCACGTGTTCTTCAAGACGGTGATCCCCGGCTGGCCGACGCTGCTCGGCGCCGGTTTCGCCGGCCACACGACGACCGAGTGGCTCTCGTTCCTGCTGTTCTGGGGCCTCAACGTCGTCATCATCTACCGCGGCATGGACCTGGTGCGCGAGGTCGAGAACTGGGCGGCGCCGTACGTACTGGTGATGACCGGCGCGCTCTTGTGGTGGGCGGTCGCGAAGGCCGACGGTCTTGGCCCGTTGCTCGCGCAGCCCGGCAAGTTCAAGACGTTCGCGGAGTTCTGGCCGGTCTTCGTCCCATCGCTGACCGCGATGATCGGCTTCTGGGCGACGCTCTCCCTCAACATGCCGGACTTCACCCGCTTCGGCCGCAGCCAGCGCGAACAGATCATCGGCCAGGTCGTCGCGCTGCCGACGACGATGTCGTTGTTTGCGGCGATGGGGGTGATGATCACCAGCGCGACGGCGATCATCTACGGCCAGGCGATCTGGGATCCGGTGCAGCTGGTCGGCAAGTTCAGCTCACCGGTCGTCGTCGCCATCTCCATGTTCACTGTCGTCGTCGCGACGATCGCCGTCAACATCGCGGCGAACGTCGTGTCGCCGGCCAACGATTTCGCGAACGCCTTTCCGCGGTTCATCAGCTTCAAGACCGGCGGCTTGATCACCGGTCTGCTCGGGATCGTGATTCAGCCGTGGCGGCTGCTCGCCGATCCGTCCGGCTACATCTACACGTGGTTGCTCGGTTACTCGGGTGGGCTCGGGTCGATTGCCGGCGTGCTCGTCGTCGACTACTGGATCGTGCGCGGGCGCGAGCTGCACCTCGAAGATCTCTATCTGACCGACGGGGAGTACGGCGGCTGGAATCTGCGCGCGATCGCGGCGACCGCGGTCGGCTGCTTTTTCGCGTGGGGCGGGTTCATCATCCCCGCGCTGAAGCCGCTCTACGACTACGCGTGGTTCGTCGGGTTCTTCGCCGCGGGCCTGACGCATCTCGCGCTCGCGCCGCGGGCGGGCGGCGCCAGTCAGGCGGTTTCGTTATGATGCCGGGCGACGCATGCCGCTGAGCGCCGGAACCCGCCTCGGTCCCTACGAGATTCTCGCGCCGCTCGGTGCCGGCGGCATGGGCGAGGTCTACCGTGCGCGTGACGAGCGGCTGAAGCGCGACGTGGCCGTCAAGGTCGTCGCGTCCGCCCGCGCGGCCGATCCGCAATTCATCCGCCGTCTCGAGCAGGAAGCGCAGACGGCCGGCGCCCTGAATCACCCGAACATTCTCGCCGTCTACGACATCGGCACGCATGACGGCGCGCTCTACGTGGTCTCCGAGCTGCTCGAGGGCGACACGCTCAGGGCCCTGCTCGAGGCGGGTCCGCTTCCGCAGGCGCAGGCGATCGATGTCGCGACCCAGATCGCGCGCGGGCTGGCCGCGGCGCACGAGAAGGGCGTCGTGCATCGCGATCTCAAGCCGGAGAACCTGTTTCTGACCCGCGACGGTCGCGTCAAAATCCTCGACTTCGGACTCGCAAAGTCCGCGGCGGGGGTGAATCCCGTCGAGGTGACGGCGATCCCGACGGCGATGACCGCCGCTGGTGCCGTGCTCGGCACCGTGGGGTACATGTCGCCCGAGCAGGTGCGCGGCACGCCGGCCGATTACCGCTCGGACATCTTCGCCTTCGGCGCGGTGTTGCACGAACTGCTGTCCGGCCACCGGGCCTTTCAGCGCGCATCCGCGGTCGAGACGATGAGCGCGATCTTGAACGCGGAGCCGCCGCCGCTGACCGCGCGCGGGGCGCCGGCCTCGACGCTGGACGGCATCGTCCGCCGCTGTCTCGAGAAGGACCCGAACGCGCGATACCAGTCGGCCAAGGACATCGCCCTCGCGCTTGGGGAAATCGACCGCTATCCCGGGATCGCCGGTCCGCAGGCCGCGCCGGCGCGGCGCCGCCGCGTGTGGATGGCCGCCGGACTCGTTGCCGCTGCAGGAATCGTGCTGCTCGCTTTGAACCCTGGCGGGATTCGCGACCGATGGCGCGGCGTGCCCGCTGCCGGCGCGATCGATTCCATCGCGGTGCTGCCGCTCGCCAATCTCTCAGGCAACTCCGAAGAGGAGTACTTCGCCGACGGCATGACCGATGCGCTCATCACCGGTCTTTCCAAGATCGGCGGGTTTCGGCGCGTGATCACCCGCACCTCGGTGATGGGCTACAAGGGCGCGCGCACGCCGGTGCCGGAGATCGGCAAGGCGCTCGGCGTCGACGCGATCGTCGACGGATCGGTGTTGCGCTCGGGCGGCCGCGTGCGGATCGCGGTTCAGCTCGTCCGCGCGGCGACCGAGCAGCCGCTGTGGGCGGAGACCTACGAACGAGACCTGCGCGACGTGCTGACGCTCCAGGGGGAAGTGGCTTCAGCGATTGCGCAGAAGATCTCGCTCGCGATCTCGCCGGCGGATCGGACACGTCTCGCCGCGCAGCCTGTCGACCCTGATGCCCACGTGGCGTACCTGAAAGGCCGCTACCACCTCGGCAAGCTCACTCGGAAAGACCTCGACGCCGCGATCGCCGACTTCAACGAGGCGATCCGCCGCGATCCGAAATCAGCGTTGGCGTATGCGGGACTGTCCGACGCCTACGCGACGCTGCGCAGCACGTACCTGTCGCCGCACGAGGTGATGCCGCAGGCGAAGGCGGCGGCGCTCAAGGCGATCGAGCTCGACGATTCGCTGGCGCAAGGGCACCTGGCCCTCGGCGTCGTCAAGCTGTACTACGAGTACGACTGGGACGGATCGTCGCGCGAGTTCCGCCGTGCGATCGAGCTGAATCCGGGGCTCGCGTCGGCCCATTCCAACTACGCCACCACCCTCGCGGCCGACGGGAAATTCGTGGAAGCGGAGACGGCAGGCAGGCGGGCGATCGAGCTCGACCCGGTCTCGGTCCCCGTCTTGACGGACGTCGCCTGGGCCCAGTACCTCGCGCGGCGCTACCCGGCGGCAATCGAGATGGCCACTCGTGCCATCGAGCTGGACCCGACCTACTGGCTGGCATATGCGGGCCTGGGTCTGGCTTACGAAAAACTGGGGCAGTTCGACAAGGCCATAGCGACGCTTGAGCACGCGGCCAGCCATGACGACAGCCCGACGACGCTAGAGATGCTGGGCGGCGCCTATGCGGCTGCTGGACGCAAGGCCGACGCGGAAAAGGTCCTCGTCCAACTCACCGAGCAGGCAAACGTGCACTACGTGTGCCCCTACGAGGTGGCGACCCTGTACGCGGGGCTCAACAAAACCGCTGACGCGCTCAAGTGGCTCGAGAAGGGCTACCACGATCACGCGGACTGCATGCCGTGGATTGCGACCGACGCGAAGTTCGATGCCCTCCGCGACAACGCCCAGTTCCGCGACCTGGTTTCCCGAATCGGGCTGCGCCCGCGGTAACCTGGCTCACAATCACGCCGACTTGACGGCGTCGAGGGTCTCGTCGTGCAGCTCTGGTACGCCGTGCGCCAGGATCCGCCGGACGCGCGGCATGTCGAGCGCACCTTCCCACCGCGCGATGACCATCGTCGCGACGGCGTTGCCGATGAGATTGGTGATGGCCCGCGCCTCGGACATGAAGCGGTCGACGCCCAGTAGCAGCGCCAGACCGGCAAGCGGAATGTTCGGAAATGCAGACAGCGTCGCGGCAAGCGTGATGAATCCGCTGCCCGTGACCGCGGCCGCTCCCTTCGACGTGAGCAGCAGGATGCCGAGCAACGACAGCTGCTGGCCGAAGGACAGGTGCACCCCGCTCGCTTGCGCCACGAACAGCGCCGCCATCGTCATGTAGATCGAGGTGCCATCGAGGTTGAAGGAGTAGCCGGTCGGCACCACCAGCCCGACGACCGGCTTCGGGCAACCGATCCGCTCGAGTTTCTCCATGATCTTCGGCAGCGCGGACTCGGACGAGGACGTGCCAAGGACGATCAGGATCTCTTCGCTGATGTACTTCAGGAACGGGAAGATGCCGAAGCCGACGGCGCGGGCGATGCCGCCGAGGACGACGAAGACGAACAGCAGGCAGGTAACGTACATCCCCGCCATCAACTGACCCAGGGAGATGAGCGACCCGACGCCGTAACGCCCGACGGTGAACGCCATCGCGCCGAAGGCCCCGATCGGGGCCAGCCGCATGATGATCCCGACAATCGCGAACAGCGTCTTCCCGGTCTGATCCAGCAACGCCACGAGCGGCGCGACCGTCTTGCCGAGCGACAGCGCCGCCAGCCCGAACAGGACCGAGAACAGCAGCACCTGCAGGATTTCGCCCTTCGTGAAGGCATCGAAGACGGTCGTCGGGATGACGTTCAAGATGAAGTCGGTGGTGGTCAACCCTTTCGATGCCGCCGTGTAGGTCGACACCGTCTTCATGTCGAGCGACGCCGGATCGATCGTCAGACCGCGGCCAGGCTGGAGGACGTTGACGACGACCATGCCGATCACCAGCGCCAGCGTGGACACCATCTCGAAATAGAGGAGTGCGCGCAGGCCAATGCGTCCGACCTCGCGCATCGCGCCCATATGGGCGATCCCGACGACGACCGTCGAGAAGACGATCGGCGCGATGAGCATCTTCACCAGCTTGATGAATCCGTCGCCCAGCGGACGCATCGCGGCTCCTTTTTCTGGCGCGACGAAACCGAGGATGATGCCGGCGGCGATGCCGAGGAGGACCTGCACGTAAAGGCTTTTCAGGAGAGCGCGTGTTCGCATCGGCTGCGGGAACAATATACTGAGCCGTGGACCTTCGCCAGCTAGAGATCCTGCAGGCCATCGCCGAGACCGGCTCCTTCACCGCGTGCGGGAAGAAGCTGAACGTCTCGCAGTCGGCGATCAGCCGCCAGATCCTGCTGCTCGAGGACGAGTTGGGCGAACCGCTGTTTCTGCGCGTCGGCCGCCAGGTGCGGATGACGCCGGCGGCGGAAAGCCTGGTACAGCTCGGTCAACGGGTGTTTCTCGACGTCCGCGAGACCGTCGGCTCGATTACCGATCGCACTCGCGACCTGCGTGGGACCCTCCGGTTATCGGGCGGCATGACCGTCTGCCTCTACGTCTTCCCGCCGTTGCTGAAGCATCTCCGGCGGGTCCACCCGCATCTGGACGTCCGGCTGACAGTCGCGCTGGCCGGACGGTCGGTCCAGGAGATCCGTGGGGGGCGGGTCGACGCCGGGCTTTTGACGCTGCCGGTCGAAGAAACGGACCTCGTCACCGTGCCGGCGCTGCGCGAGGAGCTGCTGCTCGTCACCGCCCCGACGCATCAGCTGGCGAAGCGCCGCAAGGTCCAGGCGCGCGACCTGGCGAAGCTGCCGTTCGTCCTCTTCGAAGTCGGTTCGGCGACCCGGAGAGTGATCGACCATTTTTTCGCGTCCCAGAACATCGAGCCGACCATTGTCATGGACACCGAAAACGTCGAGATCATCAAGGCGATGGTCAAAACGGGCATGGGCGTCGGCATCGTCCCCTACCAGGCGGTGGCGCGGGAAGTGAAGGCCGGACAGCTGTTTTGCGCGCGGATCGAGGGCCACGAGCTGGTTCGCGAGACGGGGTGGGTCTATGCCCGGGCGAACCGCGTGCCGCGCATCGTCGACGAGCTGCTGCTGGCGTTCAGCGCCATCCGCGACAAGCTCAAACTGTCGCCGCGGGGACGCGGAGACGGCGTCACCGGTTGATCCATCACCAATTCAGATGGGTTCTATCAGATCATTCTATTTTCGGAGTACGTGGCGTCTGCGTATCCTGTATCGCATGAGCAACGAGCGCGAGCGTGTGATCTCGGTCACGCTGTCGGAAGCCGAATGGCAGGCGTTCATCGCCCGCCAGCCGCAGCCTGTCGTCTGGATCCGCGAGCAGATTCGCGCCGTGGCGGAAACCGCCCCGGCGCCGCAGCAGACGGAGAACGCGGCGTAACCGCCCGGCTTCAACCGGGCGCCGCCGGCAGCACTATCTCGAAGACTGTACGACCCGGACGGCTGGCCACCGATATCGTGCCGCCGTGCCGTTCCACGATTGCCTTCACGATCGACAACCCCAGCCCGCTTCCGCCTTTGACCCCGGCCCGCGACGCGTCCGCCTTGTAGAAGCGGTCGAAGATGTGCGGCAGGTGTTCGGCCGCGATCCCGTCCGCGCCCGCGTCCTCGACCGACAGCACGACCGCGCCGGCCGCGGCGCGACTGGAGAGCCGCAGCACGCTGCCTCGCGGGGCGTAGCGGATGGCGTTGGCCGCGAGGTTCTGCAGCGCCTGTTCCAGCCGATCGCGATCGCCGTTGACGTCGCGCGCAGCGGGATCGACTGTCGTCTGCAGCGTCACGCCGGCTGACTGCAGCGCGCGCTCGTGTCTGGCGGCGACGCGATCGAAGAGGTCGGCGACAGGCACCCGCGCCGTCTGCAGCGATCCACCGCCTCCGTCGAGCCGCGCCAGATCGAGCAGCTCGCCGATGAGCCGCTCGAGCCGGTTCGTCTCGTCGCTGATGATCGTCAGATAGCGCGCGCGCGTCGCCTCGTCGAGCGTCAGCTCCGGCATCGTCAGCGTCTCGAGATAGCCGCGCATCGCGGTGACCGGGGTCGTCAGCTCGTGAGACACGTCGGCCAGGAGCTGGCGCCGGACGCGATCGGACGCGGCGAGCGCCTCGGCGCGCGCGGAGAGGTCGCCGGCCATCGCATTGAAGGCGCTGGCGACAGCGGCGATCTCGTCGCCACCGCGATCAGGCGCGCGGGCGGTCAGGTCGCCGGAGCCGAGCTGGCGGGCCGCCGTTTCCAGCGCGCGCAACCGCCGCCGCGCGGGGCCGAAGATCATCGCCGAGGTGAGGACCGCGCCGACGATCAGCACGCCGGCGGCGACCAGTGCCAGCATCGGCGCAAAGCGGCCGAGCAGGAACCCGAACGGCGCCTGCGGCGGCACGACGACGACGCCGGCGAGCCGGCCGCCGGCGATGATCGGCGCCGGGCGCGCGAAGCGCTCGCCGCCGCCGAACGGCGTGCCGGGTGGCGGACCACCGCGTCCCGGGCCGTCGACTCCGTCGGGCGAGCCTGGAAACAGGGGGCGTTCGAAGCGCGGGCCCTCAAACCGTTCGCCGCGGCGTCCGGGTGGATGGTCGGTCCAACGTTGGATCGCGGCGCGAGCCATCCCCAGCAATGGATCGGCGACCCTCGAACTGCCGCTCGTAATCAGCGTGCCGTCGACGAGCATCACGAAGAACGGGTGCGTGTACTGCGCATACTGATCGTGAACGTAGCGCCCGAGATCCGATTGCGGATCGCGCTCGAGTACGCTGGCCAGATCGAGCGCGACGGTCATACCGAGACGGGCCGGCGACTGCCCGGGCAGCGACCGCCCCGACTGCGACACCGCCCACACAAACAGCATCGCCTGCACGATCAGCATCGCGGCAAGGAACCCCACGACGCCAAGCGCAATTCGCCAATACAGGCTCCGATACCATGTCATTTCGGGCTCGTCAGCACATCGTAATCTGCAATCTGCATTCAGCAATTGGCAATGCCGTTCCTGTCACAGTCTTTTCACGCGCGCCGGGCGGCGCGGTTTCTGGATAATCGGATCATGCGAAGGCTGTTTTCGTTCGGCGTGCTGGCGGCGGCTATAGCGTGTCCTGTCGCT
>Ga0207711_10004139_pt1 | contig 12424 bp, 12 predicted proteins | sample KBSS34metaG_FD_184401 | JGI IMG/M metagenome (GOLD analysis project Ga0207711, IMG submission 184401) | Switchgrass rhizosphere microbial communities from Kellogg Biological Station, Michigan, USA - KBS S3-4 metaG (SPAdes) (version 2) | ecosystem: Host-associated > Plants > Roots > Rhizosphere...
CGACGACCTCGTAAAAATGGTCAACGGGTTCGCCGGGACGATGGCCGGGGTCGGCCGCGAAGCTGAATCCTCGGCGCGCGAGAAGATGCGCGAGTGGATGGCGGGCAGCGATTTCGTCGGCCGCGACGAGTTCGAGGCGGTCAAGGCGATGGCCGCGGCCGCGCGCGATGAGAATGAGGCGCTTAAGGCGCGCATCGTCGCCCTCGAAGCGAAAGCTGGCGGAGCCACCAAGGCCGCACCGAAAGCCAAGCCAGGGGCAAAATCCTGACCGAGACCGAAACCCAGGAAGAGCGCGACGACGGCGCGCCGATCGAAGTGCTCGAAGCCTATTTCGAGGCGCGCGGCTGGGCGTGCGAGCGCACCGCCGAGGGTGAGATCGTGGCCTCGGCGACCGGCAGTTGGGCGCAGTATGAATTGCGCGGCGTGTGGCGGCCCGAAGACCAAGTCCTGCAGTTCCTCGCCTTTCCCGACATCAAGGTCGCGATCGAAAAGCGCTCGGCGATCTTCGAGGCGTTGAGCCTGATCAACGAGCAATTGTGGCTCGGCCATTTCGAAATGTGGTCGGGGTCGGGGCTGGTCGTGTTCCGCCATTCGACCATCCTCGACGCGCGCGAAGGCGAGGGGCTGAGCCTTGAGCAGGCGGAAGCGATCGCCGAGGCCGCGGTCGAGGAATGCGAACGCTTTTACCCGGTGTTCCAGTTCGTGCTGTGGGGCGGCAAGGCGCCGAGCGAAGCGATTGCCGCGGCGCTGATCGATACTCATGGCGAAGCGTAGGGGCGGCAAAGCATGACGAGCGGACCACAACTGCCCGCGCCGACGTGGTTCGTCGGGTGCGGCAATATGGGATCGGCGATCATCGAGGGCTGGCGCCTGGCCGGGATCGATTTGTCCAACGTCACGATCATTCGTCCGAGCGGCAAGGCAGTCGACGGGGTGCGGACGGTGACTTCGCTGCCCGACGCCGGGGTGCCGCCCAAGCTGGTGGTTCTGGCGATCAAGCCGCAGAAGCTGGACGAAGTTGTGTCGGAACTGAAGCCGTGGATTACCGGGCGCGCGACAATCGTGTCGATCCTCGCCGGCGCCGAAGTCGCGAGCTTGCGGGCGCGTTTCCCGGGCGCCGGGGCGATCATCCGGGCGATGCCCAATTTGCCGATCGCCATCCGCCGCGGTGTGACTGCGCTCTACAGCGCGGACGCCGACGACGGGCTAAAGCGGCAGATCGGCGATTTGTTCGTCGCCCTCGGTTGGGCCATGTGGACGGCGGACGAAGGCAAGCTCGCCGCGATCGGTTCGGTCGCCGGTGCCGGCCCGGCCTATGTCGCGCGGTTCGTCGATGCGCTGGCCAAGGCGGGTGAGGCACGGGGGTTGAGCCCCGAGACCGCCGCGACCATCGCGCTCGAGACGGTGCTCGGCACCAGCTGGATGGCAGCGACGACCGGCGAGGCGATGGATTCGGTGGTCAAACGCGTTGCGAGTCCCAACGGGACGACCGAGGCGGGCCTCGCGGTGCTCGACAAGGCGCTCGACGATTTGATCGGGGTGGCGATCGAGGCGGCGGCGCGGCGTGGCGGCGAACTCGCCGAGGAAGCCAAGGCCGGTTTGCTTGCCGAGTCCGCGTCCCTGCACTAGGCGCGCTCACCATGGCTGAGCTGCAAGGCACATTCGACGACCGCGACGGCTGGATCTGGTTCGACGGAAAACTGGTCCCGTGGCGCGAAGCCAACGTCCACGTCCTGACCCACGCGCTGCATTATGCGTCATCGGTGTTCGAAGGACAGCGTGCGTACAACAATGTGATCTTCAAGCTGCACGAGCATAGCGAGCGGCTGCGCCGCAGCGCCGCGCTGCTCGGCTTCGAGCTGCCGTGGACGGCGGACGAAATCGACGCCGCGTGCAACGAAGTCCTCAAAGCCAATGGCTGGACCGACGCCTATATGCGCCCGGTCGCGTGGCGCGGGTCGGAATCGATGGGCGTCGCCCCGGGCAAGACCAAGCCGCACCTCGCCATCGCGGCATGGGAATGGGGCAAATATTTCGATCCCGAGGTCGCCAAGCATGGCATCCGGCTCGACATTGCCCCGTGGCGGCGGCCGGCGCCTTACACCGCGCCGACCGAGTCCAAGGCCGCGGGGCTGTACATGATCTGCACCCTGTCCAAGCAGCATGCCGAGCAGCGCGGCTTTAATGATGCGCTGATGCTCGACTGGCGCGGTCGGGTGGCCGAGGCGACCGGGGCGAACGTGTTCTTCGTCGCCGATGGCGCGCTGCACACGCCCGAGCCCGATTGCTTCCTCGACGGGATTACTCGCCAGACCGTGATGGACCTGGCGCGGCGGCGCGGGGTCGAAGTGGTCGAGCGCGCGATCTGGCCGGAGGAGCTGGAAAGCTTCCAGCAAATGTTCCTGACCGGCACCGCGGTCGAAATCACCCCGGTCCAGTCGGCCGGCCCGTGGACGTTCGAGGTCGGCGACCTGACCCGGCAGCTGACCGAGGATTACCACGACCTCGTCAACGGGCGGATCCGCAACGACTAACGGGCGAGCGCCGCTGGGTCGGCGACGTCGCGGATGCCGTTCGTTTCGATATCGGTGAGCAGATCCTTGACCCAGGCGCGGTCGAGGCGTCGTTGCTTGTCGAGATGGGTGAGCAAATGGGCGCCGCCGGTGGTGAGACGAGAGGCGAATTGCGTGCGGATCGGTCCGAGCTTGGCGATGAGATCGTCGAGGCGCGCGATGCGGCGACGGAGTGCATCTTCGACCTTCGCGCGATCCGCCAGATGGAGAAAGAGCAGCGCGCCGTAGAGCGTCTGCGAGACCGGGCCCTCGACGTCGAACTGGGCGTGCAGGCTGGTGCGAAACTCGGCGCGGCCCTCTGACGTGATACGGTAGATCGTGCGCACCCCGCCGCGCGCCACGCGTTCCTGCGCGACCTCGGCGATGAAGCCGTCTTTGTCGAGCTTGCGCACGGCATAATAGAGCGTGCCGACGTCCACATCGACGTAGCATTCGACCATCGCCGCCTCGAGCCGGCGCTTGATTTCGTATGGGTGAAAGTCGCCGCGGTGGAGCACGCCGAGGATGAGCAATCTTGCGTCCATAGTCTAATTAAACTAATTTGATTCAACTAAGCAAGCGGAGTCGAGTCGATGGGACGAACGATCGGAAGCATTGTCGTCGGGCTGGTGGCGTGGGGCGTGGCCGTGACCCTGCTCAATTTCGGATTGCGCGCGGCCATCTCCGGCTATCACGCCGCCGAGACAAGCTTGATGTTCACCGGTGCGATGAAGGCCGGGCGGCTGATCGAAGCGGCGATTGCCTCATTCGCCGCCGGGATGGCGGTGCGGGCGCTTGCCCCGGCAAGCCACGTCGCGCCGTGGGTGACCGGGCTGATCATCCTCGCTTTGTTCGTGCCGGTGCACATCCAGCTGTGGAGCAAATTCCCCGTCTGGTACCATTTGACCTTCCTGCTCAGCATCGTGCCGCTGGTCGTGCTCGGCGCGATGGTTCGGCTCGGATCGGCGCGACGGGCGACGGCGACCGTTTAGTCGAAGATCGACAGGTTGAGCGGCTCGCTCGGGCCGAACCAGATCACATGCTCGGTATGATCCGGCAGGTCGTCGCCGGTGGTGGTATGGGCGAAGATGGTCAGGCCGGCGCGGTTGAGCGCGATCCACTGGGCAAAATCGCCGAATTGCTCGGTCGGGACGGTCATCTGACAGCTCCCGCGCGGGTGGGGGCCGACCGGCTTCAGGTGGAAGTGCCCGACCGGCACGCCGAACTTCGCCTGGGCGGCTGCGCCGAGCGCCTTGGCCCGATCGACCTCCTCGGGATCGTAATAGATATGCGCGTGGAAATTCTGGATCGCGGACTCGGTCATTTGCCGGCCCTTACCAGATGCGCGCGCGCTTATCCGGTGGAATGTACAGCGCGTCACCGGGCTTGATCCCGAACGCGGCATACCAGGCGTCGATGTTCCGAACGACTCCGTCGACCCGATATTTGCGATAGCTGTGGGGATCGCTGGTGGTGAGGTTGCGGATCGCTTCGGGAGTCATTTTCCCCGCCCAGACCTGGGCCCAGCCCAGGAACACGCGCTGGTCACCGGTGAGGCCATCGACGACCGGCGCCTTGGCTCCGTGCAGCGAGGCGCGATAGGCGTCGAGCGCCAGCGTCAGTCCGCCGAGGTCGGCGATATTCTCGCCCATCGTCAGGTCGGGCTTGATGTGCACGCCGGGCACCGGTTCGAACTGCGCATATTGCGCGCCGAGGATGGCCGCGCGCCGCTTGAACTCCGCGGCGTCGGCGGGAGTCCACCAGTCGCGCAATGCCCCCGATGCGTCGATCGTCCGGCCCTGGTCGTCGAAGCCGTGGGTTAATTCGTGGCCGATCACCCCGCCGATGGCGCCGTAATTGTAGGCCGGGTCGGCATTGGCATCGAACATCGGCGCCTGCAGGATTCCTGCGGGGAAGACGATATCGCGCAGCGAGCCGTTATAGGCGTCGTTGGTCTGCGGGGTCATGCCCCAATCGCCTTTGTCGACTGGCCCCTTGCTGCGATCGACGTAGAATTGCCAGTCGGCCGCGGCGGCGCGGCGGACGTTGCCGACCAGGTCGTCGCGGCGGATCACGAGGTTCGAATAATCGCGCCATTTGTCGGGATAGCCGACCTTGATCGCGTAGGTGTCGAGCTTCTTGAGCGCTTCCGCCCGCGTCGCCGGTCCCATCCAGTCGAGATGTTGAATGCGGTTGTGGAACGCATTCTTCACGTCGCCGACCAGGGATTCGATCCGCGCCTTGGTTTCGGCCGGGAAGTATCTTGCGGCGTAGAGTTGGCCGACGCCCCAGTTGAAGGTCCCGAAGCAGCTCCCCGGATCAGCGCCGCAGTCGCCGCCGGCGACAGCCAGCATGCCGCGCCGCCAGCGCGGGCTTTGCGCGGCCTGGCCGGTCAGGGTCTTGCCGCGGAAGGCGAAGCGGGCGTCGGCGAAGGGCGTTGCGAGGTACGGCGCGGCAGCATCCGCAACGCGGAACGCCATCCACGCCTTGAGGGTATCGAGCGGGGTGGCGCCGTAGGTCGCGGCGAGCTTGGTGAAGGCGTCGGGCTGGCCGACGATCAAGCGGTCGCGATCGCCGAGCTTGGCGCCGGCGAGCAACGCCGCCCAGTCTAGCCCCGGCGCCAGCGCGGCCAGTTCGGCCGGGGATTTCGGATTGTACTGGATCGTCGGGTCGCGCAGTTTGGCCTTGTCCCAGCCGTCCTCGGCGACTGCCGTTTCAAACGCGATCAGCCGCGCGGCCGCGCCGGCGGGATCGTCCCAGCCGATCAGCGTCAGCACCTTCGTCGCATAGTCGGCATAGGCTTGGCGCTGCGGCGCGAAATCCGGCTTCAGATAATAATCGCGGTCGGGCAGCCCGAGGCCCGACTGATTAAGATAGATGGCGTAGCGGTCGGGCGCCTTGAGGTCGCTGTCGATGCCGGGCGTGACGATGGCCGGGTAAAGGCCGTAAGCGGATTGGCCCATCAGCGCCGCCAGATCGGACGGGCTGGCGGCCGAGCGGATCGCGTCGAGCTCGGGCTTGATCGCGGCGACGCCGGTCCGCTCGATTTGCGGCTCGTCCATGAAGGCATAGTAGAACGCGCCGGCCTTGCCCCGATTGTCGGCCGGCTGCTCGGCGACGTCGCGCGAGACTTCCTGCAACAACTGATGCAACTGGCCTTCCATGCGGTCGGTCATTTCGAACCGGCGAGACACGACCGGGCGGTCGGCCGGGATCACCGAGCGGGCGAGATAGGCGCCGTTGGCATATTGGAAGAAATCGTCCCCGGCTTTGGTCGCGGGATCCTTGGCGGTCAGGTCGAGACCCGAAGGCTGGTAATAAGGAACGCCACTTCCCGTCTGGGCAAACGCCGGTGCGGCGAGCGCCGCGGTGCCGAGCCACAAAGCGATCGAAAGCCTGTTCATCTGCATTGCCCCCCAGGGAAGTTACAAGGAAACGCTAGCGCAGCAGCATCCGAGTTCAACCACGCATTCGACGAAACGGCGAGCGGTGGGTCGCCATCTTCGGGCCTTCCGTTGCGCGCCGCCGTCGGTATAAGCGCCGCTTTCCCGCATCAGGGACACGCCTGCTGGGGCGTCGCCAAGTGGTAAGGCACCGGTTTTTGGTATCGGCATTCGCAGGTTCGAATCCTGCCGCCCCAGCCAGCATCCAATAAACGCTATAAACAACCGCTTAAGCTGATCTCGCGAGCCCTTGTGGGGACGGTTTGTGGGAGCGCGTCAAGGGGTCCTTGTGGCACCGAAACATCTCCCTTGCGGGACTGCACAGCCCAGTCCACTCCATCACAGTTGGACCCAAGGAGGGACTTAGCGTGAGCAATGCTCGCAGAGCGTTCGGCAAAGTTGCATGGCAGCCGTATTGCGCCTGTTCTGAATGAGTCGATCCGCGTTGCTGGCAGTTTGACGCGAGAGGATTATGCCGCCGTCTCCGTCACACGAGCGGAAGCTTCGAGGTAAGCGTGGGCAAGGATGTCGCTACCAAGAACAGTTGGGGGCGCAGCTTGAAGGTTCGTTTGAAAACCAATCAGGGTGAGACGAACGGGATCGTTCCCGATCTAGATTGACGGTCGTACGGCGGCGATGCGCGCGCCTCGCTTTCCACACTCGACGCAGTGCAACTTCCGCGCCACCTCTTTTGCGGCTGCGTCGCCACCAAGTGCCCCCCGCGGTCCCCGGCGGTGGTCTTCCCGTCCGTCCGCAATGATCGAAGCGAACGCTGCGTCCGCCCAACATCAATCCGCCAAACCGAAATAAGCAGGGCAAAGCGAGAGCGAAGCCCGATCAATCGGGCCCGTTTCTCGGCCCGCTGGATCGCAGCACGGCTGACACCGTAGGCCTTTGCCAGAAGCCCCTTCAGACCTCTTGCGACGCACCTCAGTCAGCTGCTCAGCATTGGGGGAGGATGGACGGCCAAGGGCCTTGCCCTCCGCTGAGGACCCACCACAATGGGAGCGACTCGAGACCCGCGTTATAGTCGCAGCTCTTTGGCCATTTCTTCTCGCTTTAGTTCCGTGAGGGACCGAACAATGGGCTCGCGCCAGCCCTGGCGGCCCTGCGCTGCGGCGCCGACTAGGGCATCATGGAGGTCGAACGGGTCGTGCGATTGGATGGCTTCAATGAGTGCATCCGCTTGCGCCAAATCCTTTTGGCGTTTCGACCTGCTTCCAACATCTCGCTTCTGAGCCAGAATTAGTTTGTGAACTGCGAATCGGGAAGGCTGCGGAATGTTGATTGAAACACCAGAACCCCACAGGGCTACTGTCGGCACAGGGTCAGCGATTAGCCAGTCCATATATTGAAGGGGGGCCGCCCCCGCGTCGAGTTCTTCCATCGCCATCGGGTTGGTGTCAGTTCGTCGACGCGTTGGAGTGATTATGTCCAAGAGAAATCCTTCGGCGGTTCGGAAGCGCGACGGCGGCTGGTTTGGACGAATGTGCAACACCGCTTCGAAGGTGGGATCTCCCCGCTTTATAATGGTCTCCAGTCGCTCAGGTGGCTCCGCTTTGAGTGCAAGGTTTGCCGTGGCGAGGTCTAGGTCCCCCGTCATGAGAGTTGGCGCTGGCAGTCTCCGGCCAACCAGGGGCTCGCTCATCATGTAAGCCGCCGTTCCTACAAGGACAGCGCCGTTCTTGAATAGGCCCGCATACGAGATGGCGTCGAGCGTGGCGCCTATGACGCGGTATGGTGCGGCGAGACCGGCGCGTCTCAGTATCGAAACTAGGCGTCGTCGCTCACCGGCCTGCTCCATGCCGCGTTTGAGTTCGGCGACCTCTGCCTCTGCCTCGGCATCTCCGACTTTCCCGATGAACCTGTCGATTCGGTCAACGCCGACGGGTATTTTGGCATAGTAATATTGAGTGCCGTCGCGCGCTCGTGTGTAAACTGTGCCAGCGGGAGCGGCTGTCTCAACTTGCTGTACGAGTTCAGCGAAGAGGGTTTGCTCCGTCGGGGTAAGTGCGTCTTTGGCCATGTACAGACATTCTCGCGCTTTTTGTCTGTACGGTCAACTGTACAGACAGTTTCTGTGATCTTGTCTGCACAGGAAATCCCTGCGTGCGCTCCGCGGGGCGCACTCGTGACCGGGCAGCCGTACTCGGTCGCCTCTTGAGACAGTGATAAATCATGGAAGGCACCCCCATCGGGGGAAGTGCTGAACGAAGCTGTCCGCATACGGATTTCTGACCCTTTTGAGCGATCGGACTCCCGAGAGTCCCGTAGGTCGCCTACAGGGATCAACAGGATGATCGGACCTCGAGGCCCCTGACGTGCTCTGACGGGGCTCCGGGGGACTCTCAGGGCCACCCCTTCGGCATTGGGAAACAGGGGGGTCCTTTGGGCATAGTTATTGGTGCGTCGCCAATGGCCGGAAAGGGTGGACAGCGAACATTAGCCCTGAGCGGTCATCGACTGCCGCAACGACCGTGAGCGGTATCGAGCGGCATTGCCAAAACCTTATGCGGTATCCAGCAAGTCAATCGCTCCAGGTGTTTTCTGCCAAGGGCTTTCATATCCATGATCGGCTCCAGTCGATCGTCTTCTTACAAGGTGATCGATTATAGCCGATCATAAAGTGCTATCGCAGTTTCTTCGAACCCCGCGGCAGTCGCGGACGCCTGCCAGCGCCTGGTTCGCGTTCATCGTGGTCATGAGCTCCATTCTGCCGTCAAGTGCCAGCGGCCCTCCAGGAATGCGACAAAGAAGATCCGCCACATCCTCAGCCGGCATCATAGGGGAGCGGGAGAGAATAAGCGTGAAGAAATACCATTCGGGTGCTGGCGCTGATAGCCATTCACATCGGGGATGATGATAGGACCGGAGCGGGCCGCCCGCGGATAGATCTTCCGGCTGTCACGTCCCGCTCCGAACTCGAGTGTGCCCGGCCCGATCAGTGCGATGTAGACGTTCACATAAAGCGGGCAGCTGTCGCTCACCGCGAGCATGAGCGGGCGGTACCGGCCGAGAAGTTCTGCATCGTCATGCCCCTGAGCGCGCGCCGAATTGAAGGCGATCTTGATCAACGGGCGCGGCGACAATGGTCGCAATGAGGCCGCCCAACTGCGTTTCGGAATCCTCGCGATATGCCACTCTGTCATCGTGCTTGCGCGAGCCAACGTCCGCAATGGTCGGAAACGGACGCGACAAATCAAATCGGATAATGTCCCGGCTCGCCGGCGATGGTGATCCAGCGGAGCTCGGTGAAGGCGTCGATGCCGGCTTTGCCGCCGAACCGGCCGTAGCCTGACGCGCCGGTACCGCCGAACGGCATTTGCGGCTCGTCCAGCACGGTCGGGCCGTTGACGTGGCAGATGCCGGAGCGGATGCGGCGGGCGACGCGGAGGCCGCGCGCGGTGTCGCGGGTAAACACTGAGGCGGAGAGGCCGTAGTCGCTGTCGTTGGCGGTGCGGATCGCTTCCTCCTCGTCGGCGACGCGGATGATGCCGACGACCGGACCGAAGCTCTCGTCGCGGTAGAGGTTCATGGCGGCGGTGACGCCGTCGATGACGGTGGCCGGGCTGCCCGCGATCTGTCGCGCGCCTTTGGCCAGCGCGTCCTCGATCAGCGCCCGGGTTTTCGTTTCGGCGTGATCGTCGACCCCTTGCCCGACCGCCGCCGCGGGCATGCTCGCGGCTTTGTCGGCGAGGCGGCGGGCGAAGTCGTCGGCGATGGCGTCGACGGTGATGATCCTTTCCGTGGCCATGCAGATTTGGCCGGCGTTCATGAACGCCCCGAACGCCGCCGCGGCAACCGCTTCGTCGAGGTCGGCGTCGTCGAGCACGATCAGCGGCGCCTTGCCGCCCAGCTCGAGCAGCACGGGCTTGAGATTTTTGGCGGCGCGCCCGGCAATCAGCCGCCCGACCGCTGTCGAGCCGGTGAAGTTGATTCGCCGCACCGCCGGGTGATCGATCAGCGCGCCGACGATCGCGGCTGCCTCGTCGTTGTGGTTGGTCACCAGGTTGACGACCCCGTCGGGGAAGCCTGCGTCAGCGAATGCTTCGACCAGCAGGCCGTGGGTGCGCGGGCAGCGCTCGGCGGCCTTGAGGATCACGGTGTTGCCGCACGCCAGCGGAGTGGCGATGGCGCGGGCGCCGAGGATCACCGGGGCGTTCCACGGGGCGATGCCGAGCACCACCCCGACCGGCTCGCGCAGAGCGAGCGACAAAAGCCCGGGCTTGTCGGATGGGATGACTTCGCCGGTGATTTGCGTGGTCAGCGCCGCGGCTTCGCGGACCATGCCGGCGCCGAGTTGCACATTGAACCGCGCCCATGGTTCGGACGCGCGCAGCTCCTCGCGCATGGCGTCGACGAACGCGTCGGCGCGCGCTTCGATCGCATCGGCGGCGGCGTTGAGCAGGGATCGCCTCGCATTTGGACCAAGCGCGGACCAGCCGGGAAAAGCGTTTGCCGCGGCTTGGGCGGCCTGGTTGGCGAGGGACAGTTCGGTCATTGGCCCCCGCTACAGCGCCGCGGCGATTGCCGCTACTGCCGGCGCTCCGGGGGAAACGCGTCCGCTTCGGCGGGAAACTTTAGCGATTGCTCAGGCGACCCAAGTACGCGCGGGTCATGCATTCGGCCAAAGCCGCAAGACATCATCGCCCGCGCGAATTGCGCCGCCGAGTCATTCTCCCGGCTCTGGTGCGTTCCGATGGCGGCTGGGGCAATGCGAGCATTCTCAACATCTCATCGCGCGGGTTCCTGATCCAGGCATCGCGGCCGACGCCGAAGGGCAGCAAGGTCGAGCTCCGGCACGGCGGCCTGGTGATCCAGGCGCGGGTCGTGTGGCGGGACGGTGCGCGCGCCGGGCTCGCCGTGGAGAGCCGCGTGCCAGTCGAGGAAATCCTGTCGCTGGGGCAGGCGCCGGGCCTGCAACTGACCGCCGTTGCGCGCAGCTCGACCGACGGACGCAAGACTGTGCACCGCCATGACGACAGCCGGATGCGCGGGCGCGTGCTGGAATTTGTCGCGATTGCGGCGCTCTCGGCGGGCATCGCGGTCTACGCCTTTTCCGTTGTGCATGCCATGCTCACGCATCCGTTCGCGCGGGTGAAAACCGCGCTCGGCGGCCGAGCCGCGGGCCGAAATCAGCTTTTCTCCGTGCAAACCGCCGCTATGGCGGCGCCATGAACCCACTGTACGAGCAAATGCAGACCAGCGTGTTCGAGCGCATGTCGGGCCTTGCCGCCAAGTTTGGCGCGGTTAATTTGGGGCAGGGTTTTCCCGATTTCGGCTGGCCGGATGAAATCCTCGAGGCCGCGGCGCGGGCGGTCAAAGAGGGCTCGAACCAATATGCGCCATCGCGTGGGGTGATGGCGCTGCGCGAGGCGGTGGCGAACCACTACCGGCGCCACCAAGGGCTCGATGTGACCGCCGACCAGGTGTGCGTGACCAGCGGCGCAACCGAGGCGCTTGGCGCGGCCATCCTGGCGACGGTCAGCCCGGGCGACGACGTGGTGATCTTCACGCCGGCCTACGACAGCTATGCGCCGATGATCCGGCGGGCCGGGGCGACGCCGGTCGAAGTGGCATTGAAGCCGCCGGAGTGGCGCATCGACCGCGCGGACATCGAGGCGGCGATTACGCCCAAGACCCGGGCGATGATTTTCAACAATCCTCATAATCCGGCCGGACGCCTGTTCGATGCAGGCGAGTTTGACGTCATCGCCGCGGTGGCGCGCGAGCATGACCTGACAATCATTGCCGACGAGGTGTGGGAGCAGATCGTGCTCGACGGGCAGGGATTTACGTCGCTGGCGACGCTGCCGGGGATGGCGACACGGACAATCAAGATCGGTTCGGCCGGCAAGATCTTCTCGCTGACCGGGTGGAAGGTCGGGTGGATGGTCGCGCCGGCGGAGCTCGCCGGGACGGTATCGCGCGCGCACCAGTTTTTGACCTTCTCGACCGCGCCCAATTTGCAGGCGGCGGTGGCATTCGGGCTCGACGAGGGCGATGCCTGGCTCGACCCGATGCGGGCGGGGTTCGAACGGGCGCGCAACCGGATGACGGAAGGGCTGCGGAGCGCAGGGTTCACGGTGCTCGACGCGGCGGCGACCTACTTCCTGTGCATCGACTTGCACGCTTCGGGCATCGCCATGGACGACGAGGCGTTTGCCGCGGCGGCGGTCGAGCAGGCGGGTGTGGCGGTGGTCGCTCTGTCGGCGTTCGCCGAGCAGGATCCGCCGACCAACCTCGTGCGGCTTTGCTTCGGCAAGAAGGACGAGACGATCGATGCGGGGGTCGCGGCGATGGCCAAGGCGAAGGCATTGCTGGCATGAGCCCGGCCGAGGAAACGGCACAGATTCTCGCCGAGTTCGGGATCAAGTCCCTCGGCGATATGGTCAGCCGATCGCCGATCGACGGGTCGGAGATCGGACG